>Ga0208958_1000049_pt1 | contig 167070 bp, 210 predicted proteins | sample RifOxyB1_FD_184032 | JGI IMG/M metagenome (GOLD analysis project Ga0208958, IMG submission 184032) | Soil microbial communities from Rifle, Colorado - Rifle Oxygen_injection B1 (SPAdes) | ecosystem: Environmental > Terrestrial > Deep subsurface > Rock core/Sediment | place: Rifle, Colorado...
ACATCCAAAACGAAATTTCCTAAAACCATGTTTCCTATAACTTTTTCTTTTTCTGGATTATTGTAGATGTATAGAATATCCAAATCTTCTTCATAAGAATAATTTTTCATATTTGGTAAACGGAAGAGGGTTTTATAAGGTTTTTTATTGAGGAAATTGCTCGCTGTTGCGAGTTATGGGGAAAGTTATTAAATGGGGAAAATTTATAAGGTGGAAATTATTATTAAATTGAAAAGGGGAAGATGGCTACAAAAAAGGGTTGTTTAAAAAAAGGAAAACAGCCCCCTAAAAAAAATGGGGGGAAATGTCAGCCTAAAATTAAAAAAGGAAAAAGAATTGTTAGAAAAGGAATTTTAGGTAAGTTATTTGAGTAAAAATGTATAAGGTAATGTTGGATACATGTGTATTGGTGAATTTTTTTTTAATTTATTCTAAAAGGGATAAACAGAAAAATATTCCCATTCCTTTGAAGAGAAGTGAGGAATTATTAGATAGTTTTGAATCAGGGAAATTTTTTAATGTTATGAGCCAATGGAGTAAACTTGAATTAAGAAATGTTGTTAGATTTATAAGATTGGAACAAAAATTTGTAGAATCTGGATATTCTACGAGAGAATTTGGAGATGCAAGAAAAGAAATATTTTTAACTTCGGAAGAAAATAAATTAGTAAGTCAAGCAGTTTTTGATATATGGAAATATTGCATTAGAGAAACTAAAGATTTAACGAAGGAAGATTTTAAAAAAATAGAAAATCTTTCTAAAAAAGGCTTTGGATTTATGGATATAATCTTAATTTTACAAGCGAAGAAAAATAAATGTGATTTTTTTATAACGAAGGACAATCAGCTTAGAAAAATGGAAAGTTTATCAAAAGAATTTAATTTAAAAATAATTGGGATAAAGCAATTTTTAGATAAATTGAGCTAATTTAAGATTTTACTTTTTCAAAAAATCTCTTCCCTGTTCAGTTATTTTTATTATAAAAAATGGACGCCCATTTTTCTCGTGCTTCTTTTCTTTTTTAATCTCTATAAATCCAAATTTTTCTAATTCTTCACAATTAGATTTTATTGTATTAAATCCCGTATTTATTTTTCTTTCTAATTCTGCAAATGTTTTCTCAGATTTGCTTAACTCTAAAATTTTCTTTTTTATATCAAATGAACTTCTTTTAGACATACTACAAAGAAATAGTAAGATTTAAATATGCTAACTCATAATATTAAAGTAAGTTAAATGGGAAAGGAAAATTATATTTTGGTAGGAATTGGCGTTCTGGTTGTTTTAGTTATTCTTGGAATTATTTTTATTCCTGATTCGAACGATAATTCTAATAATGAAATAACTTGTAATTTTCCTTATATAAAAGTTGGAAATTCTTGTTGTTTAGATGGAAATTCAAATAATATTTGTGATAGTGATGAGGAAGAGAACAAATTGGAAGATTTTGATTTTTATGTTTATGCAGATAGAGATGGGCTAAATCAGATAGGCACAAAACACCCTAGTGAAGAAACATTAAAAGTATATAAAACACTTAATCAGTATACTGAGGGTGGCGAATTAGAAGAAGGATATGGATGGTTATTTTTACATATCTTTACTGAAGAGTCAAATGGCGAATCTTTTTGTAATATCTTGGAATATTATGACGGGGACTTTAATGCTGAATTTAACAAAAAATTAGAGGATTATAATTCAGGATATCTCGGAACTTTTATTATGTTGCTTTATGAGAAAGATAAAAAACCAAGTAATGTAGAATACAAAATTAAATGTAAAAGATTGTTGGACTATGCTCAATTGGAAAAATCATACTTAATACACATTGATTATAGTGAGGAATCATTCAGCGAGTGAATTCGCAAAAAAGTTATTCTCTAAGGTAAAAATTTTCTTTCTCTGATTTTACATTTCTCTTGGCACAATTCACAAGGTTTATGCGTTTTAATATTTGACTTTCCTTCTTTTGAATGAATAAAAATTCCTTCATTATTTAGAATGTAAATTTTACCTTTTAATTTAAAACTCCTCCATCCGCATAAACAAATGATATAATCACAAATATCTCGATAATTATTTGTATTCCAAATAATTATTCCTCCATCTCCAATTTTATCAAAAATATTTGGCATATTTAAAAAATGTTTTTTATTTTTTGTAAGAATAAATGCTCTTTGAGAATTAGCTAATCTTAGTTGGACTTCATCAGGAATACTTTTACCAAAATTTTTGGGAAGAATTACATTTAAGTTATGTTCTTCTTTTAGATGTTCTCCAAATTCAATAGAATCTTCATCAATATATATTTTAAACTGATTTTTGTTTACCATTTTTCTTTATTTCCAAATTCCATCTTCATTACAATCCCAATTTCTCAATAAATTTTTTATTTTTTTGTTGTGAATCTCTCATTACATTTCTCTTCTTTGGCGAATAAGGAAAGGTTATTATTAATTACAATCTGAATATGAATAACGATAAACACATATGGGGATTATAAAATTAATGCCCTCTCTTTGTTCTGGTTTACAAAAATCACATTTGAATTGAATTGTTAAATTATATCTCCCTGAAGGAAGTTTGGTCTCATCACATAAGGAAGGAGTATTTTTATTGCAATTTTTTTGGTTAATTTCTATATCAAGATATTTTGCAGAGGTTGGAGTAATATTCATGAAAGTATTTGGACTAATTTCAGTTTCAAATAAATTGTCTCCATGAAGAAAATCTAGATAAATTTCTCCTGTGTTGATTTTTCCAGAATTAATAGCAATTAAACTTATATGTTTTGAACAATCTATGTTTGCTAAACATTTGGAATCAACTACAAAAAATTTCTCAGGAGGTGTTCTATAATTTATTTCTACATCTGCCCAATTTGAACTTTGAGTTTCTTTGAATTGTTCTAAGTTTTTGTTTGCAATATTAATTTGCTCGTGAGTTGAATAAAGTCCTATTAAAAGAGTTGTTATTATTAACAATCCCGTAAAAGTTAGAGAGATTTGTTGTATTAATATCTGTTTGTTATTATATTTATGCGTTTCAAATAGATTATGGCTTGTAATTTTTCTTTCTTTCCAAAGTTTTTCTATCTTTGTATTTTGTTTGTTAAAGTGTTTGAAATAATAAATGATTGTAAAAATTAGGATAATTATTGCAATGAAAATTGTTATTAAACTAAAGAAATATGCCATCTTCTACAACCCTAACTTCTCAATAAATTTTTCTTTATCAAATTTTTCTATGGCTTCATATTCTTGTCCTGTTCCTAAATATAGAATCGGTCTTTTTGTTACATAACCGACGCTGAGTGCTGTTCCGCCTTTTTCATCGATGTCGGCTTTGGATAAAATTATTCCGTCTATTCCGATTTCGAAGTTGAAAGTTTTGACTTGTTCGACTGCGTCGTTACCCGTGATGCTTTCTCCAACAAAGATTTTCAAATCAGGTTTGCAGATTCTTGCAATTTTTTCAATTTCTTTTAGAAGATTTTTTGATGTGTGGATTCTTCCTGCGGTGTCGATTAAGACACAATCGATTTTGTTTTTTTTCGCGTATTGAATTGCGTCGAAGCCGACTGATGCTGGGTCAGAGCCGTAGTTTCCAGCGATAACTTTTACACCGATTTTTTCTCCGTGAGTTTGTAGTTGTTCAATTGATGCAGCTCGGAAAGTGTCGCCGGCGGCTAATACTGAAGTTAATCCTTGTTTTTTTAAAGATTCTGCAATTTTGGCGACGCTGGTAGTTTTCCCTGTTCCGTTAATTCCGCAAAATAAAATCACATAAGGTTTGTCTTGTTTTTCTTTTATTTTTTCAGCGATGTCAAATGGTTCAATTAAAATTTCTGTGATTATATCTTTGAAAATTTCTTTTATTTGGTCTTCAACTTCTTTTTTTAAAAATTCCTGTCCGACAATTCTTTCTTTCAAATCTTTGACCATTTTTTCCGCGACTTCCAAGGCAACGTTGTTTTCTAAAAGTAGCATTTCTAATTCGTCCGAGTAAATTTCGAAATCTTTTTCAGTTATTTTTATTTTATTTATTTTTGAAGTTACTCTTTTGAAAAAAGATTCTTTTCCTGGCTCGGGTTTTTCTTTAAGGTCTTCTTCCGAGATTTCTTTGATCGGTTTTAATTTAGTTTCTTTTTTTAGAATTTCTTTTTGAATAATTTTTACTTCTTCTGGAGTTTTCAAATCGGGCGTTTTGATTAATGTTTTTTCCTCGGGTTGGATTGATTTTTTCTTAATTTCTTTTATTGTTTCTTGTTTGACTTCTTCAATATTTTCTTCGACTTGTTCCTCTGCTTTCTTTGAGAATTTTTTTGTCCAATTTCCGAGTTTTTCTTTTAGTTTTCCAAACATGTTATTTGAAGAGATTGGGATTATATAAATTTTTATAAAGTTGGAATTCTTTGATTTGGTAGATGAAAGGAATATTTATTATAATGGATGGTGCAGGGGATTTGCCTCATAAGTTGTTGGGGGACAGGACGCCGTTGGAAGTTGCGAAGACGCCGAACATGGATTTTCTTGCGACGCGGGGAGAAATGGGTTTTATGTATCCTGTTAAGCCAGGTTTTGTGCCAGAGTCGGATGAGGCGATTGTTTCGATTTTCGGGAATGATCTGATTTCTTCGACGAGGGGGCAGTTGGAAGCGAGGGGGACTGATTTGAAATTGACTCGGGGCGATTTGGCTTTGAGAGTGAATTTTGCGACGATTGATAATCTTGAAAAAGGGAATGTTGTTGATAGGCGAGCGGGGCGGACTTTGACGACTTCGGAGGCGGATGTTTTGGCGAAGGCTTTGGGAAAGATTAAACTTCCTTGCGAGTTTGATTTTGTTTCGACGAATCAGCATCGGGCTGTTTTGGTTTTGCGGGGCGGTTTTTCTGATAGCGTTTCGGGGAACGATGCGACTTATTCACAGGGAAAAAATCATGAACTTATTAAAATTGGGATTTGCAAGGCGTTGGACGAGTCGGAGAATTCTCAGTATACGGCGAATATTTTGAATGATTTTGTGAGGAAGGCGTTTATGGTTTTAGATAAGCATCCGGTTAATGAGCATCGGAGGAAGAAGGGTTTGTTGCCGGCGAATTATCTTTTTGTGCGGGGTGCGGGGATTGAGAAACCTGCTTTGAAAATTTATCGAAGGTGGATGTCTGTGAATTATATGCCGTTGGAGATTGGGTTTTCTCGGGTGTGCGGGATGACGAATTTTAGTTTTGATTATCCAAAGTTGAAAGGTCTTGATGCTTACAAGAATTTGCATGAGGGGTTGAAGATGGCGTGTAAGTTTTCGGTGAAGAGTTTGAAAAAACAATTTAAGAATTTTGATTACGCGTATATTCATTTGAAGGAGACGGATTTGCCGGGGCACGATAATAAACCATTGGAGAAAAAGGCGATGTTGGAATATATTGATAAGACGCTGTTTTTGTTTTTGAGGAAATTTTGCCCGCCGAATAAAATTAAGGTGGTTGTGACTGCGGATCATTCGACGCCGTGCAAATTGAAAAATCATTCTGCGGATCCGGTGCCAGTTTTATTTTATAACGATTCGCCTCCAAAAGAAAAACATTTTAATGAGCGAGAAGCACGGAGAGGAACTTTGGGAAGAATTATGGGGAAGGAACTTTTTGAGAAGGTTGGATTTTTGAAATAATTAAATTTATATATTCTTTTTCTCTATTTTTAACATGGTAAGTAAAATTAATGAATTAAATAAATTGAAACCGAAGGTTGTAAGTGTTTTGAAAAAGTATGGAATTAAGAAGGCGGGGATTTTTGGGAGCTTTGTTCGGGGAGAACATAAGAAGAAAAGTGATGTTGATATTTTGGTTGAGATAACCGATAAAAATATGAGTTTGTTAGGGTTTGCGCGAATTAAGGTTGATTTGGAGGATGTTCTCAAAAAGAAAGTTGATTTGGTTGAATATAAATTAATTAGACCAGAACTTAAAAAAATAATATTAAAAGAAGAAGTAAGAATAATATGAAAAGAGAAGTGAGGTTTTTCGTTGAGGATATTTTGAATTCAATTGAAAAGGTTGAGGATTTTTCCAAGGGAATGACTGAAAAAAGATTGGCTGAAGATGAATTAAAACAATATGCAATTGTGAGAGCGATAGAAATTATTGGCGAGGCTTCTCGAAATGTTCCGGATGATTTTAGAAAAAAATATCCAGAAGTTCCTTGGAAGGAGATGGTTGGATGAGAGATATTGTGGCTCATTCTTATTTCAAATTAGATATTGAAAAAATATGGAAGGTGATTAAGAATGATATTCCTATTTTGAAGAAACAGATTAAAGAAGTTTTGAACGATATTAAATAATCTTCCAGTACAGCAATCATTAAAAATACCTTGCCATTTCTTTTTGTATGATTACGTATAATGACATTCGGGAGGCGACGGTTAAGGAGCGGTATTCTCAGCAGTTGCAACCGATTCCGAAGAAATTTGTTTCGGACGTTTCGAAGTATCTTGAGGAGAAAAAGGCGATTGCGATGAAGGAGGACGATGTGTTTTCTGATATGGTTTTGAAGACGAAGAAGCAGTTGGAGAATGCGATTATTTTGTTTAAGGAATTTATTCGGACGAGGAAGAAGAAGATTTTGAATTTGATTTTGATTGCTTCGGAGACTGGGATTTCGAAGCAGGATTTTGAGAATATGTTGGCGTTTGAGAAGGATTTGTTTGAGGAGTTGATGAAGTCGATTGATGCGTCGGATAAAGTTTTGAATGAGTTATTGAATGGGCGGGAAGAGAAAGAGGCGGAGAATGAATTGCTTGTTTTTATTGAAAATGTTACGGAGTTTATGGGAATTGGTGGTGAGAAAATGGGACCGTATGATAAAGGTCAGATTGCGAATTTGCCGAAGAAGATTGCAAGGATTTTGGTTGAGGGGAAGAAGGCTGAGAAGGTTCCGAGTGATTAGATAAATTTTTATGGAAATCTTTAAATAGAGAATGATTGTGATTACAAATAGCGAGGCTAAAATGTACGAAGATTGTAAAATTAATTCGAAGAAACGAGGGATGCTTGTTGGGAACACGAGTTCTTTAAGACAAATTTTGGATTATCTTGAAAAAAATTTGAAGAAAGGTTACAAGTTAGACGATTTAAAATATGTTTTATTTAATCAAGGTTACATGCGAATAGAGGTTGAAGAGGCGATAAAAATAATTAGTGAAAAGATAAAAAAAGCTCAAGGTGATAAACATAAAGTTGTGGAAGAAGTTCAAATTATTGAGGAAGTTGCGGAGTTGCCGAAGAAAGGTTTTTTTAGAAGATTGTTTGGGAGATAAATTTGTCGGATTTTTATTATGAATACACATTCGAAACATTTAAATAGTATAATGAATAGGTATTCATAATAAAATTAACCTTAAAGGGTAGGAAAAAAATAAAATGCCAAATAAAGATGGAACGGGACCTGAAGGAAAAGGTTCGAAGACGGGAAGACAACTTGGAAATTGTGGGGGTGCGAAGCCAGTTAGTGGTCGTGGGCAAGGTTTAGGACCTTGTGGAAGAGGAATAGGTCGAAGATGTGGTTTTAGAAGAAATCAAGTTGATGAGGATGAGGAATAATGCCTCGTCCACGAATTTGTCGAAGGATTCGGGGGAAACCTCGTTGCGATTATTTTAAACCTGCAGGGATTCCAATGTCTAAATTAAATGAAATTGTTTTGAGTTTAGAAGAATATGAGGCTCTGAGGTTAGTTGATTATAAAGATGTTGAGCAAGTTAGTGCAGGGAAAAAAATGGAAATTAGTCAGCCGACTTTTTCGAGGATTTTGTCGTCGGCAAGAAAGAAAGTTGCTGAAGCTATTGTGGACGGGAAGGCGATTCGTGTTGAGAGATAAATTTATTAACTTTATTTCTTTGATTAATTAATGAAAAAGTTGGTGGTTTTATTTTTTATAGGAATTTTTTTTATTTTGCCGTTGGTTTTGGCGGAGGAGCAGGTTCAAAATGAGGCGCAAGTTCAAACTTATTCTGGGTTTAATAGATTTGTCGATAATGTTAAAATGGTTTTTTCTTTCGGAGATAATAAAGTTAGATTAGCGTCGGAGATTAGGGAGAAAGAAGTTTATTCTGCGATTAATAATGTGAAGACTGGGGATGAGGAAGGTGTTGAAAAAAATCTTGAAGGGGCTTGGAAAAAACTTCAGACAATTCAGGAAAAGGTTTCTCTTGATACTGCCGACGAGGTTATGGAAAGTTCCAAAGAGATAAGAGAAGATATAGTTGTTGAAGAAAATTTGCCGAAGGGTTTTGAAGTTTATGTTTTGGAAGAAGAAAAGACGGGGCTTACTGCGGTTCTAACTGAAAAAACTTATGAATATTGTAGCGAACTTGCAAAAGAAGACTTTGCTTTAATGTTAAAAGATGAAGAATGTAATCCTAAAACTGCTCCAGAACCTCTTAAAAAAGACTTGGAAAAATTAAAAGACCTTCAGGAAAGAATGTTTGTTAAATTAATGTTGGAAATTAGAAGTTGTATAGATGACCCCGGAACATGTAATTGTGAAAATAATTTTGATGATGAAGAGAAAATAAGGTGTGAAAAAATGGTTTCTCTTGCATTAAAATGTGAATATAACAATGATGAAGATGCTTGTAATGAATTAAACTCTCTGGATGCCCCAAAAGCAGAAAGTTTTGTTCCAGAGTTTTTGATGAATTTGTTAAGAGCAAAAAAAGAGCAAATGTTATGGGGAGAAACACATTCAGAATGTGTTCCTGAAGAATGTTGGGATGAAAATGATAAACCAGAATGTAGGCAGTATGATAAGTTTAAAGAAACAGAAGAGGATTGGGATGAATATGGGAATTTTATAGGAACAAGAAATAAGTGTGGAAAAGAAGGGTCAACACCAACTATGAGAGAATCAATTCCGCAATGTTTTGATGGTGATGTTTTTTTAGAAGAGAAATGTGGTGAAATTGCAATGGTTGAAAACGAGGAAGGTTTAATAAATTATATTATTGGAAAAGAAGTTGAAAATATTATAGACAAGTTAGAAAATGCTTCTATACAAAATAAGATTGATGTTAACGGAACCGAAGGTCAAACTATTGTAAATGAGATAAAACAAGATATGAATCAAATTAAAGAACAGATTGCAAAAAGAACATTTGCTCCTGGAACTTATGACACTGGAAATTCTACAAATGATGTTAAAAATGTTGTTGTTGAAGAAGGAGAAGGCTCTGGAGATGATGGTTTGGTCACTGAAGTAAAAACTGGTGGAGAATTGAGAAATGACCCTCTTCCTCAAGAAGATAAAGATAAAATTAATCCTGATTTGTATGATCCTAATGCAGACACTACAACGGATATAATCGAAGGAGGTACTGGGGAAAACATTATTGAAGGTGGGACAGGAACAGAGGGAACAAATGATGTTGCACCGGCCGTTGATTCAAATGAAGGTGATAGTTCAGAAAGTGAAAGTAGTGATTCTGTTGTAGAAGATTAGAAATATTTATTAACGTGTTTCTTTTTGTTGTTAAATTATGAAAGGATATTCTATTTTTGATGATGTTATTGTAATTAATAGGGAGTTGACAGAATTGGATATTTTTGTTAAGGATTTTCTTGAGGTTTTAAAAAATTATTCCGATTATTTAATTGTTAGCGGGTTTGTGAGTATTTGTTCTGGAAGAACTCGGGCGACTGAAGATGTGGATATTTTGGTTCCTCAAATGAATAAAGAAAAATTTGAAAATTTGTTTGAAGATTTGGTAAAAAATAATTTTTGGTGTTATCAAGGAGATGAAGCTGAGGGTCTTTTTTCCTATGTTGAAAATTTGAATAATATTCGTTTTGCGAGGTTGGGAGAGATGTTTCCGAATATGGAAGTTGTTTTTTTTAATGAATCAAAAAAGGCAAAGTTTTGCGAGTTTAGTAATCCTCAGAAAATAAGAATCGGGAATTTTGAATTTAAGATTCCACCGATTGAATTTGAGATTTTGTATAAGGAAATTGTTTTGGCAGGAAAAAAGGATTTTGAGGATGCAAGGCATTTGAGGGCGTTTTTTTCAGATATAATTAAAGAGGAAAATTTTAAGAAGTATGAAGGAGTTATTCGAGGAGAATTAAGATGTTAAAACAAATACCCCAAACTGATTTGGATTATGTTGAATTTTATGCTTCGAAAATGAAGGAAGATAATAATTTATTTGAACAGCAAAAAAATTTAATTGAAAGTCAAATGAAAAGTAGTCGTGCTGTTTTTAGGAATCTTTTTAGTGACGGAGATTTTAAATTAAATGCGAGAAGTTATCTTCGTAAAATAGGTTTGATAAAATGAACAAGACAAGTAGAACAATTACAGGAATTAGTATGATTGTTTTGGGGTTGGTTTTAATTGTTGTTGGATTTTTTACGATGTTTGTGACGTTGTTTTATGGAATTCCGATTTTGATTTTGGGGATATTTATTTATTTGAATAAGGATGAAGATAAGATTGAAGAGAGGAAAGATAAATTAAATAAATCGGGAGGTAAAAAATGAAAGAATTAATTATTACAACTGGCGAAGAAATTCCTGGAAAGAAAGTTGTGCAGATTTTGGGCGTTGCTCGGGGGAATACTGTTCGGGCGAGAAATATTGGTCGGGACATCGGTGCTGGTTTTAAAAATATAATTGGTGGAGAAGTTAAGACTTATACTGAAATGACGACGACGGCGAGGGACGAGGCTTTTAATCGAATGGTTAACTCGGCGGTTGATATGGGTGCCGATGCTGTTATTGGAATGAAGTTTATGACATCGATGATAATGCAAGGTGCGAGTGAGATGCTTGCATATGGAACAGCAGTAAAGCTAAAGTAGGTTTTTGTTTTCTTTTTGGTTTATACTTGCTAAAAAATTTCTCATGTACGGACGTACACTTCAAAATTTTTTAGACGGCGTCTAAACACAAAAATCTAAACAAAAAGGGAAGAAGAAATCTAAACAAAAATGGGAAAGGAAGAAGAGAAGGGGAAATTGGGAGGAGAATGGGGGAATTAAATTATACATTCTTTGTATTTTATTATTGATTTAAATTTCCAGAGTAGCGAGGCTGTGCTTAAATCCGTTTCGAATCCTAAATCTCCATTTGTGTTTGCGTTTTTTAGCACTGCACAAAAATCTTCTTGATATAATCCAGCGAGATATTTTGAATGTAATGAGATTATTATTTCAGGAGATTCCATTTTTTGTTCCAAAATTTTTCCATTTTCTAAACTATATTCTCTTAGCCAAACTCTTTTGCCGTTCACGAAGTCGAAGAATTTCAAATCGATTGCGGTGTTCTTGGGAAGGCTTTGAATTATTTCTTGGCCGGCTAAATATTGAGGGAGATAATCAAATGCTTCTTTTTGGCTGTTGAGCGTTATTGTTTGAGTGCTTTCTGGTTTTGAATTTATCGCGTAGGAGTTGATTTGCAAAGTTGTTAAGAAAATTCCGGCGAGGATTATTAAAACTAATGTTATTATTTTGATATGTTTCATTTTATTGATTGTGTTTTAATTATTATAAATTTTTCTTTTTGTAATTTGATATAAACATTTAAATACTAAGTAATTATTAGTTATGTAAAGTAAATATAACTTTTAATAATAGTTACTAAGTAAATGGTTAAAGAAAAAGGCATAAAAACATTTTTGTTGGAAATTCCCGAGGGAGTTTGGGAAAAATGGAAGACGACAGTTCCGCGTTCGATTTCCTTGAATAAAGCTTTGATAGCCCTTTTAAAAAAAGGAGGGAAATAAATGAAATTAGAAAAATTGTTTTTGTTGGGTTTGGTTTTTGTTTTGGCTTTGAGTTTGGTTTCTGCTTCGCGTTTGCCGACTGTTGCGGGTGATTCTGATTCTTGGGGAACTATTCTTAATGATTATTTGAATGTTTCTCATAATGCAACTGGGGAATTAAATGACAATGTTGTTTCAAGTTCGCAAATTGTTGATGGGGCGATTACTTTTTCGGATTTGGATTCGAGTGATATTACTCTGGAGGATTTTACGAATGATGCTAATTATTTAGATAAAGATGATGGGGGAATAATTGATGGCGATGTTGTAATTAATGGGGATTTGTCTTTGATTGGGGGTTATCTAAACGCTACAATAACAAATCAGTATTTGAATGGTTCGTTTTTTCCGACGATAACGGCACTTTTTGATTTGGGTAGTTTGGATTTCTTTTGGAATAATTTGTATGTTACTAAAATATTTTCAACAGATTGGTCGAATGTGACTATAACTGAATCTCAGGTTTCTGATTTGCAAAGTTATATCACTAATGGAACAAATATTAATGTTTTGGATGTGGATGCAAGTTCTGCGACAATTGATGGAGATTTGAATGTGACCGGAACTTCTTATCTTGGTTCAATGGACTTTTCTGGAGGAAATATTACTGCAACTAATGGGGTATTTACGACCTTGAATGTGGCTGGAAATGCTTATTTAGATAATTCTTTAGGTTTTGAAGGTTCTTCACCGAGTATAAATCAGGCAAGTTCTACAAATTATGTTTTAAGTTTGAATGGAAGTGGTTATGCGAGTGGAACTGGAACTGGAATTTTTAATACAGAAGTTACTACTATTAAGCTTAGGTTTAAACCAGGGTTTGCGAAAAACGATGGGATTACTAGACATTTTTATGATTCAACTCTTGCAAATAGGTATGTATTTTTAAAAAATACCGCCAATAATTTTCTTATATATGCTTCTATAGAAGTATTTGCTATAACATATGCTACTTGGTCTCCTCATTGGAATGATTTTGATTGGAATGAATTTATAATTGTAATGGATGAAGCAGGAGGAGGTTCATCTTATGTTACATTAAATGGAAATATAATTGCTTCATCTGGAACAGCCTTTACTTGTTCAAACCCTGCAACAATTTATGTGGGGGCTAGTGCTGCTGCTTTACCAACATATATTGGACAAATTGATTACTTTAGAATTTATTCTGACGTTGGAATGGCAACTCCAACAGCCTTGTATGAATTTAATAATGATTATATCAGTGAGGTTAGTGCGACAAATAATTTAGCAAGTGCAGGAACTGGAAATAGTTTTGTTACAAGTGGAGAGAGATTGACAGTGAATTATCAGACCACTTTTAATTCTTATGAAGATGCTGGTAGTTTAACGACGGATTATCTTTTTGACACTTCTGCTACTCGGACGGCGGGGAATATTTTTGAGGTTCAGAATAATGGGATTTCTAAATTATCTGTGGATTATAGTGGAAGTGCGAATGTAACTGGAAATGTTACAGCCGACACTTATTTTGGAGATGGTTCGCAATTGACTGGGATTTATGGAGGAAACGAATCTTTCAATCAAAGTTTAACTGATTCTCTTTATTCAGGAATTCAATGGAATTATAATCAATCACTTTCTACTTTTGAAATGTGGAATTCAAGTTGGGATAATAGAGGATTAATTGACTCATTAAATAGTTCAATACAGAATATAAATAATTCTTTCAATCAAAGTTTAACTGATGATTTGTATGTTGATGTTGCTGGAGATACTATGACTGGGGATTTGATTGTTGGTTCTAATAATTTTTCTACAACTAATGTAGGAATTGGAACAACAACACCAAGTTATCCATTAGATATGGAAATAGTAAGTGGAAACACAGGAATGAGAATTAAAAATTTAGAAGATGATGCATATATTCTTTTATCATCACCAACAGATGAACAAGCAAAAATACTTCTACAAAAAGTTGATACTTCAAGATGGGCAATAGGAATGGGAGCTAACACTAATGATTTTGTATTTCAAAATTATAATGGTGGAGCACACACTTTATTACATTTAGATTATGATACAGATTATATTGGAATTGGAACAGCAACACCATCACAAAAATTAGAAGTTAATGGAAGTGCGAATGTTACTGGAAATTTAGAAGTTGCTGGAAATATAACTGCCGACACTTATTTTGGAGATGGTTCACAACTAATTGGGATTTCTGGAGGAAACGAATCTTTCAATCAAAGTTTAACTGATGATTTGTATGTTCCATATACTGGTGCAAACTCTAATACTGATTTAGGAAATTATAATTTAACAACAACTGGAACTTTATTTGCAACAAAAGGTGTTAGGGCAGATGGGGGTTTTTCTGTTGGAGCAAATCCAGTTTCTACAATTGGATTGTATGCTATAAAATCTTATACTGATTATACTTTAGACGCAACAGGGGTTTTAATGCAAGCAGAGTTTAATCCATCGGCAGATTCTACAAAAAATCTTTATGGATTTTATACCCAGCCAGCAAAAAGAGGAGCGAATACTTTGAATGGAGTTTATGGAACTTGGAGTGGTGCCTTACAATATGGAACAGGGCTTTTAAGTTATGCGATTGGAACTCATTCTTTTGTTCGTTTATCAGGTGGAGCAGGATATATTGGAAATATTACAAATGGTAGAGCAATAAATGTTGGAGCTCCAATCCAGGATGCTTTAAATAAAGGAACTATAATTAATAATAATGGGGTTTATATTGCGAATCAAGGAAATTCTTTCGTAACAAATGCTTATGGGATTTATTTAAACGAAGTGAGTGGTGCAACTTCTAAAAATTATAATATTTATCTGGCAGGTGCAGGAGAAAGTTTATTAGAAGATAATGGAAAATGGACTTTTGGAACTGGCGGGGATTCATCAATTTATTATAATGGAAGTGATATGATAATTAATCCTAAAGTTGTTGGAAGTGGGAAGTTGATTGTTGAAGGAGATTTAGACGTAACAGGAAATATAACAGGAAATAATCACTATGGAGGAATGTGGTATCATAATCATACTGGAACATCTTTAAACTTCGCAGTAGATGGAACATTTTATCAGCACTTCTTTGTAAATTCAACACATAATAATGGATTTAATTTTGAAGGAGGATTCGGAATACCAAGCAACTTAACAGTTCAAGTTAGTGGAATGTATCAAATCAATTATATGGTATCAGGAGATGGGCAGAATAATCATGATTATTACACATCAGTATTTGTAAATGAAATAAATAAAGATAATTGTGAAAATCATCATAAAATGTCAGCTGGAGGAGATATTATAACTCAATCAGGAACTTGCTTATTGAGAATTAATGCTGGTGAAAAATTAAGTTTAAGAACAGCAGATATAGGTGGAACAGGAACAGGTAATTATTACTCGTCAAACTTAGATGTTTACAGGGTCGGAAATTAAAATGAATAAAAAAATATTATTAACAATCTTCGGAATGATTTTCTTAATTAGTATTGTTATCGGAGCAACATTAGGAATAAGCGATGTAGTGATTACTGAAACTATAGATGAAAATATTGGGGAAACAGGAACACCAGATGTAATTCATGATAGTTCATTTTGGAGGATTGAAAAAGTAGGATGAGAAAAATAATTTTTCTTTTTCTTTTTCTTTTTAGTGTTTCTTTAATTAGTGCGGGGGCTTATGGTGCTGGGGTTTATGGAGGAGGAGTTTATAATATTGGAGAAGTTCCCGTGGTTCCAGTTTCTCCCGGAGGGGGAGGTAGTAGTTCCTCGACGCCGAGTTGTACTTATAATTGGTTATGTACTGACTGGTTCCCGATGGAGTGCCCGATTTCTGGAATACAAGATAGGGTTTGTATAAATAAGGGGACTTGCACGGATACAAAAAATATGCCTGAATTAAATCGGACTTGTGTGTATGAACATAAAGAGCCATTGTTTGATATTTATTTAACTTTGTCAGAGAAATATAAAAAAGTTTGTTCGGGCGAGGAAATTAAAGCGAAAATTAAATTAGAAAATTATGGGAAGATTGAATTACTCGACGCGTTTATGACTTACTGGATTGTTGATGAAAATAATAAATTAGTTTTGGAATTGAAGGACACTCGTGCTGTCGAAGCTGAAAAAGAATTTGAAGTTGGTTTGAGATTGTCGGATTCACTTGTCGAAGGAACTTATCGGTTGTATGCGCAAATAAATTATGATGGAAATAAAACTGCGATGGCGGGAGAATCTTTTGAGGTGGTTTCTAAAAAAAATTGTAAAACTGAATTAGGTTTTAATTGGATGTATTTAGTTTATTTTTTTGGGTTTGTTTTAATTGTTTTAATTGGGGTTGTCTTATTTAATTTGATAAAGAAGAGGTTTAGAAAAGTTGAAAGTCATGCTAAATATAAAAACAGAATTAGACATAAGTTGGAGAAAATTAAATCTGGAAAATTATGGATTGTTTTATTTGGTTTGGTTTTGATGGGAATTTTGGTTTTTGCTGGAATCAATATTACTGGATTTGTCGTCGGTGTTGGTAAGTTTACTTTTGGTGTCGGAGGATTAATTTTTGTTCTGGGAATTTTAGGATTTTTGATTTACAAATATAGAAAAGATATTTTTGCGAAGCTTGGAACTTTGAAAAAAGAAAAGCATGCTCATGATAGTCTTAAGGGATTAATTGGTAAAAAAGTTTATACTGAAGAAGGCGAGTTCGTCGGAAAAGTTGAAGAAATTATTTTAGGTGAAAATAAAATCGAGAACTTAAGAATTAAATTAGATAAGAAAAATAAATCAAAGTTTAAGGGGCTTGTGGTGAGTTATAAGAAAGTTCAAAGTGTTAAGCACATTGTGATTATTGATAATGTTTTGGAACATTTAGAAAATTAGAAAAGTATAAAAATGAAAAAGTGTTGGTAAGTTAATGAAAAAGATGGTGAATAATAAAGTTGAGAGTTCTTCACATTTGAAAGAGTTGAAAAAGGAGTTTGAGAAGAATGAAAAAGTTGGTTTGTTTTTGAATAAGGAACTTAGAAAATTTATGATTGAAAAAGAGAAGATTAGAGCTAGAATAAAAAAAGAAAAGGAAATTATTGATTTAAGAAATAAGATTGAAAGAGTTAGGAAAAGGAAGAAATAAATTTATTGATTTTTGGAAAGATTTATAAATAATGGTAAATTGTCTTATTTATGGAAAAAATAGTTAGTTTTGACAAACAAGGAAGATTGTATTTGCCAGAGAATATGCGAAAGAAGATTTTATTTCAAACATTAGTAGCAAAAACTATTGAGCAAGGAATTTTGCTTCAGCCTATCGAAGACGATCCTTTAGAAGCTTTGAGTAGATTGGGAAGTGTTAAACTAAAAAAGAAAACAATCCAACAATTAAAAAAAGAAGCAAGGGAAGAAATAGAAAAAGATGCAACTAAAAAAATACGCTGATACTGATTTTTTTCTCGCGTTGATGAAAGAGTCTGATTGGTTAAAAGAGAAAGCTAAAAAGATTTATCAGGAAAATAAAGGAAATATTTGGGTAACACCTTTTACAATTGTGGAGTTAATGATTATTTGTAAACGAGAAAATATTCCGATGAAGGAAACAATTTTTCAGATATCTCGGATGGTAAATTTAGATTCTTTTGAATGGGAAGTCCTTTTTGCAACGGTTGATTATATCGAGCAGGGGGCGACAATTTTTGATTCTTTGTTGATGTCTTTTTGTGGAAAAGAAAATTCAATCATAAGTTCGGATAAAGTTTATGCTAAATTTGGATTTAATGTTCTTGATCTGAAGAAATAAATTTATAAATCTATTTTTGTTTTTCTATTTATGGCGAACTTAAGTTATTTGATAATCATTATTTTATTTTTGATTTATTATTTGGCGATTGCTTATTTTGAAAAGAAATTTATTAGTGACCCTCGGGAAGTTATTGAGAAGTTTTTGGCGGTGATTTTGGGGTATGCTGGAATTTCTTTGATTTATTTTTCTTTGACGGGAAAACCTTTATTTACAGATTCGGTGAGTGAATATTACATTTATATTTTTATAATTGGATTTATCGCGGTGCTTTGGTCTGTGCCGGCTTTACTTTTGGAGTTTAAATTTTTCAAGAGATTTTCTCGGATGAAGGAAAAGAAAATAAGGAAGTAGAAATATTTATAAACTATGGTGGCTATAGCAAATATAGATGGAAACAACTACGATTCAATTAAGTAAAGAAATGAAAGATCAACTTGCGACGTTCGGGAATAAAAATGATACTTTTGAAACTATTTTGAGGAGAGTTTATGCTTTGGCCGTTAAGGAACAGCTTCGGGATTTTTTAATGTCTTCTGAGGGTTTTATTTCTCTTGATGAAGCTAGAAAGGAGTTAGAAAAGAAATGGCCAAGGTCGAAATAGTTGATTCTTTATTTCAAGAGATACAAAAAAAATTTAAGGGTGAAGCACATATTATACTTGATTTATTAGAGACGCTTGAAGATAACCCCAAAAAAGGAAAAGAATTAGGAAACATTGGGGGAATTGTTATTAAGGAAATTAAATATAAATCTTTTAGGTTTTATTTTTTTACTGATGGATTTAAATTAAGATGTTTGGATTCTAACGAGCTTATTGATTTACTTATTAAATTTGTTCGAATGTCAGATAAAAAAAATCAACAAAAAACTATTGAAGAAATTAAAAGTGTATTGAGAATAATTGGGGCAGAGGGTTTTAAGTGATTATTCTAAATTTCTTTCGGAGTAATTTTTACGAGTAGAAATATTTATATAATAAGTTAATTTGTTAATTAAAAGAAGATGGTCAAAACTATTATGATTGTTGACGACGAGCCGGATATTCGGTCGAGTGTCAAAACTATTTTGGAGAAGGAAGGTTACAAAGTTGTTAGTGCGACGAATGCCGACGACGCTTTGAAAAAACTTGCGACGATTAAACCGAATTTGATTTTGTTGGATATTATGATGCCGGGAACTCCTGTGCGAGAAGCTGTGCCTAAAATGAAGGGTGTTAAGATTGCTTATCTTTCTGTTGTGAGAACTTCCGAGGCGGAGAAAGAAGAATTAACTAAGTCTAAAAATATTGTGGGATTTATTCAGAAACCTTTTGAGATCAAGACTCTCATTCAAAATGTTAAAAAGTTGGTGGGGTGATGGGAGTTAAAAAAATTTTAGATTCTAATCAGGCTGTTTTATTGATAGTTCCGAGCACAGATTATAATAAAGTTATGATTGATACGCTTAAAGAATTGTCGGGAGAAAGTATTTGTTATGTTACTTTGAATAAAACCTATGATGGGTTTGTAGAAACTTGTAAAAAAAATAAAATAAAAATGGATAAAATTGGTTTTATCGACGCTATTTCTAAATCTTTTAAAAAATCTCCAACTGATTCGGAAAATGTTTATTATATTAGTTCGCCGGGGGCTTTGACAGAATTATCTTTAGTTATTGGAAAATTTTTGGAGCACGATTTTAAGTATTTTGTTTTTGATTCGATTACAAATTTGGGAATTTACCACAAGCAAGATATTTGTTCTAAGTTTTCGAGTAGTCTGGTAAATAAGATTAAAGGCAAGCAGACGAAGGCAGTTTTTTATGCGATTGGTTCTAGAGATGATAGTTTGGTTAAACAAGTTGGAATGTTTGTTGACGAGGTTGTTGATTATAATAAGTCCGGTAAGAAAGAATAATTATAATAGAAAAATATTTAAACTAGAAGTTTATATATATAAATTATAGGTTTATATTAAAATGTTGAATATTACAAATAATGAAATGCATTTTATTTTGAGTATCTTCAAAAATCCAGAGAAAGAATATAATGCAAATAGCATAGCGAAACACCTCGGGATTAGTTCGATGGGGGCGTTAAAAATAGCGAAGAAGCTCGAAAAAGAAAACATAATTATTTCAAAAAAATTAGGAAAAGCTAACTTCTTTAAAATTAATTTTGATAATAATTATGTAAAACAATATCTTGGATTTTTGTTAAAGAGGGAGGCTGAGCAATCAGCTTCTTATGTAAAAGTGTGGATTAGAGAAATTAGAAAACTTAAGAGTGCTGATGCAGCGATTTTATTTGGGTCTGTTTTACAAAAACAAAAAGATGCGGGGGATGTGGATGTGCTTTTAATTACTAATCAAAAGAAATTTGCAAAATTAAAAAAAGAAATAGAAAGTCTTGATGTTCTAAATGTTAAAAAATTGCATCCTTTGTATCAGACAAAAGAAGATGTGGTGAAGAATGTGAAGAAAGAAGATAAGCCCCTTCTAAATGCGATAAAAGGAATTGTTGTTCTCGGGGAAGACGCAATAATAAAATTATTTGAGAAATTAAAATGAGTCATGCGAAAAATAAAGTTGATTGGTGTTTGAAAAAATCTGAAAAAGAACTTAAAGAAAGCGGTAAACATAGAGGGCTTATTAAGATAAATCCTGATGTGGAAGAAGCGAGGAGGCATTTGGAAAAAGCGGAGCATTATCTTAAGGCGACAAATTTGTTGAAAAAAGAAAATTTTTCAGATATTTCTGCCAGCACGGTTTTTTATTCGATGTATCATTGTTTATTGGCGATTACAGCAAAATTTGGTTATGAATCTGGGAATCAAGAATGCACATTTGCTGTAATTCATAATTTAATTGAAGATAAAAAAATAGATTTTGAAAAAGAATTACTTGATAAAATAGCTTTGTCTTTAGATGCGGAGAAAGGTGGAAATAAAACAAGCATAAACCTTAGGGAACAATATCAATATGGGACTGAGCTTTCTTTAGAGGAAAATCTTTATCAAGAATTATTTAAGTTGGCAAAAACAATTATAGCTAAAACAAGAGAGATAATTGAAGAGTAAAACTTTAGAGATAATAAGTTCTGTAATAAATCTACAAAAGATAATTATAAAAAGTATTTTTACTCTTTTATTGTATGAAAAATAAAGGAGGGATGTTTTTATTTTTAATCGGAATTTTATTATTTAGTAATTTTGTTTTTGCTCAGGAGCTTACAAATGAGCAAATTGTTTTTGCAAAGGGAGCGATTGAGCAAAAAGCGAAGGATGTTGCGAAGCAAGTTGAAATTTATCTTGAGGCTTATCCCAATAAAAATGTTGCGGATTTGATGAATGATTCAAAGTTTTTGGAAATTGCGGTTCAGCCCGTCGGTAAAACTGGTTATACTGCGGTGACAAATTATGACACTTTAGTTCCAATTGCACACGCGAATCCTGCGATTGTTGGAATTGAGTTGGAAACTTTGAAAGATAAACTCCCGGGTTTTTGGGAAATTATGTCTAAGACTCGAGGAGGGGTTAATGCTGAAGGAGTTTATGATTGGGCGGAAGCGGATGGAACAATTACTAAGAAATATATGTATATTGCGGTAGTGGACATTAAAACTGCTGAAGGAATTGGGTTGCATGTTGCGGCGACAACTTATTTAGATGAATATGAGTTTTTTGAGATTCCTTTACAAACAGATTATAATTTTTGGATTTATATTGCGTTGGCAGTAATTTTTTTAATTAGTGTTATTTTGGGTTTGGCGATTTCAAAAGACCAAACTCAAGTTAGAACTTTTTCAATTAGGAAAAAATTGTTGTTGTCTTTTGGTTTTATTTTATTGATTTTTATTGTGGTGTCTTTTTTGAATTATTCGTTTAATGTTCAGAGAGAGAAGATGACTACTGAAATTAGTGAGGTTGAGGCCCCGTTGGAGTTGATAGTAGAGCAGATTATTAATTATGATTCTCGGTTAACTGAATTGACTTCCACAGCTTTATTATATTCTTATAAACGAGAATTTGAAAAAATTGAAATTTATGAAAAAGAGTATAATGAACTTGGGGTTAAATTAGATGATTTGTTGAAAGTTCAAGCGGTTGAATTGATTGAGAAAAGTGAGAGGAGCGAGGAGGATAAAATTGAAGTTAGAAATTATTTGAAAAAGTTGGATGAATTGAATTTGAAATTGGTCGATTTGGAATTGATGGCGTTTGAGGTTATGAAAATTGATTCCGAAGGAGCTTCTAAGTTGATTGTTTCCAGAGATTATGAAAAATATAAAAATGAATTAAAGGAAACTTATACTGAGTGGAGAGAGTTAGAAATGAGGATTACGAATTCTTATCGAGAAAAAATTCTTCAGGATACAGCGAAAATTAATAATCTTAATTTAATTTTATCGGTTTTGGGAATTCTTGGGGGTATTATCATTGCTGTTTTTATGTCGTTTTCGATTACTGGGCCTTTGAGAAAATTGTATGATTCGGCGGAAAAATTAGAGAGAGGTAATTTTGATTTGAATATTGATATTAAATCTGGAGATGAATTTGAAGAGTTGGCGGATGTTCTTAATAAAGCTTCGACTGCGTTGGGAAGAATTGATAAAGAGCATAAGCAATTGGATTCGGCTAAGACAGAGTTTTTGAGTATTACTTCGCATGAGTTGAGGAGTCCGATGACGCCGATGAAAGCACAACTGCAAATGTTGTTGGGAGATTATTTTGGGAAGTTAAATGAAAAACAAAAAGAAGCACTTCAAATTGTTGAGAGGAATACGACAAGGTTGGATAAAATTATTGTTGATTTTTTAGAGATTTCGAGAATTGAGGCGGCACGTCTTAAGTTTGATTTTAAGAAAGTTGATTTGGTTAAAACTATAAATTCAATTGTTGAAGAAATGAAAGGATTCATGCCTGAGAAAAAAATTAAGATTGAAGTAGAAATGGAAAAATTCCCAATTATCGAGGCTGATTCGGATAGGTTTGGGCAGGTTTTGAGAAATTTGATTAATAATGCGATTAAGTTTACGCCTGAAAAAGGGGTTGTGAAAGTTAAAGGAAAATTGAGTGAAGGAATGATTTTGTTTTCGGTTTCAGATAGCGGAATTGGTATTGCGGATAAAGACCAGAAAAGAATTTTTGAGCCTTTTTATCAAGTGGAAAATATGTATCAACATAAGTCCGGAGGAACTGGTTTGGGTTTGGCGATTTGTAAAGGAATTGTCGAAAGTCAGAATGGGAAAATTTGGATGGAGAGTAAACCGAATGTTGGGACAACTTTTTATTTTACGATTCCATTAAAACCAGTTACAGAAATTAAACCAATTAGAATTTTATTTTCGGAGTCTGGAGATAGGGATAAAAAAATTAAAAATTTGTTTACAAAATATCTTGGTCCGATTGGAGAAAAAGAATTTGAAATTTTTGAAGCGAGCAAAGTTTTGAATGAGAAAAACTTGTTGGATTATTTTAAAATGTTGAGAGATAAGAAAATTATTAATGAGATAATTTTTGAAGAATTTAAAAAAGAAATTCTTTATATTTTTATGGGAAGTTTTGGGAAGGTTGAGAGTGTGAGCGAAACAAAGAATTTAAAACTAAATACTACTTTAGATAGTAAAAGAGATGGGAATAAAAAATGATTGAGAAATTAAAAGAGTTTGTTCAAGAAATTAGAACATTTGTTCAAAAAAATAGAACGGGAGATAAAAAATGAGGATAGGGACTTTTATTATTTTGTCATTTGTGTTTTCAGGAGTTATTCTTACAATTGGTGCGACTTATCTTTCCTTGCAAGAAGATTTGGGAGTTATGCGGGAATTAATTATTAATCATCTGGATGGGCTTGCTGTGACACATACCGAAACAATAGAAGTTTATTTGGAAGAATCTGTCGAGGAATTTGGGATAATTTCTCATAGAACTCAACTTTTGAAAGATATAAAAAATTATAATTCAAATCCAAGCGAAGAATTAAGAAAAGAAATTGCTTTTAAATTAAAGGATTCTAAAGATGCAATTTCTGAACTTGAACGAATTAGTTTTATTGGATTAGATGGAAAAGTTGTAGCTTCGACAAATGAACTTTTTGTTGGAAAAGATTTTTCTGGGGAAGAGTTTTTTTTAAGTGGGAAAATTGGAGATGGATTGAGATTTGTTGAAGAGGATGGAGTTATGAAATCTTTTATTAGTGGTCCATTGTATTTTGAGGGTGAACTTTTAGGGGTTGGAACTTTTGTGGAAAATTTGGATGAACTGGAAATGGTTGTGAATGATCGGGCAGGGTTGGGGGAAACGGGAGAAATTGTTGTTGCAGTTCAAGGAGAAGGAAAAAGAATTTATCTTTTTGATAGATTATTTGAAGAGGATGCCTTGGACCAGTTTGTTGAAAGTTCTGAGAGTGCCGAACCTATAAAACAAGCGTTACTTGGGAATGAAATAATCTTTGAAAATTCTTTGGATTATAGAAATGAGTCTGTTTTTGCAGTTTCAAAATATATTGAGCTGGGAAAGATTGGGGTGGTTGTTAAAATAGATGTTGATGAAGTTCTTGGAAATGTTAAATCTCGGTTGTATCGGACTGCGATAATTACTTTTTTTGCTGTGATTTTTTTTACAATTGTTATTGGCTTTTTTATTTCGAGAATTATTTCTCGTCCAATTATGAAACTTAGAAAAGAGATGGATTTAATTTCTAATGGAGAATTAGATGTTCAGTTGAGTAAGAGTAATCTTTATGAGGTTCAATCTTTAACGGATTCTTTGAATAAAATTTTGGTTTCTTTGAAGTTGGCGATTTTGAGGACGGGCGCGAGTAAGGGAGAGTTTGGTTTGGGAGAAAGAGAAAAGAAAGTAATGGGTAGAGAAATGAAAGCTATAAGAAGAGAAAGCGTTGCAACAGGAAGAGAAACTCAAGCAGATATAAGAGAGAAGACTGCAGGTGAAAGGCAAACTCAAGCAGATATAAGAGAGAAGATTGCAGGTGAAAGGCAAACTAAAGAAGATATAAGAGAGAAGGCTGGTACAGGAAGAAAAGGAGAAGATATGGGAAGAGAAGCAGAAGCTGTAGAAAGAGGGACTGCCGCTAAAGGGAGAGAAGCAGAAGCTGTAGAAAGAGGGACTGCAGCTAAAGGAAGAGAAGCAGAAGCTAAAGGAAGAGAAGCAGAAGCTAAAGGAAGAGAAGAAGTATTAAGAAGAAGAGATGAAGAGAACTCTGAAGTGCCGGAGAAAAAATCTTTTTTTGGAAAAGTTAAGGGAATGTTTTCTAAATCTGAACCTAAAGAAGGGATGACGCGAAAAGAAAGTATTTTGAAAACTTTGAAAGAAGTGCATAATGGTAAAGAGGAAAAAAAAGTTAGGGTAGTTCCTGAGGAAAAATTTGAAGAAAATAATTTGAAAAAGAAATCTTTTGATAATGTTGTGAAGAGAGTTTCTGGAAATACAAAATCTGCGATTACTGATGTTAATAAGAAGGAAGAAGTTGAGGGCAAAGAAAAATCTGGAACTATTATCGATTTGAATAAAGCGTCAGATGAAGTTAAGAAAGAATTGGGTGAGGGTGAAGGAAATGTTGAGCATAAAAAGAAATCTAAAAAGTTGAAGAAGAAAAAGAAAAAAGAAGAAAGATATTTTTTGAAAGAATAATTTTTTTTGACTTTATTTGTTTAATATATGAGAAACATTTATTAATGTCGTTTATTATATATATGTGTGATAGACAAGTGACAATTAAAGTTTCAAAGGGGTTTGTGCTTAAAATGGTTGTTAGACGAGTATTAGATATGTTTATGTTTAATGAATATGTTTGATGTGTGTGATAAATAGATAAATATTTAAAGAATATTTTGTTTTAATTAAATATGGAAGAAAAAAAGGTGAAGGACAAGACAAAAATCAAGATTGAGGATTTGTTGAAGGCGTATCCAGATGGGTTGACAATTAAGGAGATGATGGATAAGACGGGTTTGGCTCGGCACACGATTCTTGCGAGATTGCACAATTTGGAGGGGCAGGATAAAATTGGAGTTAGGCAGATTAACATGGCGAAGTTGCATCGGTGGAAACATGAGAATGAGGAGAAGCCGATTGAAAAATCTGATGATGTAAAAGTTACGAAGTTGAAAGAAGAACATTTTAAAATAAAACCGAGTGAGTTGAAGAAAGTTATGAAGAAAGAGATTGAGATTGATAAGAGGGTTGCTAATAAATGTGGTGTTGAGGGGAAAGAAAGTAAAAAAGTTATTGAGAGTGGGGAGAAAGTTGAGAAAGTTTCTGGAGGGAAAATTGATATTGCTGAAATTATTCGAGAGGTGAAGCAGGAAGTTGCGTCGGGAAGAATAACGCCGAAGAATGCGAAGTTGAAAGAACAGCGAGAGCCGATTAAGAGAGTGGTTGAAGGTGCGGAAGGAGTTGAGAAAAAATCAAGGAAAGATTCTAATCGAGTGTATATCACGACGGGGGTTCCGGGTTTTGACGAGTTGTTGGTGAAAGGAATTCCGAAAGGGAGCACTATTCTCGTTGCTGGTGGTGCGGGAAGTGGCAAGACAATTTTTTGTTTGCAGACTATTAATTATCAAGCAAGTCAAGGAAAGAAATGTCTTTACATGAGTTTTGAAGAGAACGAGAGAAAGTTGATGGAGCACATGGAAGATTTTGGTTGGAATCCTAAAGAATATATTAAAAAAGGTTTGTTGAAAGTTCAGAGATTTAATCCGTTTGATATTACGAGAAATGTTGATGCGTTGTTGGCGAAACAGAAGGGCGAGTTGTTGATTGATGTTGACCCGATTATTATTCCTAAAGATTTTGAACCAGATTTTATTGTGGTTGATTCGTTGACGGCGATTGCGTCGGCTTTTACGGGCAGAGATGAAAGTTATAGAATTTACATTGAGCAGTTGTTTAGGTTTTTCGAGAAGATTGGTTCGACGAGTTTTTTGATTACAGAGACTGAGCAAGTTCCGAAGATTTTTTCACAAACGGGAGTTGAGGAATTTTTGGCGGATGGGGTTGTTGTGCTTTATAGTTTGAAACACGGGAATGTGAGGGAGAATGCGATTGAGATTTTGAAACTTCGTGGAGCAGACCATCAGAAAAAAATTGTGGCGATGCAAATTACCGAGGATGGAATTGTGGTTTATCCTGAGCAAGAAGTGTTTTCAGATATTAACATTTAAGATGAATTCAAAAATTGAAAAAAAGAAGAAAGCGGATTTGTATTTGAATAAGTTAGAAGAGAAGTTGAAATATTATAAACAGGTTGTTATTGATTCTTCAGAGGCAGTAATTATTCAGGATTTTAATGGAATTGTTAAGGCGTGGAATAAAAGTGCGGAAAAGATTTATGGATTCATGGCGAAGGAGATGATTGGCAAGAATATCACTAAGATAATTTCTAAAAAGGATAGATTAAATGCCGTGAAAAATATTCGTGCGATTCAGAAAGGTAAGCCGACTTTTAGAATTCAGCAAACAAGAATTACAAAGAATGGTCAGGAAGTTTCTGTTAATATTACTTATTCACCAATTTATGAGTCTAATGAAATAATTGAGATTGGGACAATGGGAGAAGATGTGAGTGATTTGAAAAAAAGTGAGATAGAATTTAAAGAAATCTTTGAAAATAATCGGGATGGACTAATTTTAGCAGATATTAAAACAAAAAAATTTGTGAAAGCGAATAATCAAATATGTAAAATGTTGGGTTATTCTAAAAAAGAATTACTTAATTTGGGAGTTAAAAATATTCATCCAAAAAAAGATTTGTCTTTTGTTATTAGTAAATTTGTGAAGCAATCAAAAGGGCAACTCAAGGAGCCTGTTGTTTTACCTATGTTAAGAAAAGATAAAACTATTTTTAATGCAGAAGTTCAAGCTTCTCCGATTTTGAATAAAAGAGAGTATATTCTTGGAGCGTTTAGAGATATTACTTCGAGAATAATTGCTGAAGAAAAATTAAAAGAAAGTGAGGAGAAATATAAAACCCTTGTGGAAAATGCTTTTAATTATATTTATAACATTGATTCAAATTATAAAGTGGTTTCTGCAAATAATGCTGCGAGAAAACTTTTTTCTTTTAAATATAAAAATATTGTTGGAAAAAAAATTACTGAACTTTTTCCTAAGGAAATATCAAAAGGTTATATGTTAAGTTTGAAAAAAGTTTTTGATACTGGAGAGCCTTTGTCAATAAGTGGTTCTAAGATGATTGTAGGAGATAATCTTTCGTGGTTGACTGTAGCTTTGAGTCCAATTAAAAATTCTAAAGGTGACGTTATCTCTGTGATTGGCGTCTCGCATGATCTTACTTCTGAAGTTGAGGCTGAAAATAAAATTAAAAAGGAAAAAATGAGGTATGAATTAGTTATAAAAAATACTGGTTCGTTGGTTTATGAGTATAATTTTGAAACGGGCAATATTGAATGGCGAGGTGCAATTAAAAAATTAGTGGGTTATAGTGAGGAGGAATTTCAGAAAATTGGAATTAAAAAATGGGAAAAGATGATTCATCCTGAAGATAGATGGGTTGCATTGAGTTTATTGAAAAAATCTGAGAAAGAGAAAAAAAATTATTCTATGGATTATAGATTTAAGCGAAAAGATGGAACTTATTTTTGGGTGAATGATACTGGGGATTTTATTTACAATGAAAATGGTAATGCAGAGAGTATGGTTGGAATTATGAAAGATATTTCGGTTAAGAAAAAATGGCAAGAAGATTTGGAAAAGGCTTATCTTAATTTGCAAAACATCGAAGAGTTAAAGTCAAATGCAATTCGAGATGTTGCTCACGAATTTAAATCTCCTGTTAGTAAAATTCGGATGTTTTCTTCTCTTTTGATTGAGGAGATAAATAAATTGAATGGAAATAAAAAAAATGCTTTGGAATATGCGAATTATTTGATTAAAAATTCAAATCAATTTTTGTATGATATTCAGAGGGTTTTGGGTTTGAGCAAGTTGCAGAATTTGACTTCAGTGAAAAAAGAGAAAATAAATTTTTGTAATGTTGTTGATAAAATTTTACAGGGTTATGTTTCGACGATTAAAAAGAAAGATTTGGAATTGAAAATAAATTTAAAAGACCACACAATTTTTAGAGGAAATTCCAAATTTATTGAAGAATTGATAAAAAATTTAATTGAAAATGCTATAAAATTTACTAAGAAAGGTTTTATAGAAATTAATTGTTGTAAGTTTGATAATTCTATAATTTTTAGTGTGAAAGATAGTGGGAGAGGAATTGCTGAGGGGGATTTTGGCAAACTTTTTGTTCCGTTCAAACAATTGGATACGAGCGTTCCTGGAATGGGCGTAGGTTTGTCGTCGGTGAAAAAAATTGTTGAGTTACATAATGGAACTATTGGAATTAAATCTCAGTTGGGAAAAGGCACCGAATTTATTATAAAAATTCCTTTGAATCAAAATGAGAAAAAATAGATTATTTAAAGGGGGTTTTGTTTAGAGAATTATGAAAAAGATTTTGGTAGTTGAAGACGATACCGAGATGCACGTGATTTATAAAAAAATGTTGGGGGAGCTTTATTCTTTGGATTTTGTTGTTGATTGTGATAATGCTTTGAAAAAATTGGGCAAGAATAAATATGATTTGATGATTTTGGATATTATTATTCCGCCGAAGGGGGGTGAGCAGTTTTATATTGATTTGAAAACAAAATCTAAATTTAAGAAATTGAAAGTTTTGGTGATTACAGTTTTGGGAAGTCAGGAAGATTTTGTTAAGAAATATGATGAAAGTTCTGGATCTATTGGAAAACCTTTTGAGAAGGCGACGCTTTTGAAAGTTATTTCTAAAATGATTGGATAATTTTTTTGTTTTTTTCTGTATTTCTATGTAAGTATAAGTTTTATTTGTATTTCTATGTAAATATTTAAAAAGGAAAGAAACTTTGTGGTTGGATTGAGGGTGAATGGCGAACAAAAAAGTTACTTTGAGCATTGATGAAGATGTTTATGCGAGTTTTCAGAAGTTTTGTGAGATTCGGGATGTTATGCTTTCTAAACGAATTGAACGATTAATTAAAGAACACATGAAGGGGGCGAAGAAATGAGCAGGAAATTAATTTTTGGAATTTTTGTTGGAATTGTTTTGATGAGTTTGATTTTGATTAGTGCGTTGACGACGACGCAGGTTTTTTTTGATGATTTTGAAACAAATAATTTTGCGACGATTTGGACTTCCGCGGCAGATTATGTTCGACAGAATGTTGTAGAAAATACTGATGGGGGCGGAACTTGGTCTATTGAAGTTGATGGTAATGTTGCAGATGTTTTGATGAGTATTACAAATGCACAAAATGTTTCTAATCAAACTATTTGTAATTTGACGTCGAGGATTTTGATTGAATCTGGTTTTGATGGGGGGGAGTTTGTTTGTATGGATTATTCTTTAGATAATGGGGCAACATGGAATAGGAATACTGGAAGTGATGGAGGACTTGGTGGGCTTTGTCAGGATGGTGATGTTGATACAGAAAATGTGTTTAGAACTATCGAATATTATAATGATACAATTTTTGGCACGCAGAATTTTAGATACAGATTTAGAACTTCTGCAAATAATGCGAATGAGGACGCATATATAGATAATGTTAATTTAACTTGTTATGCGAACAATAATCCTGCTTTGAGTAACATTACTGCGTCGCATACTACAATAAAAGGAGGAAATACTTTAACAATTTGGGCGAACACGACGGAAAATGGTGTGAATGATACTGAGGCTGACACTTTGAATTTGTATTGTGATGAAACTGTGACGCCCACTTCAGCGAACACGGATTGCACTGGAGGGACTACAACTGATTCAACTTATCCTTACACTTTGAGTTGTACTTTTGCGACGCCGTTAGATGATGTTAATCACACGGAGTATTGCAGAATTTATGATGGGATGTCTTATTCAAATTTGACTAATATAAGTTATGTAACTGATTCGACGGCACCGACAACTTCTTTGGTTAGTGTGGCGGGCGATTTAGTTCCGGCTTATTATGATACTAATAATGATGCTTTAACTGAAATTATTGTTAATGGTGAGGCAAATATGGCTTGTCGTTGGAGTTCAGTCGATTTGATTTATAGTGCGATGGCGAATGATTGTGTTATTTCAGGAACGATAGCGAATTGTTCGGTGACGGATGCTTTGACACAAGGTTTGATAACTCGGTATGTTTCCTGTCAAGATGTTTATACGAATGAGCAAACCCCCGCACAGAATTTGGATGTTCAGTTTACTTTGGATTATACAGCTCCCACAACTTCAGATAATAGTGTTCAGACGATTCAAGTTCCTCCTTATGTTGTGACAATTACCGAGGCTGATAATGTTGATGCTGACCCGACTTCGTATTACTGCACGGCTTCAACTACGGGATGCAATCCTATTTTGGCGATTGATAATGGCGGGACAATCACTTATACCTCTGCAAATAGAGGCACAAATTATTTGAGATATTATTCTGTTGACGATGCTGGGAACACTCAAATTGTTGTTAATAAAACTATCAATATAAATCAGCTTCCGAGTTTTACCTCGGCTGTTGATGATGCTGTGACCATCGCTCCTTCGACGATAATAAATATTAATACAACTTCTTATGACTCCGACGCTGTGGAAGAAATAACTTTGTATGTTTGTAATTCTACGAGCGTTACTTCAGCTGGTTGCGGTGTGAATAATTATTGTAATAATACTGTGAATGGGAATATTTCTTCGGCGGGAAATGTTTCTTGTGCGTTTACTTCCGAAAGTGTTTCTGGAACTTACGATTGGTATGCGTTTATTTATGATGCTTCAAATGAAATTGCTATAAATAATTTTAGTGGGGTTTACGATGTTGACGCGACTGCACCGAGCATTACCATCGATAGTCCGTTGAATCAAACTTACACTCAGAACTCAATTACTTTTACAATTACCGTCGATGAAGCTTTGACTAATGCATGGTATTCTTTAGATAGCGGTGCGAATAATGTGACACTTTCAAATAATTCTGCTTTTGAGTGGACGCAACAGAATACGAGTATTGCCGACGGAGGTTATATTGTTATATTTTGGGCGAATGATAGTTATGGGAATATAAATAATTCTTTGGTTTCGAGAACGTTTTCAATTAGTGTGGGTCCGACAGATACGACTCCGCCGTCAATTACAATAATTAGTCCTTCAAATAATTCTTATGATTTAGATGGGAGTGTTTTATTAAATATTACTTCTGATGAATCTTTGGAGTGGGCGGGTTGGCAAAATAATTCAGGAACGATAATTGATTTAGATAATGTTTCCGCAACGAATTGGAATTCTACCTCGATTTTTCCTGAAGGAATTTATAATGTTACCTTTTATGCAAACGACACTTCACATAATCAGGCGAACAAAACTTCGGTGATTTATGTTGATTTGACGAATCCTTCCGTCGACGATTTTTCTTGTTCGGATGTTAATGATTCACAAGATGTTGTTTGTAATGCAAATGTGTCAGATACAATCGGTTTGAATTACGTAATTATTGGTTATAACGCAACGGGAAGTTGGATAAATTCTTCTTTAATTAGTTTGACAGGAGTTTCAGATAGTTTGAGTTATACAATTGCTTCGGGGAATACAACGCCTTTAGGTTTCACGGTTGAGATTTATTTATATGATGATTCTGGTAGAAATAATTTATCTGAGTCTGATGCGGTTTCAATTACTGATGATACTTTTCCCACAATTTGGAATGTGACTTATTCTCCTAATACAACGGATGCCTTGGATCCTGGAGTGACGGTGAATGTTAACGCAACAATTGTAGAGGATTATAATATCTCTTCGGTTGTTTTGGAATATTTGAATATCAGCGACGGGATTTGGAGTTCAATCACGATGACAAATAATTCGGGTTTGGTTTATCAAGCGTCGTCGACAATTGTTTACAATGCGAGTTTTGTTCCGCAGAATGGCACTTGGGTTTTTAGAATAAATGTTACGGATACGCAAGGGAATAATAATATTTCACAGAATTATTCTTTTGTTGTTGAGAATGATTTATCTTATTTTAATTCTACAGATATTCCAGATACAAAATCAATAACTACAGCACAGGAATCTGAGAATACGAGCTTGGGTTGGTTGTTTGTGAATAATACTGGAGAGTCTGCATTGAATTTTACAATTAATGTTACGTCTACAATTAGAGATAGATTTGATATTAATTATTCTGTGAGTGCGAATGCGACTTACGATCTTGCGTCGGGAGAAGCGATTAATTTAACAATTTTAGTTAACACTACGGATTTATCTGTGGATTTATATAATTATAATTTGACGGTGAGTTCGGTTATTGGAACTTCTGTTTTTGAAAAACATTTGAATGTTCAGACTTCGGTTGCACCTTTTTTGGTTGTGACTATTGATAGTTATTCATCGAGTGTAACTAAAGGACAGTCAGGTGTTGGAATGTTGGCGAGTGTTACTAATTTGGGAACTGCTTCGGCGTCGAATGTAAATTTAGTTTGGGACTTGCCTTCGGAATTTAGTTTGGCTTCTGGAAATTTGTCGAGGAGTTTTAGTTCTTTAGATATTGGACAATCTGGAACGAATACAGTTACTTTTGATGTTTCGAGTTCGGCAGGAGTGTCATCGGCAAATGTGAATGTTTCTGGAACTGCTTCGGGATTGGGCGTGACTACTGATTCAAAAACAATTACAATTAGTGATGTTACAACTACTGTCGTTGTGACAACTCCCGGATCTCCTGGAGGAGGTGGTAGCGGAGGAGGCAGTTCTACGACGACAAAACAATATGATAAAACAATTGAAGTTACTCGAGGAACAGAAGATACTTTTGAAATAGAAATTTCAAATAAATATTCAAATTCAACTTTGAAGAATTTGGTTTTGGATTTGTCTGGTTTCTTATCTTACTTTAATATTGGAAATCAAAAAGATTTGTCGCAGTATGTTGAAATTTATCCTGATGTGATTAGTGAAATTAAATATGGCGAGACGAAAAGTTTTGTGGTGACTTTGAAAACTCCGGCTTACAAAGAATATGAAGAGCACGATTTGAAGGTGCTCATTCAAGGAAGTATTGTAAAAGGAGGTGTTGTTGTTGGTCCTTATCGAGAGACGCAGTTCATTAAATTATATATTCAGGAAATGGATGTTGAGGAAGCGAAATTGAAATTGACTGAAGCTGAAGAGGCTTTGGTTTTGATGAAGTTGGAAGGATATAATATTCAAGAAGTGGAGAAATTGTTAAGTTTTGCGAAAGATAAATTAGATTTACATAAAAATAAAGAAGCGTTTGATTTAGCCGAGGAAATTATTGTAATTAAAGAAAAATCTTTTTTTGTTGATGATTTGATTTCTCGAATTCAAGAGGCGATTGATAATCCGCGTAAAATGAGTTTGATAACAGGAAATGTTCCGAGAGAATTTACCGACGGAGAGGGCAAGAATTTTAGTATTACTTCAGTTATTACGGGGGAAGCGATTTTTGATGCACAGGATGCTTCGGAGGTTTTGCAGTTGGCGATTGCGGCTTTTGAAAGAGGGGATTTTGCGTTGGCAGAAGAGCGAGCGAAGTCGGCACAGATTTTACTTTTATTAGAAAGGAAAGGTAATTTCGGATTGTTTGTTTATTTGTATTGGCATATTATTTTACTTTGCGTTTTTGCGTTTTCGTTTTTGGGTGTTTTAGGATTTAGAAAATATCAGAAATTTTCGGCGAGTAGAAAAATTGAAGATATAAATGTCGAGGAAGAAAATATAAGGGATTTGATTTTGAGTTCGCAGAAAAAATATTTTGAAGGGAAGTTGAGTCGGGAAGAGAGCGATAGTATTTCTCAGAAGCATCAGAAGAGGTTGGCTGTAATTAGAAAGGATAGACTTAGTTTAAGGAATAGAAGAATTAAATTGTTGAAACCTCAGGAAGTTTTGAAAGATTTGGATTCGGAGAGAGGAAATGTTGAGGACGAAATTAGGAAAATTCAGACGGCGTATTATAAGACCCGGACTCTTTCGGAGAAGGATTATCGTTTGCAGTTTGAGGCTTTGAATGAGCGGTTGGCAGAGATTGAGGGTGAGCGAGCGACTTTGAGAATTTTGGAGGAGAAAGAAAAAAAGAAAGGAGTTGAAGTTGTTGCGAGTGAGAAAGATAAAATTTTTAAGGATAATTTTAATTTGTCGAAGAGAAATCGGATAAAACAGTTGCATAAAGAGAGAAAAAAATTAGTGAAGGATCTTCATGCACATCGTAAAAAAATGGAGAGAGATTTGAAACCGAATGTTAGTTTGAGTGAGAGGAAAGATAGTTTTGTGAACAAAATAAAAAGTTGGTTTGGAAAAGATAAAAAAGGTTTGATGAGTGTGGAAGAGGGAGATTTGTTGCATACAATTAAAAAAGAAATTCAAGGAAAAGATTGTAAAGGAAAGTGGATTAAAATAAATCATAGGTGGACAAAAAATGAAAAGTAAATTTTTATTTGGAGTTTTAATTTTGGTTTTAGTTTTGAATTTTGTTTCGTCGGCGGAGAATGTTACTTATACTGAAGAGATGGTTTCCGATGCTATTTTGGAATCTAAAATTATAATTCAAGAAATGAATGTAAGTAATTTTTCTATGATTTATATGAAAGATGTTTTGTTTGAAGCGGAGCGAGTTTTTCAACAAGTTAAGTATGCGAAGATTTTGAGGGGCGAGGTTGACTCGAATACTTTTTTAGAAAATGAAGCGAGGGATGCCTTGAGATTGGTTGATTGGAAAAATATTGATTATGCTGATGTGATTGTTTATACTGACGAGATTAAAGATAGAAAAGATAGGGCGTATTTGATTTTCGATTCGATAAATTCTTACAATGGGAGGTTGAATGATTATCCGGATTTAGATGTGAGCGATTTGGAAGAACTTTTGGTTAAGGTTAAAGTTGCGTTTTATGAGGATAGGTATGACGAGGCTGAGGAATTATTGACTTTAATAAAAGAAGAGTTTGAGATTAAAAGGCAAGAGGCCTCGTTTTTGGGAACTTTGAAAACTGGGAGCAAGAATTTTTTCCAGAGATACTGGATTATTATTTTGGTTGTTTTGATTGTTGGGAGTGTTGGAGGATTTTTTGGTTATAAAAAATATTATAAAATACATTTGAAAAAACAGATTGAGAAATTGTATTTAGAGAAAAGTGTTTTGTTGAATTTGGTTAAGGAGATTCAGACTCAGCGATTTAAGGATAATTCTGTTTCGGAGTTGGTTTATAATATTCGGGTTAAAAAATATAAAGATAGAATGTTGGAAATAAAAGAGCAGATTCCGGTGCTTGAGAAAAGGTTGGAGAGTTTGAAAATCAAGAAAAAAGAGATTGTTGTTAGAAAGTTGAAAGATAAGAAATCTATTTAACTAAATTGTAAATTCCTAAAATCAGTGCGAGTATAAATGCGATTATTTTTTCGTCCACAAAAGGGATGTTGAAAAGAATTAATCCTGCACAAATTAAGAGTAAAATTCCTTGAGTCTTTTTTGTTATCAAATCTTTTTTTGTCATGTCTGATTGAGGAAGGGGATTTATTTAAATGTTCTTATATTAAACATTTTTGAGGGTTAATTCTTTTTCCTTCTAAAGTGAGTTTCATATTTTCAGCTATTCTTTGAATTACTGGAACCACGACGCTATTTCCTGCTTGATGATATAATTTATTGTCCGCAAGGTTTTTGGGTAATTTAAAATCTTTAGGAAATCCTTGTAATAAAAAACATTCTTGGGGCGTTAATTTTCTAATTCCTTTATGATTTTTTATTATTGGAACATTATGTCCGCCCAAGCCCATATTCGCTGTTAATGTTGGAACCACGCCTTTTTTATTTACTCTTACATATTTTCTTCGCCATTGATAAACTGAAAATTCTGAATTAATATCATTTTTTACTTTTTCGTAAAGAGGTTTATTATTATAATAATATTTATCGTCGGCTTCATTTGCAGTGTATTGTCTGAAATTTTTTGTTAAAGGAATTTCTTTTGGAAAATCGAAAGCTTCTGTTTTTTTCTTATCCAAAAATCCTACTATAAAAATTCTTTCTCTGTTTTGAGGAATGTTTCCGTGAGTCATACTATTGAGAACTTCTGATTTTATTGTGTATCCCATATCTTCGAGGGTTTTTTGAATAATTTTAAATGTTTTTCCTTTATCATGCCCTTTTAGATTTTTTACATTTTCTAATAAAAATGCCGTCGGTTTTCTTTCTTCCAAAATTTCCGCTATTCTGAAAAATAAATTTCCTTTTTCTTTGTCTTTGAAACCTTTTCTATATCCGGCTATGCTAAAAGCTTGACAAGGAAATCCCCCAAGTAAAATATCAAATTCAGGAATATCTTTTAGTTCAACTTTCCAAATGTCTTTTATTGTTAGTTTCGGTTCGCTGAAATTTAAATCATAAGTTTCTTTACAAGTTTTGTCAAAATCGTTTGCAAAAATAGTTTTGAATCCAGCGTTTTCAAATCCTAATCTAATACCTCCAACACCAGCAAATAAATCTAATGTTCTAAACACCTTTTTCATATTTAGTTTATGTTTTTTCATTTTTTAATTATTTGCTTTCAACTTATTACTTTATTAGTATAATATTAGTTAGGTATATACCATTTATATATTTTTCGTTTATTAATAATATACAATAAATTTATATATTAATAAGTAATGCATTAGTAATGGCTAAAGTAAAAATAGTTTTGACAGGTTTTAAGTGTGAAAGGTGCGGTCATGAATGGGTGCCGAGAAATTTAAAAGAGGAACCTGCTGTATGCCCAAAATGTAAAAGTCCTTATTGGAATAAACCCCGAAAAAAGAAGAAGGTTTAAATATAAGTTATGATTAAGTATGCTATGAAAGGAGGTAAGAAATAACAATAAAATTTAAATAAGGTGCTTCTTGAATAAAAATATGACATTAAAAAATATAAGACTTGCAAGGGCAGAGAATTTGAGTGAATCAATAAGAAAGCAGTTTAATCTCCCTGAAAGTGGATTAATTATTATAGAAAGTAGAAACCCCGATTTGAATGAAAATTTTATTCCAATTAAAAGAGGAGGAATTCGAGAATACTTGTTATCTCTTGCAGACTTTAAGGAAGTCCTGTTAGAATAGCTAATTCTTTTTTATTAAATTGATAACTATTATACCTGCTTTAGAAATAATGAAAGCAATTACAGATAAAAATATTTCTGGTGATGGAGCAAATGCAAGAAGGGAGGCTTTTGATTCTGCTGTTGAATTGAAAAGTCTTGGTGATGTGAATATTATCCTTGAAGGTATTCTTTGGGATAAAATAAAATGTAGAATTGAAAAAGAACATGAAATATTTTTTAAATCTACCTGCATTATAGATGACTCGGCAAAAGGAGTTACTAATTATAATATTGAAAAAGCAATAAATTGGATTGCAGAATCAGAATCCAAAGCAAGAAAAGTTATAATATTAACTAACAATATAAATTTATATTCAAACAATAAAAGTGAGAATGTAAGGGTAATAACACCTTCTGATTTTATTTATGCATCAAATAAAATATTGGAATTAATAAAGAAAAAAACTTTTATCTCCATAGATGAGTTTTTATTGGCTGTATTTTTCTTCTAAATTTATAATTTACAAACTTTAACAGGTCTTAATCCTCTTGCCTTAATGATATTCTCAATTATAGAAAATCTTGGTCTTCGGTTTTCTTCTTGCTGTTGTTGAAATGATTGATTTTTGTTAACCATGTGTTTGTAAATCCAATTTGGTTCGATTTTGTAGATTTTGAAACTTCCGTCACTTGCGGAAAAATCTAAGAAAAATAATTCATCCCATTCTGAATGAGGGCCGAACGAAGTTAAATCATTTTCTACGCTTGAAGCTTTAATTTGTATTCTCGAGCCTGTCTTAATATTTATACAATCAAAAGAACATTTCATTCCTTTAAGACTTACAACTCTAAAACAATCTGGAAAAAATAAAGCAAAAGCATTTTCACTTATTGCTTCTGGAAGATTAATTCCCCTTGTGGAAATTGCTTTCAATCTATCATTTAATTTTTTCCAATCAAAATAAAGGTTTTTTATAATTTCTTGGTCGGGCTTTTCCTTTATTGTTAAAAGGGCTTTTATTTTCTTTCCTTTAATTTCAACGTCTTTCCATTCAATCTTCATAAAATAATTAAGAAGAAAACGATATTAAAACTTATCTAAAGATAGCATAAGCCTGCAGAGGGATTCCGGCTCGCACACGCACTTGCTTACGACGTTCGCTTTGCTCACAAATTTTTGCAAATGCGAATGCTCGACCCCCGACAGAAAATAAATCTTACTCGTTTACACGACTTAGAATTCTTTCAGAATCAATGCTATCTAAAGATAGCATAAGCCTGCAGAGGGATTCTAACCCCCGACCTACTGCTTACAGGGCAGTTGCTCTAACACTGAGCTATGCAGGCATAATAGTTTTAAAATTAGTTAATTTAAAAGGTTTATCGTTTTAACAATTTTATTCTTTTTTAGAAAGTTCTTTTTCAACTTTGATGTCTCTGATTTCGCAAAGTGAAAGGGGGTAGATTTTCTTTAGTTTTATACTCAAATCTTTTTGTACTGAGTTTTTTAAGATGTCGTCGAAGATTTGTTCGGTTGTTTTTGTTTTTGCGTAGTTTGTTAATTCTTCGCTCATCTTTTTTCTAAGTGCGTTTTGAACAGCTTTCGATACTTTTCTTCTTGTTACTAAGAAAGGTTTTATTCTTATTTTAGCGTCTTTTGATTCCAAAACAAACGAGTCTTCTACATAGTTTGTTCCTTTTCTGACAACTCTTTTCATGAATGAAGGTAGAATTGTGAATTCCATTGGTTTTGAGGTTGCTTTTTCTCCGTCGAGGTATACCCTTGTTTTAAGTAGGCAGTTTTTACCTTTTAGCATTCTTGTCAAATCGTAAGTTATAGTTCTTCCTTCTAATTCTTTTAATTCAAATGCAATTAAGTGGGTTGTCTTTCCAATCAACGGAATTTCCGCGTCGAAGAATCTTTTTTTCTTTTTTGCTATTGCCATTATTCTTGTATTTGTTTGCCGGCTCTTATGCCTCGCTTTTGATATTTAGATTTTTTACAGGTTAAACAAGTATACATAATATTTGTTTTTTTAGTTGTTTTAGTTTTACGTTTGTGTTTTGCCTGAGCTGGTTTCGAACCCCATTTTCCGAGGTTTCCTAATCCTCTTGCGAGTCCTCTAAGTTTCGCTCGGACTCTTCCACCACCTCGAGTCATAACTCCTCTCGAGAATCCTGTTCCAACTAATTTTATTTTTTGTTCTGTTTGTTTGTTACAATGAGGACAAAATCTTTTTGTTGTTTTTGGAATCTTCATGAAAGAATAGGTAGATTTTGGTTTATAAAACTTTTTATAGTGTGGTCCCGCACTTAATTTATGAGAATTAAATTTAAGAAAGGAGAACAGAGAAAGTTTTTACAGAAGGTTTTGGAAAAGAGTGGTTCGCCTTCGTTGAGGGAGTTGGTTCGGCGAGGATTTGATGTGCCTTATTCGACGCTGAAGAATTATTTTTCTGAGCAGAGATTTTTGTCAGAGGATTTGTTTCGAGATTTGATAAAGTTTGCAGATTTAGACGCGAAGGATTTTTCTTTTGAAATTGTTGGAGAGAATTGGGGTCAATCGAAAGGTGGTCGGAGAAGGGGCGAGCTTCTCTCTCGCAAGGAATAATTAATTGAATAAAATATATCGAGATGGTCCCGCGCAGAATCGGACTGCGATTTTGTCCACGTCAAGGACATGTCTTAGCCATTGGACTACGAGACCATGAACTAATTTGCGTAATAAGATTTATATATGTTATTTTATTTAATCTATAATGGGACTTTTTGGAGGAAGACGTGTGGAAAGGGGTTTGACTGGTGCGGTTAGAGAAAAGGGTGTGAATTTTGTTTTCTTTTTGTTTTATTTGATTTTAGGAGCTTATCTTGTGAATATTCCGTTTAATTTTATTTTGATTCCAGAATATATTTCTAAGTTTAACATTTGGATTATTTTTGTTGGAGGATTGCTTGTGATTCTCGGAGCGGTGAATTATTTTAGGATTAAGAGATTGAAAAGATTGACTGCTCAGTTTTAGTTTAATTTATAATTTTTTAAATGTTTAATATCCTGTTTTTACTTACTAAGTAACTAATTTACTAACTAAGTAAGTTATTAAGAAACATTTAAATAGTTAAAATTTTTTAGTATTGAATTGAGGTCAAATGAAGAAATATTTACTTTTAGTCGAGGATGAGAAGTTGTGGGAGAAATTTAAGAAGGTGATAAATAAAGATATTAATACTGAGATAATGAATTTGATAAAAAAGAAGGCTAATGCGGGGGTGAAAGATGCGGAATAAAGGTCAGGTTACGGTTTTTATTGTCGTGGCGGTTGTTTTGGTAGCATTAGTTGCAGGATATTTTTTGTTGAAAGATTCTTTTAATTTTATTTCTATTCCTGCAAATGTCGAGCCTGTTTATCAGAATTTTTTATCTTGCTTAGAAGAAAATACACTTTTAGGAATTGATGTGCTTGAAAGTCAGGGAGGATATATTGAGGTTCCGACTTTTGAAGCGGGTTCAGAGTACGCACCATTTTCTAATCAGTTGGATTTTTTAGGAAATCCTGTTCCTTATTGGTATTATATTTCTGCAAATGGTTTAGAGAAAGAGCAGGTTCCGACAAAGACAGAAATGGAAGAAGCTTTGGCGAGTTTTATCGACGGAAGAATTAGAGATTGTGGTTTTGATGATTTTTATGCAGAGGGTTATGAAATAAATCAAGGAGAGCCCATTTCAGAAGTTAGTATTCGTGGAGGAGAAGTTGTTGTGAATTTGAAAATGGATTTGTCAATTACAAAAGAAGAAGATTCGAGCACAATTAGTTCGCATAAACTTGCTGTTAATTCTAATTTGGGAACGCTTTATGATTCGGCAATTAAAGTTTATGAAAAAGAAAATGAGGAATTATTTTTAGAAAGATATACTGTGGATAATTTGAGGCTTTATGCACCTGTCGACGGCGTTGAGATAACTTGTTCGCCACAGATTTGGAATTCACAGGAAGTTTTTGATGAACTTCAGAATGCAATTGAGTCAAATACCTTGGCTTTGAGAACGAAGGGGAATGATTATACTTTGAAGGATGAAATAAATAAATATTTTGTTATCGACGAGGATTTTGGTGTGAGTGTTAATTTTATTAATTCTAAGAATTGGCCGTATTATTATGAAGTTAATCCTTCCGAGGGAGATTTGTTAGTTTCGCTTCCAGTTGGTAATCAACCTGGTTTGGGAATTATGGGATTCTGTTATGTGCCTTATCATTATGTTTACGACGTGAAATATCCAGTTTTAGTGCAGACTTCTTTGAATGAGGAGATTTTTCAGTTTCCGATGGCGGTTGTTTTAGATAATAATAATCCGCGAAAACCTTTGGATGTCGAGGCTGTTGGTTCGCAGTTTACAAATCTTTGTGAGTATAGCGACACGCCGGTGAGTGTTAAAACTTACGATATTGGATTTAATTCTGTGAATACAAATATTTCTTTTGAGTGTTTCGGAACTAAGTGCGATATTGGCGAGACAATTAATGGCGAATTGGATGGAATGTTCCCCCAATGTGTAAATGGATTTATCGTCGCTAAAGCAGATGGATTTAAGGAATCTAAATATTTATTTTCTACAATTTCTTCTGGAAATGTTGATATAATTTTGGATAAAGTTTATGAAACTGAAGTTAATCTTAAACTTGGCGGTGTTGATTATAACGGTGAGTCGATTGTGACTTTCAAATCTGATTCGGATTCGAAGACGATTGTTTATCCAGAGCAGAAAAGTGTTGAGTTGATGGAAGGGCAGTATGAAGTTCAGGTTCAGATTTACGGGGATTCGAATATTAAATTTCCGTCGTCGAAGAGTCAGCAGTGTGTGGATGTTCCGCAACAAGGTTTTGGAAGAATTTTAGGTTTGACTAAAGAGAGATGTTATGATATTGAAGTTCCTGGGCAGACAATTACACAAGTTTTGATTGGCGGTGGAAAGCAGAATTATTATATTCTTGAATCTGAATTGAAGAGTTCGTCGTCGATAACAATTAATGCAGATAAAGTTACGAAACCGACTTCGATTGAAGAGATGCAAATGAATTATATTTTATATGACCAAAGGGGGTTGGAGATAAATTTCAGATGAAAAATAAAAATTTAATTTTTGCTGGAATGTTTTTGATAGTTTTGACTTTGTCGTTGGTGAGCGTTAGTGCTTCGGCTTCGAGGGTGAACGTGTTTGGTGCAGGAAGTTCTTTTGGTCAAAATTATGGCGGTTCAAGTTTATTCCCGAGTTTTGAGGAAAGCATGTGTGCGGAAGGAACTGATTTTATAATTCAAGTTGCGCCTTTTGGTTGTACGCCGACGGTGGTGAGAAGTGATTTGTTGGAAGAGCAGAACGTTCCGGTTTTCTGTCAGTTGTCGGCGACGAAATTAAATCCTTTGATAAAAGTTGAAGCGATTGAGTCGATTTCTTTTGATGGTGAACTTCCCGATGGTGTTTCTGGTGTTGGGTTTCATCCTTCTCGTGCTGCGGTTAGTGGGAGTTCCAAAAGTTTGTTGAATTCCCCAATTTTGCAAAATGTTGGTTACGCAGTTATTGTTTTGGAACAACAAAATAATGAATCCGATATGGCAGATTATATCGAGGGAAGTTTGACTGCGAATTTGCGGTATGATCCTGAATTGGCTTTTGGCGTCGGGAAGCCGACACTTTATATTCCGCAAATTGTTGACGATGAAGAATGGGCACAGAATTATCAAAGATATGCTTTTTGGAATGGTAAGGGTTATTTGAGAGTTGAGAATGTTGATGAGAACGAGGCGACTATTGGAGTTTATGCGGACCAATATAGAAAATTGTCGACGGTGATAGTTAAGAAAGGTCAGACTTCGGATAATATTTATTTGCCTGGTTATTATTGTTCGGCGGGTGCGGGAATTCGTTTGGATGATTTGAAAAATCCTGATACTCGAGCGAGAATTGATGTTTCTGGTGTTGGAGTTTCGGAAGTTATTGAGGGAGATTATTTTTTAGATAATAAATGTAAAGTTACTGATATTCGAAAGAGCGGAATTATTCAGCAGGTTGAAGGTTATTGTAAAGCAGATGAGGGGACAGAAAATTTCTTTTTTAGTATAAGTCCGAAAGTTGTTATTGAAGTTAATGGAGAAAAAGAATATTCAATTGGGGATGTGCTTGCAACTAATGATGATGGAACTAAAAGAATATTTTTAGGTTATATTGGTGAGGATGTTGTTGAGGGGGGTAAAACTGAGTATTTTATTGTTCCAGTTGTTAGCACCGCGAAAACTAAGGAGGAATTTTTACAGAGAAGTGTTTACAAGACTTTGCCAGATTATATTTCAGCTTTCCAATATGAACCTGGATTTAAGCCTGCGATGTTATTCACGAGTTTGTCAAAATATTCCTTTGGAACGCTTTTTATTTTTGTGAATGCTTTAAAGTCGGGAGATTATCCTCTTGGGGCGTATTATCTTGGAAAAGGTTCTACTACTGAAGACTCTTATCTTGATTTTAGTTCAGGAGTTGCAGGATTAATTGATACAAGTAAAGGATTTCCTTCAACTACAATTAAATTTATTGATTATGCCGGTGCGGTGGATAGAGATTATGGGGCTGTATTTAAGAATAATTTTGATAAAGCGATTGCAGATTATAAGCTGATTATTATGAGTTTCCCGTCGGAGAAAGCGGATGTCGCTGATACTGAGACTTTTGGTGAGCGGGCTTATATAGATGCGATTCAGTTGGCGAAAGATAATGAGCAGAGAAGAACTGCGATGGAACTTTGTAATGATTTTGAGGACGCTTATCCTAAAAAATTCCAAGAGTTTTCGAGCTTGTGTTTGAATAGTGTGTTTGCTTCGAGTGAGGGAGTTTTGAGTCAGGCGTTTTTGATTGATGGTCGTAGTAAGGTTTTGGGTTTTGAAGGTGTGCGTGAACCGAGTATCGACGAATATAGTGCGACTGTTTACATTGGACCTTCTGCTAAGGAATATTCAGGTTCTAGAACTTTAATGATGAATCAGCAACTTTATCTTTCGCAGAATGAATCAATTATTTTGAAAGAAATTGGAGATACTTATGCTGTGTTTGATGTTCGAGGTGTTGAGCATACTACTGCTAAGACTTATGTTTATGAACCTCAGAGTTTGAAAATTAGAAATGGTGAATCTCAGTTGGTCGGAGATAAGAAATATAGTCTTTCTTTGAGTGATATTAATTTGAAAAAGTTTGCGAAGGTTTCGGTTATTCCAGATATTCAAACTCGAGGGACTTCGGCGAATTTTACTTTCAAGGTTGGAATTGAGAAACGAGCGATTCAACTTTCTCCGAAGCAGATTCAGGATCAGATTAGAAAGACAGATAAGATGATAACTCAGTGGGAGAGTATTTCTGAGAAACTTGGAACTGTTGTTAAAAGTTTGAAGACGGCTTGTTTAGGAACAGGTTTGTTTTTGACGACGAAGAATTTTTTGACAAATCTCGACGGGCAATCAATTGCGAGAAAAGAAGTTATGCGAGCTGACGGGGGATGGACAGATATTTGTAAAGGGTTGGTTGGAACTGGCGACGATAAACTTTACAAATCTATGGATCAATGTTTCTCTGAACATTCTGAAGAAATCGATGGAGATGTTGATGTTGTGTCGAGGGCGATAAGTTCTCAGAAGGCGATTACCGATGAAAATTGTGGAGAGAGGTATGTGGAAATTTTAGATAATTTTAATAAATTAACTTTAGCACAATATGAAAGTAGTTTATTGACACTTGATGTTAAGACAACTTTTAATAATGGTTGTAAAGATAATATTCTTTCTTTGAGTCAGGCGAAAGATTTGGAAAGATATCAATTGATTTTGATTGGTGGCGGTGCGAGTGCGGGCTTGAATGAATCTTCTACAGATAGAATTAATAGTATTTTGAAAGATATTGGTGCTAATTCTAAAGGTAAAGCGGATGCAACAAGTCTTGCAAATAGTTTTAATATTGGTTCAACAGATGTTATGGGAGTTTCTACAAAAGATTTGAAAAAAGTTTATTATACGGGAAAAACTTTTGTAGATATAAAAACTGGAATTATTTCTGGAGGGGGAACTGTGCAAGATAATGATAAGGTGCAAATAGTAAAAGATTTTGCGACGAATAAAGATTATTTAATTGTGTTAGGAGAAGGTGGAGTTGTTGCTCAAACATTTGGGATGACAAAAGTTGGAACTAAATATTCGCTTAGTCTTGAAACTGAATCTAATTCTTTGGAATTGGAATTTGCACAAACTGGTGAATACAAAAATCCGATTAAGAATTATCAGGACTTGGGAATTTTGAAATATTTTGAGACGGCACCTTACAAGGGCGAGCCGGCTGTTGTGCCTTTTGATGTTAAAGATGGTTGGTATGTTCAGAGTAAGCAAACGATTTCTGGTTTTGGGAATATTCGGGCTTATGATGCTTCAGGTGCTTCTGTGAGTTTTTATATTTGTAATGTTGGTGTGAATGGAAAAATTGAAGAAGGTAATAGCGACGATATTTGTATGCTTTTTAATCCTGGGCTTGGACAAGTTTATGGAACTTTTCCTGGACTTGATGTTGGGAAGACAAATGATTTGGTGACGAAGGCACAGAGTGCTATTAGGCAGGCACAGCAAGGATATAAGAGTGGAGTTAAAGAGGTTACAATTAATGGTGTTGCTTTCAAGGTTGGAATTCCTGCGATGGATATTCCTGATATTCAATGTCAAGATGTGATGTCTCCCGACGATTGTCTTCTTTTGTTTAACGTGTGTGACCCAGTGATTTGTCCGTCGAGTCGGTGTGATTTTGGTGGGCAGTATCCTGTTCCTAATGTTATTCAATCTGGAATTATTGGAAGCATCGCGTTGTGTTTGCCGAATATTCAGGAAGGAATTGTGATGCCGGTTTGTTTGACCGGAGTGCAGGCGGGTATCGACGGTATTCTTTCTATTATGCATAATTATCGTGATTGTATGCAAGAAAGTTCTGAGACTGGAAAGATGGTCGGAGTTTGTGATGAGATTTATAGTATTTATCTTTGTGAGTTTTTTTGGAAGCAGGCGTTGCCGTTCGCGGATTTGCTTGTGCCGAAAGCGTTGGAAACTTTGACAGGTCAAGGTGGAAGAGGTGGAGGAGAATATCTTGGGGTGCAGGATGCTTATGACACTGCCGGGAAGTCGGTTGATTTTATGGCAAGTTATTATGGAAAGGAATCTTTTGATGCGTTCAAGGTTCGAGCGACGGATTCTATCGAGGCTGCAGTTTGTAAGAGTTCGGTTTCGGGGACTTTCCCGTCGTCGGCAGAATTGTTGGATAATTTAATTGAGCCAGCTTCGCCTTTCCAATATAATGCTTGGTTTAGTGATACAATTTTCACAACAGCGACGGTGCCTTCGACTTCGCAGTATAAAGTGTTTTATCATATTTATGCGGGTAAAGAAAGGGGCGCGTCTTACAGCGTTTATTTGAAAAGTCCGACTGGCGGAAGTTATTTCCAATCGATTCCAACTTTTACAGTTGCTTCAGGATTTATTGGCGTCGGTGATTATGCTTCGGAGACAAAAGATTTCACCGCACCGACTGGATATCAGGAATTATGTGTGAGTGTTAACGGGCAGGACGAGTGTGGATTTAATAAAGTGTCGACGAGTTTTGTTTTGGATCAGGCAAATAGAATGTATTTAGATGAACAGGCGACGGAGACAAATATTAAAACAGAGGCGGAATGTATTTCGGGAACTTCGAGCGCTTATAGTTTGCTTCAGCCGAATGTTCAAGCTACTGCGGAAGATTTACTTGACCCGCAATTATATAATCAAGGAATTGTGAGGGTTTGCTCGACGGAGAATCCTGGTAAGGGAACTGATGCACTTTATAATTCAGGGAATTCTCGTTGGGCACAGGTTGGAGTGTGTGACGAGAGAGGTAATTTGAAATGTTGGATTGATACGACTTCGGTTAAAAGTGCGATAGCGAATGAATATACTTCAGGGCAAACTTTGGCAGAGATTCAAAAAAATCAATTGGAAAATATTAAGAGGGATTTGGAGGCTGGAGGAATTAAGAGTTTGACAGATACCGATGTTAGTGATGTTAGCAAATTGCCTTCTCAACAGATTGTGGATACCGTTGATGAAGATTTTTTGATGAGAGCGATTTATAATTATCAGAAAGGTCAGTTGTTGATTTATCGAGCGGAGGCTTATGGTAAGTTGGCTTTTGTGATAAGGGAAGCAGTTTCTATTAATGGTTATAGAATTTGGGCGAAAGCGGAAGAGTATCGTCAAAATAATTGGGATGAATATACTGAGATTGGAGGAGTTAAGGATTATTCTCTTACATGTGCAAGATTTGTCACAAGAGTTTTAGTGGAAGCAGGAGTTCGAGCAAATGGAATTGTTGCACCTGCGCCAAATACTTGCCCCACCGATACTGTTCAAGATTTGAGTAAAGTTTTGAGCGATAGTAAATGTTTTAGAAAAATTACCGATCCGATGAAATTGGAGAAAGGAGATGTTGTTTTGTTTAAGGAAAAAGGTTATACTGATACTGGCGGTTACAGGCATTCTTCGATTTTTGATAGTTATGATTTGAGCGATGTTGATAATCCTTTGAGAGTTATTTATGATCCTGGGGCTTCCGAAGGTTTGTCACCCGTTAAATTAGGTGGGCAAACTTTTTATTTGAATGAGGGAAGTACATCAAAAGACGGAGATCTTTATTTTGTAGAGGCTCATAGATTTATTTGTGAATATGATAAAAGTGAGGATGAGCGGTTTAAGGTTGCTGAAGTTAGTGATGATAGTGAAATGGTTAGTGGGGGAGAAGTTGGGGGTATTGATATTCTTGTAGATACTGAGTTTATTAGCAAGACCTGTACAATTGCAAATGATTTGGAAATTAAAGATGCAGGTTATTTGTTAGCCGTGATGCATTTTGAAACTGGTGGAACTTTTAATCCTGCTGAAAAAAATAAAGCTGGAAGTGGCGCGACTGGCTTGATACAATTTTTACCTAAAACTGCTACAGGCTTAGGCACTTCCGTTGAACAATTGGAAAAAATGAGTCGTTTAGAGCAATTAAGATACGTTGAAATGTATTTGAAACCCTATGTTGGAAAATTGAATAATTTGGAGGATATTTATATGTCTGTTTTATGGCCTAAGGCAGTTGGGGAAAGTAATGATTATGTTTTGTGGGAAGGGATTACTAAAGATGTAACTTATTTGCAAAATAGAGGATTAGATAAAAATAGTGATAAGAAAATTACCAAATCCGAAGCAACTTCAAATGTTAAAGTTATTTATGAAAAAGATTATAGTTCAATTGATTGTGAAGAAAGTGTTGAATGGCAAATTATTGAATATGATTATCCCGTTGAGGATTCTTTGTTTTTAAAATATGATTTTGTAAATTATAGATGGATTGCTTCTAATGATAAAGATGGTGATTTTGTAAGTGTGGGCAATTTTGATTATCTTGAACATTGGAAAAAAATTGTAGATAAATTAAAAACAGAAAGTACTTATGAAAGAGGTATTAGAAATTTAATGGATTTAGCTATTGAAGATTCTGATAAACTTTTTATTGGAGGAATTATTTTTGAAGGAGATCAGGAAAGAAAGAGATTTGTTTTTTCTGGAGGAGTTGTTGAAGAAATTTTGAATGCTGAGGGCAAACCAATTTCTGGTTCTATTTCGCCTTCAATTCAATATTCAGAGGGAATTTGGAGATATTCTATGGGACAAGATAGTTTATATTCTTTAACAAATTTTGATGTTAAAGATTCAACATTTATTAAACAATTTTTGAATGAATTAAATTCAATGGATTTCTATAAAGGTGCTTATTATATTTTTAATTTTAATTCTGTGGTTGAAGAAAGTAAAATTTGTTCAACTTGTGGAAATGGATTTGTAAATTGGTGTAGAAAAGATGAGTGTGATTTGATTAATAAAAAATGGGCTAGTAAAGGAGTAACGTGTACTTTTGCAGATAATTTATTAATTAATGGTTGTTTGTCTTCAAAGAAAGTTGATATCTTAGTTGAAAGAAAATGGATTCCAGTTGTTTCTTTGACTCCGTTGCGAGATAATGTGATTTGTGGAATTGCTGAAAGTGATTATAACAATTTGATGAGAGTTTATTATCTTGGAGGATGGAAATGGTCTAACGGGGAATTAGCAACTTCTTCGAACAAAAAATATTCTCCTGGAATTTGCATTGAAATTGGAAATTCTTTTACGAGGGATGTTTGGGATGCTTATTTTAGAATGGGTGGTTGGAAAAAGATCTCGGTTGATCAATTTTATAAGAATCAAAATCTTGCTGTTGAAGATTTGAAGAAGATAAATGATTATTTTGAGAGTCCAAAATAAATTTTGAATTTAATTATTGCTTTCTAAAACTTTTTATACTCTTTTTTTATATTGTTTCTATGCGGGAATGCCGGAGTGGTCAAACGGGACAGGCTTAGGACCTGTTAGCTTAGTGCTTACTTAGGTTCGAATCCTAATTCTCGCATTTTTTAGAATTATTTGTTTTTCTTTGCCTTAGCTTTCTTTTCTTTTTCTTTTATCTTTTCTTCTAAATCTAATTTTTCTATTAATTCTTTGTATCGATTTCTAATTGTAACTTCAGTGATTCCTGCGATGTCCGCAACTTCTCTTTGGGTTTTCTTTTCGTCGTTCATTAAAGCAGCGACGTAAAGTGCGGCTGCCGCGATTCCTGCTGGACCTCGCCCCGAAGTTAATTCAACTTTTTCAGCGTCTCTCAAAACTTTCAAAGCGTCGTTCTGAGTTTTTGGAGAAAGTTTCAAAACTGATGAAAATCTTGAGATGTAATTTTTAGGTGAGCTTTGTTTTACTTTTATTCCAAGTTTTCTTATGATGAATCTGTAGGTTCTTCCGATTTCTTTTCGCTCAACGTCCGACGCTGTTGCCATTTCATCTAAAGTTCTTGGAATGTTGTATGAACGGCAGGCAGTGTAAAGGCAAGCTGCGATTACAGATTCCATGCTTCGTCCTCGAACTAATCCTCTTTGTAAAACGTAATTGTAAATTCTCGAAGCTTCGTCTTTTACCACATTTGGTAAATTTAAATAAGAAGCGATAACTCTTAATTCAGCCATGGCCAATCTTAAATTTCTTTCAATTGAAGTTGATACTCTTTCTTGCCATTTTTTTAATCTTAAGAATTTTCGAGTTTGTTTTGGTTCTAATCTGTAGATATCTGTGATTTCACCGACGTTGGTTGTTAATCCTTTGTCGAATTTTTGCATTGAGATTGGCGCTCCGCCTCGACCTTTTTTGTCGCTTTTGTCGAATTTTCCTTGCATGTCAATTCCGGTGTCGACCATTTTTTCTTCAACAACAAGTCCGCAATCGTTGCAAATTACCTCTCCAAGATAAGAATCATATGTTAAATTTGTGCTATCACATTCGGGGCATTTTTTTATATTACTCATTTTTAAAATTAGAGGGGTTTATAGTAAGGTTTATAAAGCGTTTCCTTTTATAAACCTTCCGATTTGCGTAATGATGTTTTAGAAGTAAAAGTTATTTAATTAAAATTCCGTTTACGCTTCCTTCTTGAGTTGGTCTGTTTGTGATTTTAACTTTTCCTAATTCTGTTTCAACGATTGTTCCTTTTGTTAAAATATTTTGTCTTGCTAAGAATCTGTTTGAAGGTGTTTCAAGAACGTTTTTTATTTGCACTTTTTTTGATTTTTTGTTGTCAGTCATAACATTAATCACATTTGATTTTAATAAAACTGTTTTTTCGTTTCCTCCTCGGATTCTTTCAGTTTTTCTTTTTTCCTCTCCGAGTTTCACTGTTCTTTTCTGTCCAGTAACTTCATATTTTTTCTTTTTTCTTCTCATGATGTATTTTCCACCAGAGATTTTTTTTCCTTTTCGCAAACTCATAGTAATTCAATTTTTATTTCGTTTAAATATCTTTCTGTGTGACGAAATGTTTATAAAACGGCGCGGTCATTATTTGTTATGGCTAATGGAATAGAGAGACCTTTGGATTTGTTGAACAATTCTAAAGGTACTGAAGTGTTAGTGCATTTGAAGGGCGACAAGCAGTTCGTTGGGACTTTGTTGGCTTTCGATATCCACATTAATTTGGTGATGGATAATACGAAAGAAATGCAGAATGGTGAGGTCAAACGAAATGTTGGCTTGACTTTTTTGCGAGGAGATACGATAATTTTTATCTCTCCTGCTTCATCTGTACTTAAGAAATAAGCGTTTTACCTGTTGATTTTCGCTGGGTAGAATTCTGGTGTGTTATGGTTAGTGATAACTTTGAGTTAATTATATAAAGATTTTTTTCTTATTTATTTTATGGGAGAGAAAATTAAAATAACTTTTTTGGGAACTTCGGGGGCGATTCCTTCGATTGAGAGAAATCACACGGCGGTTTTGCTTAGTTATAAAAGTGAAAATATTTTGGTTGATTGTGGTGAGGGCACGCAGAGGCAGTTCAAGTATGCTAAACTTAGTCCGAACAAAGTGACGAAACTTTTGATTACGCATTGGCACGGGGATCACGTTTTGGGAATTCCTGGATTTTTGCAGACGCTGGCGTTTAGTGATTATAAAAAAACTTTAGAAGTTTATGGGCCGGTCGGGACAAAAAAATTTATGGAATGTATGTTGAAAACTTTTGCTTTTTCTGGAGAAGTTAAAATGAAAATAATTGAATTAAGTAAAGAAGGAAAGTTTTTTGATTCGGGGGATTTTTATTTGGAGGCGAAGAAGTTGACGCACGGGGTTAGTTGTTTCGCGTATAATTTTGTTGAGAAAGGAAAATTGAAAATTGACAAGGATAAATTGAAAAAGTCTGGGTTGCCGGGCGGGCCGTTGATGAAAAAGTTGAAAGAAGGGAAAGATGTTTCGTGGAAAGGGAAGAAGTTTAAGTTTAAGGATTTGACTTATGGCGACGTTGAAAAAAAAGTTTCGATTATTTTGGATACGGCTTATGATAAAAAAATTGCGAAGTTTGTCGACGGGGCGGATTTGTTAATTAGCGAGGCGAGTTTTGATTCTTCATTTAAAACTAAAGCGAAAGAATATAATCACATGACTTCGGAGCAGGCGGCGGAAATTGCTAAAGCGGGGAAAGTTAAGAAATTAATTTTAATGCATTTGAGTCAGAGATATGGAAAGGCGACGAAAAAACTTTTGGATGAGGCGAAGAAAATTTTTAGTAAAAGTTCTTTGGCTGAAGATTTGGATATTGTAGAATTGAATTGAGTTCGGAAATGTTTTTATATGTTCTAATGTTCAAGTTATAATGAGAACAATAATATTTTTAGTTTTTGGAATATTTATTTTAATTAGTTTGAATTTTGTCTTTGGTGCGAGTATTGAAGATGTTGGAAGTGTTGTTGATATGGATAAGGCGGAATTGCAAGGAGAGGGAGTTGATTATTCTATTCTTAACGAGGCTGAGACGAGAGAAAATGGTGCGGTGGTTTCGATTAAGATTGTTGAGAAAGATGGAAGTTTTTGTGTGAGGGGAAATTGTTATGAAAATATTGATAAAAGTAAAACAAATTATTTTGATTTAGATGCTGAGGGAAATATTGTGAGTGCGAGTTTTGTGACAACTGGCGAAGGGAATTATACTCTTGGAGAAGATGAATATTTTTTGCCTAAGGGGACGAGTGTTGAATTTAGGGAAGGGAAGGCTGTTTTGAGTGGGGATGGTGATTTTAAGATAAGAAAAGATGGATGCAAAGACCAATCAATATCATTTATAGAAAGGTTTCGGGAAGGAGATTTAATTATAGAGAATATGAAAGGTTGTGAAAGAAGACTTAAATCACGACAGATTATTTTTTTAATTAATAATGATTCATATTATTGTGGTTTTTGTGATGTTACCTTGGACGAATATGGAAGATTGCAAAAAATTGAAAAGGGAACTAGATTAGTTGGGGGCCCCCCTAAATTTTATAATTTTCGTCATGAATCTGTTAATCAAAACACCAATTTTTATTATAATTCAAATTTTAATCCTGAAGAACATGAAAATGAAAATTATATAAATATTGATGGGAATAAATGGAGTATCGGCGGAGAAAATTTAAAGGTTGATTTTGGACCAACATCTAGTTTATTTTTAGGCATTGATGAGTCCTTTACTTTTTTTGAATTGACTGCTTCTGGGAAAACTAATATCTATGTTGATAATGGGAAGATTCGCGTGGACTCCTTTGGATATTCTGATTTAGAAACAGAAAATTTAAATGTTTTTACGTCTAATAATGGAAAAATCTTTAAGAAAATAATGAGTAATACCTATAATGAAGTTGGAGAAGATGTCTCTAAAGCAGATATGTTGATTACAACTTTTAATGAACATGAAAATATTGTTTCAACCATGAATGTCGATAAAGAAGGAAGTATTTTTTCTGAAGAGGGGGATTTTTCTTTGTATTCTTCTCCGGCAACAGATACTATTGTGTCTCCTGATGAAAGATTGAATAAGTTTGAAGATAGAGATAAGGCAAGAGAGCAATTGAGGAATGAGGGGATAACTGATGAAAGGAGACAAGCTTATCTTCCAGAGGTGAGCGAATTTCTTTATAAACATATTAATGCCATTTGCGATTATGAAAATTATAATCTTGGGTTTGTAAATAATTTGGTTGGGGCTTTTGAAAATAATGAGGATCATTGTATTTCTTTTTGGGAAAGAAAAATCGCTAAAGGGGGGAGTTATGTTCCAGAAGATTTGTTACGAGCTTATATGGGATTGCCTCAAAAATATGGATCTCTTGGAGTTTCAGATTATCAACCTTCTATAAGTACCGAAAACAAATATTATTATAAGGTGAATAATTTTATTTCTGGGGAAAATATTAATTTTCTTTTAGAACGAATAAGTTTGGGGGAGGGTGATGAGATAATTGAAAGAAAAAGCGGAGATTCAATTGTTTTTGGAGGAACTTTGGGAAAATATACTTTATCTCGGGGGAAAGATTCTTGTGGTTTTTATATTTCATATTATGATATTTGGGATTTAGAACCGAATCTGTTGGAGGGTTTTGTTGGCAAGCCGTTTGAATTGTATGACCGAGTTTATTATGAACCTCTTACGTATGAAATAATTGAAAATCCTTGTGGGAATGAATAGTTTAATTCTTAGAAAAGGTTTTTATATAAGAATTTGTTTAGTTAGTTATGAAAAAAAGAGGACAGGTTACTATTTTTATAATTGTGGCAATTGTGATAATTGTTGCGGGGGCGATAATTTTTTTTGTAAATCAAAAATCTAATTCTGCAATTAATTTGCAAGGTGATGAAGTTGGTTTGAGGGTTGAAAGTTGTTTGGAGAACTCTTTGGCTTTGGCGATTGTTTCTAATTCTCTTCAGGGAGGATATTTTGATTCCGAAGAATCTGGTTATTATTTTGAGGATGGGAAATCTAATGTTCCTTCAAAAGAGGATTTGGAAAATAATTTATTGCTGGGCGTCGAGGGTATTTTCGGAAGTTGTTTGAATTTTTCTGATTTGCCTGGTGAGGTGAAATATGATTTGGAGAGAGCTATTTTTAAAATTGAAGGTGAAAATAATCTTATTAAAATTAATTTAAGATTGCCTATTACTTTGAAGATGGATGATTCTTCTTTGGTGGTTGATGAGTTTAGTTCAGAGATTGAGACGGATTATTTTAATTTTTATAATGTTGCGGTTGAACTAACTCAGGAGCAGGAAAAACATGTTGATGAAATTTGTTTGAGTTGTGCGACGGATATTGCTGGACGAGAAAGAGTTTCAATTGTTTCTTTAGAAGGACAGAAAGAGGGAAATGATATTTTGATTTATACAATTTCAAAAGATAGAGAGGATGTTTTTAATCCATTGTTTATCTTTAAGCATAAATTTAAATTAGTGGAATAGTTAATAGGATTATGAAATTTAGAGGATTATTTTTGTTTTTGTTTATTTTAATTAGTTTGAATTTTGTCTTTGGTGTGAGTATTGAAGATGTTGAAAGTTTGATTGATCAGGAAAAAGCACAATTGCAAGGTCAAGGTATTGAATATATTATTTTTAACGAGGCTGAGACGAGAGAAAATGGTGCGGTGGTTTCGATTAAGATTGTTGATGAAGATGGAAGTTTTTGTGTTAGAGGAAATTGTTATGAAAATATTGATAAAAGTAAAACAAATTATTTTGATTTAGATGCTGAGGGAAATATTGTGAGTGCGAGTTTTGTGACAACTGGCGAAGGGAATTATACTCTTGGAGAAGATGAATATTTTTTGCCTAAGGGGACGAGTGTTGAATTTAGGGGAGGGAAGGTTGTTTTTGTTGGGAACGGAGATGTGGTAATAAACACAAAAGAAAATAAAAAATTTAATTTATTGTTGAATCCTGGTGTAAATGTTGAGGTGGAATTTTTGGAAAGGGGGAAAATGGTTTTTAGTGGAAGAGTGTTTACAATTAATGGATATTCTGGTGGTTCTTTGTCTTCAGAAGAACAAATTTCTATAATTTTTGACAATCTTGGAAGAGTGTTGAGAGTTGAAGGAAAAGGTTTTATGCTTGGAGATGTAAGGGATTTTTCTTTAAATAATAAAGATTATTTGAATTTTTATTATGGAGCAGATTTTAATATTTCAGCTCATAAAGATGAAAATTATTTTTATGAGGATTTGACAAGTGGGGTTTTGTATGCTGGAGGAGATTATTATTTGACTGAGCATTATGTTACCCGTTCGGGATTTAAGAGTATTTTTAGTTTAGTCCCGAATGGAAATGTTGAGATATCTAAGGGGAGGGGGTTAGCGAGAGTTTTATGTGAGGGTTCTACAATTATTAATTCTGGTTATTTTAACACCTTGAGGATTTCTGAGGATGGGAAAATTTTTAAGAGATTTAATAGGGGATCTTTTTTTGGGAAATCTGAAGAAGAAATAAATCAAGAGGAGATTGATTTAGAGGTTGTAGTTAAATCTGGGGATGAATCTTCAAATTTAAACTATGATGGAACAAATAATGTTTATTCTTCTGAGGGAGAGGATTTTTCTTTGTATTCTCTTCCAGCAAGAGACACTATTGAAGCGTCTGATGAGAGATTGAATAAATTTGAGGATAGAGAACGTGATAAACAATATTTTTTGGAACATGGAATAACTCCTGAATTAGAAAGAGGGTATGTTCCTAAAGTTAGTGAATGGTGGCAAGAAAATTTTAATCCTGCAGGAGATTATGTCTATGATTTAGCTACGCAGGATCCTATACAATTTATTAGAAATTTTAATGATAGGTTTAAAAGGGGGGCTACAGCATTTACTCAGGGAACTTCAACAGGAAGAGAAGATGCTTGGAGATTGTATTTGGGGATGCCCCAACAAGATAATACTTTTTCAATTTCAAAATATCAACCTTCGATAAGCTCGGAAAATAGATATTATTATAAAATAAATGAGTTTAGTGAGTTTGAAAATGTTCAACAAGTTTTATATAGAATCTCTCAAGGTGGAAAATCCAGAATTAATGTAGACTCAGTTGTGATTCCAGATATGGGGGGGGCAGAGGGAGGAGTTGGTTTAAGAGACTATACACTTTCAAAAGGAAAAGATTCTTGTGGTTTTTATATTTCATATTATGATAAATGGGATCTGACTCCGAATAAGTTGGAAGGTTTTTTCGGAACACCTTTGGAAATTTATGATAGAATTTATTATGATCCAATTACTTATGAGAAAATTGAAAATCCTTGCGGAAACTGATTAATTTTTTTGTTTTATCGTCGGGAAATTTATTTTTTCGTATTAATAACCTTAGTGCACAAACCGCAGGTGGCCTGAAAGAAATTAGTTGGAAAAAATAGGGAAATAGAAAGATTTTAAATAAGATTATTTCTTGGTTTAATTATGCCTCGGTAGCTCAGCCTGGATAGAGCACTAGCCTTCTAAGCTAGGGGTCGCAGGTTCAAATCCTGTTCGGGGCATTGCGCGGGTGGCACAGCGGCTACTGCGCTTCCCTGCAGAGGAAGTTTCCGTGGGTTCGAGTCCCACCCCGCGCTTAATTTACGAGAACCCGGTTCGACGAGCAACTCTGAAATTTCGAATAAATGAGCAACGAAAATAAAAAGCGAATTTAAAGAATATTTCACGGGTTGGGAGCACCATCCCCGCGCTTAAAAAATTTTAAATAGTTCTTTTTGTAGAGAATAATATGGCTTATGTGGTCAAACAAAATGTTAATGGTGGCGATTACTATTATCTTCGGAAAAGTGTGCGTGAGGGCGGTAAGGTGGTGAGTAAGAGCATTGCATATCTTGGGAAGACAAAAACCGAAGCAGATAAAAAGGCAAAAGAGATAATTAAGAACATGGGTAATTTAGATGTTGCAAAAAGTGAGAGTAAGGCGGTGAAAAAGTTAGTCTGTGAACCGACGAATATTTCTATCGAGGAGTTGGCAAATTTTTGTAAATCGAAAGGATTTGTTTTTAGAAGTTCAGATATTTATGGGGGGCTTTCAGGTTTTTGGGATTTTGGTCCGTTGGGAGTTGAGTTGTTTAAAAATTTAAAAGATGATTGGTGGAATCATTTTGTTTATCAAAATACAAATATGGTTGGAATGGAAGCGAGCATTATTTCTCATCCAAGGACGTGGAAGGCTTCTGGGCACATAGAAAATTTTAATGATTTGGCTGTTGTTTGTAAGAAATGTAAAAAGGGAACTAAGATTGATGTTTCTGAAGAAGGAAAAGTTAAATGTGAATGCGGGGGCGAGTTTGAAGTTAAAGGGAAATTTAGTTTAATGTTTAAAACAAATGTTGGAGCATTGAATTCGGAAGTTGCTTATCTCCGAGGAGAAACCGCGCAAGGAATGTTTATGAATTTTAAATTGATTCATCAAACTTCGAGAATGCAATTACCTTTTGGTGTTGCCCAAATTGGAAGATGTTTTAGAAATGAGATTGCTCCGAGGGATTTTTTATTTAGATGTAGAGAATTTCATATTGGAGAGTTTGAATTTTTTATTCATCCTGAAGAGAAAAAATGTGAATTGCTCGACGATAAACATCTTAAAGTGAAATTTAGAATTTTGGATGCAGAGACGCAGGTTGCTGGAAAAGATGGTTTGAAAGAAGTTGCTATGAAAGAACTTGTTGCAAAAAATAAACTTGATGAGTGGCATGCTTATTGGTTGGCTGAACAAATTTTTTGGTTTAGAAGTTTAGGTTTGGATAAAATAAAAATTCGAGAGCACACAAAAGAGGAATTGAGCCATTATAGTTCTGCGACTTTTGATATTGATTATGAATATCCGTTTGGAAGTAAAGAGGTTGCGGGAAATGCAAATCGGGGACAATATGATTTGATGCAACATCAAAAAGAAAGTAAACAAAGTATGGAAGTTTTTGATGAGAAAACTAAACAGAAGGTTTTACCGAGGGTGATTGAGCCAACTTTTGGAATGGAAAGAGTTTTTTTGGCTATTTTAACTAATGCTTATTGTGATGATAAATCTCGAGGAAATATTGTTTTGAGAATTCCTGCGAAGCTTGCGCCTATTAAAGTTGCAGTTTTTCCTTTGATTAAACAAAAAGAATTTGAAGATTTAGCGAAAGGAGTTTCAAAAAACTTAGGAGAAGAGTTTAATGTTTGTTATGATAAGTCTGGTTCAGTTGGTAGACGATACGCGCGTAATGATGAAATTGGAACTCCATTTTGTGTAACCATCGACGGTGATTCAGTAAAAAATAATGATGTTACAATTAGAGATAGAGATACAACAAAACAAATTCGTGTAAAAATTTCTGATTTGAAAGAAATTTTAAGAAAATTAATTAATTCTGAGATTGAATTTGAAAAAGCAGGAAAATTAATAAATTAAATTCACCGACGCTGATTTTGATAGTAATTGATTAAATTTTTTTGTGAAAAATGTTTTTTATTTTTTTACCGAAGACTTTTTAAAGTTTATATTCTTATAATAAATAATTAAAAAGAGGTATCTCACATGGCTGTAAAGAAAAAAGTTGCTAAAAAAAAGGTAGTGAAGAAGAAAGTAACTAAGAAGAAAGTAGTTAAGAAGAAAAAGAAATAAACCTTTTTATTTTTTATTTTTTATTTTTTTATAATTGGTTTTTGATTAAGTTTTTAAATTCTGTTTGTTTGGTTTATTAATGGAAGATTGTGTTTTTTGTAAGATAACGAATGGAGAAATTCCTGTTAAGATTATTTATGAAAATGATAATTTTGTTTCTTTTCCCGACGCTAATCAACAAATAGATGGTCATTCTTTGGTCGTTTCTAAGAAGCATTTTGCGACGGTTTTGGATATTCCGAATACTTTGGGAGGTGAATTGCTTGATTGTATAAAGAATACTACTTTGAAACTTATGGCTGAGTATAAGAGTGAGGGGTTTAATATTGTGAGCAATAATTTTGAGAGTGCGGGGCAGGTGGTTGGACACGTGCATTTTCATATTTTGCCGAGGAAGAAGGGGGGGAAAGTTCCGCGGGTTTATTGATTTTGTTTTTTATTTTTAAAATTATTGCTGAAGAAAAAATTATTCCTATAAAATCTGTTAGAACATCTGTGATTGTTGAGCTTCTCATTGGCACGAAACTTTGATGAATCTCGTCGCTGATTGCGTAAATTAATGAAAAGAAAATTGTTACGATTAAAACTTTGTAGGAAAATTTTTGTTTGGTTTGTAATGAGTAAAATAGAAAAAAGTTGAACAGGAAAAATACTGCGAAGTGGTAGATTATTGGGATGAATGTAATTCCGCCGGATTGATTTGTCCCTGGCAGACTTGAAAAGAAAAATATTTCTATACCAATTAAAAGTGTTAGGATGATTGAGAGGGATTTGTTTTTTGAAAGTGTTTTTATCATTTGAGAATATTTATTTTTAGATTTAAAAGAATTGTTGTGTTTGAGTGTTTTCTCCGGTCGAGAAAAAATAAATGGCTCTGAAGAGAATTTAACTACAACTCAATCATTGAAAAGTTGTCATTAATATTTTATTTTGCACTTTCCAATAATTTCGCGACCTCTGTCGGTCTCGAGTTAAAAAATAAATGGCTCTGAAGAGAATTTAACTCTCGACCTCTGCCTCATGAGAGCAGCGCTCTAACACTGAGCTACAGAGCCGAAACTATAAAAATAAATGGGTTTAAAAGTTTTAAGGTAAGGCTTAAATATTCTTTTTTCTTGTTTTATTTATGGTTGGTCAAGAAGAAGTGATAAATCAAATGGTAAATATGTTTCCGCCAGAGGTGGCTTCTCAAATTAGTTTTTGGATTCAAGCAATTGGGGGAATTTTTGTTGTTTATCTTGTGATTCTTTTATTTAGAACTTATTCTCAATATAAAATGAGTAGAGATATAAAATTAATTAAGAAAAAGTTGAAGATTAAGGGTTAGTTTTTGTTAGAGTTATTTCTATTGTTGAAACGTTTATTATTTTGCCTGTGTCGCTTTTTTTGGATTCGCTTCCTATTTTTATTTTTTTTACAGAAATGTTTTTCCCATCGACTTGTTTCTTTTTCATGACTTCTGCTAAATCGACGGCTTTTGTGATTTGTTTTCCTCGGGCAATTATTGTGACCTCGTCGTTTTCACTTTTGGTGAATTGGAAAGTTATGCTTTTGATATAATTTAAGAAATGTTTAACTCCGACAAAAACTTTATTATTATTTTCTGGAGAATCCTCTTTTTGAATTGAATTCGTCATTTTATTCGGCGCTTAATTCTTCTTCTTTCTTTCTTTCTTGCCTTTTTGTTCTTACGAAAAGTCCTGCTATCTGATTTCTTATTTTTTTACTGGGCATTGTGTTATTTCCAAGAATTTTTTTATTGTGTTGAAATTCTTCTGAAAAAGTTAGACCTTTGTCTGAAAGTGTGTTCACAGTTCTTCGCACTAACTTAGATTTTATTTTTCCCATTCTTATTTGTCTATTTGAAGGTTTTTAAATATTTTTATTCGACTTTTTCGATTCCTGAGAGGTTTTTTATGGCTTCTATGAACTGGCTCATTTTTTTGGCGGGTTCTCCGAGGCTGAGGATTATGTAAGGGAGGTCTATTTCAGAGGCTTTTTTGTAGGCATCTATAAAGTCTTTTTCAACAATTCTTTTTTTATTGTAGGCGATTAAAAGATATTCTTTTTGGTTTTTGACCACTTTTAATCTTAAATCGGTTTTGCTGAAACTTTGAATGTCCGAGATTTCTATTGATTTTTCTGAAAGATATTCTTTTATTTTATTGAAGAATTTTTCGTTTGTTTTTTGAGAATTTTCTATTTTTTTGAGGGGTTTCTTTTTATGAATTTCTTTTGGTTTTTCAATTATTTTTATTCGAGGTTTTTCTATTTGTTTTATTTCTTCTTTTTCTTGTTGTTTTCTAATTTCTTGAATTATTGATTTTGGAATTTGAGTTTGGGGAATTTCTTTTATCTCTGGTTTTGGTTCTTCTTTTATTTGAATAACTTCTTCTTGTTTTGGAACATCTTCTTTTTGGAATTCTGATTCTGGGGTTGTCAAATATCTCCAGATTATTTCATCATCTTTTTTGAAGGGGATTGCAAAATCTTTTATTTCTCTTAGTGCGACTCTTATTGCGGGCTGTTGTTCTCGGTCTTTTAGGAATTTTTCATTTCTTAGTAAATTGTATGCTTCGTTTTCTTTGTTTTTTATGTGCTCTGAGAATTTTTCTAATTTTGATTCTTGGCCTGGGATGAAATAAACTGGTGTACACCCGACTTTCATGTGGCTTATTTTTAATTTTTTTTCGGAGAGGAGTTCGGATAGAAATGCCGAGGTGAAAAGTATGCTTTGATCAATTTCTTTTGAGAGGTGGACAGGTAAACTGGGTCCTCTTGTTCGGATGAATTGTATGATTTTCTCTTTTAATTGTGACGTGTCTTGTGCAGGCATGATTGAAGAAGAATTAAGAGGGTTATAAATATTTTTATAATAATTTCTGGATATAAATTTATTTAAATGATTGGGGATTAGTTTTTTTATGGTTGTAGTAATTTCTGGTGAAGGTTATGATGAATTATTAGACGCATATTTTAAAGGAGAGGTGGCACCTTATTATGAGATTAGTGCAGATTTTGAACAAAAAAGATTTCTTTTATCAAATATAAAAACAACACTTTCTATCTATTTTACTGAAAAAGGAGTTTTAGTTAAGAAAAGAGTGCCGGGGGATAAAAGATCTGGATTAGAATTTTTGAGTTTAAATGATTTGAATGCGCTTACAGGATGGGGTGTTCCAAGTAGTAATCAGGAAATTAAGGTTTAATCCACTTAACCTCGTAATATGTGACATCGCTTTCTTCGTCAAGAATTGCTATTAGAAGGTTCTTTTTTGTGGAATGTGCTACTCGGTTTTTTGCAGAGAATTCGTGCCAGGTTGATTTTTTAGATTCGTGTTCGACGAACACAATCCATTGTGCGTGTTTCTTTCCAGGTTTTGCGCCTTTTTCGTAAACTCGAAAGTCCGCACCGAATTTTAATGCGGTTTTTACAATGTAACCTTTTTCTCTTAAATCTTTGTAGATGGGATATTTGATTTGGAACTTTTTATCTATCTTGTTGAATTTTTTTATGACCTCGGTTTTTGCGAGTTTTTTGTTTCCTTGAATTATTTCGAGTTTTTCGGTTTCAACTAAGAAGTATGCTTCTGATAAACTGTATTGAATTTTGTCGCCGACTTGTTCTCCGAGCGCGGATTTTTTTGATAGTCCCATCGCGAGTGGGTCGTTGCTCTGGACAATTTCTCCGATTAAGTGTGCTTGTATTTTTTTCATAGTGATAATAATTTATAACAATATTTAAAAATATGCTTTTCATGTTTATATGATGAATGCTATTAGGGATTTAATTTTATGTAAGTCTTTGGTAGCCGTGATTCTCTTAAATTAAGTTCATTGGTTTTCCGATGAACGAGCAATGTTTTGTTAAGAGAATTCTGAATTAAATTGGGAGGTATAAAAATGGAAAAAGAAAAAAGGAAAGTAGCGTATCGACCTTGCGAAACTGGAAGTAGGTCTTTTCAGTTGTTGAAGCCGTGTTCTGAAAGAGTTGCTGGTTATCATGACAGGGGTGCTCGTAAAACCGCTTTGGGCGTTTTCAATGCTTTTGAAAATTATGAGATGGTTTTTGAACCGCGGGCAGAAATAGAATTTCAAAAGTATCTTGAAAAAAGAACTGAGAAGAAATCTTTGTTTGAGAGAAAAGGGCTTGAGATAGTTGTTGTGAAGGCAAATAATATAAATGCGTTTTAAGTTGTTTTAATATGACATATAATTTCAAACAAATAGAGAGCAAGTGGCAGAAGAAGTGGGACGAAGGAAACGTCTTTGTTGTTAAGGCAGATAGTCGACAAAAAAAATTTTACAATCTTGAGATGTTTCCTTATCCTTCTGGAGAGGGGTTGCATTTGGGGCACGGATTGAATTATACTATTGGAGATATTCGTGCGAGGTTCAAGCGTATGAGTGGTTTTAATGTGCTTTATCCGATGGGTTATGATTCGTTTGGTTTGCCGGCGGAGAATGCTGCGATTAAAGTTGGGGTGCATCCTCGGAAGTATACTCAGAATGCAATAAAGAATTTTATTGTTCAGCAGAAGGCGTTGGGTTTGAGTTACGATTGGACGAAGATGTTGAGTTCGTGCGAGCCAGAGTATTATCAATGGAATCAATATTTTTTCTTGAAATTTTTGGAGAAGGGTTTGGCATATCGGAAGAAGGCGCCAGTGAATTGGTGTGAGAAGTGTGATGGGGTTTTGGCGAATGAGCAGGTTCATAATGGAAAATGTTGGATTCATAAATGTGATGTCGAGGTTAAACATCTTGAGCAATGGTTTTTGAAAATTACAGATTATGCGGATGAACTTTTGGAAGTTGATAAATTGAATTGGCCTCAGAGAATTAAGACGATGCAGAGAAATTGGATTGGGAAAAGTTACGGGACTGAGATTGATTTTGATATTGGTGGCAAAAAATGGCCGATTTTCACAACTCGACCAGATACGATTTATGGAGTTACTTTTATGGTTGTTTCGGCTCAACATAATAATTTATTTGATTTAGTTACCGAGGGGCAGAAGAAAGAAGTTGAGAAGTTTTTGAAAAAGTTGAAAAGTGTTTCTGAGAAAGAGTTGGAAGTTATGGAAAAGGAAGGGTTTTTTACTGGATCGTATGCGATTAATCCTTTGACTGGAGATAAGGTTCCGGTTTATGCTGGGAATTTTGTCGTCGCTGATTATGGTTCTGGAATGGTTATGGCGGTGCCTGCTCACGATCAGAGAGATTTTTTGTTTGCGAAAAAATATGGAATTGATATTAAGGTAGTGATTAGTCCGAAGGATTTTGAGATTGAAGAGAAAAAATTGCCGGAGGCTTATACGGGGAAAGGAACTTTGATTAATTCTGAAAATTTTAATGGAATGGAAAATGAAAACGCGAAGGAAGAGATTACTAAACTTTTGGTTAAGAAAAAATTTGGGAAAAAGAAAGTTCAGTTTAAGTTGAGAGATTGGTTGATTTCTCGTCAGAGATATTGGGGCACGCCGATTCCGATTGTGTATTGTGATAAGTGTGGGATGGTTCCTGTTCCTGAAAAAGATTTGCCTATTGAACTTCCTGAGAAAGTTGTTTTTGGAAAAGGAAATCCGTTGGTTACGAATAAGAAATTTTTGGAGACGAAATGTCCGAAGTGTAATGGGAAAGCCCGACGGGAAACTGACACGATGGATACTTTTATTGATTCGAGTTGGTATTATATGAGGTTCGCGGATAATAAGAATGATAAAATTTATTTTGATAAAAAGGCGGGTGATTATTGGTTGCCGGTTGATACTTATATTGGTGGGGCGGAGCACGCGACGATGCATTTGCTTTATGCGAGATTTTGGACGAAGGCTTTGAGAGATTTGGGAATTGTTAATTATGATGAGCCGTTTATTCAATTATTTAATCAAGGAATGTTGCACGCTTCCGACGGGAATAAAATGTCGAAGAGTTTGGGGAATGTAATTAATCCGATTGACACGATTAAAAAATATGGTGCGGATTCTTTGAGGTTGGCGTTGATGAGTTTTGCTTCGCCGGATTCTGATACAAATTGGGATGAGAAAGTTTTGATTGGAAGTTATAAATTTTTGAATAAAGTTTGGGAAAAGTTTGAGAATATTAAAATTGGAAAGTCTAATCCGAAGATTGAGAGTAAGTTGAATAAAACGATTAAAGAAGTTTCGAGTCAGATTGAAAATTTCAAATATAGTTTGGCGATAATTAAGATTCGGGATTTGTTTAATTCTTTGGGAGATGAAGAGAGTAATGAAGTTCTTGAGAAAAGTTTGAAGTTGTTGCATCCGATTTGTCCGCATATTACCGAGGAGCTTTGGGAGAAAATTAAAGGGAAAGGAATAATTAGTTTGAGTGAATGGCCGAAGGCGGAAGAGAAAAAGATTGACGAGAGTTTTGAGAAGGCGGAGCAGGCTGTTGATAAATTGGTTAGTGATATTGCGCAGATTAAAAAAATAACTGATAAATCTAATGCGAAAGTTTATGTTTATGTTTTGCCGAATGAGTTGGGAATTTACAAAGATGTTGAAGGAATAAATTTATTTGCTGTTTCGGATAAAAATAAATATGATCCGGAGAATAAGTCGAAGAAAGTTAAACCTGGACGGCCGGGAATTTATTTAGAATGAAAATAAAAAAATTAACTGATACAGAGTTGGCGATTGTTGACAATCTTTCGGATATAGTTTACTTGGAAACTATCAAAGGAATGAACTGTGATGAGATGAAATCTTTTGATTGTTATGTTCCTAAAGATATGAGGCATTATTTGAGAAAACAAACTGAATGGATTTCGACGGAGAGAAATTTAATTGGAAGTCGAAAAGGGTGTTCTTGTGATGAAATTAATGATGAAGAATTGTTAGAAGATTTTAATCGTTGTCATAATGGTGAAAGGTTTAAAGTTTTTTATTGTTTGAAATTTCCCGAGTTAGTTGAAAGAAGAGATTAGAAACTTTAATAAATCGGAAAGTATTCTTTATTTTGTTTTCGGATAATTGAAAGGAGGTAAAATGACACCAATAGAAATTATAGCATTGGTTTTTGCATTAGTTGTAGCGGTTAAAATAATTGTGATTTTGATAAAGGCAGAGACGTGGATGAAATTTGTGAAATTTATTTACTCAAATTCGGTTTTGGCACAAATAATTTCTCTAATTTTAGCAGGAGTTACTTTGTATTATTTGGTTCGTGTTGAGGGTTTGAGCATCGTTCAAATTTTTGCAGTATTTTTATTCATATCGTTTTTGATGGTATTGAGTTTTGCAGTTCATAGTAAGGATACAATTGGTTTTGCAAACACCATTTTAAAAAAGAAAAAAGTTATTAGAAAATACTGGTTGGCTTTAATAATTTGGATTGTTTTAATAATCTGGTTTTTCAAAGAACTTTTGATGTAAAATTTATTTTTTTATTTTTTATTCTAAAATAGCTTTAATTCTTCTAACACCAGAACTGCTTGATTCTTCTTTTTGTATTTTGAATTTTCCTAATTCACAAGTGTTTTTTACATGAGGTCCCGCACAAATTTCTTTTGAGAAATCACCGACGCTGTAAACGGAAACTATTTCTCCGTATTTATGTCCGAACGCGCCCAAAGCTCCTTGCTTTTTTGCTTCTTCTGGCGACATTTCTTCTCTAATTACCTCACAAGAAGATTGTATTTTTGCGTTAACTAAATCTTCAATTTCTTGAATTTCATCATTAGTTAATTTTCTGTCAAAATTGAAATCTAATCTCAATCTTTCTGGAGTTATGTTCGAACCTTTTTGCATTATGTTTTCATCTTTCAAGACAACTCTTAGTGATTCTAAAAGTAAATGTGCTGTGGTGTGTAATTTTGTTGTTGCTTCGGAATTGTCTGCGAGTCCGGATTTGAATCGTCCAACCGATGCTGTTCGAGAGAGTTCTTGATGTTTATCGAAGTGTGCCTTGCATTCTTTCTCTGGAAATTTCATTCCAGCCTTTTCAACTTCTTCTTTAATCATTTCAACTGGGAATCCGTAACTTTGATATAATAAGAAAGCGTCTTCACCGCATAAATCTTTTTTTGAGTCGAGTAATTTTTGAAGTTTTTTTATTCCTTGTTCTAAAGTTGATTCAAATTGTTTTTCTTCTTTTTTTATTTCTTCAAGAATTTGTTTTTTGTTTTGTTCAAGATGTTCATAATCATCGTAGATTTTGAAAACTGGTTCCGCTATTTTTGAAATTGATTCGGAGATTCCTAAATCTTTTTTGTATTTTATTGCTCGTCGTAAAAGTCTTCTTAAAACATAACCTTGTTCCGAATTTCCTGGTGAAATCCCGTCGGCAATTATAAAAACTGAAGCTTTAATGTGGTCGGCAATTATTCGCATTGCTTTTTCATTTCCTTTGTAATTTTTTTTAGAAAGTTTTTCTATTTCGTAAATTATTGGTTTGAATGTGTCTCCGAGGTAATTATCTTCTAATCCGTTTAGAATTGTGGTCGTTCTTTCAGTTCCCATTCCAGTGTCGACGTTTTTTTGTTTTGCGATTTCATATATTTCTTTTTCGTTTTTATTATACTGCATTAAAACATCGTTCCAAATTTCTACCCAATTTTTATTTTCGGGGTCAAAAATTTTTGGTGCTGGAATATTATTTAATTTCCAATAAAACATTTCTGTGTCTGGACCACAAGGTCCTGTTTTTCCGGCTGGTCCCCACCAATTGTCTTTTTTTGGGAGGAAAGCAATTCTTTCTTTTTTTATTCCTAATGATTTCCAAATCTCTGCTGCTTCTTCATCTTTGGGTGCGTCTTTGTCGCCTTTGAAACAAGTTACGGCAAATCTTTCTAAAGGAATTTTCAAAACTTTTGTTAGGAATTCAAATGAAAATTCAATTGCTTCTTTTTTGAAATAATCTCCGACGGACCAGTTTCCTAACATTTCGAAAAATGTGTGGTGGTATGTGTCTCCGACTTCTTCAATGTCACCGGTTCGAATGCATTTTTGAACATTTACTAATCTTTTTCCGAGGGGATGTGGTTGTCCCATTAAGTAAGGAACTAATGGGTGCATTCCTGCTGTTGTGAATAAAACTGTTGGGTCATTTTCTGGAATTAAACTTGAATTTGGAACTTCCCTGTGTTTTTTTGATTTGAAAAATTCAATGTATTTTTTTATTAGTTCTTTTCGAGTTATCATGTTAAGTTATAAGAATTAGAGTTTTAAAATATTTGTGCAATTATCTATCTAATGCTCTCAATCTATTTTGAATTTCTTTTAATTGGTATTCTAAATTGTCATCTTTTCTCGTTGTTGTTTTAATTTTTTCTTCTCTTTTTTTGATTGAAGGTATTTCTATTTCTGGAAGTATTTTTTGAAGTTTGTTTATGTTTGTTACAACTTCTTGCATTTTTTTATGAATTTTTAATTTGAGTTTTAATTCTTCCGTTCTTAATGTTCGGTATTGTTTTATTATTTGTGCAAGCTTTAATAGAGCTTGTTGAGAATATAACATATCTTTTTTTGATTCTACAGCCTCGCTAAATTCAAGTTTTATATGAATTAAATTATTTTCTCCTTTCATTCTACTTTAGAAAAAATGTCTTGGTTGACTTTTTCAATTTGATTTTTTATTAATTGTATTTCGTTTTCCCAAGCTTCAAGTTCTTTTTCTTCCCCTTCTTTTATTCTTTTTGTTTCTCCAAGTAAAGTTTCTATGTCTTTTATTTTTTCTTTAGTTTTTTCAAAAAGGTGAAGGCTTTCTTCAAATTTATCAATTCTTATAAAAATTGGTTCGGCTTTTCTAATTCTGGAAGTGCCTGTTCTAAATTCTGAAGGGATTTCAATTTTTCTTTTTTCTGTTTGCATTTTTATCGGAGTTTCTAAAGGCATCATTTGATTTTCTTCTTCGTCATCCAAATCAAATTCATCTGCCTCGAAATCTCCATCACCTTTTTCTCCTCCAGAAACTGCCTCTTTTATAGCATTCTGTGAAAATCTATTTCCAAGTTCGCTCATCGGGAAACTCGGTAATTGTTGTAATTGATCTCTTTGAAAAGGCATTTGCGAATTTTGATTTTCTAGTGAAGGTAATTGTGGGAGAGAAATATTTCTTTGGGATTGCTGAGGCAACTCAGGTAATCTTGAAAGACTTGGAAGTTTTGGTATGCCTTCCTCTTTTTTATTTTTGTTGAACCATCCCATTTTCGTGTATTTTTTGATATATATTATAAACAATATAAGTTTAAAAATGCTTCTACGATTTTCGCATAACTTAACATTTAAAAATACTTTTTTCGTTAGTTTCGAATGTTAGATAAGTTTCTTAGAGAAGTTGTTGTAATTGCCGTTGGAAAACAAGCGGAAGGAATTGTAGATTTGTTGAATTCTAAAAAGTACGTTAATGAATTTATCCTCGCTAAAAAATTAAATCTCACAATAAATCAGACGAGAAATATTTTGTATAAACTTTCGGATCATGGTTTGGTTTCGTCAACGAGAAAGAAAGATAAGAAAAAAGGGTGGTATACTTATTTTTGGAAAATAGAAGTTTTGAAAGCGTTGGAATTTTTGAAGGATATAATGGACAAAAGGCTTTCACAAATTGGAAGCCAGATAAATAGTCGAGAGACAAAGCAGTTTTATATTTGTGAAAGATGTAACATTGAATTTAACGAGGAGAACGCGCTTTTGAATGATTTTACTTGTAATGAGTGCGGGGATATTTTTACTTTGAAAGATAATTCTAAACTTTTGAGAGAGTTAATTAGGCGGATGGATAAATTGAAAAAAGAATTGGTTTTGGTAGACGAGGAAATTGCAATAGAATCGGACAAGGAAGAAAAAATTAGGTTGAAGGAAGTTGTTAAAGTAGAAAAAGAAGCTTCTGCAAAGCGGGCTGTGAAGAGAGCCGAGGCTGCGGTGAAAAGAGCAGTGAAAAGGAAAGAAGATGGTTTGCCTCCAATTGTTAAAAAAGTAGCAAAGAAAAAAGAAGTAAAGAAGGAAGTTAAGAAAAAAGTTATCAAGAAAGTAGCAAAGAAAATTTCTCCAAAGAAAAAATAAAATGGGCGTTTATCAAGTTTATCCAACTCCGAAAAGAAAATCTTTTTTTAGTAATTTGAGTGTTAATACTAATTTGATTATTCTTAATGTTGTCGCGTTTTTTGTTTTTAGTGTTTTAATTTTAACAAAGGTTTTGCCTCTCGAATATATTGCAATTCAGCCGTCGAATATTTTTGTAGGGAAATATGTTTGGACTTTTTTGACGAGTATGTTTATGCACGCTGGATTTTTTCATCTTTTTGTGAATATGCTTTCAATGTTTTTTATTGGAGGATTAGTTGAAAAAATAATTGGTGCTAAAAGATTTTTGTATTTCTATTTAGCTTCGGGTTTGTTCGCGGGATTATTTTTTGTGTTGATGAGTAAGTTTGTTTTTGTAAATGATTTTGGTGTTTTTGCCGTCGGGGCGTCTGGAGCTTTGTTTGGGTTAGTTGGGCTTTTAGTTTTGTTGACGCCGAATCTTCCAGTTTATGTGATGTTTATTCCAATTCCAATTAAAATGAAATATGCTGCACCTGGTTTGTTGTTGGTTTTGTGGTTGGTTTCTATTGCTGGAAATGTTCCAATTGGAAACACTGCACATCTTGGAGGATTGTTGCTTGGTTTGGGTTATGGTTTGTATTTAAGAAAGAAATATAAAAATAAGATTCGACAGATTGGTAAGCAATTTAGTTAAAAGAGGAAAAATGAAGAAAAAAAATAAAAGAGGGTTTGATTTTAAGAAAGAGTATAAACTTAGTTGGGATTTTTTGAAAGAGTCGAAGAATTATATTTATTCTGTGATTGCGATATTTTTTGGGTTTGCTTTGATAGGATATTTTATGCCGGTTTCGGATTCGTTTAGAGATTATGTTTTGAAATTTCTTCAGGAATTATTAATGCAGACTGAGGGGCTTTCGCAATTTGAAATGATTAATTTTATTTTTTGGAATAATATTCAGAGTGGGTTTATGGGAATGATTTTTGGATTTGCGTTGGGGGTTTTTCCTGTTCTTGCGACTTTGGCAAATGGTTACTTTTTGGGGTTTGTTGCGTCTTTAGTTGTTGGAGAAAGCGGGCTTTCGATTTTATGGAAATTAGTTCCTCATGGGATTTTTGAATTGCCGGCGATTTTTATTTCCTATGGAATGGGAATGAAATTTGGAAGTTTTGCTTTTGAGAAGAAAAAATTAGAAAAATTTAAAGAATATTTTTGGAACTCGCTTAGAGTTTTCATTTTAGTGGTTCTACCACTCTTAGTAATTGCGGCAGTTATAGAAGGCAGTTTAATTTCTTTGCTTGGTTAATCTTTTAAGTCACTGATTCCGAGCATTATGAAAAGTAAACCAATCATAATAACAAACCATACTAGACCGCCCTTGAAGAACAACCAAGCCGCTTCACCGAAACCAGTGAAAAACCATGCCATGATCGCGCCGTTCAAAAGCAACAATCCCAATATTAGTTCAATCCATTTATTCATTGTAACATTTTGATACATTTTTGTTTTAAAAAGATTATGTTGTTTGAGTATATGGATAGTTTTTTAAAATCAGTTATTTAGATGGTATTATGAAAGCGATAGAGCCGATTAAGGTTGAGAAGGACATGAAAGTTTCGGATTTAGTGGCGAGCATGGGTGGGGCCGGTTTTGGTGCGCGGAAAATTTCTGAGGCGAGTGTTATTATGAAGCAAATGTTTGAGGATAAAAAGTGTAAGGTTTTTTTTGGAGTTGCAGGGGCGATGGTTCCTGCGGGAATGAAAAATGTTATTATGGATGTTTTGGATGAGGTCGATGTTTTTGTTACGACGGGCGCGAATTTGACGCACGATTTGATGGAGTCTTTGGGTGAGAGGCATTATCACGGGGACGAATCTGTTGATGACGAGAAATTGAATAAAGAAGGTATTGATAGAATTTATAATGTTTTTTTGAAGAATTCAGTTTATGAGAAAATGGAGGATTTTTTTAAGGAACATTATGAAAAGTTTAAGGCGTGTAAGACTGTTAAGGAATTTTTGTGGAAGCTTGGGGAATTGGTTCCAGGAGACGGGATTTTGAAAAAGTGTTTTGAGAAAAAGATTCCGATTTTTTGTCCAGGGATTGCGGATTCTGGAATTGGTTTGATGATTTGGGGTCGAAGTGTTGAAGGAAAGGGAGACACGAGCATTGATATTTTTGTGGACATGAAAGAGATAATTGATTTGGCTTGGACTTCGAAAAAGAATGGAGTGATTTATGTTGGGGGCGGTTTGCCGAAGAATTTTATTCAGCAGTCTATGCAGTTTTCGAAAGGTGCGGAGTATGGAATTCAGATTACAACTGATAGAGTTGAGCCTGGAGGAAGTTCGGGTGCGCCGTTGAAGGAAGGAATTTCTTGGGGAAAGATGGAAGCGAAGGCAAAGTTTGTTGATGTTTTTTGTGATGCGACAATTGCGTTGCCGTTGATTTTTGGGGCTGTTAAGAAATAGGATAATTTTAAAAATTTAACAAAAACATAATTTTCTTACAAAAGATTTAAATAATTTTGAGTGTTTTTTTATTTATGGAAAATGAAAAGTTGGTTGAGAGCACCGTTTTTACTCCGGAAAAAAGTCATTATGAGACAATAAATCTTTTGGAAAAGGAAGATGCGTTTTTGAATATTTTGAAATTGTTTTCGCCAGGTACATCTTTGAGAACTGCAGTTGACGACATGGTTCGGGCGAAGATGGGGGCGTTGATTGTTGTTGATAAAGAAGGTCTTTCGAATGCTTTTGAGGGGGGTTTTAGAGTTAATTGTAAATTCAGTGCCCAGAGGTTGGTTGAGTTGGCGAAGATGGACGGGGCGATAATTCTTTCTAATGATTTGAAAAAGATTTTTTATGCGAATACTTTGCTTGTTCCGAGCGCGGGAATAAAAACTAAAGAAACTGGGACTCGGCATAAGGCGGCGGAGAGAATTTCTAAGCAATTTGGGGCGATTGTTATTGCGGTTTCGGAAAGGAAAAATAAAACTACTGTTTATTGGGGAAATGAAAAACACGTTTTGGAAAAGAGCGAGGAGATTTTGAGACGGGCGACGGAGACTTTGCAGATTTTGGAAAAACAGAAAGAGAGTTTTAATGATTTACTTTTACATTTGAATGTTTTGGAAATTACTAATCTTTCGAACACGCGGGATGTTTGCGAGGTGCTTCAGAGAACGGAGATGATTAAACGGGTTTCGGAAATTGTTCGAAGGTGTTTGGTTGAGTTGGGAAAAGAGGGAATTATAATTAGTATGCGTTTGAAAGAATTGACGCGGGATTTTTATCGAGAGGTTGATATGATTTTGGAGGATTATTTTGGATTGGGTTCGGCGAGGGTGGAGGAACTTTTGGAAAGCATGAATTTTGATTTTTTGTTGGAGACTTCAAATGTTTCGAGAATGATTTTCGAGGATATTCATGATAAGGAAATTTCTCCGAGGGGAATTAGAATTTTGAGTAAAACTGATTTGCTTCCGAAGGATATGGATACTTTAATTGGAAAATTTGGAAGATTGGATCAGATTTTTGATTTGGGTCGGGAAGATTTGATGAGTGTTTTTAATAACGAGAGTTTTATTAATTCATTAATTATGGATTTGAGAGATTTGAGAGAGAAGATACTTGCAGGAAAAAAGGTTTAGAAACCATTAAATACCTTTTTCATTTTGGTTCTTTATGTTAACGAAGAAACAAGTTGAAGAGATTAAAGAACATCTCGAACGGGCACAGAATCCGGTTTTCTTTTTTGATAATGACCCAGATGGAATGTGTAGTTTTCTTTTATTGCAAAGATATATTGAACGAGGAAAGGGAGTTGCGATTCGGACTTTTCCGTCGCTGGAAGTTGGATATTTTAGAAAAGTTGAAGAGTTGAACGCGGATTATATTTTTATTGTGGATAAGCCGATTGTTTCACAAGAGTTTTTTGACGAAGTTGAAAAGCAGAATATTCCTGTCGTTTGGATTGACCATCACGAGACTTCTCAGGAAATTCCGGCGTTTGTGAATTATTATAATCCGACAAATAATAAGAAAAAAACAAATGAGCCTGTGACGGCTTTGTGTTATCAGATAACAAATAGGAAACAGGATTTGTGGCTCGCGGTTATTGGATGTATTTCGGATAAATTTATTCCGGAGTTTTATGAAGAGTTTGAAAAAGAATATCCGGATTTGTCGACGGAGAATGTTGAGGTTAATGATGCTTTTGATATTTTGTATAATTCTAAAATTGGGAAGGTGGTGAAAATTCTTGATTTTGGTTTGAAAGATTCGATTAGTAATGTTGTGAGGATGTTGAAGTTTTTGTTTGGTGCGAAGAGTCCGTATGAAGTTTTGGATGAGGATAATAAAAAAATTTCTTTGTATACGAAATATAATGAGATAGATAAAAAGTATCAAAAAGTTTTGAATAAAGCGATTAATGGTTTTGACGAGGGGGAGAAATTTTTGTTTTTTAAGTATGGGGGAGATTTGAGCGTGAGTAGTAATTTGTCGAATGAACTTAGTTATTTATTTCCTGGAAAATATATTATTATTGCTTATGTTAATGGAACTAAAGTTAATATTTCTGGTCGTGGAAAAGATGTGAGGAAAATAATTTTGAAAGCGATTGAAGGTTTTGAAGATGCGACGGGTGGAGGACACGAAGATGCCGTCGGCGCGAAGATTTATGAAAAAGATTTGGAGATGTTTCGAGAAAGGGTTGAAGGGTTGATTTGAAAGTTGTGTGTCTAAAATAGTTTCATTCATATTTTTTTTCTGTTTGTATTATTTATAACAAGTTTTGGTTTTCAATTAATTTTTTTAAGTTTGGTTTCAAGATAGGCTATAATAAAAGTTGCAATTGCAAAGAAGAGTGCAAAACCGCATAATACTGAAGGAAATCCTGCGTTAAAGTGGGGTAATACAACCATGAGCAATAATGTTGGGACAAGCATCATAATCGTGCCTATAAATGCTATAATTCTTATTTTTCTTTTTATTTTATTTTTCTGATGCAGATAGTCTTTTAGAATAAAGGCTAGAGCAAGAACTATAAAACCAAAATAATAGGCCATGTAAATCCAAGAGACCGAACTCTGAAGAAGTCCCGGGTTTTCTATTAATGCAAGTCGTACCTGAACAAAAACCGCGGTGCATTTTGCGCCGGTGATAAAATTAGAATTTATAATTGCGAGTAGGGAGAATGCAAAAGGAATTAAATATATTCCGAAAACTTTCATATTTTTCCCAGAAATCCTTAGCACCGAATGAAGCACCAATGCCGGCAAGAGGGTATAAGTAATAAATCCTAATTTAGCCCATAAAAAAGCATTGTTTGATGTGCAGAGCATAAATTCTGTGAATTGGTAAAAACCCAGAACATAAATAATCCATGCAAAATACATCCTGAAATTTGTTCGCTTAAAAAATATAAGAATTATTGTTGTCAGAATCCATTCAATAATCGCGATACTTAATGAAACAGCGGGAGTAAAACACATTCATAAATGAGGAAAGGAACGTATATATGTCTTTACCAGTTTAGAGAAAACATCAAGCGATTAATAATATACTAAAACTTATAGGTTTGTCGAGGGTGTAAGGAAAATGAAAAGGATTCTAGTTCAGCTTCCCCAGTCAAACCGAAGCTATTTAAATGATGTAATGCTTTTTAGATAATGGAAATTAATAACCAATATAAAAAAATAGTTCCGTTTATAATTTTTGTATGGGCATTGGTTTTGTTTTTTATGCTTGTTCGACCAATGATAGTTATTTTTTTGAGCAGTGTGCTTTTAGCTTACATTACTTTTCCTTTGTATAAGCGAATAAATAAAAAGATACCTAATGAGTCTCTTTCAGCTATTTTATCTTTGTTAATTATTTCTATTATTATGTTAATTCCTTTTTTTATTTTAGGTTCGTTAATTATACAGCAGGGAATTTATTTTCATGATTCTTTATCAACCAGTATTAGTCAGGGGGCAGTGTTTGGTTTTGGATGTACTGGTACGGATTCAAAATTATGTACAATTATTAATGATATAGAAAAATTTAGTTTAGAGCAATCGTCATCTTTTGGAATTGAAGGACAACTTCAAAAATTCTTGCCGTTTTTGAAATCGAAATTGATAAATTTTATTCAGAGCATACCGATTATATTGGCAAAGATTTTTCTTACATTAATTATAACTTTTTTTATTCTAAAAGAATGGAGAAAAATACTGAATGGGATAATTGATTTGCTTCCCATGAAAAAGAAAACAACGGATAAACTTATTAGTCAATTCGGAGATATAACTCACACGGTACTTTATGCGCAATTATTTATTGCATTAATTCAGGGTGTTGTTGGAATCGTCGGATTTTATATTTTTGGTGTTCCTTTTCCTATAATCTTGGGGTTGTTGTTAGCGTTTTGTGCTTTGATTCCTGCTATTGGGACAGTTATTATCTGGTTGCCAGCGTCGCTGTTTTTGATTTTAAGCGGTTATTTTTCCAATGATTATTTGATGTTGGGTAGGGGAATAGGTTTGTTTTGTTACGGCCTTTTAATAATTAGCACAATTGATAATCTTCTTCTTGCAACAATCGTGCGTTCAAAAGCAAAGGTAAATCAAATAATTGTAATTGTGGGAGTTATAGGTGGAGCGAGTCTATTTGGAATTGTAGGGATTTTTATAGGACCAATATTGTTGCCTTTGCTTATAACATATTTTCAGGCATTTAAAGAAAGATTTGAATGAGTCTTTTTGAGTTCTTACAAATATTTATCTATTTTGGAGATGATAACTTTTATTATAAGGGATTTATTTAAAATGAAAATGAAAAAAATAAAAAAACAAGTAAAGAAAGTTACTAAAAAAGTAATGAGGGATCCTTTAACAAAAGAGTTTTTAGAAGACGAAAAAAAAGTTGTTAAGAAAGCAATCGGAAGAGCCGAGAGTAGGGCAAAAAGGTTTGTGATGGTTAAAAAGTAATTTTCTGATTGAACTGTTAAACTATTCTATTAGCAATAAATTTAAATTAATAATTATTTACAATTCTCGACGATGATATTATTTTGAAATAACTACTTTTACTATCGATAAATATATAAACTTATTATTCTTGGATAAGATATGGAGCAAAGATTTAGTCTGACGTGGAATTGTAGATCCGGCTTAGTCTGTACTGCCCCTATTAAACATTATTCATTTTAATTCACGGTTTTAGGCCTGGGTTGAAATGAAATTTCTTTACAACTTAATGGGTCTGAAACTTTTGAATTGATTTGGATTTTTGGAAAATAAAATGAAACAAACATACGAAAAACAAGAATTGAGTGAAAGAGTTTTCGTGGAGCAAGAATTAAACGGTTTGATAGAACGAACTCTTCACTTAGAGAACGAACTATACAAAATCCTTAGACAATAATGTTGCTTTGGGATTACTCTTAGTAGGTTAGTGATAGTTGTGCAAGTTTTAAAAAGTATAATTGATTAAATAAAATATGGTTAAGAAATCAGAAGAAGGATTGACAGTAAAGAAGGAAGATGATTTTACAGAGTGGTTTATTCAGTTGATGACAAAGGCCGAGCTCGCAGATTATTCGCCGGTTTCTGGTTTTATTGTTTATCGTCCTTATGCTTTTGAAATTTGGGAAAGGATGAAAGAGGCTGTTGATAAAGAATTTAAAAAACTTGGAGTTAAGAATGCATATTTTCCAATGTTGTTTCCCGAGAGTTTATTTGAGAAAGAGAAAGAGCATGTTGCGGGTTTTGCTCCGGAGGTTGCGTGGGTTACGGAGGTTGGAAATAAAAAATTGAGTGAGCGATTGGCGATTCGTCCGACGTCGGAAGTTATTATGTATTATTTTTATTCGAAGTGGATTAGAAGTCATCGTGATTTGCCTTTGATAATTAATCAGTGGAATAATGTTGTGCGGTGGGACACGAATAATCCTGTGCCATTTTTTAGAGGACGAGAATTTTTATGGAACGAATTGCACACGGCTTTTGCTACAGAGAAAGAATGTTTGAAGCACGGGTTAAATGTTATAAAAGCTTATGATAAAGTTACTGAAGAATTGATGGCGGTTCCTGCGATTTATGGAAGGAAGACCGAAAAAGAAAAATTTGCTGGCGCGGTTTTTACAGAGAAGAATCATGTTTATTTGCCGAATGGAAAAGTCTTGGAAGGAACTTGTAATCATTATGACGGGCAGAATTTTGCGAAGGCGTATGATATAAAATTTAAAGATAGCGATGGAAAAGAAAATTATGTTTATCAAAACACTCACGCGATTTCGACGAGGTTGTTGGGCGGGATGTTAGGAATGCATTCAGATAATAATGGTTTGGTTTTGCCTCCAAGGATTGCGCCGAATAAAGTTGTTATAATTCCGTTGTTGTTTAAAGGAAAGGAGAAAGAAGTTTTGGAAGTTGCTAAAAATATTGAGAAGGATTTGAAATCTTTTGATCCGCTTTTGGATGACAGGGATTATGTTACGCCTGGAAGAAAATTTGGAGAATGGGAGTTGAAAGGAATTCCGTTGAGAATTGAATTAGGTCCGAGGGATTTGGAGAAGAAGCAGGTTGTTGTTTCGAATAGAGTTAGTGGCGAGAAAATTGAAATTAAAATTAAAGATTTGAAAAATAAAATTCCTGTGATTTTGGAAGAGATGCAAAAAGAACTTTATGCTCGTGCGAAGAAATTGTTGGATGAAAGCATGGTGAAGGCGGAGACGAAAAAAGATTTGAAGAAATTTCTTGACGCGAAGAAAATGGTTTCTATTCCAATGTGTGATGGTTTTGCTTGCGAGGATTTGATGAAGTCGGAGAATAGTGGGGCGAAGACTTTATTTATTGATGAGAAGAATTCTGCGAAAGGAAAGAAATGTTTGTATTGTGGGAAGAATGCTAATTATTGGGTTTATGTTGGGAAGACTTATTAGATAGTTTAATATATATTTTAGAATGTATATTTTGGAGTGTAGTATTTTTTATAAATTGTTATTTTGTGATTTTATTAGAGGTGGTGGTACCTCAGAGACCTAATTCTGAGAAAATTGAAAATGACATTTAAAATAAAAGTAAAACAAGGTTTGGTAGTTTTAGTTGTACCTTTCGTTATTGGAAGCACTGTTAATGCGGTTGCTGGGGAGAATCAAGTTCAGGAAAAAAAATCTTTGGTTGAATTGACTGGTGCAAGTATTGGAAATGATTATGTTTCACAATATGTTACTGGAAGTGGTTCTATTTTTAATGATTCGCCGGTTGTTCAGAGTTCCGTTGATTTTACAACTAATTTATTTGGAGTGAATGTTTGGAATAATTATGTTGTTAGAGATCATATTACAAATGAGCGAGATGTTGAAGTTAGAGTGCCTTTTAGTACGGAGTATGTTAATTTAAAATTAGCGGGGTGTTATTTTACTTTTCCAAATACAGATTTGGGGGAAGGTTTTGCGGTGACGGGAAAAGTTTCTTCAACTAATCTTCCAGTGGATTTATCTTTAGCAGTTCCAAATATTTTTTGGGAAGGTTATGAACAAGGAAGAAGGTTTGATTTTGGAATTGGAAAATCTTTTGAGGATTTGTTTACTGATGGATTGAATTTAGGATTGAATGGATTTGTTAAATATAATGATAGATGGTTTGCTCTCGAAGGAGATAAAACAAAAGATTGGTCTCATTATGGTTTATCTGGAAATGTAAGTTATTCTCTTCCTGAAAATGTTTCGTTGAATGTAGGAATTAATTATCAAAAACCTTTTGAAGGTTCGAAGTTTGAAGATAAATATAAAGAAACTTTTTGGAATAGCTTCGGTGTTAATTGGGGTTTTGATTAAATCAGCGTCTGATTTAAAGCTCCTTGAGAAATTTCATTAACTATATTTTCTATGTATTTTGATTCAAGTGCGAAACCTAAACTTTCTCCTCCGCCGATTTTGAAATTGTTAATTCCTATGACTTCTCCTTGTTTGTTGATTAAAGGTCCGCCCGAGTTTCCGGGGTTTAGTGCGGCGTCGGTTTGGATGTATGCATTTATTCCGTTTGCTCCTGGTCTGTTAATTGCTGAAACTATTCCTTCGGAGACTGAGAATTGTAATCCTAATGGGTTTCCTATTGCGATTACTTTTTCCCCGATTTGTAATTCGTCGGAGTTTCCTATTTCTATTGATTGCACGCTTTTGTCTATTTTTAATAATGCGATGTCGTAGTCCGCGTTGTATCCTATGAATTTTGCGGGGAGGTTTTCTTGTTCGTATGTTATTGCAGTTATTGTTTTTCCTCCGACGAGAACGTGGGCGTTTGTTACGATGTATCCGTCGTCGGTGATTATGAATCCTGTGCCTTGTCCGACGTCGGTTCTTATTGTAACGACGGATTTTATTGCGTCTTCAATTATTCCTGAGAAATCTGCACTTGTTGATGCTTTTAGTTCGTCGAATTCTTGGCCGATTGTTCCGAGTTTTGAGCCGAGGTTTTTGAGTTCAGTGTTTGCTTGTATGAGACTTGAAGATATTTCGGTTATTTTATTTTGGGAGTCGATTATTTCTGTGCTTAATTTGTCGTAGTTCATTTGTTGGTTTACGAATAATCCGTACATAAATATTGAACTTAAAATCATGAAAACTATTACAATTGTTGTGAAACTTCCAATCATGTATTTGTGTTTTCTTTCTAATACCATCTTTCTTTTAAATGAGTAAAACTCAAATTATATAAATCTAACTTTTTTAGTAAAGTGATTGGGCCTATAGTTCAGTGGATAGAATAACAGGTTTCGGCCCTGTTGACCGAGGTTCGAATCCTCGTAGGCTCATTTGAATTTGAACCGGTGGTTTCGTTTTACCACGCTTGGGAGAACGAGCGAGCGACTTGTTCGCGACGCCGAATCCTCGTAGGCTCATTTGAATTTTTTAAAAATAAATTCACAAATAACTTTTTATACTGGTTTGTTTTTATTTTGTTATGAAAGAAGTAAATCAAATATTTTCATACTTTCATTTTAGGGGGAATTTAAAATGAAAGGTGATACAAAAAGATTTTTTTCGGCGTCGGCAATCCTGATTGGAACTTGCATTGGTGCTGGCGTTTTGGCGATTCCGTATGTTGCGGTGCAGTCGGGTTTTTTTGTTGCGCTCGGTTATATTCTATTTATTGGTTTGATGTTGATGGTTGTTAATCTTTATCTTGGAGAAATTTCTTTGAGGACGAAAGAGAAACATCAGCTTGCGGGATATGTTGAGAAATATCTTGGGAGAAAAGCGGGCTGGGTTATGGAGTTTGCTTTTGTGTTTGGGATTTATTCGGCGATAATTGCGTATCTTTTGGGAATTGGCGGGAGCATTAGTTTTTTGGTTTATGGTGATTTGAGTCATACTTTATTGTTCGGAGTTTTGTTTGGGGTTTTTATGTCGGCTTTGATTTGGAGGGGTTTGAAGTCGCTTAAGTTTTTTGAGAAGGTCGGGGTTTCACTTGTGTTTTTGTTGCTCATTTTAATTTTTATAATTTTCATAAAAGATTTTTCTTTTGTTAATTTGACTGGTTTTAATTCTTCGAATATTTTCTTGCCGTTTGGAGTTGTGCTTTTTGCGTTGCTATCTTTTAGTGCGATTCCGGAAGTTAATCTTGTTCTGAAAAAGAACGAGCATCTTATGAAACGAAGTATTCTTTTTGCGATTGTGTTTTGCACGATTTTTTATGCTTTGTTTACACTTATTATTGTTGGTGCAAAAGGTTTTGAAACGCCAGAAATAGCGACGCTGGCGTTGGGAACTATTTTTGTTTTCTTTGGTATTTTGACAATGTTTACTTCTTATCTTGCGTTAGGAAATGCTTTGAGGGATAATTTGAAATATGATGAGAGAATGAGTCGTTTTAAAGCGTGGTTTTTTTCTGCAATAATCCCTGTTGTTGTTTTTGCTTTGATAAATTATTTTGATATTTTTTCATTTAGTAAAATTCTTTCTATTGGAGGTACTATTGCGGGAGGATTGACTGCAATTTTAATTTTATTTTGTGTGAAGGTGGCGAAGAAAAAAGGAAATAGAAAACCTGAATATAGTTTTCCACTTAATTGGTTTATTTTAGGAATTGTGACTTTGATATTTGTTTTGGGAATTGTTCAAGAAGTTTGGGGGATTTTGGTTTAGGAAGAAATAGCAATTTTTATTAAGACTAAAAATTATCTTTATTGTATGTCTAAGAAAATTATTAAATTAAGGACAACTGGAAAATATCCTTGTCAATATGACGATTTAATTGATGAAAATAATTTAACTCGAGCAACGTTTTATACTTTGGAAGAAATTAAGAAAGATTTGTCTTCTTCGAAAGAAGGGATTACAAAAGGAACAGATGGAGTTTATGATATTGTTCTTGAATTAGAAGAACTGACTATTAAGGATGTTAGAAAAGCATTGGAAATGTTGGGGAAATTTTGTAATTTTGAATTTGTTTTAATTTAAAATAGATTGTCTCGCCTTCGGCGAGGATGATTGAAAATTTTTCCTGACTTTGTCGAGGAAAATTTTTTTGGGAAGGAATTATTAATGAACTGGCTATCGCCGAAAATCGTTTGAGAAACTATTGGAGATTAGATTGTGAGATATGTTTTTGAGAATAGAAAAGTTTAATGATTTTAGAAATTCTCCTACAAATCCATTTCAAAAATAAAAGTAAATTTTTCTCTCATCTTTTTTCTAAAAAGAAGATTTTATCTAATAAATTTTAAATAATGAATCTAATTTTTTTATTATAAAACTAAAACATCCTCCAAAGCAAAGAGAAAGTATTACTCCAAAAATCGCAGAAAGAAGTGGAGATAAATTGAGAGCTTTAATGCAAAATAAAGAAATTAAAATAAAAGAAGCCAGGCATAAAATAACTTTTAAAATTAATTCTGCTGGAGTTTGTGGATATATGTTTACAATAGTTCCTTTGGGAAAATTATGTAAATCTATATTCCCTCCACATCCGCAAGAATTTTTTAAATTAACCATCTTAAAATTATTTAGTTTTGACACCAAGCAATTTCTCCTGCATTACAACTATAAGAGCTACTTCCTGTAAAGATAGCATAAAGTCCTTTGGTATGGCAAGTTGCAACTTCTCCAGTATTACAAGTAGTATATGGTTCATCTTCGTCTACACAGATAGAATATTGGTCTGAAGAGCAATAAGAAATTTGTTGGTTTTGATTTACACAAGTTGCTTGTTCATTTTTTAGAGCATTGCATTTTACGACACTATCTGTTTTTGTATCATAAATCATAGCATATTCATTTGAGTTATAACAAGTATAACTTTGCCCTTTCTCGCAATAGAAACCTTGACTTCCTTCTGGGACAAATTGATAATTATTATACATATCAGATAAACTTGAACTTTGTTCTTTAATTATTTGAGACATACCAAAAAGAATTAAAACTGATAACACTGCCCAAACCATTAAAATTATTTTCCAAACATCTTTTTTCTTGTGAGTTGTATGTGGTTCAACCATTCTATTAACAAAAAGAACTTCTTTATAAATCTTACTATGTATTTACAATACATTACCAATAGATAACCAAAAGAGGTTTTATAGTTAATCTGTTTCGTATAGATTAACTATGGTTAGTAAATATACAAATGTTGCATTGCCAGAAGAACTAATTCAAGAAATTGATTTGGTTGTTAAGAAAAGTGGTTTGGGCTACACTTCACGAGGAGAAATTGTGAAAGAAGCTGTGCGAAGATTTTTGAAAGAACTAGCAGAATACAAGCAAATTAAAAAATAAAAATAAAATTTACTTGTTTTTCTTAGAAGAAAAATTTTTATCTTTTTTATAAATAAAACTTTTTTGGCAAGGCTGACAAAATATCTGAAGAATTTGGAACTTCTATATTAATGAAAAATTTGGGCGAATCCAAGCAACAGACTTTTAACGAACTTTGATAAATTAAACAAATTAATTAACAATTAATCCAATTCTCTAATCAACATTTCCTTCGCGGTTTTAAAATCAGCCCTCTTATTACTTAATTTCATTACTTGTCCTACGAGGAAGTTTATTGATTCTTGTTTTCCAGCTTTATAATCTTCGACGGCTTTTTGGTTTTCCTTAATTGCTTGTTGTACGAATTTATCTATTTCAGATTTGCCTGAAATTTTGGCGTGTGCCTTTGCGTGTTCTTTTGGTGAGAAAGACTTTGGAATAAATTGCCTCAGAATTTCTTTTGCCTTCAGTTCGGTGATTGTGTTTTTTTCTACAAGTTGCAAAAGTTCGATGAAATGTTTTGCTTCAATCTCGACGTCTTCCAATTCTTTCTTGACATAATTCAAAGCTCCGACGAGTTCTATTGTTATCCACGGGATTGCGATTGAGGGTTTTATTTTTTCGATAACTTGTTCAAATAGTTCAACAATTTCTAATTTTTTTGTCAGGATTGTTGCGTGTTGTGATGGAATTTTATGTTTTTTAATTAATTTAGATAATTTTTCTTGAGGGGTTTCAGGTAATTCAGATTTTATTTTTTGTATTCTTTTTTTATCAATAATTAACATTGGTAAATCTGGGTCAGATATAAATCGGTAGTCCGCGGTTTCTTCTTTTGAACGCATTTTTGTTGTGGTGTTTTTTTTGTCGTCATATCGTCGGGTTTCTTGTTCTAAAGGTAAATCTTTTTGTTGTCTTTTTATTTCAGATTCGATTGCGTTTTTTATGTTTGTTAAACTGTTGATGTTTTTCATTTCTATTCTTTTTCCTTTAGGGATTGACACATTTACGTCGGCCTTTATTCCTGCGTTTTTGTCGATTGCTTTTATGTAGCTTAAAGTTGCGAGTAATTGTTTTAGCCATTCGATGACTTCGTCTGAACTTTTGAAATCTGGGTCGGTGACTATCTCGATTAGTGGGCTTCCGCTTCGGTTGTAGTCGATTTCTCCAGTTTGTGGGTTCCAGGCGGCAGGGTCTTCTTCGAGATGACATTCAGTTATTCCGATTCCTAAGAATTTTCCTTTGGTTCCGTTAGGTGTGGAGTGCGGGCCCGAGATTGTGTTCTGATATCCTTTTGGTAGGTCTGCCCAGTTGTAATGTTTTCTTTGCCAAGTTAATTTTTCATTTACTTTGCATCCGAGGATTAGTGCGATTTGAATTGCTTTGTCGACGGCGGTTTTGTTTGGGAGTTGGGGTTTGCATCCGGGTTGGGCTGTGCATATCGGGCAAATTGAAATGTTTGGTTTTGTGTTTTTCGCTCCGTGGATTGCTTCGCAAGAACAGAATAATTTTTTTTTAGTGTCCAAGTAGCCGTGAATTTCCAAACCTATTTTTACCATGTAATTAGAAAGATTGTTTATTTTTATAGGTTATGTTGTATTATAGTAATATTTATATAAGGAATTGGCGGTAGGATTTTATGGAAAAGGATACTTTGAAGGAGTCGTTCGCGCGGGTTAAGAATGATATAATGAATATTCAGGCGCAGTTGATGGAGATAAGTTCGCAACAGATGGAGTTGTTTGACGTGATTAACGATTTGAAAAGAAAAGATGTTCAGTTGGTTAAAGGAATTTCTGAAAATAAGAAAACTATTGAAAAGAAAATTGCTTCGAAAAAGGCTGTTAAAGTTCATACTTATATTGCGTCGAAGACTGGGAAAAATTTTCACATTAAAGAATGTCCGTTTGCAAAGAATATTTCTCCGAAAAGTTTGGTGCGATATAATTCTGCACAGAAAGCTTTGGAAGAAGGGTATAAAGCCTGCGATTGTGTTCGAGCTTAATTAATTTTGATTCTTTTTGATTTATACTTCGTTGGAAGAAGTCTCGAGTACGGACGTACCCCAAGGAGGGGCGAGAACCTGCAAGCAGGCACTTCGTAACCTTCCGCCTCGTATAAACCTAAAAATAATTCAAAATTTTATATATGGAAATATAAATTAGTTAAGTTTATAATTTGAAATTTCATTATTAATTTATGAAAGAGGAGATAGTTAGATATTCTGCACCTGTGAAGTATTTCTTTTTTTTGGCGGGGCTGATTGCGACTTTGGCTTATCGGGTTGTCATTGTGTTGAATTTTTATAGTCCGCTTTGGGTTAAGATTTCTTGGTATATTGGAACTGTGGGTTTCATTTTGTATTTTGGTTATCAATATAGTGTTGAGGCAAGAGAAAGAAATATTATTTTAGATTATGGTTTGGCGAAGATGATTAGGGACGATAAAAAAATAAAAGGAAAGCAAAGGCAGGCCTTGAATTATGTGATTAATACTTCTGTAAATTCAAAGGCGAGGTGGAATTCTTTGCTTATTTGCTTGCTTTCAATTTTTGCTTTGATTGTTGGAATTGTTTTGGATGCGGGAGTTTTTGGATAGTTTTATTAATTCTATTTTTCTTTTAGTTTTATGACAGCAGAAGTTGGAGATTATGTTGAATTGCATTTTAGTTTGAAAATTTATGAAGGTGTTTTGTTAGAAGTTCCGAAGTCGGAGAAGGGCATTGTGCTTTTGAAGTTGGATAATGGTTATAATATTGGTTTTAATAAAAAAGATATTTTGGAAATTAAAGTTAAGCGGAAGTTTAAGAAAGGCGAGAAAGTTGAGGAAATTATTAAGAAAGATTCTGCGAAGCCGAATGTAGCGATGATAATTACTGGCGGGACTATTGCTTCGAAGTTGGATGCAAAAACGGGGGGCGTTAGTTGGTTGACTGACACGAATGATTTTTTAAAATTTTATCCTGAGCTTTTGAAGAAAGTTAATATTTCTAAAATTGAAGTTCCGTTTATGAAAGGTTCGGAGGATATGGATTACAAAGATTGGATTAAAATTGCTAAAACTTGTGAAAAATTACTTAATGATGATAATCTTAAAGGAATTATAATTACGCATGGGACAGATACTTTGCATTTTACAGCGTCGGCGTTGAGTTTTATGTTGAGGGATTTGAACAAGCCGGTTGTTTTGACTTATTCGCAGAGAAGTATTGATAGAGGTTCGTCGGATGCGAATTTGAATTTGCAGTGTTCGGCGTTGACGGCGATTTCTGATATTGCTGAAGTGGTTTTAGTTGGGCACGCGACGACAAATGATGATTATTGTTATGCTTTGCGTGGAACTAAAGTTAGAAAGTTGCATGCTTCTCGACGGGATGCGTTTAAGCCAGTGAATGAAAAACCTATTGCGAAAATTGATTCGGAGAAGATAATTATTTTGAATGAACATAAAATTAGAAATAAAGCGAAGGTGAAATTGGATACAAAATTCGAGGAGAAAGTTGCGTTGTTGAAATTTTATCCGGGGCAGAGTGCGGATATTTTGGATTATTATTTGAAAAATAAATTTAAGGGAATTGTGATTGAGATGACTGGGTTAGGACATGTTGCGACTTCGAGTTCGAGAAATAGTTGGATTAAAAAGTTGAAAGAAGTTCAGGAAAAAGGTTTGATTGTTTGTGCCGCGGCTCAGACGATTAATGGGAAATTGGATCCTTTAGTTTATTCTAATGGTCGAGAGATTATGGAGACAGGAGTTATTTTTTTGAAAGATATGTTGAGTGAGACGGCTTTTGTGAAATTGGGTTGGGTTTTGGGGCATGTTACGAAAAAAGAAGAAGTAAAGAAATTGATGTTGGAAAATATTTCTGGTGAGTTTAATGAAAGGTTGGAAGAATAGAAAGAATTAAATATCTGAGTAAATAAATTAACTTATGAAAAGAAATAATTATATTTTAATTTTTTTGGTTATTGGGGCACTTGCTGGATTGATTTATGGTTTTAGTTATTCACCAACTTGTCCGGTTAATTCTTTAACAGGAGAGATTTCTTCTTGTATGGGAGATCCAAAATATTACGCTTTTTTTGGATTAATTGGCGGTTCTATTGCTGGGGCAGTTGTCGGATTAATTTTGGGATTAATTTTTAATCGGAAAAAATAATTTTTCATTATCACTTCTTTCCCAATCTCCTTTCAATTCTATCAAGTTGTTTGAGAATGATAACATTTTCTCTTTCGGCTTTTCTGTTAACTTTATAGTCATATTCCGCTCGTTGTCTGTCTTTTTCTGAAGCTCTGTTTTGGGACATTAAAATTACTGGAGCTTGGATTGCGGCGAGGCAGGATAAAACTAAGTTTAGAAAAATGAATGGGTATTCGTCCCAATTTTTTCCGAAGATTATCCAACTTGTGTTCATAGTCATCCAAAGAACTATAAGAATAAAAAAAGATATTATGAATGTCCAACTTCCTGCCCATTTGGTTAGTTTGTCGGCGGCTCTTTGACCGAGGGTGATTTTTCCTCCGAATCCGAGGGCATCCGTGATAGTTTTGTTAATCACAATTTGTTTTTTGTCGTCTCCTTTTATCATATTATTCAAAGGGAAATTTTTTTTATAAATGTATTTGATGGAATTACTTTAATGTTGTAACTATTTAAAGGTTACAAATAGAAAGGTTTAAATATTGAAAAATCGTAAATTATTTATGGCAAATAAGGAACAAATTATGTCTTATATTGATGCAATGAAAGAGGCTTCGTCTTTAATTACGAGAGAGAATCCTGACTATTTAGTTGTACCTATGTTGGGTTCTATTCCTTTTATAGATGCAATGGCAATTGTGGATCGTGATTTTGATCCAACAAATGTTATCTATATGCCGGCTTCGAGTAGAATTAATAATATTAGTCACATAATAAAAGAGTGGTATGGGAATTTTTTAGAAGACGTTGTTAATTCTCCAAATCATTTTCCAACTATTTTAGGAATTGACGAAGTTGTTAGTGGTAATTCTCTTGTTAGATGCGTTAAGAATATTGATGTGGCTACTCAAAATTATAGAAAATTATTGCAGCAAGATTTAATAAAACGAATTTCTTCTCACGACGATGAGGAATGTTTGAAGGCAATTGATGATTTAGATTTTTTGACAGATAGTAAGGAGAGCGTTGAACTAACAAATATTAGAAATAGATTTGGTGATGGTTCTTACAGAAAGGATAAATCTCTTGTTATTAATGATTCAAAATATCTTCGAGAATCAGTTAAAAAATCTCTTTCAGAGAAATTAGTTTATAGGTCAATCGGGATAGAAGATTCTAAAGCAAAAAATAATCGAGGTAAACAATATTCTTCTTTGAGATCTGAAGGCCGAATTTTGCCGGTTGAAGTTGAGATGATTCTTACAATGGATGATCCGAGACTTTGCCCCGTTAGTTATGAAATGGCAAAAGGTGTAAATAGTTCTGATTATGATATTTTTACTCCAAGAGTAAAAAATGATCTTAATGTCACTGAAGAGTATGTTAATTTTCTTTCAAATCTTGCAAGATATGTTGGAGTAAATCCTTCACAAGTTTCAATAACTACTGTGGGAAATATGGAGCGTATGCTTGCGTCAAACAAATATCTTGAAGATAGTAATAATTCCCATTAATTTATTAAACTCTTTCTTCTTTATTTTTCAATGGATTATGAAAAGTTAGGATTTAAGTCTGGGTTGGAAATTCATCAGCAGTTGGACACGCATAAACTTTTTTGTGATTGTCCGTCGGTGTTGAGAAATGATGAGCCGGATTATGAGGTTGAGCGGAGGTTGCATGCGGTTGCGGGAGAGTCGGGCGAAGTTGATGTTGCGGTTGCGCACGAAGTTTCTTTGAATAAAAAATTTATTTACCAGGGTTATAATGAAAATGTTTGTCTTGTTGATTTGGACGAGGAGCCGCCGCATGAGATTAATTCTGAGGCTTTGAAGATTGCGTTGCAGATTGCAATTTTGTTGAATTGTAAAATTGTGCCCTTGAGTCAGATTATGCGGAAAACGGTTTTGAATGGTTCGAACACGGGCGGGTTTCAGAGGACAGTTATGATTGCATTTGATGGTTTTGTTGAGACTTCTCGAGGGAATGTTAGAATTAATCATCTGTTTTTGGAAGAGGATTCTGCGCGTCCCGTCGAGAAAACCGAAGATAAAGTTATTTATCGTCTTGATAGGTTGGGAATTCCTTTGGTTGAGATTGCTACTCGTGCAGATATTAAAGATGCAGAGCACGCAAAAGAAACTGCTTTAAAGATTGGTGAGATTTTGAGAAGTTGTAAAGTTCGTCGAGGAATTGGAACTATTAGACAGGATATTAATATTTCAATTAAGGGAACTAATCGAGTTGAGTTGAAAGGTTTTCAGGATCCGAAAATGATGATTAAGACAGTTGAGAACGAAGTTGAAAGGCAGTTGGAATTTGTAAAAGTTAAGAAAGAAAATTCTGAAGAAGTTAGAAATGTTTTGGAGGATGGGAGTTCGGAGTTTTTGAGACCGATGCCCGGAAGTGCGAGAATGTATCCGGAGACAGATTTGCCGTTGTTGAAAATTCATCGAGATTTAATTAATGAAGTTAAGCGGACTTTGCCGAAATTGCGAAGTGTTGTCGAGGAGGAATTGAGGAAAGAGGGGCTTGGCGAGGATATGATTAAGTTATTGTTTAAGCAGAATAAAGTTGAGGAATATAAAGAATTGTTGGCGATTTTTAATAATCCGAATTTGGTCGCGAAGATTTTATTGATGTGGTTGAAAGAGGTTGGGACGAAGAATAATTTGGGCGAGGAGCGGGTTGAGGAATTGGTTGAGGATAATCTTGGAAATGTTTTGAGTTTGTTGGTTAAGAAAAAGATTTCGGAGAATCAGATTAAGGATGTGATGGATAAGTTGGCGAAGGGAGAGAGTTTGGAAGATGCGATTAAAGTTGAGAAAATTGATTTGGGTGATGTCGAGGAGAAAATTTTGAAAATGATAAAATCGAAACCCGGACTTTCTGAAAAGGCTTATATGGGATTGGTGATGAAGGAGTTTGGTGGAAAAGTTTCTGGAAAAGAAGTTATGGGGATTATTGGGAAGTTTGTGAAATGAAAGAAGATTATAATTTAGGTTTGCAAAAGGCGATGGATGAATGTAAAGAATTATATTCCGAATGTGTAAAATATATGGATGATTGTACTAAGTGCCCTTATTCTGATAAAAATTGTAAGAGTGGTTGTAGGGTTTTTGATGAATTGTTAGGGCGATTAGAAAAGAGTAAAAAGAAATAATTTTAAATAACCTATTTCCTTTTTCTTTTCATGAAGACTTGGATTAAAGTGGTTTTAATTTTTCTTGTAATATTTTTATTAATTATTGGGGGATATTTTTCTTATAAAAAAATTAAGAGTATGATGTACCGAGAGAAGATAGTTGATGAAAATCTTTGTTTTCAAGAATGTGTTCTTTTAGTATTTCCAGAATCCGAGGGAGAAATTGACTCTTCGGCACTTTATCAATTTGTTTCGAATGCTTCTTTTAATTGTCGTCTTCAGTGCTTTTCTGGATTGTATGAAAATTATTATGATGATAAACTAAAATCTTTGAGTCCTTATTGTTTGACAATTTCAGAGAATGTAATGGAAGAAGATTCATTTGAATCTAAAAATAAACAGTATAAAACTTATCTTGAATGTATGAATAATGAATTTAAGAAATTGAAGAATGATTAATTATATAACTTAGAAATTCTTTTTTATTCATGAAAATTAGATGGCATTTGTTTTTTTCGGTGGTGGTTTTTGTAGATGTGATTTTTGCTGGGGCTTATGCTTATTAATATGTTGAATGTTGGAGCATGTTGGATTCGGTTTATTTTGTGGTTGTGACTGTGATAACGATTGGTTATGGCGATATTGTTCCGATTACAGCGACGGGAAAAATTTTTACAATGTTTTATTCTTTTTTTGGAGTTGGAATGGCGTTTTATTTTCTTTCTTTAATTGGAATTGTGATGTTTAAGAAACATGTTTCGGCAAAGGTGAGTGAAATTAAAAGAGAAGTTAAGAAGGAGGAAAAGATTAAGGATGCTGTTGATGAGGCGATAAAAAGAAATAAAAAAAGGAAGAGATAATTTAATAAACAATATTTTTCTGTTTAATTTATGAAAGATGATTTTGATTTGGTTAAGTTGAATGAAAATAGAACCTCGATAAAAGATGTTTTTGAAAGTAAGAAAAAGAGCGTTGAGATTGCGGGTTGGGTGCATAATACTCGTGGGCTTGGGAAGATTAAGTTTTTGCTTTTGAGAGATGTTTCGGGTTTGATTCAGGTTACGGCGGTTAAGGGGAAAGTTGACGACGCTGTTTTTGAAATTGCTGATAAAGTTTCTCGAGAGTCGGTGGTTTATGTTAAGGGTTCGGTTGTGGATTCGAAACAGGCGCCTGGTGGGAAGGAAATTATTCCAGAGAAGATTTATGTTTTTGCGAGTGCGGATGAATTGCCGATTGATGTTTCTGATTTTTCTAAAACTGAATTGCCGAAGAGGTTGGATTATCGGTTTTTGGATTTGCATCGTTCGAGGACGCAGGCGATTTTTAAAGTTCAGTCTACAATTATGCAGGCGTTTAGAGAATTTATGATTAAAGAAAATGCGGTTGAAGCGGTTTTTCCGTCGATAATTAGTTCTTCGAGTGAGGGGGGGACAGAATTATTCGAGGCGAAATATTTTGATAAGAAAGCTTATTTGAGTCAGAGTTGTCAGTTGTATAAACAAATGTTGGCTTGTTCGATGGAGAAAGTTTTTTCAATTTTTACTGTTTGGCGGGCGGAGAAGCATAACACAGTTCGGCATTTGAATGAAGCGAGGCAGTTGGATTTTGAGATGGCGTTTGCGGACGAGTTTGTGGTGATGGAAGTTATGGGGCGTTGTGTTCAGTATATTATTGAGAAAGTTTTGGAAATAAATTCTGAAGAGTTGAAATTATTGGAAGTTAAATTGAAAGTGCCGAAGACGAAATATATTACTTTTGAAGAAGTTGTGGAGTTGATGAAGAAAAATAAAATTAATATGGAGAAGCACGATTTGTCTACAGAGGCAGAGAAAAAGTTAGGGGATTTGTTTCCGGATACGATTGTTTTTGTGCATGATTGGCCATTGGAAGGCAAGCCGTTTTATATTATGCCGAAGGGAAAAAATTCTTCGAAAGGTTTTGATGCGATTTATCAAGGAATGGAGATAACTTCTGGAGGACAGAGAATTCATATTCCAGAATTGTTGGAAGAAAGATTGAAAGCGAAGGGATTGAAATCTAAGGATTTTAAGTCTTATATTGATAGTTTTAGATTTGGTGCGCCTCCTCACGCGGGTTGGGGAATTGGTTTGGAAAGATTGACTATGTTAATTTTAGGAATTCAGAATATTCGTGAAGTTACTTTGTTCCCGCGTGATAGAGATAGGCTTACACCGTAATTCTTACTGTAATTTAGTGGTTAGAAAGCTTTAAAAATGATTAACCTTGTGGAGTTTTATGGCATGCGATTGTGGAAAATGCGATGAGTGTAAGTGGAATGCGATAGAAGACGACACTAGTTTGGACGATGATTTGGATTTCCTCGATGACGATTAGTTTCCCTTTAGGGTTTATGTAAATCTTTAAAAAAGGTGGAATTTTTATGTTTCTATCTAAATTAAGGAGGTAAAAATAAAATGACATGTGGCGAATGCGATGAAGAAATTGAAGATGTTGAAGAAGATTCAGATGAAGAAGAATCAGAAAATGATTCTAGTGAGGATTCAGATGATGATTCTGAAGATGTAGAAGAATCTGAAGATGAAGTTGAAGAAGAGGTTATAGAAGGGTCTGATGCGGAAGATGAAGTTGTAGAAGAAGATTCCGATGATGATGACGATGACGACGATTCCGATGATGATGAGGATGAATATTAATCTTTCTCATTTTTTATTTTTATTTTTATTTTTTATTGGCTAGTTTGTACCTATTTTTTAGGGCATGGAAATGTTTAAAAACTGAACAAATAAATAGTTTTATTCTAAATTGGAGGGTTGAAAATGCCTGAAGACGAATATGACGATGACTATAACGAAGATGACGATGACTTCGATGCAGACGATGACTACGACGACGAGTAAGTTTCTTAGTTAGTCGACTTTATTTTTTATTTTTTATAAATTTATATACTCTGTTTCTGAGGGATTTTGATGTTGGAAAGTATTTTAAATGAAAGTTCTTTGAATGAAAGTATGAAAGTTTTGATTGTTGGTGATCCACATGGAGATATTTCTAAGATTAAAAAGTCTGATTTGAAAAAAGCTGATTTGATTTTGATTACAGGAGATATTGGGAAAGCGGATTTGGCTCGGAAGCAATTTTTTGAAAATCTTAAACGAAAGAGGGAGGGTTTGCCTGAATTAGAAAAGGATGCGAAGTTTGAGAAAAAAGTTCGGATGGAAATTTATGATTCGACTTTGAGTATTGTTAAAGAATTGTCAAGATATGCTCCAGTTTATTCTATTTTGGGAAATGTTGGTTCAACAATGATTCAAGAATTTGAAAGGAAAAAAGTGGAGAAGAAAAATAAAATTAAATTACCTTCTCTTAGAAAAGAATTAGATAAGATTGAAAATTTTTATTTGGTTAAAAATGTTTCGAGGAATATTGGGAATTTGAGGGTTGGTTTTTTGGAGCATTTTAATGATGTTTCTTGGGTTAAGGAATTCAAACCTAAAGATTATTCTAAAGAATTGAAACGAGCTAAAAAAGAAAGTGATAAAGCAAAAAAAGTTTTGAGGAATTTTAAGAATATTGATGTGTTGGTTTGTCATGCTCCACCTTATGGAATTTTGGATGAAGTTAGTGGAAAATTTGGGGCGCCGAAACATTGGTGGGGAAAGCATGCGGGGAGCAAAGTTATTTTAGATTATGTTAAGAAATATCAACCGAAATATGTTTTTTGTGGGCACATTCACGAGGGGAAAGGAATGAAGAAGATTGGGAAATCGATTGTGTATAACGTTGGTTTTAATGGTGATTATGTTTTGTTGGATATTTAATAATTTTATAAATTGATTTGTTCTTTGTAATTAATGGAAGAATTGGTGAGAAATGTCTTAAAAAAGATTGAGGCTTATTCTTTAAATCAAATTGAAATTCGACCTTATTGTTTTGGAAGAATGAATGAGAGAAATGTTGAGGAGACTCTTTTAATATCAACGCTTTTTTCAAGAAATCTTTATTATGTCCAGAAACAAAATAAGACTTTTAATGGAGAACCTGAAAAAAGATATAAATTAATATTCAAAATAAGTTCGAAATATTCTTTAATTATCATTGTGGCTTTTGGGGCAAAGATTTTAAAGGTCATTAATGTTATTAAAACTAGTAAAGGGGTGGAGAAAAAATGGCAGAAAGAAATATTAAAGTAAGTTATGATAAAGAAGAAGATTTGCTTCATGTTCTTAGAGAAAATGAGAAGATAAAATTTAGTTTTGATATTGAATTACCTCAAGGAGACCTTGTTGTAGATTTTGGATTTAATGGGCAAATAATTGGATTAGAGTTTTCTGATGCTTCAGATTATTTTCCTTTTTTAAAAAAGATTAATGAGAATAAGGTACGGGCTAAAATGTCCATACAATATGGTTCAAATTGGGCACGGATTAAGTATGAAATTTCGGCTCCAGGGGTTAAGCCAGTAGTTAAAGAGATTATTTCTCCATATAATAAAAGAATGATTTTGGAACATTAAGAGAAGCAATCCTAATTTGTCAAGTAATTTTATAAATCCCTTATTCTATATTATATTATGAGTGATTTTATGTGGCACAAGGTTTCTGATAAAGAGAAGGAAGATATTGAGAGGCAGGCGAAGGGGATTATGGATTCTTTTGTGGGGAAGTTGGCAAGTGTCGAGGGTCGGCTTGGAGGTGAGGCTGTTGTTGAGCGAGATGTTTGTGAGAGGGCTGAGGACGGCGGGAAGTGTGCGGAGATGAGTCGGAAAATTATGTTTGAGAATGCGCCGAATTTCGATGAGGATTTTATAATTGCGGAGAAAGGTGGATGGTGATGATAGACGCACATTTACATTTAGGTTCAATTTCTGATAAGACAGGAAAAAAATGGGGAAGTTTTGGAGAGTATCAAAAGATAGCAAAGAAATTGAATTTAGATTATTATTGTGTTGTTCCAATTGGTTTGCCTGAAAATTTTTCAAATAATTCAACGCCAGATAATGATTCTGTTTTGGAGGCTACGAAGAAAGATAAAAAAATAATTCCAATTTATTGGTTTAATGTTTTTGATTTGCCAGAGGTAATTGATGAAAGATATAAGGCGATTAAATTTCATCCAGATATTGGACAAATTGAAATAGATGATGAAAGAGTTGTAGATTTTGTTAAAAAGATTAATCTTCCCGTTTTTGTTCATACGAATGAGGGAAAAGAATATTCTAATTTGGGCAAGGCTTCTAATTTGGCGAAAAAAGTTAAGGTTCCAGTTGTGGCTGTTCATTCGGGTTCTATTACAAGAACTTTTTTTACATTAGATGGTTATGATTTTCCAGACAATTTTTACTTTGAAACTTCTGGAATTCAATATGCTGTTATCTTAAAAAAAATTTATAAAAAATTTGGAGCAGAAAGAATTATTTTTGGAAGTGATTATCCTTTTGGAGATCCGCGGGTTTCTTTAGGAATGGTTGACTCTCTCTCTCCAAATAAAAAAGAATATAATCAAATTGTCGGGGGAAATATTAAGAGGATTTTGGGTTTGAAATGACAACAACATCAAAAGTAAAAAAATATTTGAGAGAGATTTGGGCGAATGATCAAGCTGGAAAAAAAATAAATGCATTTATTCAGGTTCGAGATGAAAAAGATTTAGTGAAAGAGGCGGAGGAAATTGATAAGAAAATAAAAAGTGGAAAGGCGGGGAAACTTGCGGGAATGATTTTTGGAATTAAGGCTTGCATTAATGTTGAGGGTTTGAATTGTAATTGTGCGTCGAAAACTTTGGAAAATTATCGTGCAGTTTTTGATGCGACTGTTGTTAAAAAAATTAAAGCGGAAGATGGTTTGATAATTGGTGTTTGTAATATGGATGAGTTTGCTTGCGGGAGTTCGGGCGAGACTTCGGCTTTTGGTCCGACGAAAAATCCTGTTGATTTAGAATATATTCCTGGTGGTTCGTCGTCGGGAAGTGCGGCTGCTGTTGCGGCGGGTTTTTGTGATGTGGCTTTGGGTTCGGATACTGGAGGAAGTTTAAGATGCCCAGCTTCTCATTGCGGGATAGTTGGATTAAAACCGAGTTATGGTTGCGTTTCAAGATATGGTTTGGTTGATATGTCAATGAGTTTGGATCAGATTGGGCCTTTGGGAAAAAATGTCGAGGACGTTGCAAAAGTTTTGGAAGTTATTAAAGGGCGAGATGAATGCGATTCGATTAGTGTTGATTCAAAAGTTTCTGTTAAGGTTCCTAAAAAAATTATTGTGGGTTTGTTGGATTATGAAACTTCGGACAAGAGAGTTGGAGATTTGATTAATAAAAAAATTGAAGAGGTTGCGAAGAAAAATAATTGGGTTGTTAAGAAAGTAAAAATTGACTTGATTGATTTGGCGATTCAGACTTATTATCCGATTGTTTATACTGAGGTTTTTTCTGGCACGAGGAAATTTGATGGGCGAAGGTTTGGAAAGAAAATTGAGGATTCTTGCGGGCCTGAAGTTTTGAGGAGAATTCTTGGTGGCGCGGAAATTACGAAGGCGGAATATGGCGGGAGATATTATCATCGGGCTTTGAAGGCGAAGAGGTTGATTGAGAAAGAGTATGGGAAACTTTTTGGGAATTTTGATTGTATTGTTAGTGCGACTGTTCCGAGGTTGCCGTGGAAAATTGGCGAGAAGATTTCTGTTGAGGAAGGTTATGCGACGGATGTTTTGACTGTGCCTGCGAATTTGGCGGGGATTTGTGCGATTAGTGTTCCTGCTGGAAGAATTGATAATTTGCCTGTTGGGATTCAGATTGCTTGTGATAAATTTCAAGAGGGGAAATTGTTTGGGATTGCTAAGGAATTTGAGAAGTAAATCTTTAAAAAACTCTGCTTGTTTTGATTTGTATGGATATTGAGAATATTAAGCTGGATTGGCTTGGACATTCGGGTTTTAAGATAACTAATTCAAAGGTGATTTATATTGACCCGTTTAATATTCCGCCGAACAGCGAGAAGGCAGATTTGATTTTGTTGACGCATAGTCATTATGACCATTGCAGTTTTCTGGACATTCAGAAGATTATTAAGGAAGAGACGAAGATTGTTTTGACGGCGGATTGTCAGAGTAAGATTTTGCGTTTCGATTTTCCGATTAAGATGGAGATTGTTGGTCCGGGGCGAGAGTTTTCTTACGGCGAGATAAAAATTTCCACGCTTCCGGCGTACAATTTGGATAAGCCGTTTCATGCGAAGAGCGAGGAATGGATTGGTTATCTTTTGAAAATTGGAAAAGTTTTGATTTATCATGCAGGGGATACGGACAAAATTCCTGAGATGCAGAAACTTACTGGGCATGGGGATAAAAAGTTGATTGCTCTGCTTCCGATTGGCGGGAGATTTACGATGGATGTTGAAGAGGCGGTTGAGGCGGCGAAATTGATTAAACCTTTTTTGGCTGTGCCGATGCATTATGGTTCGATTGTTGGTTCGAAAGAAGATGCTAAAGAATTTGTTGAACTTTGCAAGGAAGAAAATATAAATGCGGAAATATTAGAGAAATAATGGATTATTTAATTGGAAGTAAAAAGGAATTTTTGGATTTTGTGGATTCAATTAAGGCGGAAGATAAAATTGGAATTTTGACGCACACGGATTTGGATGGTTTGGCTTCGGCGGTTTTCTTGGAAAAAATTTTGGAGGCAAAAGGGCACGAAGTAACTTTCTTGGATTTTTTATTTTATGAGGACGGAGTTTTAGAAAAAGTCATCTCTAATTTGAAAGAAAATTTGATAGACAAAATTTTTATTTCGGATTTTAGTATTGATAGTTTGGACGATGTCGCGTTTAATTTATTGAAGGAAGAGTTTGATGTTTTTTTGATTGATCATCATCCTTTGGTTGGAGGTTTTGATTATGGAAATAAAGTGATAAAGACGGCTTCTTCGGATTGTTCGGCTTTGACAATTTTTGATTTGGGCAAAGAAATTTTTGATAGCGAGAATTGGGAGTGGTTGGTTTGTGCGGCGATTTTTTCTGATTATTCTTATAAAAGTTCAGAGAATTTTGAATTTATGAAAAGTGTTTATCCTGATTTGACTCTTGAAAATATTTCTTATTCGAAGCCAGGAATAATTGCAAAGAAAGTTTCTTCGGCTTTGATTTATTATAAAAGAGATTTGAAAAAAGTTTATGATTTGGTTTTGGAAAAAAATCTTTCCGAATTGGACGAGATTCATGAAATTATCGACGAGGAAATTAATAAATGTGTGGAAGAATATTTTGATAAGGCAGAATTTTATCCAGATAAGAATATGTTTATTTATGAGGTTGATTCGAAGTTTAGTATTGCGTCTTATGTTACAACAATGGTTTCAACTATGAAAAAGGATTTTACTTTTATTTCTTATCAAGGCGGAGGAGAGTATTATAAAATTAGTGCGAGAAATCAGAATGTTACACAAGATATGAATAAGTTAATGAAAAAAGGTGTTGAGGGTTTGGAAAATGCTATGGGGGGTGGGCACGCACCGGCATCTGCTGCGAGAATTATGCGTGAGGATTTGGGAAAGTTTAAGGAGAATATTTTGAAATGAGAATTGACAATTTCCCCCAAAGAAAAAAAGATGTTCTTGAAAAGTTGGATAAGAGTTCTGTCGGAGGATGGGATGAAAAGATAAAAGATTTGTGTGATAAAATAAATTCTTTGGAAAATTATTACACGACTTCGTCATGTTCTGGAAGAATTATTGTTATGGTTGACCAAGATAAAAAAGGTCCTGGGCTTTTCGAATTTGTTAGTCATGATTTAGTTAAAGAGTTGAAAAAATTTAAATGGAAGAATTTGAAATTTAAATCTGAACCGCCGATTCTTCATGTGGCTTGTAAAACTCTTGAGGATGCGGAAACTTTTTTGATTAAAGCGCAAAACGCTGGTTGGAAAAGGTCTGGAATAATTTCTTTGAGAAGGAATATTGTTGTTGAAATAATTAGTACAGATAAGTTGGAATTTCCGTTGGTTAAGAATGGGAAACTTTTGGTGGATGAAGAATTTTTGAAAATTGTTTTGGAAAAGGCGAATGAGAATTTGAAGAAGGGTTGGCGAAAGATTGAAAAACTAAAAAAGATTATTTAGTTTATGTATCCACAATCACATTTTTTATTTTCGTTTTTGGTAGCTTCGGTGTTTGCGAAGTTGGGAGTTTTTGATTTTAGAGTTGCTTTGCTCGTTGCTGTTTTTGCTTTCTTGGTTGATGTTGACCATTTTATTTTGTTCGTTTCTAAATTTAAAGATTCGAGTTTGAGAAATGCTTGGAATAAAGCGGTTTATGGAAAATATGCTGGGCGAACTTTTATTCATCATTGGATTGGGTTTTTGATTATGACTGCGATAATTATTTTTTTGTATTTTTATAATTTGAATTTATTTTGGATTGTTGGGCTTGGTTATTATACGCATATGATTTTAGATTATGCGCATTTAAATTTTCTTAAAATTAAAGGAAGATTGAGTTTGAGGTTCGGAGGTTTTGTTGAGAGGATTGGAAAGTTTGAAGCTTTGTTTGATATTTTTATTTTGATGGGAATGGTGTTGGTTTGGATATAGTTGAATTTCACAACGAAAATATATTTAAACTCGAGAAGCCTCTATTTTTTTATCATATTATAATTTGGGTGGTACTGAATTTAATATGCGGGCTTCGGCCCATTTTTTTTCTAAGGTAAACATAGAAGGTGCTGGAAGTTTTTAAGGCTTTATCACCACTTTCGAAATACAGATGAAAGAGAGTTTTCAACTCTCAAACAAACGCGAGGAATCGCATTTGAAAGGAGGAAATAAATAAATGGTTTTAGATTTTGCAAAAGAAGCGATACAAAATACGGCTACACATAGTATTAACTTTGACGAGTTGCGAGCAGGTAAGGCTAGCATTAAAGTTGTTGGATGCGGAGGTTGCGGTGGAAACATGACAACTTGGCTTTTCAATAAAGGAATTAATGGGGCGACAATTTATTCTGTAAACACAGACGCTTTGCACCTTAGTGTTACAAAAGCAGATGAGAAGGTTCTTTTGGGTAAGGAATTAACAAGAGGTCTTGGTGCTGGAGGAATGCCGAACAAAGGTCGGGAAGCAGCTAAGGAAGCAATTGTTGAACTTAAGAAAGCAGTTGGTAATTCAGATATGGTTTTCGTTCTTGCAGGTCTTGGAGGTGGTACCGGTACTGGTTCTGCACCGGTTGTGGCTCAATTAGCTAAAGAAACTGGAGCAGTTGTTATTGCAGTTGTTACAATGCCTTTCGAGTCAGAGAAAGCAAGAATTGATAAGGCTGAGTTTGGACTTCAAGAATTAAGAGAAGTTAGTGATACTTGCATCGTGCTTGACAACAATCGTTTAGTTGATATTGCTGGACAATTACCTATCGAACAGGCTTTCGCAGTTGCTAATGAACTTGTTTCTACAATGATTAAAGGAATTGTTGAGACAATCACTCTTCCGAGTTTAATTAACTTGGATTATGCTGATGTTTCGACTATCATGAAGAACGGGGGAGTTGCTGTGATTGGAATTGGAGAATCGGACGCTGCAGATCGTGTTCAAGAATCAGTAAGGCAAGCCCTGACTCATCCTCTACTTGATGTGGATTATAAAGGAGCTACCGGAGCTTTGATTCATATTACGTGCGGTCCTGATTTAAAGTTGGAAGAGTTCGATACTATCGGTAAGACTGTTTCAGAAAACTTAAGTAATGAAGCGCAGGTTATAATTGGTGCGAGAATTTCTAAAGATTTTGTTGGAAAGGTTCGTGTTATTACAATTATGACTGGTGTTAAATCTCCTTACGTTTTAGGAAGAGGAAGAGATAACAATTCAATGCCTGTTTCAAGAGAAGTTTCTGATTTAGGTATAGACGTCTGGCGTTAAACAAATTAATTAATTTTTATTTTATTTTTTTAAAGGGGAGAAAATTTCTCCCCTTTTACTTTTTTAGAATTTTTTTTATTATATTAGAGCGGGAGCTATTCCCATAACCATTAAAATGGCAAAGATTATATAAATTATTATTGGAGTAATTATTAATAATATGAACCAAATCCAAGGTCCTACTCTTTTTTCATTTTCTCTGTCGTCAATAATTCTGTTAATCTCATATTGTAAATAAGCGAAGTTGAAGAAGAATGTGAATAGTCCAGAGATTTTTCTTGTTACGCCTTTTTTATCTAAAGCTTGATTTAATACTGTTCTTGTTGAGAATGCCAAAATTAATATTATTATAAATTGAATTAATCCTACAAGTGAAAGTAGTCCTAAAAAAATTGTAAAAGAAGCTAAAGCTACTAAATCCAGAGTCATTATTGCTCCCCTCATCATCGTTTGAATTATTATGGCTAAAATTAAATAGAGTATGTGCAAAATTAAATATGTCTTCGCTAAACCTACACTTAATTTTTTTTCTGTGTTTAAATTATTTAGTTCTTTAGTTCTTTTCAAATACCAAACTGGAACATAAATTCCTGCGGTAATTATTGATAAAAATAATAACAATACTACGCTTTTTTTCTCTGGTAAGTTTTTCATTTTAAGCACTCATCTTTCCCACCTTTTTCATTCTTTTGTTTCCGTATTTTTCGAAATAAATAATTTTGTCGAGGGAAATTCTTCTTTTTTCTGTTGTTTTTTGTCCTTTAATTTTTGCTTCAAATCCTATTGGGAAAATTGCTTCGACTTGAGTTCTTTCGGGGATTGAAAGTGTTTTTTTAATTTGGTCTTCTACAAAATGTCCAACCCAGCAAGTTGCGAGTCCGACTTCTTCAATTTTTAATAAAAAGTTTTGTATTGCGGCTCCGCTTTGTTGTCGGTTGTAGACTTCACCGTTTTTCTCTTCGTAGGCGTTTAGTAAAATTTTTGGAACTGAGCAAACTACTAAAACATAATGTGCGGTTGAGACAAAAGGTTGTTGTGATGCCTCGGCGAGTTTTTCGATTTTTTCTGGGTCGCTTACGAGAATTATTTTTAGCGTGCAATTGTTGCCGGCTTTTGGTGCGTGTCGCATCGCGTCGACACATTCAAGAATGTATCTCCAGTCGGGTTTTTTTGAAGTAAATTTTTTCACGCTCTTTCTTGATTCAATTAGATTGTCTAAATCCATAAAATGATTAGGAGAAAAGTATTAATAAATGTTTTTGAATTATGCCGCGAAATTCTGTCTGAGATAATCATCTCTTGCCATGAATCTTTGGGATAATTCATTACAAATTTTTACTAAATATTCTAATTTTTCTTCGGGGAGTTTGGGGGTATGAACTGAATTTAATTCTTGATAGAGAAGTTTGGCTTGAACTTTTGCATTATTCCAATCTCTGTATTCTTCCATTTTAGAAGGATTTTCTTTAGCGTCTTTTTCAATTAATTCTATATACATATCAGTTATTATTGAACTTATTCCTTCTGTCATAAAATTTATTGAATTCTTATTTTTATATTCTCTTCGAATTAATTTTTTTAATTTTTTTAGTTGTGCAAAACCATTTCCCCTACCTAATTTATAGTTATCTATTTCAGTTCCTGCAGAACACGCAATTTCAGCTAATTCTAAACTCATTCAGAAAATAGTTGTTTTGTGTTTATAAAAATTGTTGTGATAAGAACGTCCCGAGAAGTGCTCTCAATCCGTGAAATGTTCTTTAAATTCGCTTGTTAAATTTTCTCGCTCTTTTATTAGAAATTTCAGAATTGCTCGTCGGCGTCGCGAACAAGTCGCTCGCTCGCTCTCCCAAGTGTGGTAAAACGAAACCTAAGGTTCTCGTCCTATTTTTAAAAACGTCCCGAGAAGGACTCGAACCTTCGACCTAACGGTTAACAGCCGTTCGCTCTACCGACTGAGCTATCGGGACATGAAAATCTTACAGCAAATTTCCTTTTAAAGTTTATCTTTTCGGGACGTTTACTCTCTTAATCCTAAATCTTCTATAGGAGGGGTTTTGTTCCTTTCAGCACGAGAATATACATTTGTTTGTTTTGAGCCTTGCACGATTTCTATTATCGCGTCTTGCGCGTTTTTTATTAGTTCGGGGTTTCCGATTATTCCGACTTTGTTTTCATTTATTTCTAAATTGCATCCAGTTAAGTTTGAGATTGTTTTCAAGGTTTTTCCTTCTTTTCCAATTATTCTTCCTCGGATTCTTTCGTAGTTTTGTTTTGTGGTGTAATCTTTTACGTTAAGTATTTCGAATTCTTTTTCTTCTTTTTTTATTGAAACTGCGTAGGAGAATGGGAATCCGAAGTTTATTGCGTCGATGACTTTTTCTGCGATGTATTCATCTTCGGGCGAGCCTTCTATGTTTACTTCTTTTCCTCGGTTTGTTATTTTGATGTTCAAAATTTTTTCGAGTTTTTTCTTGTTCTTTATAATTCTTGGGAGTTTTTCAGATATTATTGTTCTCATGAATAATAGGAGAATAAAGGTGTTATAAGGTTTTTGATTGATTCAGAATTCAGTTTTCGTTGTTTCAAGGTAGCCGTGTTTTTTTAGCCATTGAATTTGATTTGGTTTGTATTTTAGTAAAACGTCTCCTTTTGTGTTGTCGAGTTCCCAAGGTTCGATGATTACGACGTCGTTTGGTCTTAGCCACAATTTTCTTCTGAGTCTTCCGGGAACTCTGCAGTTTCTTGTTTTTCCATCGACGCAGGCGACCATCATTTTGTTTCCGCCGAGTCTTTGGTCAATTGTTCCGAGAACTTCTCTTCCTTTCGGCAAGGGCACTCTAATTCTTATTTCGCCTTCAGGAGAATCTAATAGTTCATCCTCGATGTCTTTGAATTCTTCTTCCATACTAAATCAGGGAAAATGTATTTTATAAAGATATTGAATTATTAAGCAAGAATTAGTGCGTAAGGCATGCCGTTGATTGTTTTGACGTTTTCTTTTGAGATTATGTTTTCTTTGATTGCGAGTGCGGTTGATTTTTTTCCGATGATATTGAATGTCGCGTCTTCTTTCGCCATGCTTTGTATGATTTGCGAAGTTTCTTCTTCGTTTTTTAGTTCGCCTTTATAGAAAGATTCTTTTGCGTCCAGTTGCAGGTTGCCTTCTTCGAATTTTTTCCCGAGAATTTCCGAATCGCATATTGCCACAATATTTCGGCAAGTCTCAATAATGTTTACGTAGAACATGTTAATTTGAATGTCCTACGCTTTAAAAATATTTAGAAAAAATAAAATAAAAATAAAAAGGAAATTAGAAAGCTTTTTTAGCGCCTTCTTTGATTGCTTTTTCAGCGTTGTCTTTGGACATCATCGCACACATGTTGCATCCACAAGATTTACATGCGCCTTTAGCCATATAGCCCCCACGAGCAGTTTGAACAACTTCTGGGTTTTTCATGTCTTGACCTTTTTTCTTACATTTTACACAATAAGCTTTTACCATTTTTGCCTCCTTGAATTTAATTATAGATTCATTGAATCTCTTAAATTTCATAAGGGAAATTCTTTTTTAAAGGTTTAGATTGGGAAAAAAAATTAGATTTTACTTCTGACAGAGTGTTTTGCACCACACGCCAAACAATTTATGAAAGTTAATCTGTCTTCTTTTTTTAGTTCAGTGTCGGGTTTTCCGCATTCTTTGCATATCACAAATTCTTTTGTGTATTGTTCAATTTTTTGATTTATTTTAGCACTCGGGACTTTATTATTAAATATTAATCTGTCGCCTTCGATTTGTCCTTGGGTCGCTAATTCTCTTAATAGGAATTTTTGAAAATGTTCTGGTTGTCTTCTAAGATGAGATGCGATTTGCGAGAAGTTTGTTAAAATTGTTTTTTTGCCTTCAAAATGTCCTTGAATTTTTGGGATTTCGAATCTTTCGCCCGACGTGTTTGATTGTTTCACTTTGCTGTATGCTTCTTCTAAAAGTTTTTCGTAGTCTGTCATAAGAATTAAAGATTGAGAGGGTTTTTAAGATTTGGGTTTGGGAAAATTGCTCGCTGTCGCGAGAGATTGATTGCTACGAGTTCGCAGGGGATTTCTTTGTAGGGAATATAATTAATGAGAAATTGGTTTTTGTTCTTTAGTGCTTTCTCCTAAAAATGATTTGGCAGCGATAACTTCCAATAATATTTCATCACTACAAATAAATGTTCTGTAAATCCAACCTTTACTTTCAAATTTCCTGATGATTTCTTCAGGGCATCTGGTTTCTTTCTCAAATTTTCTTTCGTAAGTTCTCATAAGATTTTCTTCCGTAATTTTTCTAATCTCCTCAAGATATCTTTGGTCAGTTCCCCTTTTTGAAATATGATAATTTTTTAAGTGCATTTTCAACCAAGGTACCTCAATTTTCCAGGTCGGGGTTCGAAGATGATTCCTTCTTCGAGGAGTTTTTTGATTTCTTGATTAATTATTTCTGGCGAGGTGTTTCTGAGAGTCATTATCATTTTGTCTATTTCTATCCCTCCGTCTTCTTCTGATTCTTTTATTGCGTTGAGTATTTGGTCTTTGATTGCGACGATTTGTCCTTTTTCAACGGGCGGGGCGATTTGCGATTGTTGTTTTTGCAATTCGAGTTTTCTTATGAGAAGGTATTTTTGGCTGTATTCTTTTATTATTTCAGGTGTTATGTAGACTTCGTTGTTGAAGCTTCTTAGGGAGCCGATTACTAAAACGGTTTGGCCTTGTGTGAAGTTTTTGAATTTTTCGAAGTCGTCGCCGAACACTCTTAGTTTGATTTGTCCCGAGCCGTCGTCGAGTGTGAAGAAAACGTATTTTTTTTCGCCTTGATTTTCATATTTGTCGACGATGTTTCCGATTAAATTTGCTCGGTTGATTTTTTTGTCGCCGAGTTCCAAATATATGAATTTTTCTTGGTCGAACGCGGGTTTTCCAAGTAGTAAGTCGTTGATTCGAAGTTTGAATGCTATGTTTCTTTTAAATTGTGCGTCAGACATATTATGAAATAATCGCGTTCATTTATAAGTTTTTATGAGGTTTTTTAGATTGATTAAATTGCTCGCTGAGAGAAAATTTTTGAGAATTAAATTAATGGAGGTTCAACTCAATCGTGAGCCAAAGATAAAGAGTAAAGAGTTAGTAAAGAGGACACTTTAAAACCCCCGACCACTCGCCCCTAAAATGTAGAAATTGTTGTAAATACGAAGTGAGCCGCCTTGGTGCTTCGCACATTTACTCTCGCTTTCAGCGAGGCAGAAAAACTTCTTTTATCCGACCAAAGAAAACTCACGAAATTAAAATTTCGTTTAACAAAGGATAAAAGGCTTCGCCCAAATTTTTCTGATTTTATTGGGGCACTCTCAAAACAAAAAAGAAAGCTTTTTATATGGGCTTTAATCTATATATTTATAATGGCAAAAAAGAAAATTCAACCAAGCACAATATTTTTTTGGATAGCAGGAATATTTTTATTTGTTCTTGTGGCAAAGATTTTTGGAATATTGCCTATGTCCGTTGTTGGAGTAGAATTAGGACAAGAGGGAATTAAAGCAACAATCTCTGATATTTCTGAAACAACAGCAGTTTTATTGTTTATTCCAATTGTTTCGGCATTAATTGGAGCATACTTAAAATCAAAAGGAAAATAAAATGACAAATAAAAACAATTATCTTTATATCGGAATTGCGGTAGTTGTTGTTATTGTTCTCGCCATTGTTTTTATTTCAAATTCAAATAATAATTCTCAAAATGAAGTTACTTGTAATTCTCCATATATTAAAGTCGGAATTTCATGTTGTTTAGACCAAAACTATAATAGTGTTTGTGATGATGATGAAAAATTAGGCAACTTCAATTTTATTTTATATGCAAGTAGTGATTATGAGAGTTTGGAGGGTTACTCTTGGGAAGATAATGTTCCCTTTTCAGAAGCAACATTAATAACTAGAAAAAGCGGAATTTTAAATGGCAATGATTGTCATGATGTCTATGGCGGAATCTCGCTGTTTATTGACACTAATCCAGATAATAAACAAGTTGGTTGCGAAATAAAAGAATATTATGGTAACACCTTAAATGAAGTTATAAATCGAGAATTAACTTGGTCCGAATGGCATTTAGATACAGGAATTAATCTTAATTATGAAATAGATAAAAAACCAGAAAAAGTGAAATATGTAGTTAAATGTAAAAGAGCAGAAGACCAAAGAGAAGTTACCAAAGAATTTACAATAAATCTTAACTATAATCCGTTAGATGAGAATTTAAATATTTGTTAGTTTAAGTGATGTTCTATTTGTAATCTTTCCTATTCCAAATCAAGTTCAACATTCTGATTATATTTTTTTGATAGTTTCTTTTTCAAATCTTGACTATCAAAACATTTTAAATCAGTATCGGAGTAATCACCATTTAATCCATTTCCAAGAATGCTCAATCCACCACCTTTTCCTTTTTGAGAAACTGGGCAAATCCCATGTTTTTCCTTTCCGCAATCATATTCAAATCCCGAATCGGTTTTTCTTATTTTACATTTAAGTTCTTTATTCATTTTCATTCTGTTCTAAAATATTCTTCATATACTTAAATCTTTCGTTGATTAACGAGAGTGCCCCCTCTTCTTTTTTAGAAAAAAAGAAGCAAAAAAGGCGGCGGCTCACAAAACAAAAATACACAACAATTTCTATTGTAAAATGGACAGCGTCCCGCCGTCCTAAAGTGTCCTCTTTAAAATTAATATGGCTCACGACTTTGATTTTTTGCCTTCGGCATCGTTGCACTAAAAATCAATCCCTGCAAGTATTCGTATTTTTTATAAGAAATTATTATTTCTACATCTTTTGAACGAATCCTCTTCGAGGTTTGAAAATTTCTGAGTTAATTACTAATTTGTTTATTGCTTCTTCGATTTCGTCTTTTGACATTTTTCCTTCGAGTTTGTTTTCTATTTCTTCGATTGGAATCATTTTTCCAAATTTGTTTTCTAATTCTGTGATGACTTCTTTGACTCCGAAAATTCTGTTTCTCTGGGAAGTTGAAAATTTACTGCTGATTTTGTCGATGTCAAAAGTTTTCGTTTCGTAGTCGAATCCGACCTGCATCAAGTAATATTTCATTAGGTTTATTGCGATGTTTGCGTCGTCGATTGAGATTGTGTCTTTTAGTTTTACTTTTGCTGAGGCTTCGGCTAATCTTACCAGAGCTTGTAGCTGTCTTGCAGAAATTGGAATTGGTCGCATTGCGCTTTCGGATGAGATTGGACGGTTTCTTAAATCTACGTAGAATTTTTTTATTTCGTCGAATGCTTCGGGAGTTAATTTTGGTTTTACTTTTCTTTTTGAGTAGGCGACATATTTTCTGAAAAGGTCTTTTGGAATCATCATCGCGGGGGTGTCTTTAAGGTGTTCTTGTAAAACGTGTGTTGCGATTTTCTCGTCGTTTTCTTTGTTGGGCAAATCTCTTAGAGTGAAAATTATATCGAAACGATTTATTAATGTTGGGGGCAAATCAATTTGTTGTGCGATTCCTTGGTGCGGGTCGAATCGTCCGAATTTTGGATTTGCTGCTGCGAGAACCGATGTCTCTGCTCTCAAAGTTGCTTGAACGTTTGCTTTTGAAATTGTGATTGTTTGTTGTTCCATTGCTTCGTGCATGGCACTTCTATCTTGGGGGTCCATTTTTTCTAATTCATCTATACACACCAAACCTTTATTTGCTAAAACCATTGCACCGGCTTCAAGGGACCAGCCTCGCAAGTATTCGTCTCGAACCACCGTCGCTGTCAGTCCTGCACCTGATGCGGATTTTCCTACAACGTATCTTCCTTTGGGGGAAATGTTCGCCATGAAAACTAAAGTTACGGATTTTGCAACACCGGGATCACCGATTAATAAAATGTGAATGTCTCCTCTGTTGATTCCTCCGTCGGGTCTTTTTTTTGTGACGCCTCCGAATAATTGCAGAACTAAAGATTTTTTTATTTCTTCATAACCCCAAACGCTCGGGCTGATACTGCTTGCTAATTTTTCAAATATCTCTGGGTCTTCGGCCAATTCTAAAATTTGTCTTTCGTCTTCGTCGCTGATATTCAATTCTTCGAAAGTTTCTTCCATTGGGATTAAATTATTTACTTCCAGAGCTAATTCGAATCGCGTAGACATTCCGCCTGTTTTTAACGGGACTGGCACTTCTTTTAAAATTCCGATAACTTTTATTCTGCTTCCGGGCGTGGTTTTTTCTTCCATTCGCGGTTCAACTAAATCTTCTTTTACGAAAACATTTAATCTTTTTGGTTGTTCACCGCCGGATAACGATTCAGGCGATTCTTCTAAAACTAATCTTTGTGTGTCCACCATTTCTTGGCTCATTTTTCTGAATCCGCCTCTTCTTCCACAGGAGCATCTTGAAGGTTCTCGGAATTTTTTTTCGATTTGTAAAACTGAGATTATTGTTCCGCAACTTGGGCATTCGAATTTCGCGTTCACGACTTGGGGTCTAACGTCCGAGGTTTGCCGGATTATTCCCTCGATTACTATCATTTGGTCAAGGTGCTTTGAACGGATGTTTCTTATTTTTATTTCTTGACTTTTTGGGAAGTTGAATAATCTGACTCGCACGTTTTTTACTAATCCTGATTCTTCGATTGCTTGTTCTATTAATTGGAGCGTGTCTTCAGGATTTAGGATTACTTCGTCCGATAGCAGGCTTGAGAATTCTGAGAGCTCTGAGAAATCTATCTGAATAACGCTGTCGCCTCGTCTTAGGGATTCTCCGACCTGTTTTTTGTAAGAATCGAAGAAGTTCTTCGCTTCTGTGACCAAGTCCTCTTTTTTGGATTTCTGCGGGGCCGTGTCTGCTTTTGGTTTTAGTTCCTCTTCCATGTTTAATAGAGAGGATTTTCTTTTTTATAGATTTATATGAATTCTTTGGTAGTTTCAGAATGAGAGGATTATTTCAAAGGGGTGAATTTATTGCTTATAATTTTTCAAAGCAGCTTTCACATTTTTCAAAAGTTGGTCCATGCTGAATTCGAGTTGTTGTTTGTTTTTAGTTCCGGTGCAAACAAGTTTCCCGTTTGAGAAAAGAAGGAATGTTGCGTTTGGCTCGATTAATTTGTAAACTAATCCGGGGAATTGCTCTGGTTCATATTCTGTGTTTTCCATTTCAAGAGCGAGGAAATTAAGATTAAGTTTTAAGTCGATTGTTCCTGAAGCTACAATATTTTGAACGGTTATTTTTGGAGTGATTGTTACATTTACATTTATTTTTCTAAGTTGTTTTATTACTTCTTCAATTACTTTTTTTACTTGAGCAACTGATTTTGTTCCTGTGCAAACGAGGTTTCCCGACGAGAAAACTAAAACTGCGGATTTTGGTTCTTTGATTCTTAAAACTAATCCTGGGAAAGTTTTCGGATTGTATTCTGTGTTTGGTTGAGTTCTTGCCAATTTTACTAAAGGAACTGGTTTGCCCAAAGAAGTCGTTGCTACGATGTTTTGAATTTTATATTCGCTTTTAGATTTAGTTGAGGGAGTTGTTTCGGCCATCTTATTGTATTTATAAAGAAAAATCCTTTATAAAGGTTACGAGGGTTAGAAATAAATATTAACGAATTTTCCTACATAGAAACTTATAATTATCACAGCAATCATAATTAAAATATGTTCTGCAATTGCCTTGAGTGGTTTTGATTTGTGTGATTTCGCGATGTAAAAACTTAGTGTGGTTATTAATAAAAATCCCCAGATTATGCTTGCGATTATTGCGGTTTGGATTTCTAAAGTTAAAATTGGAACGGCGAAAGTTAGAGCGATGATTAATTTTGCGAAAAATGTCGAGGCTGTTGATGACCATATTTGTGATTTATCTTTTGTTTTTGATTCTGTCGCGAGGTGCATTCCTGTTGCGTCAGAGAGTGCGTCGGCGATTGCGATTACAAAAATTCCTCCGATGATTGCCAATTTAGAATTTGTCGAAGAATACAAGCCGATGATTAAACCTAAAGTTGTGATAACTCCTGATGTTAATCCAAAACTTAACCCTGATTTTATTGATGATTTCATTTTATCCATATCTCCAATTTCTTTTTTGATTGTCAAAATCTTTTTCTATTTCTTCTAAAGAAGAAATTTCTGAAAGTGGTTTGTCTGGTCGCATTGCTGTGAATCGTGGGAATCTTAATGCCCAGCCTGAATTGTAATTTGGTGAACGCTGGATTTCTTGGTATGTAACAGCGACGACAATTTTTGGTTTTATTGAAACTGATTTTCCTTTTTCGCTTTCAATTAATGGTGTAAGTTTTTTTGTTAATTCATCGAAGGAAATTCCTCCAACTTCTTCTTCAGTTTTTTCTTTTATTCCTGTTCCGACTTTTCCGATTTCCAAATATTCGCCTTTCTTTTTTCCTTTACATGAAAGAATAAATGACGACATCCATCCACTTCTTTTCCCGGTTCCGTATTCCGCGCCGGTGATTACTAAATCTAAATCTCTTTCTTCGGGTTTCATTTTTACCATGTTGCCGACTCTTCGTCCTGGTTTGTAAGGCGCGTCAAGATTTTTCATCATCACACCTTCTTGATTATCTTTCAATGCTTTTTTGTAGAATTCCTCAACTTTTTTTTCGTCGTCGGTAATAATTTGTTTTGATTGGATAATTTTGTAAGGGTGGTTTTTCAAAATTTTTCTGATTATTTCAGTTCTTTTTTGAAATGGTTCTTCGAGTAGGGATTTTCCGTTGTAATGTAAAATGTCGAACACGTTTACTTCTACGGGGAGTTCTTTTTGTAATTTTTCGATGTTGTGTTTTCTTCGGATTCTTTGACTTATTTTTTGGAAAGAAGTGTATTCTTTTGTTTTTTTGTCGAAGCCGACTGCTTCGGAATCTAAAATGAATGCTTCTCCGTCGACGAAATTTTCAACATACTCTGCGACCTCAGGGAATTGGTTTGTTACGTTTTCTAAACTTCTTGTGAAAAGTGTTACGCCTTTGCTGTTTTTGTGAATTATCATTCTGAACCCGTCGTATTTGTATTCTACCGCGCATGGTTTTCCGACTTCTTTGAATCCATCTTTGATGTTTGTTACTTTTTTACATAGCATCGCTTTTATTGGCTTTCCAACTTCAAGATGGATTTTTTTTAATTCTTTTAGGTTTCCTTTTTTTGACATGTCGAACACGATTGCTAAATCATTTGAACGGTCAATTGCTCTTTGAATTGCTTGCGATGCTTCTTTGTCGCCGTGGAAAAATGCTTGCGATAATGCTTCTCGGATTGTGCTTTCTAGGGTTCCGATTCTTAAGTCGCCGATTAAAGTTCTTGTTATGTAAAGTGCTTCGACAGGTTCGGCGGAAGTTAGTAGTTCAGTTATTAGTCCGATTTTTTTATTTACTGTTCCGTTGCCTTCCAAGGCAGGGAGTTTTCGGAAGTTCTCAATTACTTTTTCGGTTGTTAAAGTTTTCGAGTGGAGTGTGGATTGTTTTTTGTGGAGTGTGAATTTTTCTGCGACTTTTCCAATGTCACCGATTGTTTTCCATTCGGAAATTATTTTTTTTGTTTCTGTGCCGGTGGCTTTTGAAATTGCTTTTATTGCGATTTGATTTGAAATTCCGATTCTTCGCTCGTCGTATTCGGGGTAAATATCCCCTAAAAGTAAATACATCACGTCTCGGTCTTTTTCCGAAAGTTCTTTAAGGAATTTTGAAAGAATTTCTGTTTTTTCTAAACGTTTTGTTGTCGAGGAAATTTCTTCATAAAGTTGTGCTAATTTTAGGTATCTCATCTTTTGTAAAATTATTAAGGATTAGATGTTTTTAAGATTTGGGTTAGTAATTCTCAGCTAACACTTCATAATATGCTTGAGGATGTTTGCAAGCAGGGCATTCCTCCGGTGCTTCTTTTCCTTTGTGGACGTAACCGCAGTTTCGGCATTTCCATTTTACTTCTTTGTCTTTTTTGAAAACTTTTTTTCCTTTTAAATTTTCTAAAAGTTTTCTATATCTTTTTTCATGTTGTTCTTCGACTTCGGCGATTTCTTTAAATGATTTTGCAATTTCATCAAAGCCTTCTTTTTTTGCTGTTTTTTCAAATTCAGGATAAAGAGTTCCCCATTCCATTTTTTCTCCATTTGCTGATTCTAATAAATTTTCTTTTGTTGTGCCGATTCTTCCTGCAGGATATTCCGCGGTTATTGATAATGATTCTCCGCAGTTTTCTAAATGTTTGAAGAATATTTCTGAGTGTTCTTTTTCGTTGTCGGCTGTTTCGGTGAAGATTGCAGAAATTTGTTCATAGCCTTCTTTTTTTGCTACCGATGCGAAGAATGTGTATCTATTTCTCGCTTGGCTTTCGCCGGCGAAAGATTTCAATAAATTTTTCTCGGTTGCACTTCCTTTTAATTTCATAAGTGAAGAAAAGAAATGGAGTTTAAATAATTTTATTTTATTGAATCTCTAATCTCATTCATATTCACAAATTTTCCCGGACAGGTTTTTGTGACGTCTGGAAATTCGTTGTGTCCTAAAATATTTTCTGGAGGGACATTATTTTCTTTTGTTTTTTGTTTAAGAAATTGAAGAAGAGTTTCGATTTGTTTTGAAGTTGGAGGATGATTGTCAAGATTTCCGTTTAGGCAAATTCCAATTGAGTTTTCGTTGTGGTTTTTTACGTGGGCTCCTTGAAATTTTTCGGAACGCGCGGGTTGAATTGTTCCATCTTGAAAAATTATCCAGTGATATCCAATATCTTCCCAGCCGTTTTTTTCAACATGTAAAATTCTAATTGAATCTAAAGTATGATTATCGTTGTTCGAATGGTGGATAACAATTTTAGAAATTTTATTTAATGGTAGCATGGAGAAATAAGGAAAGAAGAATATAAATAATTAATTATTTTTTTTGTCTTCTTTTTATTCCAGCTCTTATAGAAGGTCGAACTTTTGAAGTTGGATGTTTGTTTCGAAGTCCTCGTGATTTCTTTGCAGCGCTTGTTAATCCACGAAGTCCTCTCTTTGCGTTTGCACCTTCAGTTATCCATTTTGTTGTCTTTCCCGTTTTTATTTCTTGTTTGCTTGGGTCGACGCAGATTACTTCAAAGAAATAATGCATTCCGTCTTTTCCGATTTGATAAGAATTTAGAACTTCAAGGTTTGTGTATTTTCTTGCGACTCTTTGTTCTGCAATCCATTTGTAAGACATCTTAAGAGTTTTTCGCGGATGCATTCTTTTTGACCTTCGTCCTTTTTTCGGTCGTGTTCTTTTGTGTCCTCCTCTTTGAACTCTGATTCTAATTGTTACAAATCCTTTTTTGTCTTTATATCCGAGAGCCCTCGCTTTGTCAAGTCTTAAAGGCTTGTCAACTTTCACTTGTGCGTCGGACTTTCGCCATTCGACCATTCTTTCTCGAAGAGTTTTCGCGTCTGGCTTTTTCCAAGCTTCTTTAATATAATGATATAATCCTTTAACCATTAATAACTGAGATAAATTTGGTTTTTAAAGTTTAAGGTTTGGTTTCAAGTTGTTAACAAGCAGTTTCGGGAAGGAATTATATATAAATTGAGATTTGTAAAATTAGCAAATAGAGATTATGCTTTAATGTTATGTCACTTTAAAGTGATAGTAATCGGAAGATTTAAAAAGTAAATTGAATGGGAAATAATATGACAAACGATGGAAATTCAAAAATGAATAATAATGAACTATATGTTACTCATTATAAGCAAGATTTTGTAGTTAGACCTAGAATGGATGAAGCTCATAAATTTTATGTGGATATATTTAAACTTCGTGATGACAAAACTGAAGAGTTTCTTTTTACAGAAGATGAGAAAGGATATTCTTATGGAGAGGTGTTAACAGATCGGGCTTCGGATGAGCAAAAAGAGATTATTGATTATTTTATTAGCGAAAGATTGGAAAATACTTCTTTGGATATTGCTTCGGGTAAATATGATCCAAGATTAAAATTGAAAAACAAAGCTCGAAATATTATGGGAATTAATTTTAATATTGGGCATGGTGGAAGGAAATTTCATATTCAAAGTGAGGTTACAAATATGATGAATGTGGATAATGAAGATCCAGATAAGAGAAATATTGAGACAATGGTTTATTTTTATGAAGGAGATTTAAAAGGAGTTTCTGTATATTCAAGCAGGGTCAATTATTGTTTTACTTATCCCACTTCTAAGGAAACTATTGCTGGCCATGTGATTGAAGGAGTTAGAGGATTAATGCAAGATCATTTCAAAACTATTGCTAAATGTTTAAGAAAGGGTCACCTTGATGATATTATACGAGAAAGAGTGGAAGCGGTGGCGAATAAAAATGGAGATGGAAAGAACAAAGTTGAATTGGATTGGGATAATTTTTCTCGGGATGTAGAAGGAAATGGGTCTAAGGTTTATACTAATCCTAGAAATACTGAAGAGGAATTTGTATCCGAATCTGAATTAAAGAGGTTTGAGGATGAAGATAAAAAGAAGGGATATTGGTTTTTAACTTGTGTTCCGAATGGAGATGGTAAGATATTTTCTGAATTTAGGAAAGTAGGAGGGATTGAAGAATTTTTAGAAGAGGAATTAGATTATGATCCTCGAGTAAAGATAAATTTAGCTAATTATGATATGGAAAGATTTCATAAATCTACTTTTGAAAAGCTTAAATCAAAATATGGTCTTGTGGAAGATGAATCTGATTTGAGTGGGACTGCGATTGATTCTTTTGCAGATTTTTCAGGTAGAGAAACTCAAATTGATAGTCCTGTTTATGTTCCTCGAGCTCCAATTGTAGAAGACGACGAGGACACTCAACCTGACTATGTTGCTGAACAGAAAAAAAAGACTATAGCAAAATTGAGAGAACTCACTAAGGATATTTCCCCCGAACATGATAATAGTGTTATTACTGATTTTGAAATAGAAGATGATCCTTTAACTGATTTTATTAAAATAGTAAATTAACAAAACTTATAAATAGGATTTTTCTTTGATTTCTATATGAGGCTATAGCTCAGTCTGGTAGAGCACTGCTCTGATAAGGCAGGGGTCCACGGTTCAAATCCGTGTAGTCTCATTAATTTTTACTTTCTAATTCAAGAGTCAGAAGTCCTTTTTCCAATTCGTAATTAATTATTGGAAGTCCGATATTGATTACTTTTGAATAAGATTTTTTGTTCCCGATTGCTTTTATCTCGATGCTATTTTCTCTTCTAACTATTGAAACATCTTCGAGGTTTTTTACTCCCGGAAGTTTTAATTCGTAAATTATTTTTTCGGGCAATCTTTTCAAATTTGTTTCTGGTTCTTTTTGTGGGAATTTTGAAAATTCTTGAGTTTTTGTTTTAGAAAAATAAATTGGCGGGGCTTCGGTCAAAACTTTTTTTTGTTGTTTTTGAGCTGGTTGTTTGTTTGCAAAATTTACTGGTTTTCCGTTGACAAACATTTGAAAATTTGTGTTGGGTTGGAGAGTGTTTTCTTGAGAAGCTTCTTTTTCCATTTTTTGCATTTCTTTTTCCAGCATTTTCATTGTGCTTCCGAGCATTTTTCCTAGCATGCCTCCGCCGAACATTGATTGTGATAACATGTCAAGAGGATTAACTAAATCGTTTGTGCCGAGCATTCCGTAATCTCTTCCAAGATTTTTGTTAAGTTGGTTTCCGCAGTGTGGGCAGAAATCGAAACTGGATTTGGATTTTCTATTACATTGCGAACATTTTTGTTTTTTGAACATGGTTAGAATAAAGTGCCCTCGTTTAAATTGTTTTTGGTCATTCCTTCAAATATTCCTTAATAGCAATTATCTCGTGAACTTCTTCTACAAGCGTTGGCTTGGCTTCTTTTAGAACTAAATTTTTGAAGGTTTTGATGCCTTTGAATTTTTTTGTTTTTCTTATTTCCCTGAATTTTGGAATCCAAATTAGAATTGTTATCATTCTTATAACTGTTCCAATGATGAAAATTATTGCGATGTAGTTGTCGAAGAATTGTGGCATGAATTTTATTAAAAATGCACTGAGTAGTCCTCCCACAAATATTCCGATTCCGAGCATTAAGTTGTAGTATGAAACTGCGAGTGCTCGTTTTTGTTTGCCGACGTTGTCGTAAATGAAATTTGCCGTCGCTAAATGAAATCCTGCCCAGGCGATTCCTCCAATTAAAGAAGGGGCGAGCACGAGGTAAATTGGGGACGAATTAAGTATCCATAAAATTGGGATTATTGGGAGGGCGATTGTGGTTATGACAATTACCAAATAGTTTCCGTATTTGTCGGCGATTTTCCCCCAGAGTTTTATAAAAAGTAATGAGAAAATTGTTCCGGATAAAGTTATTATCATGTATGTTGCGTAATTGAATTCTAAAATTCTTAGCAAATAAATTGCGATTAGAGGGGAAGTGATTGTGCAGGCGAAACCGAAGGCAAGTCTGAAAATGCTGAATTTTCCAAAGTTGTTTTTTTGGGCGTTTATTAGAAAATCCCAGAATGAAAAATAATATCCTTTTTCGAGTTTTATTTTTGGTTCGTATTGTCGTCGGAAAATGTTTAGGCAAAGCAATCTGAAAATAAATGCTAATCCAAAGAGAATTGCGAAACCAGTCATAATTTTTCCAGAGTTTTTGAAATAATCTAACATTACTGATGCGGAAATTGCGAGAATTACCGAGGTAAAACTTACTAAAAGAGTTCTTTTTGAAAACCATTCGCCTCGCTTGTTTTCATCGACGATATCCCCTGTCCAGGAAAACCATGAAGGGTGTGCAGCGTTAACGATGATTGTGTAAATTGCAAAAGTGAAAAAAAGGAAGAGTGGGAGAAAACTTATGAGAATGTTTTTTGTGAAAAGTATTGCGATTATTCCGAGGAGAAGCCAGATAATTGTTTCGAAGATGACTGCTTTTAGCATTATTTTTTTACGAGTTGTTTTTTCGATTAGTCTTGAGCCGAAGACTTGACTTAGGGGTCCGAGCAAACCGGCGATTGAACTTAGTAGTGCGACTAAAGAATTACTTGTGTTAATTGCGATTGCGAACGGCGAGATGTATGAATCTCCGAAAGAACCTTTTGCCGACGCCAAAAGACCTTCTTTGATGCTAAGTCTTCGCGACTGATGTTTCAGTTCTTTTATCTTTTTGGAATCTTTTTTTATTACCATTTTATAATAATCTTTATATAGGTATTTTTTATTTTAAAAACTATGGTTAATTACAAAAAAAGGCAAGTTAGGTATAATTTTCTAAACTCGAAGGATGATGGTGAATCAAATAAGTGGTGGTTTTTAATTGTGAATAAAAGTAGAGAAATTTCTGAAATTGAAAGAAGAATTTATGAGAAATTTGAAAATGTTTTTAATCAACAGCCACCGATTGAGGGAAATGTTTCTGGAGAAGATTTGAAATATAAATTAATTTGTTTTGATTCGAGGAGATTTCTCCCTTCGAGAGTTTTGTTAGAATTTTATCATAGAGAAAAAGAGAAGGGTGTTTTTATGGATAGAGATTTGTATCGAAGAGAGATGTCGGACGGGCTTGCTAATTTTCTTGAAAGTAAATTTAGATAGTTTTTTATATTAAATTCTAATTGTTTCTTTATGGTAAAAAATAACCTAAAGGTCACAAGTAAATTTTATGTTACGACACCGATTTATTATGCTAATGATATTCCTCACATTGGGCACGCGTATACCACTTTGGCAGCAGATGTTTTGGCGAGGTGGCATAAACAGAAAGGAGAAGATGTTTGGTTTTTGACAGGAACTGATGAGCATGGTAAGAAAATTGCCGAGGCTGCCGAGAAAGTTGGAGAGAGTCCTAAACAATTTGTTGATGGTTTGATTCCCAAATTTAAAGATGCTTGGAAAAAATTAAACATAGATTATAATAGATTTATTAGAACAACTGATAAAGATCATGAGAAAATTGTAAAAGATATATTACAGAAAGTTTATGATAAAGGAGATATTTATTTAGGAGATTATGAAGGGCTTTATTGTACTGGGTGCGAGGCATATTATACTGAGAAAGATTTAGAAGATGGTTGTTGTCCAATTCATAAAAAGAAAGTTGAGGTTTTGAAAGAGTCGACTTATTTTTTTAGATTGTCAAAGTATCAAAAGAAGCTTCTCGATTTATATAAAAAAGGATTTATTTTGCCTCAATTTCGAGAGAAAGATATTATTAATCGAGTTAAAGAAGGATTAAATGATTTTAGTATTTCGAGGACGAGTTTCGATTGGGGGATTCCTTTACCTTTTGATAAAAAACATGTTTGTTATGTTTGGTTTGATGCACTTTATAATTATTATTCTGGTTCGGGAAAAGATAAAAAATATTGGCCTGCGGATGTTCATTTGATTGGAAAAGAGATTATCTGGTTTCATACTGTTTATTGGCCTGCTATGTTAATGTCTGCAGGAATTGAGCTTCCTAAAAATGTTTTTGCTCATGGGTTTTGGACATTTGATTCTCAAAAAATTTCTAAATCTGTTGGAAAAATAATTAATGTTGATGAATTAATTGCACTTACTGGAAATGTGGATTCGGTTAGGTATTTTTTAATGAGGCATATTCCGTTTGGCGACGACGGGGATTTTTCAGAGCAGGCTTTAATCGATAGGCACAATAATGAACTTGCGAATAAGTTGGGTAATTTGGTTTCGAGAGTTTCTGGAATGATTGAGAAGAATGGAATTTCAAAAACAGATGTTAAGTTATTGAAAAAATTGAATGAGAAAAAGATTGAGAAGTTGATGGGAAGTTATGAATTTGATAAAGCGTTGAATGAGATTTTTGCGTTTGTTGATGTTTGTAATGAGTATGTTCAGTCGAAAAAGCCGTGGGAGACGAAGGATAAAAAAGTTTTGTTTGAGTTGAAGGAATCGATTTTGAAAATTGCGGATTTGCTTTTGCCTTTTATTCCTGAGTCGGCGGAGAAAATTAAGAAAACTTTTTCAGCGAAGAAGATTGTTAAGGGGGATGTTTTGTTTAGGAAAATTGAAAATAGTTTAGTTGATGGGTTGAAAGATGGAATAAAAAATTCCGAGTTGGTTAAAGGGACAAAAAAAGGACTATAAAATATTATCTAAATCTTTATTAAATAAATTTGGGGTTTATTTTTATGGGATTGAATTCAAAAGATATGTTATTATTTTATTTGGGAATAGTGATTAATTTAGTCTCTGCGTATTTGTTTTATGAAGGGTTGATGAATCTTTTTATGTTAGTAATTGTTATTATTGGATCATTGATAATAATTATTCTTACTGGGTTTCAATTAAAGATAAGTGAATTTTCTGAAAGATTAGAAAAATCTGAATTTGAACTGAAGAAAATGAAGGAAAAGCTTAAAATACATGAGCAACTTATTAATTTAGAGGCGAGGTTAATTACCTTAGAAAATAAAAATGGCTAAAAGATATGATCCTGTGGATATGGTATTTGAAATAATTAAAATAATTGTATTAATAATTATTTTTGGAATAATTATTGGAGCTCTTTTACCTTTAATACCTAAATAAAATGGAAGGAATAGCTGAATTTTCAGATTGGGAGAAATTGGATTTGCGTGTTGCGAAAATAAAAAGTGTTGAGGATATCGAGGGGGCGGATAAATTATATAAGTTGACTTTGGATGTTGGGGAAGAAATTGGTGAGAGGATTATTTGTGCAGGAATTAAAGGATATTATTCTAAAGAAGAACTTGAGGGGAAGATGATAATTTATTTTTCTAATTTGAAACCGAGGAAGATGAGGGGAATTGAGAGTCATGGAATGTTGTTGGCTGCTTCGACTTCTGGGCATGAGAGGGTTGTTTTGATAAAACCTAAAGAAGAAGTAAAATTAGGAAGTGAGATTGAGTTTAGAAAGTTTTAAATAGTTATACTGATTGGTATAATTAATTAATTTAGTAATTAGACATGATAAAAACAAAAGTAAAACAATGGGGAAATTCAATTGGCTTGGTTATTCCTAAGGAAGCTGCTGAAAGAATGAATCTTAAGCTTGGAGAAGATTTAGTTATAGAAATAAAGAGAAAGGAAAATCCTTTAAGAGAATCTTTTGGGAGTTTAAGATTTGGGGATTCTAAAAAAATATTAAAAGAAGTTAGAAAAGAGATGGAAAGTAAATGGATGTAAAAAGGTGTTTTGATACATATGCTTTAATGGAAATTTTTGATGGAAATCCTAAGTTTGAAAAATATATTAATTCTGATTTTGTCATAACTGATTTAACATTGGTAGAGTTTTATAATGTCATTTTAAAAAAATATGATGAAAGGACTGCTGAATATTGGTTTAAGAAATATATGAATTATTCTGTTAGTGTAGATAAATGGGTTTTAAAAGAAGCTATAAAATTTAAGTTTGAAAAAAGAAAAACTAATATATCTTTTTTCGACGCTGTGGGGTATGTTTTTTCTTTATCAAATAATTATCCTTTTGTTACTGGAGATAAAGAATTTGAAAATTTAAAAGGAGTTGAGTTTAAGAAAAAATGAAATCAGAAATAACGTTTGAAGATTGGGAAAAGGTTAATTTAATAGTTGGAGAGGTTATTGAAGTTAGTGATGGAAAGATTAAAATTAATGTTGGTGGGGAAGTTTTGTCTGAAAAGAAGATTGATGTAAAAAAAGGAGAGAAAATTGTTGTTGGCTTGTTTAATGGGAATTTGGTTTTTCCTTTGGTTGATGGTTCTGCAATTGTTCCTGAAAAGGATATTGAACTGGGAAGTCGTGTTGGATAAAGAGAATCACAGATAATTTTATAAATAGGTTTTTTGTGTGGGAAATATGGTAGAAGGCAATTTAAATCCTTTTTATCCCGGTTTTCCTTGGGGTTCGGCAGAGTTTTATAAACAGAAGTCTATAAGTTATATGTTACCTTTGGAAGAGCATTTAAAATTATCTTTTCGTAAAAAACAAAGGAAATCTTGGGAGAGGGATTCTAATGATATACAACTTAGCGGGATTTATAGAGGCAAAATAATTGGAGAGTCTAAGAAAGATTTTGTTTTTGAATTGCATGGAAGAGATATGTATTCAGCTCGAGAAAAAGCGGAAAAATCAAGGTTTACTAATCTTCCTTCTTCTTTAGGTGTTGGAGATAGCTTTGTTTTTGTTATTTATTATCGAAGAGATGAAGATTTTATTGTAGGTAATGGGAGCATTTGGCCTGCTGAAAAATATTGGCATAAAGATTTGAGGAAAGATGCTTCAAACATTTTGAGAGAAGGTTGGCTGGCTGGTTTTTGATAAAATGGTCTCGCTGACATGAGAGATTGATGATTTCGAGTTCTGCTTCGCTGGAAATTAATTAATGAGAAAAGTATTTGATTTAATATATATGTTCTAAAATATATTTTGTAATATATATGTTGGAGAATATAATTAATATTTCTTTCTAAAAACTCTTTCCCAAATTGTTTCTCGGTCTTTTCGTGAATCGTATGGCAGGTTCAACATTTTTGCTGCGATTTCTTTGTAGGCTCGAGCGGGTGTGCTTTTTGGTCGAGTGTGCACAACGGCGTCTTTGAGGTTTAGCGCTTCTTGCATGCAAATATCTTCTGGAACCATTCCAAGAATTTCAACTTCGAGCATTTCTTTTACAACTTCGGGGCTCATTTCTAATTTGTTTTTTCTAACTCTTGTAACAATAACTCCTCTAATTTCTTTTTTCATTTCTCCTGCCATTTTAATTAATTTTAGTGCGTCAGTTATTGCGGGCATTTCTGGGTTGGTGACAATTATTAATTCGTCGGCCATTTCAATCACCGAAAGTGCTTCCTCACCTAATCCTGCCGCGCTGTCAAGAATTATAAAATCAGAAATTTCTTTGAATTCTTTTTTGAAGCTTTTTATTCTGCCTGGGTCTAATGTTCTCATTTCTTTTATTGAAAGTGAAGATGGCATTATTTTTAATCCTGATTCGTGTTCATAAACTGCTTCTTCTGCACTGGCTTTTTTTGATAGAACGTGGTTTAAATTTATTGGGGCTTCGGGGGAACCTAAATGTATTCCGATGTTAGGCGTTGTTAAATTTCCGTCAATTACGAGCACGTCTTTCCCGAAATAGTTCATTGCCGCGCCTAAGTTTATAGCAGTTGTTGTTTTTCCCACGCCTCCTTTACCGGATGTTATTACAATAATTTTTTTCATTTTGACCCTAGAATTTAAATTTAGGATAGAAGAAATTGTTTTGTGTCACTTATAAACTTTTCCAAAGCTTCAGCATATTCTTTAAGTTTCTCAAGATTTACAACAATCTCCTTTCCTTGGTACATAATTTTTAACGCGACGTTTTTTCTGAATTCTCCAACTCGTTCTTTTCTGAGTTCCTCAATTTTTCTAAACATCTCATACATTTTAATGACTTCTAAGAAATTTTTATTTTTGTCAAATAATTCTTTTACCAACGCTATTTTTTGAATTGGGTTTGTTGGAATTTCTTTGATTTTCTTTTTCTTTTTTGCGTGTGTGAGAATTGCGTCGAGGCTTGTTTCAATCATTTGAGTCCATCTAAGAATTAAATTTTTTATCACATCGCAGGTTTTGGTGTATTTTAAACTAACATAGAGAAGGTGGTCAGCGCTTATTTTTTCCTTAATTATTTTTTCCATTTTGGCTTTTACTATTACAAAAAGATACTAATGAAAAGGGGTTTTTATACTTTTATGCTTTTGTTTTCAGAGAGTTTTTTGTTTTTTCTAATATTTTTATTGCTAAAGTTTGGAATTCTTTTATTTTTTCTATTTGGAGGTAAGTGGGGTTTTGGTTTTCTCCAAGCATGACTAATTTTTCGTCTTTGAGAAATTCTACACTACTGTCTTTGTGTTTTTTTACGGTTAAGAATAATTCAAGAATTTGTTCAATTTCTTCGTTTGTTATGGAGTATTTTTTTGCGCATTGTGTTTCAAATATTTCGAAGTTTGATTTCGAATTTGAAGTTAGCGAGATTCTTTGCCTGATGTGTTCGTATTGGAGAATTGCATTTATGTTTTTTGAAATTGCTTGTTTGAGTTCGAGGATTATTTTTAGAAGTAATCTTTTGTCTTTTACGAAAGGGTATGTGACGTAGAGAAGGTGGTTCGTTTTTTTAATTATTTTTTCTGCTTCTTCAATATTTTGGAGAATTTTTAGCATGTATTTAGGGGGTTTTGAATTAATATAGATTTATGTTTATTTAACTTAGTTCTAAAATGGCTTCTGCAAGGTCGCCGGTTCTTTCCAAAATTTCTTTGGCGTGTTTTTTTGAAGCGCCGGTTCTTTCCATCACAGTTTTAATATCGTCTTCGGAGATTTCTGGTTCTTCAGATTCTTCTCTTGTTTTGCCTGCGATTTGGAAAGTTTCTTGACCTTGCATGTTGATTTTTGTGACGGAAGGGTTTTCGATTATTATTTTTGTGCCGTCGTTTTTTTCAATTATAACTTTAGAAGCGTCGATTTCTTTTTGGGAAATTCCCATTTGTTTCATAACTGCTTGCATTTTTTTTGGGTTCATTCCGGGGAACATTTTAAAAAATAAAAGGAAGAATTATTCTTACGCCGATTATCAAAAGTATGAAAACTACGACGTGAGAGGGGTTTAGATTTATTTTACTTGTGTATTCTTCATTGAATCGAGTTAGTCCGCCGAATCCTCCAGGAAGGTTCACTTTGTTGTCTGCCATGATTATTTGAATTATAGATAGTTTTTAAAAGTTTCTTGAATGGGATTATGTATGACTAAAGAAAATATTGATTTTAAGGAGATGGAGGATAAGTGGCAGAAATTTTGGGAGAGTGAGGGAATTTATCGGGCCGATTTGAAAAAGAAGAAAATTTATTCTGTTGATACGCCTCCGCCGACGGTTTCTGGGGAGATGCATTTGGGACACGCTTTTAGTTATTCTCAGCAGGATTTTATTGTGCGGTTTAGAAGAATGTTGGCGTCGTTGAACGGTGAGAGTGTGTTTTATCCTTTTGGAACGGATGATAATGGTTTGCCGACAGAGAGGTTGGTCGAGAGATTAAAAAAAGTTAAAAGTAAAAATATGTCTCGAGCGGATTTTATTCAGTTGTGTTTGAAAACTTTGAAGGAAGTTACGCCAGAGTTTATTCAAGCGTGGAAGAATTTGGGGGTGTCTTGCGATTATGATGCGATTTATTCTACAATTGATGATAGCACTCGAAAATTGTCGCAAAAATATTTTATTGATTTATATAAAAAAGGTGAGGTTTACAAAAAAGATTTTCCGACGATTTGGTGTCCCGAGTGTCAGACTTCGATTGCACAAGCAGAGTTAGAAGATAAAGAATCTAATAGTTTGTTTTCGACTTTGAAATTTAAAGTTGGCGAGGGGGATTTGTTGATTGCTACAACTCGTCCAGAATTATTGGGTGCGTGCGTTGCCGTTTTTGTAAATCCTAAAGATAAGCGGTATAAAAAATTTGTTGGAAAAAAAGCGAAGGTGCCGTTGTTTAATCAGGAGGTTCCGATTTTGGAGGACGAGTCTGCAGAGATGGATAAAGGGACAGGAATCTTGATGATTTGCTCTTACGGAGATAAGTTTGATGTTGACGCAATTAATCGGCATAATTTGGAGCCAAGAGTTATTTTGCAAACTGACGGAACTTTAAAGGTTAAAGGTTATGAAGGTTTGAAAGTTAAGGATGCGCGAAAGAAAATTTTGGAAGATTTGAAAAAAAATAATTTGATTGTTGAGCAAAAAGATATTACGCATGTTGTGAATGTGCATGATAAATGTGGGACTGAAATTGAGTTTGTGTCGACGGAGCAATGGTTTATTAAAATTTTAGATAAGAAAAAGAAATTGGTTGCACAGGGTAAGAAAATTAATTGGTATCCTGAATTTATGTTTAAGAGATATGAAAATTGGGTGAATGGTTTGGAGTGGGATTGGAGTGTTTCTCGGGATAGGCATTTTGGAATTCCGATTCCGGTTTGGGAATGTAAAAAATGTAATGAAATAATTTTGCCTTCGGAGAAAGAATTGCCGGTTGATCCGTTGCAGACGAAAAAGAAATGTCCGAAGTGTAAAAAAGATGCGGTGCCGGAAAATAAAGTTTTGGATACTTGGGCGACATCTTCAATAACCCCGCAAATAGTTGATAGTTTGACAAAAGGCAAAATTGGAATTCCGTTTTCCTTGAGACCGCAGGCGCATGATATAATTCGGACTTGGGCATTTTACACAATTGTTCGAGGGTTCTTGCACGAGAATAAAATTCCGTGGGAAAATATTGTGATTTCTGGAAATGTTTCTTTGGGCGGGGAGAAAATGAGTAAGAGTAAGGGGAATGTTATTAATCCAAAAGATGTTATGGCTAATTATGGTTCGGACGCTTTGAGATTTTGGGCGGCGGGTTCGAAGTTGGGAATGGATTTGGATTATCAAGAAAAAGATTTGGTTACGGGAAAGAAAATGGTTAATAAATTATTGAATGCTTCGAAATTTGTTTTTATGAATTTGGATGATTACAAAAATGATAAGCCGAAGAAGTTGGAAAAAGTTGATGAGTTGTTTTTAGCGAGTGTTGGATGGTTGGTTCAGAATTGCACGAAGAGTTTTGAGAAATATGAATATTCGAGGGCGAAACAAGATATTGAGCAATTTTTTTGGAAGGATTTTTGTGATAATTATTTGGAGATTGTTAAGAAACGGGTTTATCAAGGAAGTGGGGACGCGAAAAAATCAGCACAGTATACTTTGTATAAAAGTTTATTGACGCTTTTGAAATTGATTGCGCCAATTATGCCTTTTGTTACGGAGGAAATTTATCAAGAACATTTTAAGAAAACGGAAAAGGATAAATCTATTCATATTTCTGCTTGGCCTGTGACGGAGATTGTGCAAAAAGATTTGGATGGGTTTTCGAGTTATACTGTTTTCAAATTTGTTATCGGGATGATTAGACAGGAAAAATCTAATGCACAGAAATCGATGAATTCTGAATGTGTTTTGACTTTGGATAAACAGAAGTTAAAAGATATTAAAGGTTTGGAAGAAGATTTGAAAAGTGTTATGAATGTTTCGGAGATTAAGGAAGGGGCGTTTAAGGTTGAGTTTGTATAAACTTATAAATCTCTTTTTTCTTTATGGAATATGACAGCTTTAACGAAATATGAATTGGAAGATTTGATAGAAGAGCTTGAGAAACATCGGGGTCGGGCGACTGAGTTGATTTCGGTTTTGATTCCGGCGGGTTATGATGTGAATGCGGTTCAGCGTCAGTTGGAGGCTGAGAAGTCTACGGCGAAGAATATTAAATCTACTGCGACGAGGAAAAATGTTTCGGATGCATTAGATAAAGTTGTTCGTGAGTTGAAAGGTTTGAAGAAAACTCCAGATAATGGGCTGGCGATTTTTTGCGGGAATGTTTCTAAGGTTGAGGGTCAGGATGACATGCAGATTTGGATTATTGAACCTCATTTGCCGTTGAAAATTAGATTATATCGTTGTGATAAAGAATTTGTTTTGGATCCTTTGAGAGAAATGACTGCAGTTTCGGAGATTTTTGCTTTAGTGGTTATGGATCGGAAGGAGGCGACGATTGGTTATCTTGAGGGAAAGAGAATTGAAGTTTTGCAACACATGACGTCAGGGATTCCGGGGAAAGTTCGAGCGGGGGGACAGAGTTCGCAGAGGTTTCACAGAATTACTGAGGGTTTGACGAGAGATTTTTATAAAAGAATTGCGGAGGAAGTGAAAAAGAATTTTTATGAAGAGACGAGATTGAAAGGAATAATTATTGGTGGGCCGATTCCGACGAAGGACGAGTTTATTGATCAAGAATTTTTGGCGACGCAGTTGAGAGAGAAAATAATCGGACGGGTTGATATTGGCGATGCTGATGAGTCTGGTTTGAAGGAATTGGTTGCAAAGTCGCAGGATATTTTAGCGAGTCAAGAAATAATCGCGGAGAAAAAATTGTTGGAGAAATTTTTTGAGACTTTGGGGGAGAAGCCAGAGTTGGTTTTTTATAAGTTAGAAGATATTGAGAAGGCTTTGGATTATGGTGCGGTTGATAAATTGATTCTTTCTAAAGAGTTGGATAAAGTTGTTGCGAAGAAATTGAAGACGAAGGCGATTGATATTGGTGCGAGTATAGAAATTGTTTCTACCGAGACTACTGAGGGTGAGCAGTTTAAGAAATTGTCGGGAATGGGTGCTCTGCTTAGATATAAGATTTAATTTTTGGATTTTGTTTCTTTTTGGTTTATACTTGTTAAAATTTTTTTCATGTAGCTCCACTACACTTCAAAAAATTTTAACTTCGTCTAATTCCAAAAATAAATCAAAATCTTTTAGAGGGAATAATTTGTGAGGGTTCAAAATTTGGAGTGTACTTGAGTATAATAATATTTATATATAGGATTTGAAGAGTTGATTGATGATAAGTCGTGAAGAGATAGATGGATTGCATGCCGAAGAGGGTGTTGCTTGTGATGAAATTCTTAAGAAGTTGAAGGTTGAGGATTATCAGAATTTTTTTACAATTAAAGAAACTTTGGATATTGCTTATCAAGAGTTTTTGGTTACTCAAAAAAATGCGAAAGTGTCTATTTTTAATTTGTATTTAATTGGGGGAAATCTGACTAAAGAAGGCGATAGACCAGATATTGATTTGCTTGTTGCGACAGATATGTGGTATGATAGTTCTGCCCCAAGAGATCTAAAAGCTGCAATATTTTGGCCCGGCTGTCAGTGTGATTTGGTGCAAGAAAAAATTTTGGGGTTAACTGATTTTTTTTCTAAAATTGAACAGGTTGGGAAGTTACCAGATGATTATAATATTGGTGTGACTAAGGGAAAAGTATTGTTTGAGCTTTACCCGGAAAATGGGGGGAAGAAAATTGATTTAAGCTATGTTAGAAATTTAGATGAGTGGTCTGGATTTCATTCTGAAGAGAAATTCATCGCGAGAGATGTTGATGAAAAAGGAAAACCTTTAGAGAGATTGATTTTGCGTAGATGGAAATGAATTTTAAGATATAAAATATGAAGCTTGTTTAGAATTTAGATATCCTTTTTTAACTAAACATTCTATTGCTCGTTTTTGGGTTTTATCTGAATCAAAATGTTGTTTGTCATCTTCTTGTAGAATACATCTTAACGTAGTTACTAATCTCCCTTCGAAAAATAAATCAAAATGTGGAATTCTTTCCTCTTCATCGAGATTATAGATTTCTATTCCCGCATTTATTTTTTTGAACCAATATTTTCCTCGAGTTGTTCCTTGAAAACCCATGTCTGATATTGGTTTATTTCTTGGAGCCATTTAAATCTGATAAAAAATTCTTTTTTAAATATTTTGGTTTGTTAAATTAAACTTTTAATTTCCTTATTAAGAAATTAGTTAGGAAGATTGTTGTGCTGACTACTAAAAACCAGAACAAAGGATAATAGGGAATATTCATTTGTTGAAAGTGGAAAACTAAATTGAGATTGTTCTCGATTGAGCCTTCAATTCTCGAGGCTAGGAAGACAATTATTATTGTGATTAAACTTATTATCAATGGTTTTTTTGTTCTTTTTGGAAGAAATCTAATTGAGTAAAAAGAAAGAGGAATTGTAAAAAGATGTTGGCTGGTTATTATTTTTGAACTTAAATGTCCTTGTTGGAAAAAATAATTTGTGATACCGAGGAAGGAATTTTTTGCAATTAAAAAATATATGAAATCGATTGTCCAAAGTAGAAGTGGGACTGTTAAAAGATTTAATTGGCTTTTTACAAGGGTTTTGTTTTTTGTTAAAAATCCTATTCCGAGGAGAATTAAACTTATGTAACATAACCATAAAATTATTAGGGGATTTTTTAAAATAAAAAGGGCGTCGAGAATTGCACTTATTCCAAATATTAAAAAAATTACTCCAGCTATAATTGGGATTATTTTTTCTTTTTTCATTAATTTGTATTGGCTCATATTTTTAAATGCTTTTTGTTTTATTAAATTATGGTGAATAGTAAGACTGTTGATGAATTGGATGGTGTGCGTGAAAAAGAAGATTTGCGGAAACTTGAGGCGGTGTTTTTTGTGTCGGGGCGGTTTTTGTCGATGGAGGATTTGATTTCTTTGAGTGACTTGAATCCTGTTGTGATTCGGGATTTGATTGATAGGCTTCGGGAGAAATATTCTGAGCAGGATTCGGCGATGGAGATTGTTGAGAAGGGCGGGCTTTGGAAAATGGATGTTCGGCAGGAATATTCTTATATTATTAATAAATTGGCGACGGGGTCGGCGGAGTTTTCGAAGGCTGAGCAAGAGACTTTGGCGATTATTGCTTACAAGCAACCGATTAAGCAGTCGGTGATAATTAAGATTCGAGGAAATAAAGCGTATGACCATTTGAAGAAATTTGTTGATTTGGGTTTGGTGAAAAGGAAGAAAGAAGGGCACACGCATATTTTGGCGTTGAGCGATGATTTTTATGATTATTTTAATTTGCCTGAAGGAGAGAATTTTTTGAGGGCGATTGATGGTGGGTTTGAGGAGGAGGAATAACTTTTTAAGATGAGAAAAGAGTTTAAGCTTTTAGTTTTTTTGTTTGTTCTTGCTTTTATTATTCGAGTTATTTTTGTTTTTGCTTCTCCGATAAAAATTTGGGATGAAACTGTTTATGCAAATTTAGGATATGATTTGAGTTCAAATTTTTTAGATTATTCTTTGAGAGATTCTGGATGGAGTGATTATATTCCTGGAAGTGAGAGTTTTTATAGTTGGCCGAATATGGGATTCAGAGCACCTTTGCTTCCGTATTTATTGTCATTGTTTTATTTTTTTAAATTAAGCTTTTTTGTTAACTTTTTTGTTGTTTTTGTTGGGGCTTTGTCAGTTTGTTTAATTTATATTTTAGGAAAGAATATGTTCAATGAAAGAATTGGTTTTTATTCAGCAGTTTTCTTAACATTAGTTCCATTACATGTTATTTATAGTGCTAGAATTTTTACTGAAATTTTAGTTACATTTTTTGAATTGTTGGTTTTTATTAGTTTTTGGAAGGGTTATGAAAAAGGAAATAAAACTTATAAAATCTTTTTTGGATTTTTTTTGGCATTGTCACTTTTGTCAAGATATACTGCGTTATGGATAATGCCAGTTTTTCCTATTTACTTTTTAGTTAGGGATAAATCTTTTAAATTTTTGAAGGATAAATATTTGTGGTATTCAATTTTAATCTTTTTTATTACTTTAATTCCTTGGTTTATTTATGGTTTTTTTACTTATGGTAATTTTCTTGGGGCATTTATCCATGGGTGGAAATCTTCTGCTTATTGGGGAGGGCTACAATCTTGGAATTTCTTTTTTGTTAATTGGTTTCGGATGTTTTCAGTAATTGGAATTGTTTTTTTTATTGGATTAATTTATGTTTTTTATAAAAGAGAATTTGTTAAAAAAGAATTTTCTCTTTTGTTGATTTGGTTTATTGTTTTTTTAGTATTTGCAATTTACATGCCTCATAAAGAGCAAAGATTTATTTTGCCAATTGTTCCCACTATTGTTTTAATTTCAGGGTATTTTTTTGATATTTTGAAGAAAAATAGAACTTTGATTTTTGGAGTTCTTGTATTATTCAGTGTTCTTCATTTGGGATTCCATTTTGGGGATATTTATCATGATTTTTATACCGATACAAATGAATGTTTTTTACAAGCTAATGAATTTTTGAGAGGGGTTGATTCGAATTCTGTTGTAATTACGGATGAGTCTTCAGTTGTTTTTTATTATACTAAATTAGAAACGTCTTTTTACCCCAATCCTTGGAATTATGAAACTTTGGAAAATTGGAAAGAAAATTATCCTGGAAGGGTTGTTTATGTTCTTTTCGGAGATTATATTATCAAATCCGAAGGAGAATCTGAAAGAATAAAAGAAGATTTAGAAAAAAATTCAGAAAAAGTCTGGGAATGTTTTAAAGGGGAGGGATATACTCTTGTTTATCAAATTTAATTATAAAGAAAGTGAATAATCTCACCTCACAAATCTTTAAAATACTTAAATTCCGTGTTTTTTAATGGAAACGCTCCCGATAATTTATTTATCTTATATGTTTGTATCAATTTATTTTCTGACTTTGTTTTTGTTGCTTTATTTTAGAAATAAGGACGATTTGTTTAAGTATCCTGAGCCGACGCATTTTCCGACGGTTTCTTTTGTTGTGCCGGCGTATAATGAGGGAGAGAGTATTGAGCAGACGATTCATGAGATTTTTGAAGTTGATTATCCGAATATTGCGGAAGTGGTTGTGGTTAATGATGCGTCGACGGATAACACGAGGGAGATTCTTGATAGGTTGAAAAAGAAATACAAGAAACTTGTCGTTATTCATAATGAGGTTAATACCGGGAATGCGGCGGGGTCGCAAAATATTGGTTTGAAATATGTGACTTCGGAGTTTGTTGTAGTGGTCGACGGGGATTCTTATCCTTCGAAAGATTCTATTAAGAAAATGATTGGTTTTTTGGAAGACCCTGTGGTTGGGGCGGTGACTTGTTTTTTTATTCCTCGAGAAAGGAAAACTTTTTTTGAAAGGTTGCAGACGATTGAATATCATGTGATTGCTTTTACGAGAAAACTTTTGGGTTATGTGGATTGCATTTATGTGACGCCGGGTCCTTTGGCTTTGTATCGAAAATCTGCTCTGGATAAAATTGGTGGTTTTGATGAAAAGAATTTAACGCAGGATATTGAAGCGACTTGGGCTTTGGCTTATCATGGGTTTACTCGTAGAATGTGTTTGGATGCTCACGCTACGACGAATGTTCCGAAAAAAATTATTCCTTGGTATAAACAGCGACGGAGATGGAATATTGGTGGGCTTCAATGTATTAGTAAATATAAGGGTTCTTTTTTTAGAAGAGGGATGTTGGGATTTTTTATTTGGCCTTTTTTTGTTTTACAATTATTTCTTGGTCTTTTGGGTTTGAGTATTTTTGTTTATTTGATGTCGACGAGAATTATTAGTAATTATCTTTTTATGAAATATTCGATTCCGGTTGGGACGCCGTTAATTACGATGAATGATTTTTTTGTTACGCCGAGTTTTTTGAATTATCTTGGAGTTATTATGTTTGTTTTGGGGGTGTCGTTCACAATTTTGATATTATATATTATGAAATCAGAGGTATTGAAGAAGCAAAATATTTTTAATATGCTGATGTACTTCTTAATCTACCTTGCGGTATACCCTTTCATTATGATTTCGGCGTTGTATTATTATTTCAAGGGAGGAACTAAGTGGAGATGAAAAGTCAAAAATATAATTTCCTGTATGCGTTGATTATAACGATTCTTATTTTTAATTTTGGAATTTTTATGGGTTACAAATTGGAGACTTCGAGATTGGATAAAATAAATGATTTTTCGCTTTTGGCGGAGATTGAACTTTTGGATCAGAAGGTTCAGAGCGATGCTTTGTCGATGATGGATTTAAATTGTGATTTGTTGGTTCAAGAAAATATTATTTTTGCGGATAAAATTTTTGAGGATGCGAAAAAAATTCAGAATTATGAGAATGCAAATAGGATGAATAATGAGATTACTATTTTGCATAAAAAATATGATTTATTGAGGGCGTTGTTTTGGATGAATAGTTTGAAGGTGCAGAAAAAGTGTAATTCGGATTACCATAATGTGGTTTATTTTTATGATTATGACGCGCCGACTTTGGATCAGAAATCGAGGCAGAGGTTTTTTTCTAATCTTTTGGGAGAGTTAAAGTCTGAGGAAAAAGGGAAGGTTATGTTGATTCCGATGGCGGGAGATTTGGACGCGGGGTCGATTAATTTGTTGATGGATAAATACGGCGTTGAGAGTTTGCCGGCGATTTTGATTGACGAGAAAGTTGTTCTGACTGACGTTGAAAGTCTCGAACAGATTCGAAGCTATCTTAATTAATTGTTCTTTTCTACAATACAAATATTAAAAAAAGGAATTGGGCTTTTTATTTGATGGGAGAATGTTTTAAATGCGGGATTTCGGGGAGTCGTGTGCTTTTGAGGGACGCGATTGTTGAAGAAGGCATTGTTAAATTTTGTAGGAAATGTTTGGAAGAGGAAAGATTGCCCGCGATTAAAAAAGTTGTTGAAGAGGATGCTAGTAAATTGAGTGTTTATGAACGGTTGTCGCGGACGAGGGGAATTAATCCTAAAGAACATAAAGAACGGATTTCGAGTTTTGGAAATAATTCTGTGCACGATTGTGAGTTGAGGGATTTGGTTGAGGCGAATTATGCAAATAAAGTTAAACAGGTTGAAAAGAGAAGGCGGGACGATTTGGCTGATAATTTTCATTGGGTGATTATGCGGGCTCGGAGGAGCATGAAAATGACGCCTGAACAGGTGGCTGTTGAAATTGGGGAGCCTTTAAATGCTATTAGACTTGCGGAGAAGGGAATTGTTCCGGAAGGGGATAATCGGTTGGTTAAAAAATTGGAGAATTTGTTGAGGATTAATATTTTGAAAAATGTTCAGAGAGCTGATTTTAAGAGGCCGGAGTTGGATTTGGATGAGCCTGACGTGACGAGGATTTTGACGCTTTCGGATTTGCAAGAAATGAAAAAGAAAAAAGATATGGAGAAGGTTGTGGAAAAGGATGATGCTGAGAAATTTATTCCTAAGAAGAAAACAGATTGGTTTGGTTTTTTGAGAAGGCGGAAACAGAAAATTCAATTTGAGGAAGAGTTGGCGTTGGAAGAACCGGTTGATCATTTGGACGATGATGATTTTGAGGAAATAGAAATTGCCGAGGTCAAGAAGCCGGAAAGGGTTAGGAGAATACCAGTTCGTGGCGAGGAGATTAGTGCTAATAAGTTTGAGAAAACAAAGTCTGAGAAAAAAGATGTGTCGGATGAGGATATTAGCGGGTTGATTTGGAAAAGGTAACTTTTATAAACCAAAATAATTCTTTCTTATTATGGAAGTTAAGATTTTAGAAGATTCGAAGGATGACATGAGAATTGAAATTGATAATCTTACGATTGCGGAGATTATGCGGGTTTATTTGAATAAGGACTCGGCTGTGACTTTCGCGGCTTGGCGAAGAAATCATCCGACTGAAAATCCGGTTTTGGCGTTTAAGACAAAAGGTAAAACAACGAAGAAAGCTCTGAGTGATGCGATTGCTTTGTTGGAAAAAGATTTGGATGTTTTGTCTTCTGATTTTAAGAAGTTGAAATAATTAATTGCTTCGCTTAAATATTTCCTCCAATAGAAAAAAATTCACTTATTTGAGTAACTATGTCTGAAGGTAATTCGTGTATTTTTTTTAGAGTTGGATCTATCATTCTTGTAAAAGGTAAAAGATATATTATTGGATGTTTAGTATGATACGTTTCTTTTAATCGTCTTCTTAGTCCGGAATCTGGATGTTTTAATATAGCAGTATGTTCTCTTAATGTGCCTTCACGTACATGACAAGATACATGAAGATATCCGCTTCGAATGAGGCTTCGACTTACTTCATAATTTTCATCATTTATTTCTTGCGAGCTTTCTAAATTTTTTAAAAGAAATTCATATTCTGTATCTGGAAAGATCATGTTTTATCTAATTTTTCCAATTATATAAATATTATTATACTTGATTTTCTAATTAATTTTATGGCGAATAAAATATCTACTGGAAGTTTCGATTTTAATAAATGGCTTTATGGTGGTTATGAGCGAGATGTGATTACGATGGTTGCTGGTGGGCCTGGAACTGGGAAGACGAACCTTGCGATTTTGTTGGCATGTAGTCAGGCACAGATGGGGAATAAAGTTATTTTTATTGACAGCGAGGGGGGTTTTAGTATTGAGAGAGTTAAGCAAATTGTTGGAGAAAAGTATGAGGAAATTTCTAAGAATATTTTGATGTTGAGTATTGTAAATTTTGATGAGCAGAAAAAAGTTTTTGAGACGTTGTTGGAAAAAATAAAAACGAATCATGTGGGAGCGATTATTGTTGACGGGATGGCGATGTTATATCGTTTGGAGTTGGGTTGTTCGGATAAAGAGAAAGAAGAGGGGAAGATTCAGAAAATTAATCATGAGGTTGCGAAGCAGATGCGAATGCTTTCAGAGATTTCGCGGAAACAGAATATTCCGATTTTGATTACGAATCAAGTTTATAGCGGGTTTGTTAGTCAGGAAGATTTTATGAAAGGAGTTAAGGGTGAGACGAATTTAGTTGGAGGAAGTTTGTTTAGATATTGGAGTAAATGTATTATTGAATTGCAAAATGATAACGGAAGACGGAAGGCGGTTTTATTGAAGCATCGAAGTTTGCCGACTAAGCAATTTTCTTTTGAAATAAAGAATGAAGGGGTTGTGAAAAAAGGTTTGTTTTGAGAATAATTAATTTTAAATAGTGTTGTTTGAATGATAGAAAATGGCAAATAAAGCTGGACATTTAATTTCTTTGGAAGAATTGACAAAAAAATATGATATTGTTTTGACAGATAATTCTGCTTTGATTGGATGGCAAGGATTAAATACTCGGCCTAAAAAATTTGGAAAAAAAAGTGATGCTTTTATTCAGGAAAGAGTTGCATTCAATCAATTCAAATGTGCTTTAGTAGGGAAAGGAAATTGTTATTTCACTCCCACATTATTTTATCAATTTAGAGAGGGAATTAATACCGAAACTTCTCCTGAAGGACTTCTTTCAAAATTTGAGGGAATGAAAATTTCTGAAGATGAATGGGAAGTATATGGAAATGCTCGGGAAAGAGATAGAGTGTTGGTTCAATCAGCGAGGGAATTAAAAAGAAATAGGAAAATAATTTTTTTAAAAGAAGATGAACTTGAACCTTATAGAGATTTGATTATTAGATATGCTTTTTTGAAGCGAAGAAATAAGTTGGGGGATGTCAATTATGATACTCTTATGACTGGAGCCACTTTAGCTTTGGAGAGGAAAGATTCTGTTGCAATCATCTCAAATAATATCCCTTTATTTTATTCTTGGAAAGATTTCCTTTCTTTGGAAGCCAATCTTAATTTTGAGAAATTTGCTTTTTATTTTAGGAGAAGTAAGGAGCATTATTCTAAAGGAATAATATGAAAAAATTATTTACTACTTTATTCGTTTTGGGAAGTTTGTTTTCGAGTGATTTTGTCGAGGCGAAAGATCGGGTTCGATTTACTGTGAGTTATAATCAAGGAAGGTTGGAAAATAAATCAGCGTCGGAAGATGGAGATGATCCTCATGGTGAGAGTTATGATGGAGGTGTTTTTAATCGGGTGAGTTTGGGTTGTTATAATTCTAAGAAAGGGGATTTGATGGGGGTGGAGACAAAAGGTTTTCAGTATGATTTGGTTCTTGCTTTTGGTGGGACGAGTTTTACAAAAAAATCTGAGGCGGAAATTATTAAGAGAAGTATTTCTGGGGCTTGGCCGGCGATGTCATATCGATTTAAAGTCGATGATGATTTGAGTCTTAGAACGGGTTTGGGAGCAATTCCGATTATACAAATAACTCATGAAAAAGCGGGGGAAAATCACCATGCAAATTATTCGGGGTTGGAATTTATTTTAGGATTTACTTTTGAGAAACTTAAATTTCCTTTTGATATTGGATTAAATATTTCTTATGGATACTTGAAAAAAATAAGTCAGAGTGATAATGTTGTTGAGGGTGTTTATCGATTGCCGGAAGAACAGAGTTTTTTTAGTTTTGGCGTTGGAATTACTGAGGATATTTTTTAGTATCTTTCTTCTTTGAGAATCCACTTACTTTCTTTTGATTCTTGTTCTTTCAATTTTTTTAAAAGTTCTAATTCTTTTATTGCCCTTCTGCGAGGATCTGTCTTATCAAGATGTTCTTCTAATGTTTTTGGAATTTTTCTTATTAAATATTCGTCAGGATTTAAGTTTCTTGTTTGATTATTATTTTTTAGGAAATCTCTTGCTTCTTCTTCAGTTTCAAAGAAATATTCTTCGAATTTGTCTTCTTCTGGTGAAGAAAATGGAGAACATGAATTATTGATTCCAAAAAGTAAAATATATTTTTTAGAATGTCCTTCAGAAAGGTATCTTGGAACTTCTGTATCAAAATAATTTTGATGTGCACCTCTTGCCCATAAGTCTAATTTTACCATAGAAAGAATAAGAGTTTAAAGTTTATAATTATTATGGCGAATTATTCTCAGCTTCTTCAGCTTTCTTTTTTTCATATTCTTCTATTCGTTCTTTGTTTGTTGGGCATTCGTTGTTGAAGCAAAAAATCCAAGGCTTTTTTCCTTTGGCTAAACGCATCATTAATGGGAAACTGCATTGCTCGCAAATTTTTTCGGCTTTTTTTATGACCCCGTTTGGTGGAAGAGAATAAGTGTTTTTACATTCGGGATAGGCGTTGCAAGCGATGAAATTTCTTCGAGTTTTTTTAGAGTAAGTTATTGCCAAATCTCCTTTTTGACATTTTGGACATTGAACTAAAATGTTTTCAATTTTTTGTTGGGCAATTAATTCATCGTTTGCGTTTAATAATTCTTGTCCGATTTTGTTTTCATTTTTTTCGAAATCTTTTGAAATCTCGGTTATTGTTTTTTTTGCTTTGTCAATTATTTTGTCTTCTTTTTCTTTGAAATCTTTTTTTGCTTCGGTGATTGATTCCATTTCTTTTTCAAAGTTTCTTGTGAGTTTCTTGTCTATGATTATTGGAGAATATTTTTCTAAAGTGTTAATTAAGGAAATTCCTAAAGAGGTTGCTTCGATTGATTTTTCTTTTACATAGCCTCGGTCGTAAAGTGTTTCGAGAATTGAAGAACGAGTTGCTTTTGTTCCGAGGTTTCTTTTTTCTAATTCAGAAATTATTGAAGCTTGTGAAAATCTTTTTGGAGGTTGGGTTTCTTTTTCTTCGGTTTTTTGGTCGATGATTTTAACTTCTCCTTCCATATCTGGAACCTCGTTTTCTTTTAATTTAGAAGGGTAAATTCCCATCCAACCTTTTTTTCTAATTTGTGAACCATTTGTAGAAAAGATTAATTTGTCAACTTCAGCTGTAATTCTTTTTTTGTCGATGATTGCGTCGTCGCAAAATAGTGCTAAGAATCTTCGGACAATTAAATTGAATATTTTTTCTTCGTCGCCGGATAAAATTCCTAATGTTCCAGTTGGATAAATTGAAGGATGTGCTGGGTCGGTTTTTGGTCCTTCGATTGGTTTCTTTTTTGTGATTAATTCCTCGATGCCATATTTTTTTGAAAGTTCTTTTAATATTTTCTCGTAGCCTATTTCTGTGGGAAGTTTTTGTGAGGATGTTCGGGGATAGGAAATTAATCCAGAAAGATAAAGTGATTGTGCGGCTCTTAATGTGTTTGAGGGAGTTATTCCGTGGAATTTGTAAGCTTCGGTTTGGAGGTTTGTCAAATTGAAAGGCGGATTTGGAGGAAGAATTTGTTCTGTTTTTTTGGTTTGTGCTAAAGTAGTTTTTCCAATTAAGTTTTCGAATTTATTTAATTCCGATTTGTCAAAAAGATCTTTGATGTATTTTAATTCTAATTTATTCTTTTTATCATCAACTGTTATGAAAACTTGCCAGTAGGGTTCTGATTCAAATGCTTGTATTTCTTTTTCTTTGTCGACGATTAATTTTAATGCTGGGCCTTGGACTCGTCCGATTGACATTATTTTGAATCGTCCGGTTGTTTTTATTGCGTTCATTAAAGCTCTGGATAAATTTATTCCGTAGAACCAGTCGAGGTAGTGTCGGGTTTCACCGGCGATTGCTTGACCCCATTCTAATGTTGAGAGTTTGTTATCATATGATTTGTTTAGTTCGTCGTTTGTTAAAGTTGAGAATTTCATTCTGTTGGCGTCTTTTTGTCCGCAAATAAATCTCACGACATTCATTCCAATTACTTCACCTTCTATATCAAAGTCCGTCGCTACTGTCACGCTTCCCGCACCTTTTACTAAATGTAAAATTGTGTCATGATATCTTTTTGTGAAGTCGCCTTTTCTTGCGAGATAATTTGGAACCCACGAAACATCAAATGTTGGAATTATTGTTCCAGCAGAATTTTGTTTTAATGTGAATAAATGTCCGACAGCACAAGCGACGACTAATTTTTTCCCTTTTCTGTCTACTTCGTAGAATGCTATTTTATTGTCGTATTTTTGAACGGCTTTTCCGAGAGCGTTCGCAATTTTTCCTGCGGCTTGTGGTTTTTCTGTTATAATTAATTCATAACCATTTTTTTTAAGCTCGGTTTTTGGAGGCGTGTAGCTTATTGATTCTGTTTTTTTATAACTTTTTTTAGATGTAGTTTTTTTACGAGGGTATTTTTTTCTTGGAGTGCTTTTCTTTCCAATTTTTTCAACGGTTTCTTTTTCTGGCGTTTTGTAAATTTTTTCTACAGCTTGTGTGGGTTTTTGAATAATTATTTCTTTGACTTCTTTTTCAGTTGTTCTTTTCAAATCATCTTTGTCAATCGGGAAAAAATTTCCTGCCAATTTCTCTTCTTTTGATGGAGTTTCTTTCTTTTGCATTTAAGTTTAGAAAAATAAGGGTTTTTAAATATATTCTGTTTCTATATATAATGAAGATTTTACAAATACCAGAGTTTCGTCAGACATACGGATATGATTGTGGGGCAAAGGCGGCACAGTCAATTCTTGCGTATTACGGCATTGATATTAGGGAAGATAAAATTATAAAACTTGCTGGGACGAATAAAAACGGAACTTCTATTGGGGGAATTGTTAAAGTTTTGAAAATGAATAAATTAAAATGTGATGTTTCTGAAATGAATATTGATGATATAAAAAAATATCTTGATAAAAAAATTCCAGTGATAATTTTGTTGCAGGCGTGGACGCTTAAGAAAAAAGTTGATTGGAAAGAGAATTGGGAGGACGGGCATTATGTTGTGGCGATAGGTTATGATAGTAAGAAAATTTATTTTGATGATCCGTCGAGTGTGTTGAGAACTTATTTGACGCATAAAGAATTGTTAGATAGGTGGCATGATGTGATTAAAGGAAAGAAATATTTTAATTGCGGGATTGCAGTTTATGGAAAACGGCCGATGTATTCTTATATTAAAGTAAAACACATGGGTTAGATTTCAAAAATTTTAGGTCTTCTTGAAACGTTTATTATTTTTGTTTCTCCGATTTGTTCTTCGATTCCACCTGCTTCATGTATGTGCGCGGAAATTAAAATGTCTGGATGAAATTCTTTGATTGCTTTTTTCACTCCGCTTGAACCAAGGAATCCTGAGAATTCCGCCTTTCCTCCTCGGTGGTGCATGTGAGTTACCATTATTTTTTTATTTGCGTCTTTTATTTTTTCATGTCCTCTTTCTAAATCTTTGAAAAGTTTTCTTGTTTCTCCGCTGTCGATTCCCCAATCGATTGTTCCCGAACCGAAAATTCCTAAGTTTCCTCTTCTTAAAGAATAGCCGTGAATGCTTTTTGTGTTTGGATATTTTTCTGCGAGGAAGTCAATCGTTTCTTTTGATTCGTGATTTCCGGGAATTATTAAAACTTCTTTTCCTGCTTCGATGAATGGGCCGATTAAATTTTTTGTGGAGTTGTCCATGAAAGTTAAATCTCCTGCGAGAATTATTAAATCGACGTTTTCATCTTTTGCTTTTTTTGCTAATCTTTTTACTAAGCCTGTGTCGCCGTGAATATCGCCTATCGCTAAAATTTTTGTTTTCTTGTTCATAAAAATATATGATTTGAGAATTAATAAGTGTTCTGGAGGTATATTTTCACTTATTGGATGTAGTAAATGGATGTTACAAAACATTTAAAAGCACGTTATAATCTGAATATATAGGTTTAAACATATACTTTACACACCATGAAAGACAACTTTGATATCTTTTTTAGGAGAAAGCCAGCTATGATGTTGGTGTCTCTGAAGAAGAACACGAGGATGAGGTATGGAAGTGTTTTGGCTAAAGAAGTGGATTGTACTTATAGCCATGCAGTGAAAATTCTGCAGACGTTAGAAGAACTTAAGTTGGTAGGTTTCGAAAAAAAGGGGCGAATAAAAGTGATCCAACTTACGAAGAAAGGACGAGACGTTGCAGATGCGATTGAGAACATTCAGTCGCTTGTAAAATAATTTCAAAACACGCCAGCCCCTGAAAGAACTTGAAGGAGTTAAGAGTTTCCATTAGAAATGCTCTATTATATCTTTAAGTATAGTTTAATTTAAAAAAGAAATTCGTTTTTTTACGAGATGCAAAGAAAATATGTGGTGATAACTGGAGGTGTGCTTTCTGGGCTTGGTAAGGGAATTGCGATTGCGAGCATTGGAAAGATTTTGTCGTCGAGTTATAAAGTTGTGCCGATAAAGTGTGATGGTTATTTGAATGTTGATCCGGGGACGATGAATCCTGTTGAGCATGGAGAGGTTTTTGTTTTGGATGACGGTGGAGAGGTCGATATGGATTTTGGGCATTACGAAAGATTTCTTGGAGTTGATTGTAAGTTTGATTGGAATTTGACGATGGGGCGAATGTTTAATGATATTCGAGAGAAGGAGCGGAGGGGAGATTATCTTGGGAAGACTGTTCAGATGATTCCACATGTTTCGAATTATATTAAGAATCATTTTGTTAAAGTTGGTGAGGAGAGTAACGCTGATGTTGTTTTGATTGAGATTGGTGGGACGATTGGAGACATGGAGAATGAACTTTATATCGACGCTGTGCGTTCTTTGGCGAGGAAAGTTGGAAAGGAAAATATTTTATTTATTCATTTGACTTATGTGCCGATTCCGATGGGAGTTGATGAGCAGAAGTCTAAACCGACGCAACAGAGTATTGGTTTGTTGAGACAGAAAGGGATTGAGCCAGATTTAATTATTGCGAGGTGTAGCGAAATGTTGAGCGAGCATGTTAAGAATAAAATTGCGTCGACGAGTAATTTGTTACAAGAAGAAGTTATTACGGGAATTGATGTCGACGATGTTTACAAGATTCCGTTGGTTTTTGAGGAGCAGGGGCTTTCGCAATTGTTGGCGAGAAAATTGAATATGCCGATTCGTGTAAATTTGGATAATTGGAAAAAATTGGTGGATAATAAAAGTAATGCGAAGAAAGAAGTTACGATTGCGATTGCGGGAAAATATACTTCGTTGGAAGATTCTTATGCTTCGATTATTGAGGCGTTGAATCATTGTTCGGCACATTTTTCTACAAAGATAAATGTTAAATGGTTTGATACCAGCGATGATAAAAAAGTTGATTTGAAGGGGATTTCTGGGGTGATTGTTCCAGGCGGTTTTGGTTCTCGAGGTACTGAAGGAAAAATTTCGATTATTAAAGAGTGTCGGGAAAAAGGAATTCCGTTTTTGGGAATTTGTTATGGTTTGCAAATGGCAGTTATTGAGTTTGCTCGGAATGTTTGTGATAAAATTTTGGCGAATACTACTGAGGTGGATTGTGCTTGCGAGTTTCCGGTTGTGGATATTCTTCCTGATCAAAAAAATGTTAAAAATAAAGGTGGGACGATGAGGCTTGGGGCGTATCCTGCGAAAATAAAAGAGGGAAGTTTGGTTAATTTTTTGTATGGTTCGAAGGAGGTTTCGGAAAGGCATCGTCATAGATATGAAGTTAATCCGACTTGTCACGATTTGTTGGAAGAGCATGGTTTGATTTTGAGCGGGATGTCTCCCGACGGAGAATTGGTTGAATTTATTGAATTGAAGAATCATCCTTATTTTGTTGCGACGCAGGCACATCCGGAATTGAAATCGAAATTGGAAAAACCTGCACCGTTGTTTAGAGGTTTGGTTGATGCCGCGATAAGATTTAGTGAGAAGAAATCTGGTGAGAGTTTTGATTAGTTTTTTCAATAATTTTAAATACTATCTTCTCATAAATAATTTATGGTAAAGAGGTGGATTCAGCAGGCGATTCATAGGCCTGGGAGACTTCATTTGGATTTGGAAATTCCTGAGGGGACGAAAATCCCGATGACGCTTTTGAATGCGATTATTAAGGCGAAGGCTGGTGACACAATAAAAAATCCGACTTCGGTTGGAAAGAAAAAAATTCTTGTTACGCGGAAGATTGAACAGCGTGCGATTCTTGTTAGGAATTTGAAAGGAATGAAGAGATAATTTTAAAACCTTATTTTTTCTAATTTAACCATGACAGCATATAAAGGAATTAAGTTTGCTCCGTTGACGAAGGAGGAGATTGCTGAGCGGTATGCTGAGGTGCAGGAAGAAATGGGCGAGGTTTTGGAATGGAAGAAGGAAGAGGAGGCTCGGTTGGTTGATGAGAATGTGAGTCCTCAGGCGAGGTCAGCGGCGAAGAGGGCGTTGAAAAAAGTTGCGCGAAGAATTAATACTGTTAAGGGAACTATTTTATATTGGAAATTGCGGAATGAAGGGCAGAGTCATTTTAAGGCAAATCTTGAGAAGAATGAGTTGTGGGCGAGTTTATCAGAAAGCGACAAAAGTGAAGAATGAGTACAATAATTCTTATAAAGAATCTAAATATAAAATATTTATGATTGCTTGTGTTGATTCGCAGAGAGATTTTGATATTTATTTTGAACATCAAGAAATTCTTGATTTGGATGGAAAACCTCTTGAGGGAAAATTGGTCAGGGTTCACAAGCCAAAACAACAAGGTTTGATGCGTGTTTCTTTAAATGATTCTATGAAAAATCATAATGGGTATGGAATTGGTATTGAGGATAAATGGCCTTGGAAAAATTCTGAGGGGGAAGTGGATATTTTTATTGGAAATCATTTTTATGATATTCTGTTGAAAGAAGGGATTGTAGGAACAAGATATGGTCATATGGGCAGTAAGATTCATTTGTATAATCGGTCTTTTTTAAGTTTTATGGAAGAGATGAATGTTGAACATTTGGAATTTTATGTTGAGAATAGAGATAGATTACATTCGAGTTTAGGCTAATTAACTAAAATTTTTTGGAAAATTAATAACGATAATATTATAAATAAAAAATTTCTATGTTAGTCATGGCCCCGTAGCTCAGCCTGGTTAGAGCACCAGACTCTTAATCTGGGTGTCGTGGGTTCAACTCCCATCGGGGTCATTTTTAAAATAAAATGAAATTTTGTAAAAAGTGTGGTGCGATTTTGAGGTTGAACAAGATTGATAAAACTCTTTCGTATTCTTTTTGTGACGGATGTCAGGATTTTGAATTGTTTAAAGATGGAAAGCAAATTGATTTTGTTGTGAAGGAAAAGATGGAGAAGATGGAAGAGTTCGGCGAGGGTGTTTCGGATGATGAGAATAATTTTGCGGATTATAATAATAAATGTGAGAAGTGCGGTTATGAAAAGGCCGAGGTTATAGATTTGGGGCAATCTTATTCTGACGAAGATAATGTTTATTTATTGAGATGTGGAAAATGTGGTTGGACTGAAAGAGTTGGGAAGGCGAGTTAGAAATTACCGATATTCTCTTCGTGTGTGTCCGCATTTTACGCATTTGAAGAATTTTGTTGGCGATTCGTCGCTTGCTCGGGTTTGGATTTCCCAGAAATAACATTTGTCGCTTTCGCATTTTATGCAGTCTTCGTTTACGATTGGGTTGACATCAATTTCTTTTCCTTTTACAACTGGTGTCGCTGGTTTTTTTTCTTTAATTTCTTCAGAGGATGTGATATCTAATTTGCCTTTAGCAGAATATTTACATCTTGGGCAACCTGCGTTTTTTATTTTTTGTATTAGAACGGCTCCGCATTTTGGGCAGAATTCCATACTAGAGAATCTCCTTATAAGAAATAAATTTAATTTTCTTATTTGTCATTTTATGTTTTGGGTATTTTTGTTTATAAAAGTTCCTAATTTATATCGCAAAATCCTCTTTCACTTTCAGGTCTTGAATTTTCATAAAATATCAGTTTTCCCCATCCAACATAAGGTGCGAGCTTGAAAACTGCTTTTCCTACAAGTTGTTCTTTGGAGATCGATTTTTCTACGTCTAATTGTCCGTTATTATTGTCGCCCATTGTTGAGAATGTGTAGGTTCCTTCGGTTTCTTCTATTTTTATTATTCTGTGGATTAAAGGATTTTGTCTTCCTCCGTCGAAAATTATTACATCGCCTACTTTTAGTTTTTCAGGTTTTGCTTTTATTATAAATAGGATGTCTCCTTTATTGAAGCCTTTTCTTAAAATAAAGTCGTCGGTTTGGGATTTCATTATTGAAAATGGCAAATATTTTTGGTTGTGCTCGGTCCACCATTCGTTTGAATTTGAAAGTAAATTTCCCTCGTGATACATTGAGCAGGATTCTACGATTGCTAATGGCAGGGCGGTTCCGGTTACTAAACTTAGGACAGGGAAGAAAATAAATTTAATGAATAGGAAAAGAAATATTACTGAGAAAATCCAGCCTTTTAGGGAGTCGTCTTTCCAGATTGTGAACCAAAGTTTGTCTAAAATTTTTCTTACGTTGTCCCAGGCTTTTCTTGTTTTTCCCATTTTATATTTTTGTTTTAAATGTTTTTAAATTTTCTTAAGTTAGTTTCTCTTCTTCAAATTTCTTTAAAATTGTTTTTCCGCTGAAATGTGAAATTAATGCGAAACCTAATGAAACGAAAAATAGGGACCTCACTCTTTCGAGAAGGGTTAAAGCAAGTCCAATTTCTCCAGAGCCCATTAATATTTCAAATAATCCTGTTTGACTTGCTTCTTGGAATCCCAATCCTGCCGGGACTGGAACGAAATTTATTATTCCCCAAACCACAATGGACATAATTATTTCTGTTGGACTTGCGTGCACGCCGAAAGCCATCAATAAAAATTTAAATTCATAATAAGTTGCGATACCAAATAGGAAATATATGAAAGAACTCCAGAAAAATTCTTTTTTGTGATGGATGAAAAAGTTACCCATTTTTTCTTCTACTTCTAAAATTATGCTGGAGAAATTTTTTAATTTTTTAATTTTGTAAAATCTTAGAAGATTGAAAAAATAAGTGAATGGGCCTTTGCCTTTGATTGAGAAATAGTAAACGAATACTAAAACTATGAAACAAATTAACATAAAAAGTGCGAGTAGAAGTTTTAGCGATTTGTCGACGTTTGGAAGAAAAAGTATTAAACATAATCCGATCATTCCGACGACAAAACTTCCAAGGAATTCTACAAATTTGTCGATGATGATTGCCGAGCTTCCGGTTTTGTAATCGATGTCATTTTCTTTTTTTAGCATGTAAGCTTTTAGTGGTTCTCCGCCAACTCGGACTGATGGAGTTGTGTAAGAAACTGCAAAACCTGCGATGTGTTGTTTTAGTAAAGACCAAAATGGTGCTTTGGCTCCGTGGGCACTTAAAATTATTTGTATTCTCCAAGTGTTGAAAAATAAGACAGATGTTGTGAATATTCCGAAGAGAACTAAGTAAAATGGATTTATGTTTTTGTAAATTAATTTAATTGATTCTGGTCCAAGATGTGCGAGGATTGCCCCGAAAATAATTATTCCAATAATTAAAGATATTATTAAATTTGCTTTTTTTGACATTTTCTCTTTTTATTAATTAACTTAAATTGTTTTTAAAATGTTTCATTACATAAGTTTAAGTAGTTTATTTGGTTTGATTTTTTATGGTTAAGAAAAAGAGAGGAAAGTTTTTTTTGATTTTGATTTTGATAATTGTTATTGGTGGGTGGTTTGTTTTGAATCAAAAAACTTCTGCGACTTTTGAGGATATTTGTAATAACGCTGGTTGGAAGGCAGTGCCTCAGACCGACGCTGAAACTGGAGCAGATGCTATTTTGTGTTGGAAGGCAGAAGATCCTTTAATTGTTGGAGATGGTTTTACTTATGATTGTGGAAAGGGGAATGAAGTTGTTTATTATTTTGTAGATAGAAATCCAGAGCTTGTAAAAAATGCTATGGGTGACGATTTATTTAATTATGTCGCAGGCAATTGTGATTTGGTTGGGTTTTGAATTCCGAAATATTTAAATAGTGTATATTTCTTGTGTATACAGAAGGTATATATTATAATGGATATATTTGATAATTCAATTTTGTGTAATAAGTGCAATAAGAAAATGCAGAAGGCTAAAATTATTAAGAATGGTTTTGTTTTTCGGGCTGTTGTGTGTCCGGGTTGTAAAGAGAAAATTTTGCATCCTGTCGACGAACATAAATACAATAGTTTTATAAATTTAAAGAATAAACAATTTAGAGTTAAAATGAGACTTGTTGGAAATAGTTACGCGGTTTCGATTCCGAAAGAAATTGTTTTGTTTATGAACCAACAGGAAAAAATTTTAGATAGTATGGTTAAATTATGTTTCGAGGATATGGGAAAATTGAGTTTAAATTTTAAGGAGTTAGAAAATTAAAATGGATTATGAAAATAGAATTTATGAAATTGTAGGAGCGTATTCACCGCAAGGTTCTGAATTGAATTTTGGAAATTATGAAACTCAAGGTTGTAATTCTTGTTATAAAAAATGTGGAGGTAATGGTTGTGGAAGATAAAAAAAAGTCTATTCAATTGAAAGTTGTTGAGGCTATGCAGGACGATGCTTACAAAGGTGTTGCGAGAGTTGACGCGGAGTTGATGAGGCAATTGGATTTGAAACGAGGGGACGCGATTTCTATAAAAGGAACTCGAGAAACTGTTGCGATTGTTGATAGGGCTTATCCGGCGGATGTTGGTGAGGGTATAATTAGAATTGATGGTATTCTTAGAAGAAATTCTCGAGCGGGAATTGGAGATGTTGTTGCTGTTTCGAAGATTGTTGTTCAGAAAGCGAAGAAGATTACGATTGCTCCAGCGCAAAAAGGAATTATGGTTCAGGGTGATCCGGAGAGTTTGAGGCGGAGTTTGTTTGGTCGGACTTTGATGAAAGGTGATTTGTTTGTTTTGGGAGGAGTTCAGCGAAGGAAAGATTTATTGTCAAATGATTTCGGAGATTTGAATGATGTGCTCGGGGACATGTTGGGAAATATGGGTTTTGGGGGAAATCTTGGTGGAGGAATTTCTCAGATTAAATTTATAGTTGTAAATGCGAGTCCGAATGTGCCGGTGATGGTTGATGAGAACACGCAAGTTGTTTTGAATCCGAAGGCTGTGGAAATTAACGATGAGAAAATTCCTGAAATGAATTATGAAGATATTGGTGGACTTTCAGATGAGATAAAGAAAATTCGTGAAATGGTTGAGATTCCAATTAAACATCCGGAAATTTTTCATCGGTTAGGAATTGATCCGCCGAAGGGAGTTTTGTTGCATGGTCCGCCGGGAACTGGTAAGACACTTTTGGCAAAGGCAGTTGCGAATGAGTCAGAAGCGAATTTTATTTTATTGAATGGTCCGGAGATTATGTCAAAGTTTTATGGTGAGTCGGAGAAAAAAATTAGAGATATTTTTGATGAAGCAGAAAAGAATGCGCCGTCGATAATTTTTATTGATGAGATTGATGCGATTGCGCCGAAGAGAGAAGAAGTTAATGGAGAGGTTGAGCGGAGAGTTGTTTCTCAATTGTTGACAATGATGGATGGTTTGAAAGCTCGAGGGAAGGTTATTGTTATTGGTGCGACAAATCGGGTTAATGCTTTGGATCCTGCTTTGAGGAGGCCTGGAAGATTTGATAGAGAAATTGAAGTTGGAGTTCCGGGTAAAGAAGGGAGGTTGCAAATTTTGAAAATTCACACTCGAGGAATGCCTTTGAAAAATGTTAAGCTTGAAGAATTGGCTTCGCTGACTCATGGTTTTGTTGGTGCTGATTTAGAATCTTTGGCGAAAGAAGCTGCGATGAGTGTTTTGAGAAGATTGCTTCCCCAAATGAAATTAGATAGTGAAGAACAAATTCCTCCTGAACTTTTGAATAAATTAATAATTAAGCAAGATGATTTTAAGGATGCGTTGAGGATTGTTCGGCCGTCGGCAATGAGAGAAGTTTTGGTTGAGACACCTAATGTTGATTGGGACAGCGTGGGGGGTTTGAATGCGATTAAAGAAGAATTAAAAGAAGCTGTTGAATGGCCAATGAAATATCCAGAGAGTTTTACGAGAATGGGAATTCGTCCATCGAGGGGAATTTTGCTTTACGGTCCGCCGGGAACCGGTAAGACTTTGTTGGCAAAAGCTGTTGCAAAAGAATCCGAGGCGAATTTTATTCAAATAAAGGGACCTTCATTATTGAGTATGTGGGTTGGAAAATCTGAGGAAGGAGTTAGGAAAATTTTTGAGCGAGCTCGGCAGGTTGCACCATGTATTATTTTCTTTGATGAAATAGATTCTCTTGCAGGTAAGCGAGGAAATGAACACGGGAATAAAGTTACTGAGAGGGTTTTGAATCAAATTCTTGCGGAGATGGACGGGCTTGAAGCTTTGCATGATGTTTTAGTTATTGGTGCGACGAATCGACCTGATATGTTGGACACGGCTTTGTTGAGACCCGGAAGATTTGATAGAATTTTATTGGTGAATGCTCCTGAAGAAGAAGGAAGGTTACAGATTTTGAAAGTTCATACTGCTAAGATGCCTATGGCGAAAGATGTTAAATTAGAAGAGTTTGCGAAAAAAACTATCGGTTATACTGGTGCTGATTTGGAAGCGTTTGTTCGTGAAGCTGGAATGCTTGCTTTGAGGGAATCTATCGATGCTAAAATTGTTAATAAGAAACATTTTGAAAAGGCGTTGGATAAAGTTAAGCCGAGTGTTACGAAGAAGACGATTGAAGTTTACAAACAGGTTGAGGAAAATTACTTGAAATCGGCAAAATCGGCTGTTCCGATGGAAAGTAGTTATTTAGGATAATTTTAAAAAGTGGTTATTTCTTGAATTTGTGTTTGAGGTGTAGCACTTCAGATGCTTATTCTGAGAAATGAAATGGTAAATATAAAAAAGTTAGAAATAGGTTTGTGTTTTTGGAAAAAACAAGTTGAAGAATGGAAACTTAAAAATTTAGAGGTAAGTGTTCAATTTGAGAAATGTGATTATTGTTCTGGACAAGATTGTGAAAGGGAATGTTATACTGCTCCGAGAAAATATCTTGTTGAGAATGTTAAGGGGTAGTCCGTGAAAAGTTTATAGAAAATTAAAACCGCAACAAATATAAACCATAAATATTCTTGGTCTTGATGGAAAATAAATTTACACCTCTTGAAAAAGCAATAGTTGATTATATGGGTATTCGAATGGGTTGTTATCAAAATTTTTCAAGGATTGTTGTCCCAACTTATACTCAAATAAGAGATTCGGGATTTGTGTTTGGAGTGCTTAGTAAAATGGATGAGGATGGGCGAGAGCTAAATCTTCGGCGTGCTATTGAAAGTTTGGTTCAACGAGGAATTTTGTGTGATGAAAAATCTCTTGGAGGATTTACATATATTGGAGACGCAGAAGTTCGTGCCGGAAATTCTACAAAGATGTTTAAGTAGGAGGAATTTAAACTTTTTTACAAAGTAGTAATTATAGTCCCATCTTTTTCAATTAACAAAGTGTGTTCGGATTGCGCGACGGGTTTGTGAGTTATTTCTATGAGTTGTTCGAATTGGTGGAGGTTTCCGTTTCTTTCGAGTTCTTTAATTCCGAATAGTGCTTTGGTTCCGAATTTGTTTACTAACCATCTTGAACAGAAAGGTAGTGTTTGATATTCTTCTGCTATGTAAAATAATATTTCTCTGGCGATTGGGCTTCGCACATTTTTGTCGTCGGTTAAAGCATAAATTCCAGATAATTTTCCTTCATAGATTTTTCCTGAGCCCGATGTTGCGAAAGGTTCAATTGCTCGAATTCCTAATCCAATAGGAGTTTGTTGCCCGTTGTCAGTGTTGGGAATTGTTAATCCAGAATGCAAATCGTTTTTTTCTATAGAGTGTCCGGATAAATTAATTATTGGTGAGAAGCCGTATGACTCGATTGTGTCTTGCACTTTTTTTCCGATTTGAGAAAGTGTTGTGGAAGAGTTAATATTTTTGATGGCGTTTTCTAAAGCTTTTTCTGAGGCTTCGATTAATTTTTTGTTTTCTTCGGAGTTTTCCAAATCAACTGAGAAAGCGGTGTCTGCGACCCAGCCGTCAATGTGAACTCCTAAATCTATTTTTAATAATCCGTGTGCGAGTGTTTCGTCGTCGTGGGAGGGAGTATAATGTGCGGTGATGTCATCTATCGAAAGATTTGTTGGGAACGCAGGTTTTCCTCCAAGTTCAATTATTTTTGATTCAATTTTTTCTGCGATTTCTAAAAGTGGAATGCCTTTTTTGATAATTGTTCTGGCATAAGCTTTTACTTCAGAGGATATTTTTCCAGCTCGGATAATTTTTTCTTTGTTTAGTTTTGTCATGAATTATTAGAGTTTAGGGCTTTTATAAAGAATACGGAAAGGTTAATTCTTGATTTTTAGTCTTCGATTCTTAGGAATGTAATTTGAAATTTTTTCTGCTGATGCTTTGCCCATTCCTAAAAAATCTCCTTTGTATTTCATAACGAGGAAAGCGTTTTGTCCGGTTTCTATGTAAAGCTCTTCGCCTTGCATCCATTTTTCATATTGCTCGTCGTTTAGTTCGAAAATGTTTTTTGTTATTTGGTCTTTTAATAATTGAATTCCATCAATGCTTAATCTTATTTCGTCGCCGACTTCTTTTGCAAAATATATCCCAACTCTTTCGATTGAGGTTCGGTTGTTTTCTAATTCTTCGATTTTTTTCGGGGTGAAACTTCCTTGGAAAAGGAAAAGTCTTTCTGCTCCTCGTTTTAGGATTAGGCCTGGAACATTTTTAATTCCGAACTGTGATTTTAATTTTTCAAGAATTGCTTTTTTTTCTTTTGGGGTGAATACTTTTAGGAAGTTCATTTTTTAGCTTTTTTGAAAATCCATTTTCCTAACAAAAATAAAATTGTTATTATTATGTAAGTTCCAAAAAAGACGCCTCCTAATAAAATTAATATTAAAACTTGAATTGGTGCATTCATATTTTCGCTAGCTAAAGAATCTGATATTCCTAATCCGAATGAGATTAATATGTAAATTCCTAATATAATCCAAGCGATTTTTATTATTGAGTAAAGGATATTTTTTTTCTTTTTCATTTTATATTTAGTTATTCAACTTTCTTAAACTTTGCTAAAAAGAAACCTTCGGTGTTGTTGTCGTGCGGGTAAACTCTTTGGGCAAGTTTTACTTCCTTTGAAAATTCTTTGTTTTCCCAAGAGGTCATTCCTTCTCTTGCTCGAATTGGCATGGAGATTTTTTGTATTTGCATGTTTGGGAAGTTTTCAATTATGTAATTTACTATTTCTTCGTTTTCTTCGGGTGCGTGGGTGCAAGTGCTGTAAACTATTTCTCCGCCGACTTTGAGAATTTCAATTGTGGCTGTGACTAATTTTTTTTGAAGTTTAGAAAGTGACTTAATTGTTTTGGGGTTCCACATTAGGTAAGTTTGATAACTGCTTCGCAAAGTTCCTTCGCCTGAACAAGGTGCGTCGACTAAAATTTTGTCGAATTCAATGTTTTGTGTTTTCATTTTTTTGCAGAGTGCGATTCCTTCTTTTTTTGTGATGATGTTATTTGTTACTCCGCATCTTTCAAGGTTTGAGGCGAGAATTTTTAATCGTCCCATTGAAAGTTCGTTTGCGATTATTGTTCCGGTGTTTTGCATTTCTGCGGAGGCTTGAGTTGTTTTGCTTCCTGGTGCCGCACATAAATCCAAAACTATTTCTTTTGGTTGGGGTTTTAGTGCGATTATTGGTAACATCGACGCGAGCTCTTGAATATAATAATAACCTAAAATGTGTTCGATTGCTCTTCCGAGTTCGCCGGGTTCTAAATCGTTTTCGACGACCATGATTTCAGGATAGCCTTTCCAAGGTTGAGAAATTTCCCAGTTTTTTTCTTCAAGTCTTTTTTTCAAATCTTCTGGGGAAATTTTTAATTTGTTGCAACGGATTGACCTTACTGGTCTGGTTTTTAGAATTTCTAAATATGTTTGATAGTCTTTTTCGTCAGGGAGGAGTTTTTGCATTCTTTCTAAAAAGAGTGGTTTTGCTTCGGGTATTTTTCTTTTGTTCTCAGATGATTTTGCCATTATTGATTGAAGAAAAAGGGGCTTTTAATGATTTACTTTTTTGGTGCGGATAATTCTGAAATTGGAAGTGTGATTCTTATTCCAAAAATATTATTTTCTGGTTTGATTGCTTCTTTGTATCCGAAAATTTCTTGGGCGTCATATCCTCGAGGGATTCTTTGATAGTCATAAACTTCGAAAGTTCCTTTTAGTTCGGAGATTATTCTTCGGGTGTAAGGGAGTCCTATTCCTTTGTGTGTCCCGTGGATTTTTCTTTGTTTTCCATCGCTGTCTGCATTTTCAGTCATTAATTCTAAATGATTGTCTATAATTCTTAATGCTTGGGTTATTCTTGTGCCTTCGGGTGCGTAATTTAAACCATTTCCTAAAAGTGTGGCGAATACAAATCTTATTGCTCCAGGATTTCCGTAAATTTCAATTGGCTCGTATTCTGGTTTATCCTGTTTGATTTTTAAGGCCAATTTACTTTCAATCAGTGCATTTTCAAATACAATTGCTTGAGTTTTTAAGATTTTTTCAAGATTTAGTTTTACTGGGTTCTTTTTTAGTTCAGCATTGTTTATTGACGACAATCGTAATATATATGAAAAATCTTCTAATAATATTGCAGCATTTTCTATTCTGCTATAACTTGTTTGAAGTCTTTCTGGGGTAATTTTGCCCATTTTTAATAATTGAGAATATCCTTTAATTGTTACTAAAGGAGTTCTCATTTCGTGTTCAAGTATATCTATAATTCTCTGGTGATCTTCTTTAATCTGGTTATTTCTTTCTATCCATCTTTCTCTTTCAAGTTTCCTTTTGATTCTTTGATATTTTGGTTTCATAAGGGTTTACTTCTTGGAGAATGTTTTTAAGGGTTGTGGTTTCAGAAATCGCTTAAACTCGTTTGTTTTTTTCCATTAATTAATTCTTTAATATTTATGTCAAAAACTTGAAAGATGTTCTCGACGGCTGGGAGAATTTGTTTTTCTAAATAATATTCTATGTCATATTGTCCTTTTTCGTGAGGGAGTTTGACTTTGTCTCGCACGAGTTTGCTTTTAGTGTTTGTTTCGGCAATGTAGAATTCGATAAGATTTCCTTGGCTGACTGGTATTTCTTGTTCTCTCATTTTTCTTGCGGCGACAACGTGTGGAGAAATTGCTTTGTATTCGGAGATTGGTTTTTTTAATTGGGATTTGACAATAATTTCTTCTTGTTTAATTTCTCGGTTTTTTATTTTTTTAATTATTTCTTTAACATATTCCAAAGCTTTTTTTTCGTTTCCTTCTTTTAGAATTAAATTGATAATTTTGCTTTGGGTTTTTCTTGCTAAGTCGCACCAATCTCTTCGAACGGTTTCAAAACCTCTGATTTTTATTTTTCCTTTCTCATCAATTAAAGCGTATTTTTTCTTTGCTCCAGTTTTTCCACTTCGTTTTGTAACCCATAAACCCCTTTTGAAAAAATCTTCTAATTCAAGTTCCATGACTCCAGGCAATTCTGAATTTAATTTTTTAAGATGTTCTTTTATTTTTTCTTTTGAATCTTTATTTGTAAGGAATGCGATTGAATCTGTGTCGCCATAAATTACTTTGTATCCTGCTTTTTCAGTTTTTTCGATTGATTCTTTATTGAATTTTCGGACGAAAGCTAAAACTGATGCCGACGCTTCAATTGAATAATATCTTGCTCCGAAGAATCCTAAATATCCGTGTGCCGAGGCTGACAAAACCTTGAAAGCGTTGCTTCTTGCAAGAGTTATTTTATTTGGGTTTTTTTTGTAATCTGCTTTGTGTTTTTTTCGCAGTTCAAATATTTCTTTTAGTAAGGTTGGAAAGAATCCTGGTTTTTTTGAAAAGTAGAATTTTGTTTTTTTGTTTTGTAATTCTAATTCAGGAGATTCAAAGCAGTCTTTTTCTTTTTTTTCTAATAAAGTTTCTTTGGATAAATTGTGTGTGATTATTATGCTTGTGTGCATCGATGTGAAATCGAACATTGCGATGTCTTCATAGAGTCCGGGAATTGGTTCATAAACGAATGCGCCCTCGACGCCACCGCTTTTTTTTCTTTCGCCTGATTCGTTGTAGCCGGGTCGTTTTTCGGGGATTTCGTTGAACTTATTTAGGTTGTGCAATAAATATGATTCGACGTATTTTGAAAGTCCGGCTCGGGATAAATCGAATAAAGGTTCTTGAATTATTTTTGTGAATTCTTGTAAGTCCGGCCAGAATTTTTCGAAGAGTTGGAGAGTTAAAACTGAGTCGTGTAAATTATATTCGTAGTAATTTTCCCAGTTTTTTATTTTTGAAGAGTGTTGGAATTCGAATTCTTTTTTTTGGTCGCCGAGGAATTCTTTTGCGACTTCGTTTAAGGATAGTGTTTCGGATTTCATGTATTGCGCATAGGCGGTTCGGATGAATCTCAAAATGTCGACGTGGACTATTCCATTTATTTTTCCAGTTAGTGTGGTTCCTCTGGAAAATTTTGGTTGGCTTCCGTCTAATCCTAAAGGAAGTTTTACTCTTAATTTGTCCGCTCGGGCTTTTATGTAAGGCAAGTCAAATCCGTCGGAGAAATATCCAGTTAAAATATCGGGTGATAAATCTTTTATATATTCTACAAATTTTTCTAAAAGTTCTTCTTCGTCTTTTACAAATTCTACAAACTGGTGTTTAGTTTCTGATTCTTTCCAAGTGATTACTTTTTGAAATCCGTCAGAGGAGACTAAAGATATCATTAGGATTTCGCCTTTTCCGATTTGGAGTTCATCGGTTTCGATGTCATAGGCTAAAACTTTTGGGGTGAATTTTTTATCTGGGATTTCTTTGGATTCTTTTAATTTGATGCACTGGTCTACGTCTAAGTTCATGTCGAGCCCGCCGAATTCTAATGAATTATTTAGTAGTTCTCCTTCGATTTCGTACCATGTCAAGGGTTTGATTTGTTTTTCGATTATGTATTGTGTTATGTAACCTAAGTCATAGCCTCGTCGTTTTTCTATTTCGTCCATTCCAAGTTTGTCGGCGATGTCGTGGAGGTCTTTGTAATTTGTTGCGAATATTTTTAGGGCTTGGACTGGTTCGTTTAGGAAATTTTTTTTGTGGAGTTCTACTTTTTCGACTTTGGTTTTTCTGCCTTTTAGGTCGAGTTTTATTTTTGATATTTTTTTAATTAGAGAATCTATTTTTGATTTTGATAAATTGGGTTTTAGGATTGCCCAGAGGTAGATGGGGCAAGAATCAATGACGCAGATTCGTTTGCCTTTGTCGTCTCGGCCGATGATTTGTGCATAGTTTTTCCCTTGCCAGTCGAAATTGCTGTAGTCTATTGGGATAAATTGGGTTTTCATAATTATTTAATGGAGCAGAGTTATTTAAATATTGGGAATTTTTAGGGTGTTGTTATATGTTACTTTTAGAAAGGGGTTACAACAGAAAGCTTTATAAAGTTTAATGGGTTAAGAAAGATATGAAAAATAAAAGTTTAATTGAAAAAATAGGTAAAGGAATTGTTAAGAAAGGGTTAGGTTTGGCTATAGCTGGAAGTTTGGCTTTTGGATGTGCTGGATTGAGTTATGGTGGTGAAAGAGAAGATACACTTAATCAAATTCAGGAAAAAGTTACAAAAATTGAATTATATGTTAAGGCGAATGGAGAATGTGATTCAGATAGATGTATGTTAGGTAGAGCTTCTTATGATATTTTTTTTAGAGATACTCAATATGGGCGAGAATTTAATTTTCAGAATTATGGGTTTTGTGGAATTGAAGATGCTTCAACAATTCATGATGTAAATATGGATGGTTTGAGAAAATTGAATGGGTTTGATGCAAATTATAATGATAATATTAGTGTTATACGAAGCATTGAAAATTCTAAAATTGAAAGAATTGATGCAAATGTAGAACAAGAAAAACTTGATGAGGCTAATAAAATTTATAATAAATTTTTAGATAAACTTTTAGGAGATTTGGGATTATGAGTTCAAAATTAATTAAGACACTTGGAACTAGAATTGGTGGATTAGCTTTGGCTGGAAGTATGGCTTGGGCTGGAATGGGTTATGCTGAGGATTCTCATGAAGAAAAAGTTGAAGAAGTTATAAATTTAGTTAAGAAATATGATGGTAATTCAAATGGGGCATCTTATTTTGTTGAAGGTGGGGCAGATATTTCTAGAAATGTTGGGAGTCTTGCGATTAGTTTAGATTATACTGGCGGGAAATGTGTTTTGTCAATAATGCCTAATGCGGACGTTGATGAAAATTATTCTTATTTGACTGATGAAGGTTGTGATGGAGATGTTGACTCGGCGAGTGTGCGAAGTAAAGGAAATTCTACTTTTCCAGTTATTATTGATGGGAGAGTTCAAAGAGATTACGAAAGTGTTGTTAGTAAATTGGTGGAGAAGTTGCGATGAAAAAAGAAAATAAAAATTTAAATAAAATAGTTAAAGATGATAAGGATGTTTCTGAGTTTGACGAGGAATTTCTTCGGAATGCTTGTGATATAAACTTGCATCCTATGGAGAGTTTTTAGCATGGGAAATAAAACGAGAAAATTAGGATTAGTTGGAAGTGTTTTGTCTGCTGTTGCTTTGGCTTTTGGGGGAATAGCTTTAACAGGATGCGATGGAATAAATGTTTGTAAAAAAGATGCTCAAATTAATCTTTATAATTTGCCGAAGGAGTTTCATGGGAAGAAGCTTGAAGCATGTTATATTCCTACAAGTGGAAATGTTAATTATGTTCGTTTGGCGGATGATTTTGGAGATTACGAAGTTGTTCAGAAAAAAGATGGAACTGTAATTATTGAAGGGAATTTTGATTATTCAATTGATCCTCTTTATGGCTGGGATCTTGGAACTAATGGGGCGTGTGATTTTGCTTGTGATGCAACTCGAGAAGGAAAAATTATTTTGAAAAATGGGGAGAAGAAAAAATGAGTGAAAAAGATTTAATTCAAGATTTGGAAGAGCGAACAGGATTGGATATTCGAGAAATGATTAATGAGAGGATTAAGAAAGTTGAGGTAGAAAGAAAATTAATGGAGTTTGTTGATTATCAAATGATTTGTGATATTGATTGTAAGACTTTTGATGTGATATATAATTATTTTTTGGAAAATGATGTCGATCTTTCTGAAGATTTATTTGCTAAGACCGCAATTTATAATTTGGTTGCTTATGCAAGTGGATTTTTTGGAGGTAATTTAGAATAAAATGACCCCAAAAGAAGAACAAAAATATTTATTGATGGGAACTGGAAGACAATATAGTTTGGATGGAAAAGTTGGAGATTGGGATTATGTTTTGGTTTACCAAAGTGCTTTGAAAGATAATATTAATGTTGAGAATTCTTTTGTGGATAGAGAACGAAAACAAAATATAATTACGAAAGTTATGGGTTATACTCATTTATGGGTGAGAAATGGGCGTGCAAGAATTGAAGATTGTAAGGATGAAAGAATTGGTTCTGCTTTTAGAGATATGTCTTCAAGAGGTAAAAAGATTTTGGAATCAATTAGTTAATTATTTATATTTCAGATTTCTTGTTTTCTTATGGGATTAAGCATTAGAGATATTGTTCCGAGGAAGCAGATTGAGTTTGAGAGTCTGAAAGGTAAGACACTGACGGTTGATGCGTTTAATACCTTGTATCAGTTTTTGTCGTCGGTTCGGCAGGCGGACGGCACGCCGTTGATGGATAATAACGAAAATATTACAAGTCATCTTTCTGGTATTTTTTATAGAAATCTTGCTTTGCTCGAGGAGGGTATGAAATTAATTTATGTTTTTGATGGCGAGCCTCCGGCTTTGAAAATTAAAACTCACGAGAAAAGAAAACTTGCGAAAGATTTGGCGAGTGAAAGATATGACGAGGCGAAAAGTGAAGATGATGTTTCTGGAATGAAAAGATATTCGAGTCAGTTGGTTAGGTTGAATGACGAGATGATTAAAGAGAGTAAAGAACTTTTGGAAGCGATGGGGATTATGGTTGTACAGGCTCCGTCGGAGGGAGAGGCTCAGGCGTCTTATATGTGCAAGACAAATCCAGAAATTTATGCGATTGCTTCACAAGATTATGATAGTCTTTTGTTCGGGGCGGAAAAATTAATTCAGAATTTGACTTTGTCAAGAAAGAGGAAAACTTTTTCTGGTTACGTCGAGGTTAAGCCTGAGATGATTGAACTGCGAGATGTTTTTGATAAATTGGATCTTAATTTGGATCAGTTGATTTGTTTGGGAATTTTGGTTGGGACAGATTATAATCCGAAGGGAGTTCCGGGAATTGGACAGAAAAAGGCTTTGGATTTGGTTAGGAAATTTGAGCAACCGGTTTTGATTTTTGAAGAAGTTAGACAGAGAATTAATTCTTTGCCCGAGGAGGATCAATTTGATTGGGCGGAAATTTTTCAGTTGTTTCACAAGCATCCTGTTAAAAATGTTGAGATTAAATTTCCGAAAGTTAACGAGGAAAAAATTAAAGAAATTTTAATTGAGAAGCATGATTTTTCCGAGGAGAGAGTTGAGAAGCAGTTGGAAAGATTGAGAAAAATTAATGAGAAGAAAAAGCAGAAAGGTTTAGGTGAGTGGCTTTGCGAGAAATAATTAGTGAAACGAAATTTGAAAATCCGAACGAGGGCACGAATTGATTGGTTTTAGAAATTAAAGAATATATTTTTTTACAACCTTAACTATATCTTGTTGGGTCACATTAAGTTTATTCATTATATCTTTTTCATCCGAACCATATTTCCTATTTTTTAAGTGAGCTATGAAGTAAGCCCAGTTTCTAACCATTTTAGGCTTGGGTTGTTTATCTGCCCATTTTCTAAATGCTTTTGCTTCTTTGATTAAAATATCAATTCTTGGTTTTGGAGGACTGGATGTTCTTTCCGGTTTTGGTCCTTTAGGTCCTCTTGAAGTGCCTGGAAAATATTTTCTTTTTAGTAACCATGCACCGAATAAAATTAATAATGCACCGATAACTCCAGTTACTGTGCTTTCATAAAAGAAGTCAGTGAATGCAGACATTCCCAAAAGGAAAATTCCTAAAAGAAGGAACAGCACGCCGAGGCCGAGTTTCCAGAAAATTATTAGAGATGAGATTAGGAGAAGCATTGGAAATAAATAATACATTACTGATTCTGGAACTCCGATGTTGAGTAGCATTCCTTCGACGTCGAAATCGAGTTTGTGCATCCCATAAGTTGCGAGAAGTGCGAAGCAAGTTGATATAACTCCGACGGTGGGTTTGTTGTCTATGGCTTTTCCGAGAGCGTAATTTATTGTCGCGAGTAAAATAAAAAAGATTGTGATTAAAACTAAATTTTCTCCTCCGAATTCGTTGACCATTGTTCCGATTGAAAAACTTGCAGCAGAAATGAGCTGAATTAAAAATAAACTTATAATTATTGGAAGTAAAAATTTCCCCTTTTTCATAAGGAGTCCAAGAGATTTGTTTTTATAAATATTTGTGAGAGATTGTTTTAACGTCCGAGAAGATGGTCTCTTACAACTTTTATTATGTCGTTTTTTGTGTGCCTATTCCACAAAGTTTTTACTTCCTTAATTAAAAATCAATCCCTGGTTTTCCTTTTTTAGGTTCTCTTGGAGTATTTAAAAATCTTTTTTTTCTTTAATAACCACGCACCCAATACAATTAATATCACTCCGATAACTCCGGTTACTGTGCTTTCGTAAAAGAAGTCAGTGAAGGCAGACATTCCTAAAAGGAAAATTCCCAAAATAAATAATAACATGCCTAAACCTAATTTCTTGAATAAGATTATTGATATTAATATAAAAAGTAAAGGGAAAAGATAATACATTACTGATTCAGGGATTCCTATGTCAAATAACATTTCTACGATGTCGAAATCGAGTTTGTAAATTCCATAGGTTGCGAGTAGAGAGATTGAAGTGGCGATTACTCCGACGGTTGGTTTGTTGTCTATGGCTTTTCCGAGGGCATAATTAATTGCGGCTAATAAAATAAAGAAGAATGTTATTAAAACTAAATTTTCTCCTCCGAATTCGTCGATCATTGTTCCGATTGAAAAACTTGCAGCGGAAACAAAATTAATCAGTAAAATTCCTAAAAGAATTGTTAATAGTAACCCCTTTTTCATAATGAGATAAGATTTTTGCAGATTATAAACTTTTTTATAGTTGAATTATTTTTTTAATTTATGAAAAAGTATCCTTCGGCTTATGATGTTTTGGGAAATGTTGCGATTGTGAAATTTTCTAAAGAGGTTAAACCTTCTGAGAAGAAAAAATTTGGCGAGAAGGTTTTGAAAGAAAATCCGTCGGTGAAAACGGTTTTGGAAAAGGTCGGGGATTTTAAGGGGCGGTTGCGGAAAATGAAAACTGCTTTTGTTGCGGGCGAGAAAAACAAGGAAGTTTTGTATAAAGAAAATGGTTGCGTTTTTCGGTTTAATATTGATTCGACTTATTTTTCTCCGAGGCTGAGTAATGAACGGAAAGAAGTTGCGTCGTTGATAAAAAAGGGCGAGGAGGTTTTGGTTATGTTTGCGGGTGTTGCGCCGTTTTCAGTTGTGATTGCGAAAAATTCTCAAGCGAAGAAAGTTTATTCAAATGAGATAAATCGTGAAGCGAATAAATATGCAGAGTTGAATGTCGCGAGAAATAAAGTTAAGGATAAGGTTGAATTGTTGAATGGTGATATAAAAAGGGTTGCTAAAAAGTTGGGCAGGAATTTTGATGTTATTGTGATGCCGAGGCCTCAGTTGAAGGATTCTTTTTTGGAGCAGGCTTTTGTTTTGAGTAAGAAGGGCACGCGGATTTATTATTATGATTTTTGTAGAGAGAGCGAGATTGATTTAATTGTTGAGAAAGTTAATTCAGAGGCGAAGAAATTTGGGAAGAAAATTAAAATTTTGAATGTTAAGAAAGCGGGGGATATTGCGCCGTATAAATATCGGGTTAGGATTGATTTGAAAGTTAGTTAGGTAACCGTTTTTCGTAAATTTTTTCTGAAAGATTAAACTTAAAATCTTTTGGGGGCATTCCTTTTTCTGAGCAGAAGTTTAGAATTTCTTCTTCTTCAAAAGTGAGGTGTCGATTATATTTACATTCTTTTTTAGGGCATTCAATTACAAATCCACAAATTATTCTACTTGATTTTGCGATTCCAGATTCATAAAGAGGACATTTTTTGGTAGTCATCGTTTTTTATTTTTCCTTTTGAGTGCAAGCATAATCTGTTTCGAAATTATCCTTATATATTTTTATTGCTTTTTTACATTCTTTTTCTATGGGGCAAGAAAAATAAGGTCTTTTTCCAACAAATCGCTTGTTTTCTGGAATACAATGTTCGCATATGTTTTTATTCATAAAATTCTTTTCATAAAATTAGTTTTTAAAGTTTTTGGAGGAGGATTAAATGTTTAGTGAAAATTTTATTTTTTATCGGGCATCCCAAAAATTCCATGGGCACATTCGGATAGATTTAAAATTCCACCCATTTGCTTATATTTCAATGCTCTTTCATAATTTCTAAAATCTATTTCACAATTATGTAGTCCTATTATTGCTGTTAAGAGATTTTTTCTTGCTCGAGCATCGTCTAAAAAATCAATCGAAACTAATGTGACAAAGGCATCTTCAAAACAAACATAAGCGGATATTGGTCTTTTTAATCTATCTGAAAATTGAACGCCATGGGATATCTTATATTCTGATTTTTTGATGAAATCTTTTTCAATGGATTCTTTGAGTTTTTTTGCATGTCTCTCTCCAAAAAAATAAGTATCAAATTTATCTATAGGTCTTTGTGCTATTCTTTCCATTTCTTCTTCTTCGCTTTTTCCTAATCCGGGGCCATCTCTTGGTACTCTCATAAAATATTCTCATAATCTTAGTTTTTAAAGGTTTTGGAGGAGAGAAATAACATCTTTTTTCGGCTCAGAATTATTCTTTAAAATTTACCGCAGTAGGAGCTTCACCACCATGCCATGTAAATCTCGGTCGTATTCTTACTGGATAGATTCTTTCTGAATTGTCGTCAAGAACTATTGCCGAACCTTTTAGTGCTGGAAGGTCGTTCATGTATTGTTGAATTGTGTTTAGTAAATAACTTTGCATTATTCTGTTTAGTGCTTCGATGTCGGGGGCGGATGTTACTCGGTGCGAGATTACGATGTCAGATTGGGTCATTACGTCGGTGTGGATTTTTCCTGGCTGTTGTGTTGCGAGGATTATAGACATTCCTGGTTGTCGTCCTTCTCGCAAAACCTGAATTAATGCATCGGTTGCGGCGGTTTTTCCTTCCCGTGGTAAAAATTCGTGAGCCTCGTCGATAATCAACCAAACAAGAGGTTCGTCTTTTTTTTCGGTTGTTTGAGAAAATTCCATCCCTTTTGCGATTGAAACTATTTCTTCTTTTTTTCTTGATTCCATTCTTTGATTGAAAATTTTTCTTGTGATTAAACTTATTACTAACGCCCGAACATTGAAAGCTCCGATAGAATTGTAAACGCTCAAGTCCATAATTGTTGTTTTCCTTGCGGTGACCAAATCTTTTACTTTTGTTACATCTTTTTCTGATTTTGCGAAGATTCCCCAATTGTTTGCCGCCTCGAATAATCCTACCGTCGCGTTTTTTGTTTCTTGGGTTGTTTTGGAATCTGATTCTAAATGTTTTATTATGTCTTTGATTGTGTAATTTTCTTCTTCATTTAATTTTGAAAGTGTTCGAGTTATTAAAACTGAAATTGGATTTGTCATGCTTAGTTCGAAAGTTATTATCCAGTCTTCGGGCGTCATTTCTCTTATGTCAAGTGCGAAACTTTCGTCGACGGGGATTCCTTTTTTTAGATAATCTTCATAGTGACCGAACGGCACGAAAACTTTTACGGGAAGGTTTTGAGATTTTAATCCCCATTCTTTAAGGAGTTCTTTGTCTTTTTCGTTTGAGTATTTCATTGTCCAATAAATTCCCATTGTGTCGAAAATTAATGAGCCGATGTTTTGTCCGATTTCTTCTGGGAGATTTGCAAGTTCTTCGGCGATTACTCCGAGCGTGTAGGATTTTCCTGAACCTCTTTTTCCAGCGACGAGAACGACGTGCGATCTTGCGATGTCCATGAAAATTTTATTTGAAAGAGAAGTGTATTGTCCCATTTTTACATAGCCTTTTCCGAGGTAAGTTAAACCTCTGTTCCCCAATTTTTTTTTATCCGAAGCGTTTCGTCCGACTATAATATCATAAGCCATGTTTCAAAATAGTTATTATATTTTTTAATTGTTTGTGTTATTGTGAGTTTCACCAAAAGATTTTTAAAAGACTTTTATTTGTGTTAAATATGGAAAATGATATTATCCCAAAAGAGGAAACATCTGTATCG
>Ga0208958_1000050_pt1 | contig 166067 bp, 165 predicted proteins | sample RifOxyB1_FD_184032 | JGI IMG/M metagenome (GOLD analysis project Ga0208958, IMG submission 184032) | Soil microbial communities from Rifle, Colorado - Rifle Oxygen_injection B1 (SPAdes) | ecosystem: Environmental > Terrestrial > Deep subsurface > Rock core/Sediment | place: Rifle, Colorado...
GGGGGTGGGGCCGGGTAAGGTAAAATCAGGTTGTCGCGGGGCGTAGTTCATCGGTAGAACGCTCGGTTTGGGACCGAGAAGTAGAGGGTTCAATTCCCTCCACCCCGACTACTTTCGTAGCTTCAGAAACGACTGGATACAGTCTGAATGAGGTTTTGGGCGCTTTAACTATTGGTTTCGGTCGATTGATCTATTTATTGCGGAAAGTACAACCACACCAAGAACGGCCGGAGCAAATACACAAAAATAAGATAATTCGTATGCAAATGCTTCAAATCCTTTTACCTGACTTATTAAGTCTCCCAAGCCAAACCCTACAACTCCTCCTCCAATCAGATAAGCGATACAGCCACATGTTATGCATGTGTTTTTTCCTTGATTTTCAAAGCTAGGCATCAACGAGTTCTTGGCCGATTCCAGTATCTGACGAGCCGGTTTTTCTTCCATGGCCTATAATTATACTCCTGGGTATTTAAATTACGGCGGTTGATTCAGTTGGATGAAGTTTTAACTTGTGGGAGATTGCGGGTTTTTAGGTAGAAGTTGTAGAATCAGTCGAAGAAGTATGGATCATTTTGGAGAACAACCTAAATTTGAAATTCGGCCAGTTATAGAGCAAAAGCCGTTTGAACATCCGGCCGTGCAGTCATTTTTTTTTGAATGGTGCAAGATTAATGATTCAATTGAGCCTCAAATGTTAAGTCGGGATGATTGGGAAAAAAGATCAGTTAAAGGCGTTTTAGAAAAAAGACCTGATGGCAAACAGACTCTTTTTATCCCCACAGATTTGCAGCTTTGGGAAATGGTTGGAGTGATGGAAGCAGTAGATCGCGATACTTTCGCAGCAAAGCCAGGGAGGCAGGTGGAAGCAAAAGAAAAAATACTTGAATTGGCAAAAGTATTTAAAAACACCGGAACATATGTGGCGCAGCGGCTTAATGGGATAACAGATGGACGAGAAATAGCGGAAGCACTGGCGTTAGAATTTTATGAGTATGGGCAATCTCTGATCGAAGGTAAGAGAGTAGAACCTGCGCCGGATCTTGGCCGTATCGCATCTCAAAATCTTACTGCTGCTGAGACTGATTCCGTGGATCGTTTTTTGGCCGGAGATAGTTTGTACGAAGCCCGGAGGAAAAGAGCGGAACAAGCAATTTCAAAAGAGCACTCAATAAATGATGAAAGGTATGAAATTGAAAGACAAAGATCCCTCAGGCAATTTTTCAGAGTCGCTGAAAAAGCCTTTACTCTTAAAAGTCAAAGCATAAATGGAGAACTACAAAAAAGCTCAATACAACTCAAACCCTGGCAAAACGATGCGCCAATTCATAATACGTTTCTTGCCAGAATTGAAAAAGGGATAACTAAAAAAATAGAAACTCCAAAAAGAGAGTTGGAGACGGCAATATTTCGTCGTGGTTTAGAAAAGTTGACTAGCGAGATGAAAGTTGGAGGTTTGGAACAAGCAGTAGACAGTTTTTTCAAAAACTTTGGTTTGGATCTACAAAGCGAGCAAGAGAAGTTGGTCGACGCACTGCGAATTCCAGAACTTAAAGTGGAACTTGAAAAGATTCGACAAACTGGCTATCTGTTAGAGATAAGTGAAAAAGAGCGTGAGATAGCTGATGCAATCCAGAAGGCGATTTCAAAATTCGAATATGAACCAGACAGTAACAATCCCTCGGAAATGGTAGCCAGTCGATTTATTAACTGTGTGGGAGCGTCAATGTTAGGTGGCGCGCTGTTGTCTGAAGCTGGGTTGAATTATTTGGTTGGAGCTGTGCCAGAACATTCAGTATTGTTATTGGTAACTAGCTCCGGTGAAGTAGAATGGCGGGATATGTTAGATCCTTCCTTTAACGAAAGATTACGTGACGAAATGATAGTAGGACGGAAAGAAAATGGCACACCTCTTACTACGAGGGATATTTTTGAGTTTAGCAAGAGACCAACGCCGGAAGGTTTAAGATTTGATCTCAGAAGGGACAGGTGTAAGAATATGCTTAATTGGTTAGAAGGGGGTGACAGGATGAATATTACAGTTTTTAAATCGGAGTATGGTCAACAGATACAAGTATTAAACAATACGGGCTACGCCCTTTTCGATCTTGGTCGCAGTGAGGAAGCGGTTGAGGCGTATCGGCAAGCAGTAGCCCTTGATCCCAAGTATACCAATGCTTACTATGGCTTGGGAGACGTCCTTTTCGATCTTGGTCGCAGTGAGGAAGCGGTTGAGGCGTATAGGAAAGTAGTAGCCCTTGATCCAAAGAGTGCTTATTCTTACTACGGACTGGGCAGTGCTCTATCCGAGCTTGGTCGTAAGAAGGAAGCGGTTGAGGCGTATCAAAAATTTCTTGACTTAGCAGACAAAAAAACTGATAGCTACTGGATAAAAATGGCTGAATGGACAATTGGTGAAATTAAAAACAAATGAGTAAGCTGCCAGCGTAGTTGGCACGAAATTCGGCGGTGATTGAAAGATGGGATGGGCACTAATTCATTCCCAAAACCCCACTAATTTTTCTTGCTCTGGTTTAAATTCTTGCCACGATCTCCTGTATTACATGATCAATTTTGCCGGGATGTTTCAGTTTCAGTTCTTCAGGACCAGCTGATGGATTAGCATAAAAGGCTTCCCGGGTAGACTGAAGTGCCTGACTGCTTATCGACTGTCTCGGAAAATCACCCAGCCGTTCGTAATATCCCATTTTATACATAACCTGCGCGGTAAGTTCATCAGCTAACCATTCTTTATCCGGCTGATGGGTACATTTAGAAAGAGTTTCATCTATTGGAGTATCCACTCGTAAGCTAACAGTTACGACGTGGCCTATGAATTCATGTATTAAGGTGCGTTTTCTTTTTACGGAATCATTATCCGGGCCTGGAGTGGGGTTCATTCGTATAAAAATAATGCCGTCTCCAAACAACCGATTGAGTGTTTCATCTTCATCATATGCAGCTGTACCTTTGCCCCAGTCAGACCCTTCCATACCCCAGGCCGTAGGGACTAAAGTTCTGGTTGTAAATTTAAGTGGACCCATTATTTCTTCTGCAACTTTCCATAAATTATTACCTAATAAATCCTCCCACTCTTTTTGATATGTTTGACTAAGGAGTGCGTAACCGGCGTAATCACTATCTATTCTTTGTGAAATAGCACCAGCAACGCGATTTAGGGATTCGGCGGTATCATTTTCTACCGCCTTAATCTCGTCAGGCAGAATAGGACTATAACCTTTTGATTTGTAAACCGGGAGTTGGTTAATATAAAAAGACAGTCTATTTTTTTCTGCCGCAAATAATTTTGGTTTTATTTCGTCAGGGTTCGTAAAATCAAGGAAAATCAGCGCGGGATGATTTGAAGGTTGTTCTGGTACTTCTGATGATTCGTTTGGTTGTTGAACGATGTCTTCAAGCACGTGAATTGTATTTAATCAATAATTTTTTGCAATTTCAATGTGACGGGCTAACGATAACAAGAATGCGTCGGTCAGAGTGAGGAATCCTGACCTATACTTTTGTTACTTTTGGAAAAGCAAAAGCATTTTTTCACAGATCTGGCTTTTTTGTAAATCCCCACTAAATCGACTTGCTCTCCCCTACTTTTTGATGGTATTCTGGTTTGATGGCAAACCAACAACTTCTTGATTACGTTCAACAGCAGAAAGCGACCGGAATTACGGATGAGGTTTTGACCAAAAAACTGATTGAGACAGGTTGGCCTCAGCCGGAAATTGACATGGTTTTTTCGGAACTCAAAGTTAGCGAGACTCCGGCAAAACCTGCGGAAGTATCTCATACGCCTTCAATGGGAGACGGAACCTGGCTGTCAGCGTCTGACGTAGGAGCCGTAGTTTCAGCCGGACAACCCCCCACTACAATCACCAAACCAGCACCGGTTGAGGAGCCACAGATGGTGCCGGAAGTATCAGCTGTTAGCAGACCCAAAGAGAAAAGCAAAAACTGGGTTTGGATTTTAATATTGCTGGCTTCTGCCATTCTGGTTGGTGTGGCAGTGTTTGTGATGGTCAACCAGACCAGACAGGAATCGGCGGCTGAAATGATTTTACCGGCGCCGACTTCCACGGCCGAGATGCAGGTAGTGCCAACCGACATTCCGGTGACGGTTACGTATACCGGCAATGGATTTTCAATTGTTCCCCCAATCAGATGGGCAGTTGATGAAAGCGGATCTTCCGGAACTTTGGTTTTATTTTCTAACCCGGTTGCCGATGATGATCAAGGCAATAGACTGGTGGCTAGCATTAATGTAGTAACCGAAGAGGCAAAACAGACGGATATTAAAAAGTACCTGGCTACGAGTAAAGAAAGCCTGGCTAAACTGTTTGAAGAATACACGGTAGTTTCGGAAAAATCTGCCGGTGATTCCACCGGATCGGGAATGCTTCTGGAGGCTTCATATCAAATGGGAGTTTATAAACTCCACAATTTGCAACTGCTGCAGATTGTGGGTGATAAGGCATATGTAGTTACGGCCACTGCCCTGGATTCTAAATGGGCTGATTATGCGGCCATGTTTAATGAAACTCTGGCCAGCTTCAAAGTCCAGTAGATTGAAACAGGGGTTTTTAGGTATAATTACTAGACCAATGCGGGTATCGCTCAATGGTAGGGCGTCAGTTTTCCAAACTGAATACAGGGGTCCGATTCCCCTTACCCGCTCCATACGGTAATGAATTGAAAATTTCAAAAATTTAGCCTAGAAATCTGGTTCGAGCCAGGTTTTTTTGACGTTGGCCAGGGTGTGAAAATTACCGGTAACGAGGTTCGAATCCGAACTTTTTATAAGTCAACGCGGATAGCGTTGACTCTTTGTTTTATTCTAAACGTATGTTCTTCGGTGCTGTACACTACTACTTCTATTACATCTAACTCTTTTTCTCCAAACTCTTTAAATCTGAATGTCAATAATATATCAATTAATTTAAAGACATCTCCGAGTGAGACACTTTTGTCATTTTTCAATTTTTCTACGGCAGTCCTCAGTCCTAAACTCAATTCTCCGATTTCAAACAAAAATAAAACAATAAAATATGCAATATCCCGATATTCTTGTTTAGCGTCAATTCTATCTTTTACAAATTTTATTATTTTTCTTTTACCATCCTTTGGACTTGCTTTATACAGCCTCACAAGCTTAGTTATCTGATCAGATATAACACTAGATTTATTTGAATTTTCGTTAAGAAAGCGAATAGACTCACCTTCTTTTCTCCATTCCATGCCACCTCGGGGCCACTCAATCGTACCTAATCGCCCGTCCTTTCTCCCGCGAACTTTGTATTGTTCAATTTCATTTTTTAAAATTGATACAACCTTTTTTAGTATTTTATGTTTGATTTTTGTTGGATTCTCAACAGAAAGAGGCTCAACCTCTTTTTTGTTTGAGCGTGTTCTGATATTTTTAACGGAAACACCTTTTATCTGATGACGTATACCAATCGGGTCTTCTATTTCTAGGTTTAAATTAAAAATCTTGTTTTCGTTCTTTGCATGCTTCTTATCTATAACGAAACTTATGCTCATGTCGGTTGTCACATTTTGAGGAATAGGATAGTTCCCATGGTACTGGCTATGAGGATCCTTAACCATAACGCTACCCTTAGTCTTTTGAGGTTTTGTTAAATATGCGTTTAGAGCAGTTAAGTTGTAAGACAAAGTGTTGGTTATTTTCCAGTCAGTGTGTATCAAAATAACTTCTTTGTCACCACTTTTCCCATATTCCCAATAATGTTCTCGCCAAGTTCCCTCAATAAGGCCGAGTTTCTCTTTTTGGCTTTTTAGGGTAAATGGCCATAGCCATTTAATAAAACGCCACAACATTTTCAAGGGCCAGGTTATGAGACTTCTTACGTTAACAATAATATCTATGATTGTTTCTATATTAGTAATAGGCATTTTGAGTTATATTTACCTCAGAATTATAACATCAGTCCAATTTTACAGTTTAAATAGTGAAAGATGCTTATGAGAAATTTGTTCCATTATTTTGATGACTACATTATTAGAGATATAGGTTCAATGTATAACCTTTCTCACTATAACGCTTCAGTAGATGGCTTAGGCAGGTGTGGATTCCAGATGGTTATGACTCTTTGTACTTTTTGCGAAATTCTTGGAGCTTTGGAAATGGGTAAGATAGATAAAGATCATGGAGATGAAAAATTTGAACACTTTGTCGTCAATCATCTTCACAAAAAGTATCACCCATATAAACAAATCGTTTATAACTATGCAAGGCATGGCATAGCTCACGGGTTCATTACTCCTCCGGGGTTAATGGTTCTTCTTAGTGGTGATGAGGAAACACATTTGGGTAAGTTTGAGGACTATTTTGTATTCGATGTGTTCTGTTTTAAAGATGACGTGTTGTCAGGTTATGAAGAAATAAAAAAGAAATACAATGACTATGAAGAGTATAGAGAACAAATGAATAGTAACTATGAAGACTTTTTGTCTTTTCTGTTGAAGTGGAAAACAAGCATGGAAGGAGTTGTTAATAGTACTAAACCTAGGGAAATTACATTTAATAAGAATCAAGGCGACACTGGAATGGCGGTTCCAAGTGGTGCATATATGGTCGACAAAAATTTTGAAAAGTTATCGGATAATCTGGAAGGTGACTTGGGGATAACAAAGATACCTCTGGGTGGGGCATCTGGATGCAACGCAGCGCCTGAATTTACTCGTTTGCCAGATGACATATTAGAGCGGATTAACTCAAAAATAATGCATAAAACAATTGCTTCTGGTATCAAAAACTCTTAATCCTGGCATTTAGCAGGTCGTCTCATAACTAGGGGCATAACAAAACTGACTATCCCCATATGGCTCATTAGCTCCTTAAGTTGTACGCTAATGTCATAGGCAATTAGCGCTCGTAAGATTATTTTTAGTTGAACACCTACTGAAGGTTCTGGGTGGGTTTTGAGATACTCTTTAATACAGTCATCCAGGCCAAATAGGTTCGAGCTGAATACCGTTACCCGCTTACAAAATAGGTATACTATAAAGGGGTTAATATTTAACAATGATTTACGGATGCACCTACTGTAGTCGAGAAAAGTCAGAATCTCCTGGAAATATTCCTGCTAAAGATAGATATTCTTCAAAAAGAGTACGAGATGTAGTGACTTCGTGTAGCAAGAGAAGTCTCCCCCTTCTTTTTCTTTCTGGAAAATTCGGACTAATAAGTTCAGAGATGAAAATCCCATTTTACAATCAGAGATTAACTGAAAAGTTAGTTCCACAAATTACCAAAATGGCAATAAACCAAGCCAAAGAATTAAGTATTTCAGAGCTGGTTTTCTTTGCTAAACCCAATGACAACAAACTCAAACCTTACTACGATGTTATTAAGACTGTTAGGGACAAGGTGGGATTTAAGTTAACCTTTGAGATGTTGGAAAACTGATTCTAGCCTTCGGAGCTACTAAATAGCAATTTTGTCTCTTCTGGATTGTTATTGAGCAAGTGAGAAGTTCTACCACCGTGTGGTTACCAGCTCCAAGTGATAAAAATGATTTAAGTTGATATAGTACAGATATGGATTTTCAGCAAATTGCAAAAAGAGCCGTAGCTATAAGAAATAAGTATTCTGAATTGGAAAAGAAGAAATACGGTAAAGAATGGACCAGAGAACAGATAATGGAAGGATTTGTGGGAGACGTTGGAGACTTAATGAAGCTTGTTATGGCCAAATCCGGAATAAGAAATTCGAAAGATGTCGATGAGAAACTGGCACATGAATTATCTGATTGTTTATGGTGTATTTTGGTGCTTGCCCATAAATACGATATTGATCTTGAAGAAAGCTTTACGCATTCAATGGAAGAACTTGAAAAGCGGATAGCTGAAGATCTATCAGCCTGAGCTCGTGTGGATTGTTAATCATTTGTGCGTAAAGTTCATGTGAAATCCCCTCTCCATTTCCCAGAAATATTAAAACAAACCCACTTCTCTTAAGAGTCTAAAGATTGCGATCGAAAAAATTGTGGTTCCAAACAAGTTAACCAAAACCATAAATAATAAATAGGTTTTCTCAAAAAAGGAGGCGTTTTCTGGCTTAACTAACTGAAGGGGTTTACCGTACGCCGCTTCTCCTATACCAGTAAACGGAACAGCGCCAAAACCTTTAATAAAATTAGTTAAATTCCTTAAAAACTCCCAACCACAAACTACAAATACCAGCAGACAAAATATAAACATCAACACAGCTGTAAATGTCACAAATTAATACTATCACAAACATTTAATCTCTCTGAAAGTTTGCATTAATTGTAAGTTTGGACAAGTCGTTTAAATTGATGCCATTTTTTCTTTAGTTTTTTAGTGTCTCTACCACTATTGCTCCAATCGTTCCAAAAGAGTTTTTTTCCATAAGTTAGCATACGTTATGCCGGGACAGGTTTTGCTAAAATTGACCTGATAATGTCCGTATACCCTTTGAGGTTCAATGTTTGGATATTGATTTCTGATAAGATCAATGACAGCATCCAGTTGAGATTGTGGCGGAGGACAATCGTCAAAATTTCCGGCCAGCGCTATTCCCACACTGCGTTTGTTTACGTTCCAATTGCCGGCATGCCAGCCAATGTGGGTGTCGTGTAATAGTCTAACCACTTCCCCATCGCAGTTGACCAAGTAGTGGTATGCATAAAAAACCTGTCGACCGTTTATTACATGGCCAGAACCCACAGGTTTATTTTCTACGCTTTTACCTAAAATAGGACCCGCCAGAAAGTTTTTGGTGTATTGAAAAATGAATCCCAAAGCATTTAACTCATCTGGGGTGGTTTGAGGTCTACCTTCAGTATGGTGAATCACTATGTCGGAAATTGGCTCTCTTTCCGAATCAAAATCTGCAAATTCATCCGCAGGCGATAAAGGAATTATTCCTGCTTTTAGCGCACAGCCAATTGTGGCGATTAGTTGACGTCTAATCCATCTTTGGCGGGAGTCGCCGTTGTTTTTGGCAAACAAGAGACTGACTATTTCAGTTTGTAACTGCTTATACCACAATGGTCTTGACAGTGCTTCCATCCAGTGTGTGCGGAGTTCCGACAACACCTTTGACTCTTCCGGAGCTCGGGGTTGAGTATTTAGAAGTTCAGCTAACTTTTCGACAGTCATGTTAAGTTTTGATAAGGGTGGTGTCTACCCCGTTAGGAATTAATGTAATTTTTTCAGGATCAATTCCAAGCTGTTTAATTGCGATATTTTGATTTATTTCCCATAAAGCTACATATTTGTCTGCATACCGCCTGATGGTTGACTTAATTAATGCGTGAAGTCTTTGAAACCAAGATTTTTCTTGTTGGCTATAGTATTCACTATCCAGAATCGATTGTAATAATGGCTCATCCGAAGCTAATACGTGGTCGACGTATATAAAAGGAGTTCCGCGTTGAACCTTCTCTTTAACTGCAACCAAAACATGGGGTTTACCGAAAGAAATATTTACATCGGACTCGGGAAGTTCTTTTTGCAAAGATTCTATTAAATGCACTAATTTGAACATCGGCCTTACCGGTCTTCCGTACGAAGTTACTTCATCACAGGCAATAACAGGATACAGGATTTGATCTTGAGTAATACCACAATGTTCGAAGGCTGATTGAGTTGTTTTTTCGGCGACTTTACTAGATAGAATAGCTACGGCGTTTGGATTTTTTGACAGTTCTGTTAAATTGGAAACAAATTGATCCACTGTCTGATTTGTGGGACGACAATCTGGGTTGACGCTGAGTACGGTTTTTATGGTTTCTTCAAGCGAATGGCAAACTGCCATGCTCTCATCTTTTGAGCAGTCTATTTCAGCTTCCCGATTAAAGATCACAGAGCTCGAATTGGGTAGTGTGACATAGTCGGCATCGATTTCTGAGTCATTTTGAGCATATTTGAGTAAGTTTCTGGACCAGACAGCCGGCCCATGTGGTGCAGTCAGCGGACCGGTCCCTAGTATAAGTACACTTCTAAAATCAGGTTTGATACCTTTTAACAATTGTTTGTAACACTTTCCCCACTTTTCCAAACCATAGTTGTCGTTTACATAGGCTTGGGCTTCCAATCCTTGCAGTTTAAGGTTTTCAGGCGAATTACATAGTTGCAAGATATTTGAAATAAGTTGTTCTAAATATCGTGGATCTTGAAGTTGATCTTCGTCTAGACATGCAACTTTAAGTTGCGAGACGTCGCCATTTCCCTTGTCGGTAGTTATTACGGATTGACCCATACTTAAAAGCTCTTTGGTAGTTAACCCCTTACTGAAAACAAAAACTGACGTTCCCAGGGTTTGCATTTGCAACACAGATTTTTTGAGAGAAGCCAAGTCGTATTCGCCGTGATATTTGATTCTTTTTACCAAGTCTTGGTCGTGGCCAAAAAGCTCCCAAAATAATTCCAGATGACTTGAGAACGATGGTTCTAGTGGTCCAAAGACGTGTGATTCAAAATCGATACCTCTCTCTTTAAGGCCAGCAGCTAACCTTAAAAAAGCTTCAAAGTTTTTGCCGACCGCCAGCCTTCCTGCGTAGTTGATGTAAAGCCTGCCCGGATGGGGGGTGAGGGTTTCTTCTGTGTTTTTTAGAAAATAGTCGTGGAACGATTCAGGGTAAAATACGATGCATTCCAACTCTTTTTTAAGTTCATCTTTAATCTCATACTCCGTATCATAATGGAAATGTGCAAGTCGTTTTTTGGCAATGGCTCGAATTTTTTCTGACTGCGTGGAGTCGGGGGTGGTGTTTCTGAACAATAGCGTAAGTAATTCAGGGTCAGCATTGGTTTGGACTGCTAACATTAGTCGGGAAAAACCAAAATTTGGGTTGTTTCTGCAGATAACCTCAACTTTTCTGAGAGTTTCTGGAGTGACGTATCTCGATCTGGAAACAGCTTGAAGTACAAGATAGCTTGGTTGATTTTCTAGAGCCACATCCAGCACTTTCGGATCAGTTGTTCCCCAGGCGGCTACGCTGACACAATTTGGATTGGTGCTTTTGGCGTATGTAAGCTGAGCGTCGATTGGCAGTTGGTCAAATTTTTCCCACTCTTCTGGGTTTATTCCCTGAGATTTTAAAAAAGCATCCCTGACGCGGAGAAATGTTTGGTGGGTGTATCGGGCTAAGTTTTTTAGATGAGCTTTAAATTCTTCCGGATTGCCAGGACTGGGAAGAGTGTCACAAATATGTCGTCTGGTTTTTGGCCCGAGTCTTTCTGCCTCTTGGCCAGCAAAAACATGAGTTTCGTTTCTGAAAAACAAATATTGCGCAAAGATATCTGTAAGAGTTTCAAATTCAGAATCAGTGATTTTCCCCAGGTTGAGCAAATCTTTTAAACATGCGACTGTTTCCAGTTGTTGAGAACCGTAACTTTTGGCGATGGTTCTTAATATCAGAAAGTCGTTGAGGCCTCCCCTGTCCCATTTTATGTTGAAAACATCTTCAGTGTCGGCTTTGATGTTGCGACCTCGGGGATTTCTTTGTTCAAAGATTGAGTAAAGTGCCTTTTGGGGAATTGACTTGGATGCTTCTTGGGCGAATTTGGTGTGTAGATCAGGCCGGCCGACAACCGGGTCCGTGGCAATGACAATTTCAGAATTTACCAAATCCTGGTTAAAATATTTGGTGGAGGTCTGGGTTGTGTTTAATATTTTTATTTCTGGATCAAACCCGAGCTGAGTTAGGAATTGTTCCAAGCCTTTAGTCATTTCGAATAGTAACTTACAATCAGATTGTCCGTTGAAGGTGACAAGCAGATCAATGTCAGAATAGTAGCAGAGCTCACCCCTTGCGGTTGAGCCAAAGGCTAGAATTCCGAAATTTCCATTAATATTTTTCGGGCAAAGGTTTTTATGCCACCTTTTGATGGCATTATAGGACAATTGCTGATAAACTTTCCCAATTTCCAGTGCCACTAAATGATCTTGGGGAAACCTTGTGACGGCACAGTCTCGAACATCTGCTTTAATTTGGTCTACACGACTACACAAATCATCAAGACATGTGTCTTCGCCACCTAGTGGATCGATTATAAGATCTTCCTTGCGCGCCATGCGCGCATTATACTATAAGCTAGACTTTAGTTCATCAAATGCACCAAACTTACTGAAGTGCCACTTTGGGGGCAGAATATTGGTCATCACCAAACAGTAATTAACAGTTGACTTTTTATTTACTTCGTCCTATAGTTTGCACTAATCTTTCAAGCTGTATGGAAAAAGACCTTCTCACTCAATTTATGGAATTATCCACTTATTACAAGTGCGCTTTGTCTGCAATCGGATTAACAGTGGGTGGACTTCTTTGGCAATTGCGAAGAGTTGGGAAAGATGCAGTTAAAACGTTAACTGCTATGCATCCAGATGATCCATCCAGAAGACACAACCCCTCTGTTTCTATCGATGAGCTTCGGCACAATCTGACTCACCCGAATGATTAAGGGATTTCGACTATCTGCGCTGAGGTGACGACGACCGGATTTACGGGAGTAGAATTTTCACCGGAATAAGGATTAGCAGATACGGGTGCGGTAGCGATTTTATCCACAACTTCCATACCTTTGACTACTTTTCCAAAAATGACGTAGTTTTTGGGTAAAGGATAGGTTTTATGCATAATAAAAAACTGACTGCCGTTAGTGTTGGGACCTGCATTGGCCATAGCAATGGTTCCGGCCGTGTACTCGCCTTCGAAGGGCTCATCGGCAAATTTATAACCCGGTCCGCCGGTTCCGTCGCCCTTAGGATCTCCGCCTTGAATCATAAATCCATTAATAACTCTGTGAAACTTGGTGTTATTGTAAAAATCGGCTTTGGCCAGTGAGAGAAAATTGCCTGCAGTGATGGGGGTTTTGTTGGTGTTTAGCTCAACTGTGATAGCTCCTGCCGTTGTGGTAAGAACTACCTGGTAAGTGACGTTAGGCTTAATTTCGAATTTGGATTGGGTTTGAGGGGTTGGAGTAGGCATGGTGGTAATAATAGCAGTTGGTGCGGGGCTACTTAAAGTAACATCCGTATTTGCACTGCTGTTATAAGTATCAGTGTTGGTATTTTGCGGCATAAAAACCAAAAAAGCAAAAAAAGCTGCAAAAGCTAAAACCAAAACCAGTAGGGCGACTTTCAAATTCATTAGGAGTTAGTATACCAAAGTCTGAGACAATTCCAGGGTTTGTTTTTGGAGGTCTTTGGCAATGGGAGTAATGTTAGAAGATAGGATAATGTCGGAGGAAGCTTTAGGAAACATGCTTTTGGTATCGGAGGCATATTTGTCGCCCAGTCCGGGGACGGCGTATCCGGTAATCTGGAACTCACCATTTTTCCAGAGTAACTTTAGAATTATCGGCGTTTGCAGTCCGGAGCCGGTTTGGATTTTGCCGTCGGATTTGTAGTATTCCTGACAGAGGGCAAAAAGGTGAAGTGCAGCCGGGGCTAAGGAATCGGAATCAAAAGCCCGGTATGCACAGACTACCTTGCCGGATTGAGATTTGATGCCGATATTTTGAGCCAGGTAAGTTTTAATCAGATCCGAGTTTTTCCAGACCGGAGGAATAGGAGTGGGAGTGATGGTGCTTCTCTGATTAAAGACTTCAGGTTCCGGAGTAGGATTTTGATCAGGTGAGGTGGGGGTGATTTGTTCGGCTATTAGCTGCTGGACCTGAGGGAAAAGATTTTTTTCCTTTAAAACACCCTGGATCTGGGGCAATGATTTATAGATGGTAAACCCGCCTAACAGCAAAACCGGCAGCAGTACCAGAAGAAACATTACCTTAGTCATCGCGGCTATTTTATCAGATAAGTAAATTAGTTATAATGTTTTAGTGAAAAAACGTAAAGGATTACTACTGGTAGTGGTACTGTTTTTGTTACTGGCAACGGGTCTTTCTTACATCTGGAAAAACTCAGATTATCAGAGGTATGTAAGTGTTTCGGGTAAGTATTCGACCAACGTTCCCAGAAACTGGCAGACAGAAGAATCGACCGAATCGGGAAAATTTGTGGCCAGAGTGGTTTTTAAGCCGACCGAGACTTCTTTTAGGGCGCATCCCAGTAACATCGGGGAAATGTCTGTCACGGTGGTGTCCCAACCGTCACTGGCTCAGCCGTTTTCCCGGCCGGAAGAGTTACAAATGTGGAGAGAAAAAGAAGATAAGCCAGCTACCGGATCCGGAATGATTAAACTGAAAAATGAACAGCTGGGAGGAGCGGACGCGGTCAGAGTAGCTGAAGTGGATATGGTGGTGGGCAATTCTCAAAACGATTGGTGGAGTGTAACTACCTGGGCGATTAAGGATAGTGTGAATTATTACGTAAACATGATGGGTAACGGAGAGTTGGGGAAGCCCGAGTGGGAAGTGTTTGAGGCGATGTTAAAGGGGTTTAGATTTTAGTTTCTTCCAGCGGCTGATAAAGAAGGTGCCCAGAGTAAGAGCAGTTAAGGAAACGACTAATAGGAAAATGGGATTTAAAAACGGAGATTTACTGACTGCCTCCTGGACCTTCTGGACTACGGACGGAGATTCAGAGAAGCGGTTGGTGGTCAGAGTGCTGACACCGGTTCTGGCGTAAACTTCCGGCTGATACATCAGCTGTGCAGAAGCCGGGGGCACCTGAAACACGCCTTCGGCTACGACTCTGGCTTTATAGGTAAAGACCGGATTTGCCAATGGCTGGGACGAACTGAGAATGACCCCGTTTTGAGTGTACTCTTTGTTGACCCAGAAGCTACTAGCCTCGGGAGATTCATTTTTTAAGCGGGTATTAACCGGGATCATGCCGGAAGGCAGATCGTCTTCAACCACTAAGTATTTGGAATCCGGCGGAAGACCGGTAACGGCTAATTTAACGGTGACAATGTCCCCTACTCCCAGGGAGAATTGAGCTCCCTTGTCGTTAACATACTCCCGGGTTAAAGTCAGGGTTTTAGTCACCGCTGAGGCCCCAGGATCGGTCCGGAAGGCCTGCAGACCGGCGACACTATACAGTTGACCTACTCCGTCTTTTAAAACCTCAATTTTTAAGGGGCCGGGTTTGATCAGATCCTGAGGAATAACCACGTCTTTAATGGTCTGAACGGCGGAACTGATCCGGCCTAAACTAATGGTCCGGTCGCCGATTTTTACGGTATACGCGAAATCAGGATTAGACTCGCTGCCGGTTTTGTGAAGCGCGACAATACTTTTAATAAGCTGAGCGGTGGCATGAGTATTGGCCCAGTAATTACCCTGTCTTCTAACCAGAAAGTAGCGGGAAGCCTTAACCGCCAAATCGCGATTGGTGTTTTGGGCGATGATGGCTCTGATGGCCAGAGCGGTTGAAGTTTCGATTGACGGGTAAGGAATTTGAGTGTCAGTGGGCCAATAAACGGTTTCTCCGGCAGTTTGTGACAGAGCAATAAGCTTATTGTATCCATTGGTGTCGGGGTTGGTGTTTCCGGCCAGAATATTAGCCAAAACGGCATAAGCTAAGGTGGTGGGGCCAATATCCGTAAATTGGGTAACCTGAGTTTTTTCAGATCGGCCTAAGAGATTAAGAACGTAAGTCTGGTAGACTTTACTGAAATTGTCGGTGAAAGTTGAGTTTTTAAAGTATTCGAAGGCCTGGTTGAACAGATAATCCGGCACGGTGACTACGTCTTTTTTGGCTGCATCAAGATTCTCTAAAACATAAGCCGTAGTGTAAGGACTGGGGGTGTCTTCCGACCACCAACCCCAACCGCCGGACGGAGTTTGCAGAGCGGAAAGGCGGGCAATTCCGGTGTCGATTATGTTTGTGATGTCTTTTTGAGAGATAGCGTCGTAGAAAAGATCTAAATTGGCTTTGGCAATTAAAGCCGGAATCAGACGGCTGGTAGTTTGTTCGACACAACCGTAAGGATAGCCGATTAAATACTTCATGGCTGAAGGCAGAGTGCCTAAAAGATTGGCCGACAGTGACACCGTGACTTGGGATTTGGCCAGATTGGTATCTGGCGGAATTTCAAAAGAATAGGTTTGGTTGTCGGTGCCCACATGAGTAGTAGTGTCGGTAAAGCCGAAGGCCAGTACAGGGATAGTGGCAATAATTGTGTCTCCCTTGCCGGTATCGGACTTGCTTTCGGCAGTAATTTTGGCCTCCGGGTTTTCCTTTTGCGGCTTAATTTGCCAGGACGAAGTGAGAATGGCGTTGGGAGAAAGCGGCGGATGAGTAAGGCTAGGTTGAGAGACGATTTCTCCGGAATCAAACTCCAGACGGGTTTGAAAAGTCAGAGCTGACGGGGTGAAATTATGAGTCAAGGAAGAAATATACAGGTTGTCGCCGACTCTTAAAATGTTAGGTAACATCAGCCGGGTGATAACTTCTTTGGAAGTAACTATTTCCACGGTATTCTGGCCGACTAAAGTCGAAGGCGTTGCCGCGACTGCGGCCACGGTCCAGGTGGTGAGATTGTCGGGAAGCTTAAAAGCAATTCTCCCTTGACCGTCTTTGTCGGTTCGAACGGTAGGATTCCAGTAGGCGGTGTCTTTGAAGACTGATCGGGTGTCGCCGGCTCCTTTTTCGTTGTGGACGTAGTATCCGGAAGCTATAAAAGTGTGATAGTCGGCAACTTCCAGATTATAGACTTCGGTGGGAAGGCCTAACCATTCTACTGAAGTAACCTCGATTGGTTGTCCGGAAATACCCGTCAGATAGTCCCCCACCTGAATGACGGAAGCTGTCTGCCAAATGCCATTAACCAGCAGAATGTGATTGGGGGTAATTTTCAGGTCAGTGTTAATGACCAAATATCCATCGACCCGGGTTTTGTGGACTGATTTAACCACTGCCGACACCTGTTTAGAACTTGCGGGTGAAACCCGGGTCAAAACAGTGTCGCCGGGATTAATGGTTTCAATGGGCCGGGTAGAGTTCGGGGAGACGGCAACTTTGGTTCCGGCTGGAAAACAGCCGCCCATTTCGGCGGTGTTAACAAAAATACTTTCCAGTGAGTTGGTGGTGCTGGTTTGGTTGGTGCGATTGGTCCAATACCTATTAAAGATATCCGGCAGGTTACTGGTTGATAACTCAAAAATTGCCTTGTCTACGGCCCAAATGGAAACTTCGGCCGGAGTGGGTTTGCCCTGGGAGTTTAAGGTTTGAATATCAATAACGGCAGTTTGACCGGGACCGTAACGGGAAGCCGAAGGAGCAAGTTTGACCTGGAGACGTTTTTCCTGAGCCGAGACGGCTAAATTCACGGAGTTGGTGTGAAAGGCTGAGTCGGAAAAGGAACTGATAACGGCAAAAATGTTGGGCACGTGGTCGACATCCAGCTTTACCGGAACGATTTGGGATTTGCCGGACATTTTTACCACCTGAAATCGGTCCACCCGACCCCGTTCCAAGGAGAGCAAAATATCGGAATCTGGAATATCCGACCAGACCTTGAGGTTAACGGTATCTCCCGGTAAGTACTCTTTTTTGTCGGACTCAATTTTTAACATCTGATAGTTCTGAGTGACGGTAGCCGGGCGATCGATCTCCGAAACCCAGGTATAGAAGTCTTTTGAGACCTGGTTGCCTTTGGCGTCGACTGCAAACACCGAAAAAGTGTAGGAACCGGTTTTGGTGGGGGTAAAAGAAAGAGTGGCTTTGCCCAGCTGGTCGGTCGTGGCATACACAGGAGACAGGGTTTCGGTTTCGTAAGAGTAGGAAGGATATTTCTGGCCCGGTTCAAGTGGCTTTTCGATCCAGGATTGGCGGACGATGGACGAGGAAATTTTAATGTCTTTAACCCGGGTCGTGGTGCGGCTTTTTATAATGATGGGCAGATTAAAAGTGCGGTTGACCTGGCCGGTATAGAAACTGCTGTGACGGAAAATCGAAAACTCAGCCGGATACACTAAGACATTTTTCCTGGCTAAAACGGGATTTCCGGAAGAATCCGTAAATGAGACTTCGACGGAAAAGACCTGAGGCTTGGTGGAAACATTAGCCGAAGTACCAGTCGAAATAATTTTTTCGGCATTACCGATTGAATCCAGGACAACCTGGCCTTCCTCGACTACTTTTTGCCCCCAGTGGCCGTAGTAGTAATTCTGAGGGTCGACGTTTTGGGAAAAATCAGTCAGGAAGTCGTATTCATAGAAGTTGGCGGTGTAGACTTTGTATTTAACTTCCTGGTTACTTAAAGGCTGCCCGGAAAAATAATTTCCGGTTACGGTAAATTTCAGATCTTCCTTGGCAACCAATTCTCGTTTGTCGGTGGAAATATCAAGAAAATATTCCGGTTTTCTGAAGTGTTCGACCTGGAAAGCGGCCTGATTCTGGTCCCAATCGTAGGTTTCCCCGTCATGGGACAGATCGGAGGCAGGAACGGTGGAAACGGAAATTCTGAAATTTCCGGTTCCCAGGGCGCTGGGAAGAATAAATGAGCCGTCGGCCGAGCCGTGATCAGACAGCGGCAGAGTTTGTTCAAAAAAGGCGGAATTGGTATCCCAGTCTTTGTAGGCTACCACTTTCACACTTCCCTTGGCGACTTTGTACCTGGCATCGTCATCTTCTCTAACTATGGCTTTGAAATACACCGTGTCACCAGGACGGTACAACGGCCGGTCAGTGAAAATAAAATAGCGGGAAGCCGGGGATCTTATTTTAAATGTGGTTGACTGATAACCCCAATTTAAGTAACGCAGATTCATAGGAACAAGGGCCAGATGGGTGCCTGAAGTGACGATGCCCACGTCGGCTAAATCACTTGATGGAATATAGGAAATTATGCCTTCCCGGCCCAAATTGAGGTTTTTGCTGGGCTTTATTGCGCCATTAAGAGAATAGGTGGTAAGCGAAGCTGAAGTTACGGATCTTTTGGTGGCCAGATTTTGGGTCCAGACCACAATCTGGTTGCCGGCCTGTTTGGCAACGGCGGCAATTTCACTTCGCAGTAAGTACACGAAACTTTCTTTGGTGCCGAAAGCAATTCGCAAAAGCCACAATCCTTCACCGGTTGTCGGTAAAACAATGTGATTTTGACCGGTGGTTAATTGAGTGCTGACCGTGTTTATTTTGGTAAAAGCCGAAGGATCAACTTTCTGAGTTTGTTCATATTTGTCGTTGTGAATCAAAAAATTCAGCAGGTTATCGGTAGTGGCCTGATAAACATCAATGGTAGCAGTGCCGGTTTCGTTAGCAGTTTCGAGATTTATAGCCGGTTCGTCTAATGATGATTGAGTGAATACTCCGCCTAAGTTAAATCCTTCCCTACTATTACTGATGTAAATAACCGGGGCCTGGGTTTGAGCACCGAGGACTTCGGTTTGAGAGGCGGGGGTGTTAAGGTCTACGGGAGGGGGTATTTTTGGGTCAGGAGAAAAGAAGGTAATATTGACCAGAGCCAGAAAGAAAACTAAAAAAGAGAGCAGGGAAATTTTTTTGTAGGGCACTATCGGTTATTGTACTCAAAGGGAACGCATTCTGACAAGTTGGGGCGGGTTTTGGGGCAGAACCGTTTGTCCTGACGGGTCGGTATAAACTGTCGTAAAGCTGACGTCGACAAGTTTATTTTCGTAATAGGTATAAAACCCGACGACCCCAAAGCGGGTGGGCATGGACCAATACTGATCAAAAATAAAATTTCCGTGGGAATAAACAATTAATTTGTCTTGGTAAAATTCCAGCGGTTGCACCCAGTGCGGATGATTGCCTAAAATCAAATCCGCTCCGGCATCGATGGCGGTGTGAGCCAGGGAGACCTGACGAGGGGTGACTGAGGTCGTGTATTCGACTCCCCAGTGAAATAAAACCACGACAATGTCTGAATCTTTCCTGACGGATTTAATATCATCAGCCAGTTTTACCGGATCAATGGCTTTGTTTCCGCCCGGAGTCCGGTCGGGAATGTCGTTATATGAAAGAAAAGCAAACCGTTGGTTACTAATATTAAAAGCGGCCGGATGACTCGGGTAAACGACGGACAGATTTTTTTCTTCCAAAAGGCTTTTGGTTTGATCAAACCCGGATTGCCCGAAATCGAAACTGTGGTTGTTGGCTATATTTACCAGGTCGACTCCGGCATAAAGCAGTCCCTCGATATGTTTGTCGCTGCCGCAAAACACGGTGCCGGTATTAGACAACGGACAATCAACCAGAATGGGAGTTTCCAAATTAATCACCGTTATCTGAGGGGCTGACAATAATTCTTGGGTCGGTTTAAAGGAAAACAAATAATCGTTGGTTGTTACGGCTTTGGAATTAATAAACCGGGCCAGCAGCACATCTCCGGTGGCAGCCAGAACCATCTTTTTTTGAGCCGACAAAGTGGCGGTCCAGGAGTGGTTGGGTAAGATAATCGATTCAAAAGTCGGATCGGGAAGAGTGAGAGTGGGGGGTGGTTGGGGTATAACGGAAGGCGAGGAAATTGTAGCAAACAGTTGAAAAAGTGAAGTTACGATTAAGACCAACAATGTTTTCATGATGAACCTGAATAACTTACATTAGAAAATCTAATCGGTTTTACTGTTAGTTATTCCAGGTGCTGGAAAGCCGGCTGAGTTTCCTGATAAGAATTATAACCCGCATCGTGACTTGGTTAAGTTTCTAAGTAATTTTGTAAGCCTTTATTCAATCTGAGTAACTACGTTTCCTTTATCTAGTTGTTATTCTTACTGGAGTAATTCCGTCTTTACTTAAATTATTCCTAATCCCCTCCCTGTCTTCTTCAGCTGTTCGACTGGGCACTCCATTTCCATACCAAACCTTCACCAATCCTCCCTTGAGAGGAATTCTTTTCGCTCTAGGATTAAAACGAGCGGCTTCGTTTTCTCTGACGACAACCCAATACTCCTGCTCCATTAATTTAATATACTACAGAGGTCAAGATAATGTGTTTTAAGGTCCTATGCCGGAACACCCTTCGGATGGAATACTTGGTCAATTTAAGATTTTGGAGGAATTCAGATCTGATACTACGAATTGTATAAAAGAAGTAGGATTCTCGGCTTTTTGTTTTTCATATTCAGCTTATTCCTCACAACACCTTTGCCTGCAGGAGGGATTTATTCCTCGGGCGTTCTGTCCACAGGCAATTTTTCCTGTCAGAAGATTTAATCCCCCATTACCTGAAGCCAGCGACAACATCATGTGTATATACTGCGAATAGTCACTGGGTGACCAGGTTGAAGTGTCAACTGAAGTTAATTTTGGACCATCTTTTACTACCGCACCCACACTGTTTAAAAACTCCATGGCTGCCCTTTTATTAAAGTTACAAGTCGATCTTTTTTCGTCCCAATGTGAACAAACAAATTCGCCTGCCATTCTAATTTCGGACTGTATATATAGGTAATTTGAAAGTCAACAGTGTGCGCCTGGGGGGAATCGAACCTCCATCATCTGTTCCGAAGACAGACACTCTATCCGTTGAGCTACAGGCGCAGCTTTGCTAAATTTTACATCTTTTGCTATATATATGCTTATGTCTCAGGCTTTATTTAAGAAAACCATTGACGAAATGGTGGCAAAAAATCCCGAACTGTTCGCCAAATTTTTGAAAGTTCATGAAGCTTATAAAAAGGATCAGGATAAGCATAAAGCCGAGTTTGACGAGCTGGGAAAGCCGGTACTAAGACTAATTGAAGACGCGGAAAACCGGTTGTGCAGCAAAATGGAGGGGGCCGGAAGGGGCAAATTTTCGGCAAATTTGGCGGAAAAATTCAGAGATGAGATACGGAAAAGATTTCCACTAATTGATCTGGTGGGAGTGATAATCAGTTAGACAATGGGGGTATAAAACAGAATACTGGCGTACCAATTCAGGTCAAAAAGCTTTTCTCGGGGTTTTCCCATAGCCAGTCTTTTGAAGCCGTTTTGGGCGTGCCAGACTAGTGAGGGGCAGTTGGTGATGGGAGCTATAGTGACGATGGAGAACAAATACTGAAACCCGTCAGTTTTGAGATCTAATAGAAGCCGATTTAAAAGTTTGGCGGCAATCCCCTGTCCGAGACAAGCAGGGTCAACAGCAATGGCGGTTAGGGTAATTGCCCGTAAACTACTTAGATATTCGGATTTAAGTTTGGGATCAAACCAGGTTTTGTAATCGTCGTCGTTAAATTTGTCCTTGTGATCGGCTATTAAAAATCCATTAACCAGTCCCGAATCGATGCTGACTAAAAATTCATACGAGCCGCCGATTAAATCAAACAGTGATCCCCGGGTTTCCTGGCCCAGCAAAAAGCCGTGTTTTTGAATGTAGGCGCTGTAGTGGGGATCGGACAACTTGTCGCGGTGTAGTTTGACCCTATCGTAGACTGCGACTATTCCGTCGATATCTTCTTTGGTGGCCGGGCGAATCTGGGACATGTAAAAAATTATACTCCAAGTGTTAGTATTGATACGACGTGCGTAATAACATTGTTTTAGCCTATATCCTGGCTTTTTGCAGCAAAACCTGGTTTTGGCTGGGGGTGTGGATTTTTTATTATCTGAAATTTACGAATTACGCCGGAATCGGAGTTGCGGAAACGGTTTTAATTGTGACTTTTACGGTTTCGGAAATTCCCACCGGAGCTCTAGCTGATCTTTTGGGAAAGAAAATAACTTTAGCATTATCGTTTTTGCTGCAGGCCGTGGGATATTTGATGATGGCGACAGCTGGAAGCTTTCCTGTGCTTTTGCTCTCAATATTTGTGATGTGCGTGGGAGGAACATTTTATTCCGGAACTTTGGAAGCGCTAGTTTTTGACAGTCTGAAGCAGGTTGGGAAAGAGGGTGATTATGATAAGAAAATTTCCAACGTAAATACGATTCAACTATTGGCTCCGGCAATTTGCGGAGCCGTCGGAGGATTTATGTACACCGTCAGTAATGGACTACCGTTTGTAGCGACCGCTGTTTTTTGTCTGGTTGGACTTCTAGCTACAGGTTTTCTGACGGAACCTAAGATTGACAGTGAAAAATTTTCCTGGACTAATTTTACAAAGCAGACCCGGTACGGACTTCTTGAACTGTTTAAAAATTCAGCCGTGAAATGGCAAACTGTTTTGCTGTTAAGCGTGGGTTTTTTTGTTGTCATTAATTCAGAAATGTTAAACAGTTTTTTGGGAGTGGAACTGGGGTTTGATGCCAAACAACTGGGAGTGTTGTGGTCGATTATCTTTTTAGTGTCTGCGGCTGCTTCACAATTTACGCCGGTTTTGTACAGAAAATTCGGAGGCCGGGTATCAATTGCAATTACGGGAGCGGTGATAGGAATAACGTTACTTGCCTCTCCCCTATTGGGAATGGTGTTAGGAGCGGCAGTTTTGATGGTCAGATCGGCATTTGAAGGAATATTCGGAAATTTAGCGTCAATTATTGTAAACAACAACACTCAATCCAAATACCGGGCAACTACAATTTCAACTTTTAACATGATTAAAAATATTCCCTACGTGCTTCTGGCTTTTTTGATAGGATCGATTTCGGACCGAATTTCAGCTATGAATATGGCCGTAATTTTGGGAGGGATTTTATTAGGACTTATCGGTTTGGGATTGAAATTGGGCAATAGAGGCTTTGACCGCCTCTCCTAACTGCCCGTTATTTAGCTGATTTAGAAGCTGTTGGTTTTCAGCTTGTTGGTTTTGTATTAAATTAGCTTGCAGCAGGCCTCTGGCAGTACTTATCAAGCCTAAAATTGCAAAAATGGTGTTGGCGGCTGAACTAAGAGGACTTTTTGAGCGTTCTTTGTAGGCGGCTTTAATGTTTAGGGTGGTGGCAGCCAAAGGAAGCATCCAGAGCAAATCAGGGTGGTTTCTAACCATTTTTTGAATCTCGGTTTTCACGACTTATAGTATATCATTAAGCCCATTTTAATGAAAGTGTGGTATTAATAGTCTATGAAGAAAGTAGTCGTTGTGATTTTAGTTTTTCTGGCGCTTTTAGGAGTCGGAGGTTTTGTAACTTACGACAAGTTATTCGGAGCCGTGGACCCGAAATCGCCCCAGGAGAGCACATTTGTTGTGCCGATGAAGGAAGAGGAAGCCAAGACTATTTCTAGATTGAAAACAGATGGATTTATAAAAGACACTTGGGCATTTAATTTTGTTTTGGGGTATAAAAAACTACGAGGGCAGATTAAGCCGGGCGGATATAATTTAGCCAAGAACTTAAATGCCTGGCAGCTGGCTCAAAAAGTTACAGCAGCGCCTGATATGAAATGGATTGTAATTAAAGAAGGGATAAGAAAAGAACAAATTGCGGAATTGATGGCCACAAAATTCGGGTGGAGTCAAAAAGACGTAGATGACTGGAACGATTTGTATACCAGACAGAAGCTTGAGTATCTGGAAGGAGTGTATTTTCCGGATACGTACTTAATTCCGGTTTCTGAAAAAAACTGGGAACTGGCGCAGAGACTGATTAATCGGTTTAACGAAAAATTTGCTCCGTTTGTAGAGAAATTTTACGAAAAAAACATTCAGTGGACTACGGGCCTCAAAATTGCTTCACTAATCGAAAGAGAAACAGGTGACGTAAAAGATATGCCTCTAATCTCCGGAATTATCTGGAAACGCCTGGAAATTGATATGCGACTGCAGATTGATGCTACCTTGCAATATGCCAAAGGCAAAGTCGGAGATAAATGGTGGAGTCTGGTCAAACCTGAAGACAAATACATCGATTCCCCTTACAACACATATCAAAACAAGGGCCTGCCGCCAACTCCGATTTGCAACCCCGGACTGGATGCAATTGAGGCGGCCTTAAACCCGACCGAAACGGAGTGCTTGTTTTACCTGCACGATCCTTCCGGAACCATGCACTGTGCGGAAACTTACGAAGAACACATAGAGAATGTTAAGAAGTATCTGTAGAAACTCGGCCGACCAGATTCCAGTGAACTAAAGTGTTAATGGCTCTTTTTAGCTGGGCCTGCGATTTGTCAGGAGTCTCAAAATCCAAGCTGATAACTATTCTGGGATCAATTCTTCCGGCTCTGAGAATTCTGGATAGCGAAGCGGGGAATCTTTGAAATCCAAGGCTAAGTTTTTCCAGGATATCTTTGTCGGTGTGGCTGCCGTTTGATATTGCAGTTTCTGCTGACGAATTACAAACGATAATGCCGTGAATTAATGAGGCGAATATTCTGCAATAACCCTTAAAGGCCTGGATGTCTCTTTTGTAACTAGGCAGGTTTCCATACTGAGCATTCAGTGCTTCCGCGAATACGAATTGGTCAATCAGGCCGCGTTCATAAAGAGTGATTAAGCGGTCAACCTGAGAGTTGGTAATTAGTTTGGCAATTCCGACAGCTGCAAAACCCAGGTTGTAAATCATGGCGTCGAAGTCGTCTCTTTTCAGATTGTCCGGTTTTCTGGCTTGGGACTCGTCGGGTTGAACGTGTACGGCGATGGGGTAGGCTTGAGCCGACTCTATTTGATTTAAAACGGTGGACTTTCCCCATCTGGGCATACCGGTAACCAAAATGCCCATATTTTCAATCCGGTCTAATTCAAAACTTTCATCCGGCCTAAGTTTGTGTTTGTGCCTTCGATAAACAAGTCGGGTGTGTTTACATATCTCTTCTGCAGTAAGTAATTCAAGACTAGATTCACCAAAATTTTTTTCCACCTCTGCCATTTGAGGTGAATATATGATGAATTTGAACAAAGTCAAATGTTACCCGCTTTACAATTGGACAATTTTTTCCCAGGGAAATTCCGGGCGACCAAAATGCCCGTAGCGGGCAGTGGGTTCGTAAATCGGCTGGCGGAGGTTTAAGCCTTCGACAATTCCTTTGACCGAAAGATCCAAAAGTTTGCGGAAAGCAAAATCTTCCAGTGCTGGTTGAGATACTTTTTGTGAGCCAAAGGTTTCGATCGAAGTTGTGATGGGTTTGGGCTGGCCGATGACGTAGGCCAGTTGGACTTCGCAGCGGCCGGCAAGTTTGTGAGCCACAACGTTTTTGGCTATGTATCTGGCTGCGTAAGCCGCACTCCGGTCAACTTTACTGGGATCTTTGCCGGACATGGCTCCTCCGCCCATTCGGGACATGCCGCCATACGTGTCGACAATCAACTTGCGGCCGGTTAAGCCGGTATCGCTAGCCGGGCCGCCTATTTCCCATCTGCCGGTGCCGTTAATTATGAGTTCACTTTTTTTGATTGAGTATCCGTATTGGGAGAGGACCGGGGAGACCAGATATTTGTAAAGATCGTGGTAAAGCTGAACGTTAGAGATTTTGGGATCGTTGGGGACTGCTACTACGACCTGGTTAACCTTAAACGGCCGGCCGTTTTTATATTCGACTTTAACTTCGCTTTTGCCGTCGGGGCGAAGATAGTTAAGTTTTTTTGACTGCCTTAACTGGTCCATTTTTTCCACCAACCGGTGAGAAAGAGTTATCGGAAGCGGCATTAATTCTTCAGTTTCGTTTACGGCATAGCCAAACATCATGCCCTGATCCCCTGCCCCGTCTAAATCGACTCCCAGGGCAATATCGGGAGACTGATGATGGATGGCCACTTTAACCTTTGAAGTATGGGAAAAATGATAGGCTTTTTTGGTGTAGCCTAATTTTTTAATGACTGACCTGGCGATTTGCTCATATGGAATTTTGTGTTTACAAGTAACTTCTCCGGCAATTACTAATTGTTCGTAGGTGGCCAGACATTCCACTCCGACTCTGGCTTTGGAGTCTTTGGTCAAAACCGCATCCAGAATAGCATCAGAAATCTGATCGCAAATTTTATCGGGATGGCCGGAAGCAACTGATTCAGAAGTGAAGTATTTGTAATTCATATGGCTTCCTTACTTTGTTTAAGTAAGGCGTATTTAATCTAGAATTAGCACCTTTACCTTTTTTAGGTTGCTGGATGGATTATCGGGCTAGTTCCCTCCCCATCCTCTAAATACTGGTAGAAGTATATCACAAACTAGCGAATTTCCCTGATACTGAAGAGTTTATACTGAGCTTCGTCAATTAAGTCGTTTCGAACGAAAACTGAAGTGCCGGGATCAAGAAGTACTTTTTCCGGACCGTAACCACATTTGGCCACGGTATCCATTCCGGAGTCGGTTTGAGACCAGGAACCGGAGTCGGTGTACTGGGCCAATTTTTCCCAGGTGCCGCCGTTTTTACCATCAGTCATGTCCCGATAAAGTTCGAGTTTGACTGACTTTTGGTCCGGGTTAGTTCTGACCACAAACTTCATGCCAACCCAGACATTTTTAGGCAGAGTGCCATTTGGGGTATTCCAGGAAGTCTTATTGTTTTCGCTGGGCATGTTGACGCTGTAAGCGCCTTCGTGAACGACTTCTTTTTGAAATACGGCCCGGCCGTCATATAAAATTCTGCCGTAATACGATCTGCCCAGGCAGGGGTCGGAGTCGGCTACGTCCTGATGTTCACTTCTGGTGCCGATGACAAAACCCTGGGACGAGGCTACACCAAATTCGGAAACCCGTTTGCCGTAGAGAGTGACTTCCACATTTTCCCATTTCAATTTCCGCTTCGGGTCATAAACATACATTCTGGGGGAGCTTCCGGAAATAGTGGCCAGGCCATTGCCGTCAAGTTTGACTACCCCATTACCACGGGCAACAAATTCGTTATCGAAAGGATCCACGTCGCCTGAGTTTAAGGTTTGTTTCTGGCCATTGTTCCAGTCTGAATACCAGACTCTTCCCCCCGGAAGATCCGGATACAGCTTTTCGAGACCGAATTTATCCAATTCTTTTGGTTTGACCTCTTTTTTTGTGGGCGCTAAGGTTACGGTTGGTGACGAAACTTGAGGAAGGTCATTAACAACCGGAGCCGGCTTTTGAGATATCAAAACAATTCCGGCGATAATTAAAATTAATCCGATAATGATTGCACTTTCTTTCATAGACTTATTGCAGTGTAGCACACGACTTAGCTGGCTAATACCCTGAACACTTTGGCAAAGGCGTTGGTAATTAAGTAGATTAAATAGTTACTTTTATTTAAGCTGACTTCCATTTGCCGCGGATAAGGTCGGGCGTCAAATTTTTGATATTGGGTGATTTTTACAGAATAAGTTTCTTGGGTGGAAACGGACCGGAACATTTTGAACTTATCAACCTTAACACCTTTGATTTTTGATTCGACGGAAATTGTGTGGGCGCCTTTTTTAAGTTGGGCCGTGACGGTATATCCGCAGTAATATTGGTTTTTGTACAGCGTACATTTTTCGGCCGAAGCGGTTTTACCCACCGGTCTTTTGATTCCATCCACAAAAATATCGACAGTGTTTTCCTGGGCATAAACAGGGAGGCTTGCGGCGTTAACAGTACCAAAAACCTCAATGGTGTAGGTATCATCCCGGGAAACAATGAATTTGTTGGAGATGCGATCTCCGGCATCCCATAAATCAACGATTCCGTAGGAGCTGGGTGTGGGGTCGTAAGAAGACAGGGGTCTAATGCTTTGGCCCGGGTCGTTATCAATTCTGTAGCCTTCTTCAAACTGCCACCAGGAGTTATAGCCGATGGAGTTTTCAATTTGTTTTGGTGTTAATAACTCCGGCTTGAAGTAGTGCATGTGCCAAACAAATTCCGTTCCGAATCCGGCGGTTGTCGGGCGGGGCTCCCGCCAGGAGTTATCTTTGGCAATATCCCTGCCGGCTTGGTAATACTTTTTGGTTAGGTTGACGATGTTTTGATTTTGTTCTCCCCCGGGATAGGCAAACATGGTTACCCGGTAGCCCTGACTCTCCAGCATTTTTCGGGATTCTTCGAGTTGGTAAACCAGTTCTTTTTGGTTGTAGCGATAGGTCATCAGGTTTCCGGCATTGACGGTGTGAGAACCGATTTCGTTACCGTTTCGGTACAATTCGTCCAATTCACTAAGATTCAGGTAGACAGGATTATCGTTGAGGACTCTTTGAGAAATGATGTAAAAAGTAGCAACTGCTCCGTATTTTCTGAAGACGCGGTAGCCGTTGGTGAAATGATCCTTTCTGCCGTCATCAAAATTAATGACACAGGCTCTTTGAGGAACTTTTTCGGCTTTTAAAACATAGTTTTCCATGATGTCACCGAAAGTAAACCAGCGGCAGCCGGAAGTATTGGTCAGATAGTCGATTTGTTTTTCAAAATCCGAAACGTGCATCTCCAAACTGGGACTGACGATCTTTTGATCGTCATCAATTACATGGTGGTAGCCTAGGATGGGGACGAAGTCTTCCTGTTCGTAAATTCTGAAAGTTTTGATTGCGGGATTTCCGGGAATATTTAAATTCAGTTTTTGGTCAATGGAATAGTAAGTATCAACTCCGGATATTTCGGCTACGTAAGACGGCCTTTTGGCATATTCCGGATTTGGGTCCGGCTGTTTGGGACTAATAACCAGGCTTTGGTCGGCAGCAACTTTTACCTCAAATTTTTCGCTTCCCGGACCAGTTAGCTGCCAATCAGTTTTGCTTTGAGCTAGCTCCATCTGATACTCGGCAACCGGTTTTGTGGCGGCCTTGGATTCGGTAAAAAAGTTAACTTCAGCGCTGCTTAGACTTAGTTTGTAAACGCCTTTTTTGGTGACAACGGTAATTAAATTATCATTTGAGACGCCGGCGGAAACCAGTCCGCTTTTACTGCCTATTTCCAGCAGAGTTACAAAGGAAGCATTCTGGCTACTGGTTTTGGTTGTTACTGTGGGACAGGCGACGGTTATTTCATACTCAAAAGAACAAAGTCCGTCTTTAACACTAATCTCTCCACCCTGAATTAACTGATGAATGGTTAGCTTCTGATTGTCGCCTCCCCAGTCGGCAACCAATTTTCCGTCTTTGATTTCAGTTTTAGCCTGGGGAAATAAATGAAATTGCTGCTCGTAATCATGATCTTTGGCTGAAATCAGCCGGTCAACTACAACTACAAAATCATGACCCAATAAGGCAACGGATCTTTGGTGCACGGTTTGAGGGTAAAGAGTGTGCTGGGCTGAATGGATGGTGTAGCCATCTTTTTGCACGAATTTTCCGGGGACCGGAGAGCCGGTTCGTTGGTTTTGTCCGTCAACGATTACGGTATTGTGTCCGGAAGTCCCGTGAAAGTAATTACGCAACTGGTTCTGGGCTTCGTAGGTGTACAGGCCGGTATCGGTGATCATGGTTTGGCCGTTACTGAAGTGGTTGATATTCAAAGCATCCAGGTCGCTATGGTTGGTTCGGTAGGGACCGACGTCGAATATGACCTGGGTTTGATCGGCAAACTTGTTTTCAAACTTGGTTTTTTTGTCCCAGCCGGAGCGCATGATGGTTTGGCCGGTGGTGGGATAGTATTTGCTTAAATCTTTAGGCTTCTGGCCCTGCCGGCCTTGCGTTAAAACATACAAAAACTCAGGATTTTCTTTGGAAATTTCCTTAAAAGTGCCGGTATTTCCGATTTGCCGATCAAGGGAGGCCCCTACAATGGGCACTTTTAAATTAGGCTGGAGAATATAAGTGGCATAGGAGACCATTTTTTTAATTTTTTCTCGAGATGCAAGATCCAGGCCGACTTTATTTTGGGCTATGTACTCATAAATTTTCCAATATTTTTCCAGTGCGTAAAAGTGATAATAGGGCGAATTTTCAACCAGTGCCCCGTCCTCATCGACTATCGTATCAAGGCTGTTTTTTATTCTCTGTTGAGCTACCTGCTTCCATTTTTCGGACCCGAGAAGATCCGGGAAATTAACACCCAGAAGCAAGAGGGCAGCAGCCTGGCTGATGCCGTGGTTGTGTAGGGGTTCGTAGTGGGCCTCGTTTAACATAAATTCCCCGTGAACCTGTAGTGATTTGAGAATTTTCTCGCTTAAGTCCAAAGGCAAAGCCCCTTCCTGTCTTAGCTTCCACCAGGTATTTAGTAGAGTCATGGATCTGAAGGCTACGGCATGATAGTCGTCCCAGGCGTGGGGTTTGCCTGCTCCTTCATCAAGAAAACTGCCGACAGTTTCGACTAATAATTTTTGATATTTATCCTGACCGGTTTGTTTAAATGCGTAAAGTAAGTGTCTGGTTTCCCGCAAGCTATAGTACATGAAACGCCAGTACCTTTCGTTAAACGGATCTTCTTCCCAGGTGGGAGGAAATGACATTTCAATCGGTTCGTAGCGGTCAAACGGCTGCAGACCGGCAATCATCATGTCGGCTGATTTGATATCTCCCTGGTCGAGAAAGTCGTAGACGATTTCTTTACCGGTGGAAACGGTTGGGTAACTATCAAATATGTGCAACCAGGCTGAGGGACTAGCCTCTGGCCGACACAGGTTGCCGTTGGAAGTTTTAATAAAGACCAGGTCAGGGGCACAGCTGAAGGTTTGCTGAGCCTTGGTGATCTTAGTTGTCGTGTGCAGAACTTCGACCAGCTTTTGATATGTGCCTTTGAGCCAAAAACGATGATACTTTCCGGCTACGGCGACGAAAATTATGATAGCCAGTAGCAGAAACGGAACTTCTTTGGGCTTTAACCTCTTGACCATGTCATTTTCTTGATAGTTAAAGCGGAATAGAAAATCAGCCAGGAAATAATCAAAGTGGAGAATAAACTCATCAGCGGCCGGTAGATCCAGTAATGACTGTCTTTATCTTCGAGCTTATAGGCAAAGCCGAACATCAGGCCTACAAAGGTAATCCCGGCCAGGTATAAAAATGCCGAAGAAACGTCCCCTCTTATGGGAAGGTAAATTAAGTGGCGAAAGGAAATATAAGGACCCATGAGAACAAACAAAACATGCAGGTAGTAGACGGTGGCTGTGGGAAGGGGTTTTTGCCAGTAGAAAAGACCGGTGAAAAAGATGTTTCTGATGAAACTTTTTTTCCAGCGAACCTGTTGCTTGATTAACCGCCTGAAAGTGTCGGGAACTATGGTCCAGGATTTGGCTGATTTGCAGTAAACAACCCGCCAGTCTTTGTTGGGATAATCGTGTTTTTTAACAAAAGGAGAATTCCGGTAGCGGTTTTTTAACTGGGAACCCATGGCCTTACTGCCTAAGACAAACCCGGTCATGGTGCGGTCGGTGGCAAATTTAAATTCCTGGCCTAGGAAACTATCGTTTTCCCAGGCCGGAATGAAGTTAAAAATGGCTTCTTTGCGAAAGACTGCCAAAGGACCTGAGACGCAGGTTACGGCTCCAAAAACGCTCTCAAAGGCTTTACGAATGGAAAATTGGCCCTCCATCCAAGAGTCCTGAACTTTGGTTAATAGATTCTGGTCCCGGTTTGAGGCCCGGCCATGGCCGCTGACGGCTCCCACATCAGGAAAATACTCGAAGACCTTAGTGATTTTTTCAATCACGTCGGGAGCCCAAGTGGAATCACTGTCGGTATGGGCAAAGATCTGGCCTTTGGCTATTGCCATAGCTTTGGCCAGAGCTCTTTTTTTACCAACGTTTATTTTTAAGTTGATCAGTTTAATTTTTTTGGATTTTTCATATTTTTTGAGAACGGTCAGGGTTTTGTCAGTACTGGCGTCGTTGACGACGATAACTTCAATATCGGGGTAAGTTTGGTTGAGCATTGACTCAACGCATTCAGAAATGTGATCCTGTTCGTTTTTAACGGCTACCATGCAGCTGACTAAGTATTTTTTGTCGAGCTTGTGCTTTTTTTCTTTGTGCAAGGCCAGACGGTATGGGTCTTTGTAGATTAAAAATGAGACCACAAAGGTCATCCACATAACGGCCGAAACAACAATTCCGTAGGAGGCTAAAAACAGAGTTCCGCTGTCGTCTCTTAAGATCAGCTTACCCAAAAGAACCATCAGAATGGCCATCAGGATGAAAAGCTCAACTAAACGGTGCCGGAGTGATTTGGGGATTAAAAAGGGATTGGCTTCAGCTTTGGTGCCTATTTTGATGATTTTGAAACCCGGTTTGGGATCTTTTGTGGCAACGGGAAGATCAAGGTAGCCCAATCCAATGGCTGAGGCTGACTGTTTGAGTTTGGAGAAGAAATTCATAGAGGCTGACCATGGCAGTTCTGGATTCTGTGAATTATAGTCCTATAGTGAGACTTAAGCAAATACAAACTAACCCGAAACTGACTTTAGTAGTAAATGGAATATGTGCGGTGATAAGGTCGGGGGTTGGGCTGCTTTTGGCTGAGTAGCCAGATGGCATTGTCAATTTGGGCCGCAGTGCGGTTTGGAAGCTGCTTTTTAATCAATTCAATAGCCCAGACGGTGGCGGCCCTGATTTCAGTTTCTTGCCGGCTTCCCTTTTTAATCAACACCTGGTTATCAATCGTTTCGGCCAGGTCCAAAGCATATTCGATTATCCCGAACTCTCTGAGAATTTGCGGCAGTTTGTAATCGGCAAAAGCGGTGAGTTTTTCCAGATTACGGATTTTTTGAGGAGCTGGCTTTAAGTACGATATATCATGGGCACAAAGTTGGGCCCGTTTTAAAAAGTAAATCGTTTTGCCCTGATAACGGGCGATATCCCTAAAGGAGCTAAAGTTCTTGTAGATTAATTTTACTAGCGTGGCTGCGTCGTAGTCGGCTTGTTTTATAACATTTATGAACTGGCCGTCGAATTTCTTAAGTAAGACTTCACCCGCCTGCTTTAAGTTTTCCAGTCTTTTTTCAATCAGCGGAATCTGTACCTGGTTACTACTTCTGAACAGATGGTTGATTTGCCTTGGGGTAAGCTTAGCCAGGTACTTAGCGTCTAACACCGGAATTTTTTCGGACAGGGCGCGTTTAAAAGAACTGGCCATGGCGTAATTGCCGCCATTTATGATGTTGCCTTGAGGAAATTCTATCTGCCATTTGGGCTGATCTTTTTTGGCCCAGAAACAAAAATTCACTGCATCCTGAATAAAGAGCAACTGTGCGTCTTGTTCGAAAATACCTGAGGCCCCAAAGCCGGTTTCGGCTGAGTCTAAACCCAAATCAAACTGCCGACTTATTTCAGGCAAGATTGAGCTGATTTTATCTTTGTTTATAAAAACACTTTGGGAGTGTTTGACTACGTAATCCGTGGTAGACAGAACATGTAGGGGGTCACTTCTCATAAGATTTGGTTTTCTTAAGCTTAATATTTTCCAGGCATGCAAACAACTTGCGATATTCGTCAGGGTGAGGAACAAAGGTTTCGGTTTTGCGATCAATCATTTGTTTGAGCTTCTTAAGACCGACAAATTTAATTTCCGAAACCTCTTTCTTCTGGAGCCGAAGATCCGAAAGTTTGACGTCTTTTTTAACTAAAAATACATCCTGGATCTCGTTTTCAATTAAGGAGCCAGAGTTTAAGACCAAAGATCGGGTGTTTGTAAAAAGATAGATTAAGTCCTGAGGGTTTAGAGTCAAACCGAGTTCTTCCTGGGTTTCTCTTAAGGCTGAAGTCAGGCTATCTTCTCCCGCTACCACATGGCCGGCGGACGAGATATCCCAATGGTTGGGAAATGCGGCCTTGCCCGGAGCTCTTTTTTGAATCAGGATCTGGTTTTGGGAATTCATCAGCCAAACGTGCACGGAGCGATGCCAGTCCCCTTGTTTATGGACGTCGGATTTAAGTTTTTTAACTCCGGTTTTACTGCCGTTTGCGTTTAAGACTTCAAGGTATTCCATGAGCTGATTGTACAATGACCCTCTAGTTGAGAGCGTACTTGTTCAACTCTCTTTTCATCTGCGATTCGTTGGTAATGTCCTTGCAGTATGCTAAAAACCTCAGAAAAGTGCCGGTGTGGTCCTTTCTAAGTTTTCCTAGAACGATATCCGCAATTTCCTGGGAACTAATTCTCTTTTTTTTAAGAAATAAAATTTGTCTCTCGACGTCTCGGGTGAATTTTTCGGCTGTTTTTTCCCGATTTGGAAGTCGGGCTCCGATGGTGGCTCCATAAATTCCCGAATATAACTTGATGTGGCTAAACATTTCGGTTTTGCCTGACTTTTTAATCACTACTAATTGGGATAAATCAATAATTTCATGGGTGGTAAATATTTCGCCGCAGTTTAGACACTTGCGCCTTCTCCATATCTGAACGTTACCCCGGGATGGCCGGGAATTGGTGACTTCGGTTAAGGCTTTATGACAATAAGGACATTCCATATCAACTGGTAGTTATATAAAAACAGTATTTACGCCGTAGGTAATGGAATGTCAAGGCTAAAGATTTAATTTTTATATCTACATCTGGATCTATCAATATATTGTCACCTGTCTTATTTTAGATTTATGAGTAAGGAAGACGGTCGAACTCTGACATTGGTCAATGCCGGAAGACCTGGATATTTAGGAAAAAACAAAGACCATCAAATAGCCCTGTGGAATGAGGAATTTGGTTTAGGTAACTGGAGACTGGTGTGGATTCTCAGATCCGGACAAATTCTTAATTTTAGGCAAATATTTGAGCAGTACGTGTGGTCATATGCCAAGTATTTTGCTGGCCACCCTAAAGAAGCTGAATTTTTGATAACTAATTTTTCTTTTGCGTACGATAAAGAGCTGATTTCCAGAGCCGAGGCTTTTGATCCGTACGCTTTATATAACAAACCGGGAAGACCTAATCAATTTCATCATGTAGCCTTAAATATGGCGCTGGAAAAGGTATTAAGACTGCCTTTTGCAGGTCTGAAACCAATTCAAGTGCGGGAAGGAAAACCCGGCAGTGATCAAAATCTCTGGCCTGAAGGTTGGCGGTGGAGTCCGGGGCGAATTCCGGCGGCCACTGCCGAATTGATCCCTGAAGATAATTTGCCGTCCTGGTGGCAAAAAGGAAGTATTGAGCACTTATATCAATCTGCAAAAGCATCGCTAATTGCAAAATGACCAAAGACTATATAAAACTAGCCCAGTTTTTGTACGAAATCGGCACTTTGCGAAAAATTGCCAGAAGTCACAGGCAGACATTATTAACCGATGATCTGTCTGACAATATTGCAGCGCATTCGTTTCGAGTGGCGATGATCGGCTGGTTTTTGGCAAAAATCAAAAAGGCTGATCCGTATAAAGTGGTGATGATGTGCCTGCTTCATGACACCAGCGAAACCAGAACCGGTGACCAGAATTGGGTACATAAGAAATTCGTTAAAGCGTTTGAAAACGAAGCCATTGCCAGTCAGTTCTCTCAATTGATTGGAGAAGAAGAGCTGCTCAAACATGCCGATGAATATAGTAAAAGACTGACTATTGAGGCCAAACTGGCAAAGGATGCCGATTTACTTGATCAGGTACTTCTTTTAAAGGAATATGCCTGGAGCGGCAATCAGGAAGCTCAATTGTGGTTAAAAGATAATCAACAGATTAAGTACATGTCGAGCGAACAGGCTAAACTGATGGCAAGACAGATAATTTCTCAACGACCGGGCGATTGGTGGAAGGGTATTTGGTCGGTTGATAGAAGAAAGTAAGCAGAGTTTGGGCAAGCGAGGTAGAATTTACTGATACCGATGGATGATAAACAATATTTAGACCTGGCTTTAACCGAAGCCGAAAAATCATTAAACCTGGGAAATTACCCGGTCGGAGCGGTACTGGTGATTGATGATCAAGTTGTAGGTGTGGGCGGAAATTTTGGGGAAACAAGCCAGAACTATATTAATCACGCTGAATCACACTTGTTAATTAACCACGGCCCAATTCTTTTGCGAGCAGCCAAAGATGGTCAAAATATTACTCTGTATTCAACTCTCGAGCCCTGTTTGATGTGCCTGGGTGAGGCCATAATGAATAAAATCGACAGAATCGTTTACATTCAAAAAGATCCCCGGGCCGGAGCCTGTGGAATTAATAAGGATAGTTTGGGGGTCAGATATCAGGAATCCTGGCCGGAAATTGTGCACAATCCGTATTCTTCCAGATCAAAAGAGCTGATAACCCAATTTTTAAAAAAACAGATTGAAAACGGCGACAGAGTCGATTGGAGCACTAACTTTTTAAAACTGCTAGAGACTTGTTAAATCCACACATTTTTTTGAATATGAACATGAATCAAAAAGTCAAAGCCGGTTACAATATAGCAGCCAAGAATTATTCTTTTGAGTTTAGAGACCAATTTAAAAACGAAAAGTATTTGGAAAAGCTGGTAAATGTATTACCTCAAGGTTCAACCGTTTTAGATATCGGATGCGGAGCCGGAAAGCCGATTGACAGCTATTTGGTATTAAAGGGCATGAAAGTTTCCGGAATTGATATTTCTGAAGCCCAAATCGAACTGGCAAAGCAGAGCGTTCCAGAAGCCCACTATGAAGTTCGCGACATGTCCGAGCTGAAAGACTCTGAGTTTCAAGTTGACGCCATGGTGTCATTTTATGCAATTTTTCATACTCCAAGAGAAAAACACCTGGAACTTATAAAAAAGTTTAAATCTTTTCTAAAGCCAAACGGTTATCTGCTGATTACGATGGGGGCTAGCGAGTGGGAAGGCAAAGAAGATAACTTTTGCGGATCAGAGATGTATTGGAGTCATTACGGAGCCGAGAAGAACATTGAAATTACCAAAAATGCCGGATTTGAAATTGAATTTTCGGAGGTTGATACTTCAGGCGGAGAAAAACACCTGATAATTCTGGCTAAGGCAAAATAGACTTTTATTTCTTACAGCACCATATTCTTATGGGTCGAACGAAGGTGGCCGAGGATTTTTGAACTCTTGTTTGTAAAAAGTGTAGCAGGTGGTGTGGCTTTTGGTGTAGATTGATCCGGGAAAATTTACGCACTGTGCAAATGTTTTTGGAAGCAGTAAATAAATTAAAAAGCTTCCGATGGCAAAACAAAAAACAACCAGCGGCAGGATAAAATGTTTTTTTAAGCTCATGATACGACTATATCACTTTTACTACTGTGCGATGTTATAATTTTCCCACATCATGGACGAGATTGAACGGGAAAGAGTATTTTTGTTAAAACAACTGCCGGCCGATATTTTGAACTATAAAAGTGTTTCCATTCAAATTGGTGACTTCACCCTCTCAAATGCAGTTGATCTACTCAAAATCCGTAGGAAAGGCGAGAAATACGAGCTAATCAAAAAAGAAGACATTAAAGACGGAACACGTCATGAGCATGTGATCCCCTTGAACAAAGAAGAGTTTGAACTATTATTTCCGGTTACCGTTCGAAAACATTCCAAGTTAAGAGTTTTTTATCCATTGGGTAGCCTGATGTGCGAGATTGATATTTATCTGGATGACATGGCTGGCTATGCCAGAGCAGAGGTAGAGTTTGACAGCGATAAAACAATGAATGACTTTGTAGCACCAGATTGGTTTGGGGATGAAATTACTTTATTAAATCACACAATTCATGAAGGTTTGGGGACAATCACATTTCAGACAATGGTAGATAGGTTTAAAGAGAAAAACATCTCACTTAATGCTGTTTTTCTTCCAACGGTCTAATTTTGTAATAATTTATATTCGAAACTCAACTTATTAACCCCATTAACAGGAATTGGATGCCCAAATGATTCAGATAGACACCTCCTACCAATTTCTATGACTCGCCTTCAATTTCCGTATAGCCGAATTCTAATTGCTCTTCATACATTTCTTCTGACCAAAGAACGTATGAAGGCTTTTCTCCTTCATTTTGCCAGCGGGATATAAACCATTTATCTCCCTCTTGTCCCAGCGGAACGTTATAAACTACTACTTTTGTCACTTCATCTGGAGATATGTATCTAGTTTTAATAGGCGCATTATCCGGTTTTGCTCCGAGTTTTCTTTCAATCCATGCTTCAACTTCTGCAATTTCTCTTGGATTTAATGTCTCATCATTTAAGTCAAGTATTGGACCCACAAAACCTTCTCTCGGGTCTAAACTTTCTTTAGAAGGATAATCTGAGGCATAATTTCCTGCAATTATATCGTCAGCAGCGCGAATTGTATGAGAAATTTCTTCTCGAATTTCTTGAGGAGGTAGTTGTCCTTCCATTTTTCAATTATGTCACTTCTTTTAAGTGATATATAGCTTCAGAGATTTGAACCCTGTCTTGGGCTACAATAGTCTGACATATTTACTTGAGGTTAGAAAAATTGGGGTGGTGTACGGGAATCGAACCCGCTAACTTCGCCTCCACAGGGCGACGCCTGGACCGGTCGGCTTACACCACCATATTGAGAACCTTTTGGTTAAATGAACTGTCGTGATGAGAAAGATAGTGACAATTGAAACAGAGCCAAATCAGATTTCGAATATGATTATTGCTTCTGTCGTGGTCTATATGGTGAGCTGATAGAATTCGTGGGTCAGAGTTTTTACAAATGGCACATACAGGTTCGACTCCACCTCTCAAAAGAATCTTTCTGTATGCCTGTTCCCCGTTTTTCCAATTTGCACTTTTTTCTCCGATGAAAGTCTTATTCCTCCACAAGGTCTGGCAGGATTTGGAACAAAAATAAAAACCACTTTTTGAGCGAGTGAGCATTCTAGGAGAGCGGTATATCTGTTGATGACAAGTGTGGCACGTAACAGATTGTCCTCTGAGCTGAGATTTGGAGCGACAGTTGGTGGAGCAATATTTCCCCCAACCACGTTTTTGATGACTGGCTTTTACTTCAAAACACTTCGCGCAAATTGAACATTTTACGCGTATCACGACTTAATTTTAAAGTGCATGCGACCAGTGGTCAACTAACCGGTTGTGCAGAAACGGGTGCATTTCCGGAATTGACCTGCCTGGGTAAGTTTATCAGACTTGAGGTCAAAGTAGTAATGCAGGCTTGATTAATAATTAATTCTTGACTGAAGATGGTTATTTTTTTATCATGACTGTTGTGTACAAGATTCTGAAGAAAGACGGAAGCATCCAGGATTTCGATTGGAGTAAGGTAATTTCCGGAGCCATAAACTCAGGCGCTACCCAGGAGGAAGCCGATAAACTGGCTACAGCGGTGGAGTCATGGTTGTCCGTTGCGGCTGACTGCGACGGAATGATCAAATCTTACGACTTGCATGTAAAGGTAATAGAAGAGCTGAAGCAGATTAATGCAAAAGTGGCCGAAAGTTTTGAAGCATTTAAGAAGCCGGAACCTCAGTGAATCTCCGACCGTTTTTCCTTGAGAAAATCGCTCCAGTTTTCAATGATTTTAGTCAGCAGATTGAAGGGGGTTTCGACCAGGAAACTAAAGAAGATAGCAATGATGTTGTATTCTTTCCACTTGTTGGCCAGGAATGATCCGACCTTGGCTACCGGGACAGAGAACATATCCATGACAAATTCAGGCAGTGAGGTCTTTTCGTCGACAATCAGCTCTTTGGATTTGTTTCTGATGTTAACGGCGGCAAATACGGTTAAGGCGATAGTCAAAGTGTCAAAGACAACTGAAGTAAGGGGCAGTCCAGCTGCGTAGAAAACATATCCGACGCCGTAGAAAGCCACTCCTGTTAAAAGCAGGTAGAAGGAAACGATAAAGAACATCAGAATGGGATTTCGGCGCCTGTTTAGACGGATTTCATAGAGGTTAACTTTCTCACCCTGATAGACGAAGCTGTACAGAGTCGATAGGACACTGTCGATATTTTTGGCAGGCGGCGGCCGGATAACCGAAACCAGAATAAACATCACCAGAGTGGGGACCAGAAAATCGATAAAAGTGGTAAAGGCGTTAAAGCCTTCATAAAAGATTTTAGCCAGGGGAATTTCGACCATGAAAAAAGTAAACCAATTTGAAGCAAAGACAGACAGGGTCGAGAAAGCCGCCAGCCTCATTAACCGGGTGTTTAAGGTCTTGTGCCGTTTTTGATAGAAAGCGGTAATTTCTTCACTGAACTTACTTTTGTATCTGATGATGTCTTTTATTTTTTCCGGTTCGTTTTTGTATTTTTGCAGGAAATCATCCAAAAGCACGAAAACGGTGTCTACTCTTTCACAAATGGAGTACAGCTGACGGGAAATGGGGTGGGTGATAAATTTGTCGGTCTGGCTCCAGACACGAATAATCTCCTCTTTTAAAGGTTCAACCTGGTCATCGGGCAAGGTTTTCCAATCCGGATATTGGAACTGAAGCAGGTTATAGGCGATGTATGAATCATCCAGATCATAAATGGTACGACAGGCGGCAATAAAAACATGGGCGTTTAACTCGTCCGGAGTGAGACTGTTTTTGGGAAAAATGCTTAGCCGGGAATGAATCAGCCGGGTCATGGTTAGAATGATTAATTTTTCCTTGAAGGGATGGGAAAGTTCGTCTTCGATCTCGCAGGCCAGGACTTCAATTAGAAAGGTGGTGAAGTTGATCCGCTCTTTAATAGTGACGAATTGTTTGGCTGTGGAAGCGTATTTTAGAAACTGTAAGTACTTTCCTACTGATTTGGTCACGGATTCAATTCTTTCCTGAGGGATTTCGTCGTTTGGCAGATGACCGCCCCTGATTAGATCGGTAGTGACGGTTTCGGCGATCAACTGAGGATCGTCGGCAAAATCACTTTTAAGTCCGGCTACCCGGGAAAATAACAGTCGTTTGAGAATTCGCTCAATTGCCGACCGCCTTAGGGCGTAGTCCTCTTTCCAGTCGATGACTTTTCGGACCAGTTCGTATATTTTGGCTACAGCTACTGCAATGTCGTTGACATGAATGGGGGTAATTCCCCGGCTTTCGGCTTTGACCTGAGCTACAAAATTGGTGATCAAATCGTCAGTTGCTTTGACTAGCTCCAGGGGCTGCTCGACCGGTTCTTCGGATTTGGCGTCTAAAGCTATGAGTTTGCCGTCGATAATCACGTACTTAGGAGGGGTCTCCTGCGGCTTTTGGGGGTCCATGGCTAAGAATTATATCCTATTTACTACCGGGAGTGAGGACCTCGCGAATAAGCCTTTTGCTTTCAGCGAAAAAATCCGGCTTGGCCTGTTTTAGCCTGATTTTGGCCCAGGGCATAAAGGTCAGGTGCGACTTGGGGTATTTGTAGTAGCGAAGGTACAAATTGACCAGTCTGGTGGCCAGGGGGCTAATCCGTCTTTGGGAAGTTAAGGCTTCAACCGCGTTTCTTAGACGGGGGGCTGAAAAAAGTTCCAAAGTATCGAGGTTATAGAGCAGTTTGGCTTCCAGTCCACGAAGCGGCAGAAGCTGCAGTTCGGAATGTTTTCTGATGGCGTATTTCACTTTTTTAACCGTAATTTTGTCCAGGCCGTATTTTCGTGAATTGCGGGAGAAGATGCGCATGGAGGCTAAGCCTTCGGCCACTTGATTAAAAAAAAGTTTGAATGGGTTGGAAGTTATCTGTTGGGATTTCCAGGTGTCGTGCCAGATAATTGATAACAGCATGACCTTAAAGTCGATTTTGGGTTTTAAATGATGATTCTGCTGATCGGCCAGAAACTCGTCTAGAAGCGTTAAAAGATCCTTGACGTGCAGATGCGTGTGAATACCGTCTTTGCCGTTGGACATGTAGTGCAACCCATCCATGCAGGCTTGGTAGACATTTTCAGGCAGAACGATATTGTGTTTTTTAAGAAACGAATCAAAAAAATCCATAACTTCTATTTCGGAATCGGGGCAATCACATCCGATAAATGACTATCTATTGAATAACTAGAGGGTGAATTGGCCAGCTCGGCTACAATAAACTGACGATCGTAAGGGGTTAGGCAAATCAAATCTCCCGGAGTGAGCTGCTTGTCGAATGATTTATTTTCATCAACTCTGGGTTCAACCACCTCCATGATGGTATACAAAGGTTGCACATCCCCGGTGAGTTTTAAACTTCGGGCCAACCCCAAATATTTAAGGCGGGCATCTTTTTTCAAATACAGATAATCCATGATTTTCCAATACGGATGGATATCCGGAAGCTTATGAATAACACCGATATTTACGGTAGCTAGGGTGCGGCACATCTGCCCCGGATAGATGTAACGGGGATAAAGTTTTAATAATAAATTGTCTAAAAAATTGGGATGAGTTGGGGAAGACATGCTCTTGCAATTAGTTTGATTTGACTATAACATGGTGCTCATGGCAGTGAAAAGAACGAGTAAAAAAGTCAAAACAAGCGCCCCTGTTGAGAAGTTTGAAGTGGCTCCGACTTTACCTCATTTAGTAAATACCGAAAGTAAACCGGTTATGAAAAGCTGGAAGGGACTAGCGATTGCAGCTGCAGTTTTAGGAGCAATTGTTTTGTTCTGGTACAAAACCGATACCTGGCCGATTGTAGCCATGGTTGGATTAAGACCGGTAACCCGAATGGAAGTAGACATGGCTCTTTTTTCCAGATCCGGAAAAGTGGAAGTGGACAACAGAGTGACGGAATTGCAAATCAAGGCCGAGCTAGCAAGATTGGGAATAAAAGTAACCGCATCGGAAGTGGATGCCAAGATTGCCGAGATTAAAGCTAACTTGGGAGAGAATGCCGATCTGGAAACATTACTATTGGCCCGGGGGATGAAAATGTCCGATTACAGAAAACAACTGGAGCTATTGTTGGGGGCTGAGAAAGCCGTGGCTGACAAGTTGGTGGTAACTGACGAAGAGGTTTCGGCATACCTGACGGAAAATAAAGATTTGTTCGCAGATGCCTCACAGGAAGCAAAAGTAAAAGAAGCTACCGATACCCTGAGACTTTCCAAAATTGATCAAGAGATTTCCGGTTGGGTAAATGAAGTACGAACCAAATCCAAAGCCTGGGTGCTTCCGAGTCTGAGAGTATCTACTTCCGGTATCTAGTTTCCTGGTCTTTATTTTTTAACCGAATAACGCTCCCTGCTTGATTTGAGGATTTTTTCCCGATTTTGATTGACTGATTTATGTGGAGGAAGAGTGGTGGCCAAAAACGGCAGGGACACGGCAGCATCTATGGTCATCTTCAGAGCAATTTGGTGTTTTTGCAAAGAGACCAAATTGGCAGCTGTAAAGGAGCCGCCAAACTCTGCTTCCATGACCCGGGCGTCGTCTGCTCCCAACACAAAACAAACTGTAGTGCCGACGTTGCCGAAGATGGCTTTTTGGATCTCCTCCGGAATCTGAGCAATATATTGATTGGCCAAAACCAGCCCCAGGCCGAATTTCCTGGCTTCAGAAAGAATTTTGATAAAGCTTTCGGTGGCAAAGTTCTGGAACTCGTCTACATACAAAAAGAACTCCCCTCTTTGATCTTTGGGTTTGTCGACTCTATTCATGGCCGCCAGTTGAAGCTTAGTTATAAACATGGCTCCTAAAAGGGCTGAGTTGTCTTCTCCCAGCTTGCCCTGAGAAAGGTTGGCGATGAGGATTTTGCCGGAGTTTAGAATCTCATCTAACTTGATGGTGGACTTAGGGTGACAAATGAGGTTGTGAATCAGAGGAGAGTTAACAAACTGGCCGACTTTATTGAGGATGGAACTTATCTGCTCGGCACGGGTTCGCTCCTCCAGGACGTCGTATTCGTTTTGCCAGAAGGCCAGAAGCTGGTGGTTGGTCACCTTGGGGTAGACGGACTTTCTGAATTTGGCGTCGGTGAGCATTTTGATGACATCAGGCAGGGTTGAGCCGGGGATTTGGGTGAGGGTCAAAAGAGTGTTTCTGAGGTAATACTCCAGTCTGGGACCCCAGGAGTGACCATAGAGCTTGTGGAAGATGGCTACAATCCCCGAGGAGACCAACTCAGCCTGGTCGGGATTGTCGACTTCCAGGATGTTTAGGGAGATGGGGAACTCCTTGTCTGCCGGGTTGAAGTAAACTACGTCATTAATCCGGTGTGACGGGATGTAGTTTAAAAGGGCTTCGGCGCTGTCGCCATGAGGATCAATGAAGGCCACTCCCCTGCCCTTTTTAAAGTCGTCTACGGCCATATTCTCCAGAAGGGTTGATTTACCCGTTCCGGACTTACCCAGGATGTAGGTATGGCGCAGGCGGTCTGTGAGCTTAAGCCCGAAGGTGGCGGCGGCATTCTTAAAGGTGGTGGTGGCAAAGAAGTTAATTTGGTCGTTGGCCTGCTGGATTTGTGATCCTTCGCCTTTCTGGTGCACCGGAAGGTTTTCTGGGGCTTCGGAGAAGGAGGCGGAGACGGACCAGGCCACATTAGGGATTTTGGTGTAGATGCCCGGTAAGTGCCACAAGGAAGACAGCTCCATGACGTTGAGCGTCGTGGGTGGCAAGCTGAGAGACTTAAAAGGAGAGCGAGTGCGAATGCACTCCCACAGACGTTGTTTTTGCCAGGAGAAGAGCTTGCCTGCAATAAGCGAGTTGCCGTCAGGTCGGTCTAGAACTGATACGGCTCCCCTAAGGTCATGCAGGAGTTCAGGTCGGCTGGCGGCAAAGCTGATGGTAGTGCCGACCAGGGGGTAAGATAGTTTCTCCTCGACGATTTTTTTGCTCTCCGGGGGTGCCTCCTTGATCAGCTTGCCCATTTCGTCGTAGTGGGGTTTGGGACGCAGATGACGGTAGGCGCTGTAGATTACCGATTTGGGAGCCGGGGCCAGGACAAACTGGATAAGTATCCGGTCATCAGGACCGGCTTTGCTTAAGACTCCCAGAAGCGGCAGCATGGGATCTACCTCTTTGTAGTCAGAATAGTCCCTTAGGGGGAAGTAAGGGGCGTAGGATTGTCGGATAATTGCCAGATGGGGAGGAGTGGGCGGCCAGTCTGTCAGGTAGTCTTTGATGTCAGCCATGACCACGTCCGGGTAGGTAGCCATGACTTGGGATTGGACAAAGGTGGCCAAATGCTCGGGAAAGACTATGGTGAAGTTAACTTGGCCGGCTACGATAGTGACTTCCAGGCTAAGAAAGAGGGGTTGAGAGCCCAGCCACTTACTCAGGAAATGGGGGGATTTGGTCGCCTTGGCCAGGGAAACCAGGAGTTGGGCTGACTGCTCCGGGGTATTTTCTGATTCCCGGGGTACCCGAAGGGAAAGCAACTTCAAAGCCATAACTTAGTCTATCACAAAATATCACCCCCTCTAATCCCCTCTTACTTTAAGTGGGGGAAGTATTTTTCATCGTCCTATAGTTATTGACACATGACCTGTAGTATGTTACTATCGTGCACGAGACTAACTAGCACGTGTCTCATAAGCGAGATAATTTGCAAGTCTAAGTCTCTTTTTTCTAGCACATTAAAAAGAGAGATTGGAAAGAATAACTGTTTTTGGTTTAGCAGTTCCCCTTTTGTTTTGTGTAGCAGGTTGAGGTCCGATTTTTGGTCAGTCAAAGGCCCTAGTATTCTGTGCTAGGGACGCTAGGACTTTTATTTAAAAGCTGATTAATTGTCGGGCTTCTGTCTGCTACATGAAACGGGGGATAAGAGTAGCAGGAAAATTACCCGGTTCGGGGATAAACGAATAGTTTTTGGCCTGACCATGGAATCAGAAGTGTGATTTTCCAGTCAGATCTCTCATGAACTGATAGAAATTGAAGTTCTCCAAGAGAGATATAGCCCGATTTTCTAAAACAACTAGGAGAAAAAAAGATGGCTAAAGAGAAGTTTATTAAAAAACCCAAAGGAATCAAGCACAAGCAGTGCATCCTCTGGGAGTTGTTCAGAAAAAAGAAAGGCAGTATAAAATGAAGAAGAAACTGCATGCCGCAGTAAGTTTCGTTTTGGTAGCGATGCTTTTAGTCGGATTGTTTTTGAATCCTCAAATTGCATTCGCTAATCCCGATTGGCATGGGTCGACTGATCCACACCCAACCTGCGAAGGTTGGAGTGTAACCGTCAATACGAACTGGGGGGGCTATGTAGGTTACATAATCGAGTCCACGAATCTGTCAGGTTCATGGACCACTAACCAGGTTGGAGTTGATTGGTATGTTTTAATCGGTTGGGATTGGGTTGACGAGAATGGAGTTAGTCACCACGAAGAGTGGGATGACTCAGGCTATATAGCCCGCCCGCCTTGTCCGACTGATACAGCCGTGCCTACCGCAACCACCGAGCCGACTGCAACAGCAGTACCGACCAATACCCCGACCTTGGAACCCACGCCTACCACCGAGCCGACTGAGGCACCCGCCAAAATGCGGATTTGCCATCGAATTGGCGAGTCAGCCCCCTGGGGCTGGCAAGCCATTGAAATAGCAATTGCCGCTTGGCCTAGCCACCAGCAGCACGGTGACTTTGAGTGGGAAGGGCCGGAAGAGGACTGGGGGGAGCCAGGAAACGGGGGGATAACCCCCGCCGATCAGTGGTGTCTGGACAACCAGCCCACGGATCCTACTCCGACTCCGCTGCCAACTGCGACGCCCATCCCAGACCCAGAATGGGAGTTTGAATGGTCATACGAGGTCAACTGCGTGCAGCCTTGGTTGCGCGTTAACAACTTGAACTCGGAGACTGTTTGGGTGGAGGGTGAAATCCTGGCAAACGATATTTTGGTGGCTCGTGTGCCACCTCAATATTCTGAGTGCCCTCCTGGAGGATGGTGTGGTCCCGAAGGTGACATGCCGGCGAATTTCTTTGGCATAGTGACCATGTGGGTTGAAGTATCATACGGTGGTGAAATCGTGGCTGAAAAAAGGATAAGCGAAGTGCTTAATTGCACGCAGCCGCAGGCGCCAACTGCCACTCCCACCGAGCCATCCGAGACCCCCCCCACCCCGACGCCGGGGACTGGGCCAACCAACACCCCTACCCCCACGACCATCGTCCCGCCCCCAGGGCGGACCCCACCCCCTGATGGGGTGATTGTGGATTCCGGAGCTGATCCGGAAGACTATGATGAAAATGCGATGATGTGGAACATCGGCATATGGGCAGTAATTCTGTGCACGATTGGTGCAATTTGGATTGCAATCCACAATCGTAGTCGTCGTCGCAACTAACCAAAAAGGAGAGAGGTTCTCTGTACGTTTGGGGGACCTCTCTCCCTGTTTCTTTCCAAGCTCCGCCATTAATCCTGGGTTTGACGCCCTCCAAAAATTCTTTGGAATAAGGCTAGAGCCTTTAAAGATTGATGGCATGGAGGTGTGTGTTGTGAGTAAGGTATCAAGTTGGATATGGGAAATTGCATTTTGCAATTATTATTTCATTTATTTGAAGTAATTTCCCCCAACCGCTGATCTCCCCAATTACAGCACCACCTCCGACCGTTTTCCCGCTAAGCGGGACTGATGAGCTCTCCGGGTAACCCCGGCAGAACGAAAACGGCAGTTTTAAATGTTAAAATAAGGGCTTTATGAAGACTGTTTTAATAAAAATTGATAAGAAAATCCGGACAATGACAGGTCCGGGAATTTCCAGTTATGAAGAGATCTGGGGAGACGTGTGGTATGAAATAGCCCGCTTTTTGTCGGAGAAGCTGCCGGCTGAATCTGTGGATGAACTATTAGTGATTATGGAAAGCCAGGCGGATGAAGAAGAGAAGCTTGAAAAATTGGCCGGACTAGTTTCCCGACTGGAAATGGGAAAAATGAGACTTTTAGAAAAAATTATTTATTTTTTAGACAACTATGAGCGAACTACTAAATAACGGATCCAGGTTGGAAAACTACGTGGCTAAAATGCAAAAAGAGCAGGATGGCCTAATTTTTGGGTCAGATTTTTCGCAATATGTGGCCATGGGCAAAAAGGGATTAAAGCTGACCCGTGAAGGGCGGGCGATGGCGGCCCGGGTGGCTTTACGGGCATTGCCCAGTGATTATTCCGGAAGCCTGGATGAGATGAAAAAGGAGTCCGATGACAAGTTGGCTCAACTTCGACAGTACCGACAAGGTGAAAAAGTGGAAGAGTCGGAACGAGTGTTTTGGGAAAAAGCCGAGAGATTGGTCAAACAAAGACTGGGTAAGGCCCGGAGGCTATTAACTATGGATCGAATTTCTGATAGAAGCAGCGAATTGGGACAGGCTATGGACTATTCGGTTAAAAAACTGGGGGGTGAAGCCGGGGTAGTCAAACAGTTTTTGAATTACGGATTAGAAGTTGATGATGTTTGTGCTCAATTGGGAATAACCGGCGAAAAGCTGTCAAAAGTCCGGGCATATTGTGATAGCCGTGTGGCAAAAACAATTACGGAATACACCGGGTCAATGACCGATGGAAGTTTGGAAATCAAAAAACAAATAAGAAAAAATTTGGTTAACCAAGCCTTGCTGTGGCATGACTATTTAAGTGATGACAAAGATGCGGTGCAAAATTTGGTATGCGAAGCTGTGAATGGTCTGAGTAATTCCCCTACTTTGCCAATTTCAAGAGTGGTGGAGGTGGAAAATTTTGATACTTCGCCGAAGTCCAAATTGAAAGTCCTGGGGCAAAAAATGAAAGAGGTATTTGGCGGAATGAAATTTTTGAAGGAAAGGGAGTTTTGGTTGGCTTTTTTGGGGATATCCAGCGCATTGATAGGAGTTGGCTTGATAGAGATCGATAAAATTGAACAATGGATGGAGCCACTTAAGCCGAGTGCAACAAATCCTGATTTTGATCAACCATATACTGATTTAATACAAAAAATGCCGGATCGGCCTCTGGACTTTGCACTGCCCGTCTTAGCCCTCACACCGGAATCAAGTCCAACGGTTGCACCAACCAGCACAGCTACTCCAGTGGCCCCGATATCCATTATTGATACGATTCTCGAAATCAAGCAATTGATTGTTCCTCACCTTAAAGCGTCAAAGCCCACGTTTGAGATTTCCAATGATCGTGCAAATTTAGATTTATCCAAGAGTTTAACCATCAAGTGGTCAGACGCTGATGCTAAAAGGATGGGCATGAGTGCCAATATGCCGTTTGTAACTCGACCCATAACAGCTTTGTCGGTACCCAAGAACATCGAATTGGCTGAGATGTTCGACGGAACCTGGAGAGAAGATCCCGATCTAACCGGAATTGTTAAAACTACATACCCCGGCAGATTTGTGGTTTGGTGTCATAGCGGAACACCTAATGTAAAACCGGTAGAGATGAACCCAACCTGGCTTGATAGATGGCTTAAGTTCCATCCGGGTTCTGATGTTGAAAAAAAACAGCAGGTAGAGTTGGGATGCGAGTTGCCCAGGAGATTGGGTGAAAACGCACCGGGTAAAATTCTGACCATTGAGCAAAATGGTCAGGAAACCAGGTGGATTGTGACCGACGCAAGAAAATTGAGCGAGCCGGCTTTGTTGGCTACTATGGGAACAACGGAGGGAAGTATAGTAATGGATTTCGCGCTCGATTTGGCCGGGGTTCCTGCTGAGGTGGCTAATTCTGACGGCCTGACTTTTATAACCTGCGATGATTACAACAGCGACACCAAAGAGTTTGATTCCCGGGTGCTTGTGAGCGTGGTACAACTTCCACCTGCAATTGAGCTAGGTGTTTTTGAGACTGATTCGGAGGCGCAAAAATTGGTTGCCGTTGCCGAAACGGTTAACAGTTTTCAAGAGGAAAATTCTGGACTCCGGATGGGTGATTTTGTTAAAGAGAGTCAGTGGTTTAAATCCCTACCCAAAACCGAAGCGCAAAATATGACGCCCATTTTAGATACGTTGGTAAATTACGGCACTAACATGTTTCCGAATCCCGGTGAAAGCGGAATGCAGTGTATCGGTTGGGCTGGACTGAGAGTTGGAGTGATTTCGGACCCATTGTATTTTGGAGGGGATGAAGGAGCTTTGGGTCCTGCCGACGTGGTTCCCGAAGCGGTTAAGGCTGCATCTTTTAAGGATGATTTACAGGTAATCGTTGATGGGGCGAGGGAATACTGGACGGGGTTTGTTGATTACCGAAAGTTAAGACCAGGAGATCAGATAATGATGTGGGGTAATCCGGGCGAAGCGGGTCATGTGGTTGTGGTGGAAATGGTCAAAGAAGTAAATGGGGTTTTTTCAGTGCTGGTGTCCGAAGCTAATCACAATTTTTACCCTGGTCAAGTCAAGCTGTCTACCATAGACAGTCAGGAGGAGTTTGATGATGGGTTTGGAGACAGCCGGGCTATTTTGGTTAAAAATGAGATTGAAGGAAAAGAAAGATAAAGTACGTTAAAATTGATTGGCTTCTAAATCCAATCGGGAGCCTGGAAACAGGTGACGGAAGGCTGCAAGCCGTGTGCTAGCGGCTGGCGGTAACCGATGCCTAAAAACTGCTTATTTGCAACAGCTTTTAAGCACCGGGCTTCCGATTGGGAGTAGAAGTATTGGGATGATTTGGGGTAAAATTGCTGTGTAGCCCCTGTAGCTCAATGGATAGAGTAAGTCTCTTCTAAGGACCTGATGCAGGTTCGATTCCTGCCAGGGGCACTACGGGTCCGTAGCTTAATGGTAGAGCAACATCCTCTTAAGATGATGGTTGAGGGTTCGATTCCCTCCGGGCCCACATAGCTTATTCGATAACTTCGGAAGGGGTAGCTATAGCTGAAGATGAAGCAGGAGTTTGAAGCTCGTAGATTTTTTTGATCAATTCTTCGTAAGTAAAAGATGTAGTAGGAGGAGTAATTGGTAAAACTTTGCCAAAATCAGATAATCTTAAAACGACAGACAGCGTAACAGGTGAAGAAGACAACTTTCCATAAACAGTCTGGGAGTTTTTAACTTGTGTGGGATCATAAGAAGCATTTAAGGCTAATTTAACCAGGTATCCGTCTTTTTGGGAAAACCAGAGGGAAAGATTGGGGTTTGAAATATACTCCGATGGAAGCGGTTGGTTTTTGACATTGTCGGCGGCGTTGGGAAGTGCTTTCTTTAGTTCAGTTTGTATCTTGGTATAGACAGCGTCCAACTGCTCGTTTGTGGGAGAATAAGTGAGTTTGTAAGTAGATATACCGTCAAGATTTTCTGTAGATTGTTTAACCTGAGGCAGGATATCAGTTTCAAAAACTTTCCGCAGTACTTTTTGTGCGGTTTCGGTATCTGATGAGTCTGAAGATGGGTTGGATTGCAAAGTTTTTTTGGCTTGGGCGGCTAAGGGAGCCGTGTCAAACGAAATCCAGCTTTCAGTAATTAAACTATATGATTGCTGGGTAATACCGATAGATTGCAGCAGATTTAAAGGAAAACGGTCAATTTTGAAATAAATTACCGGATCATTTTTTATTACTTGGCCACCAATCGCTTCGCCAAGATCAATGGACATAGTAAATCTTGGATTCTCAGAATCGGAATAATTCACGTAACCTGCAAATCTAAGATTGGTGGTTGATTGTCCCAACGCAGCTTCTAAGTCTTTTGAATCGGCCGATACCAAAAGATCAAAGGAGCTTTGAGTAAGTTCTTGATGGGCCAGAGTGGATGACTTGAGGACCAAGGTTGGGTTTTTAGGTATTAGGGGAAATGCGATTATTGCTTTGGTAATAGTTTGTTGTAACTGGGGGTTACCGAGGTCAATTTTATCTGTGGCCACAAAATAACCAGAAACTCCGAGACCAGGAATCATTATTAATCCAAGGAGTACCAGCAAAAACAACAATATTTTAAACGGGGACTTACGTTTTGGAGCAGACGAAGTATCGACAGAATTGGTATTTGATGAAGTTATAATCGTGACCGGAATTGGGGTTATGGGCTGCTCTGATGTGGCTGTTTGGGCAGGAGGGGAAAGAGAGTCAGTCGGTGCCTGGACAGGTTGAGTAGACTCGGCATTTGGCTGCATGAGACAAGTGTACCGGAGTTTTGGTAAAATTGGAATATTGCGGGGTCGTCTAATGGTAGGACTCCAGACTTTGGATCTGGCTATTCTAGGTTCGAATCCTAGCCCCGCAGCTTAGTTTTTAGCGAAAACAAGAATTATTGTTAAAAAAATGAAAGTTAATAAAAAATTAATATTTTTAGTTTTTATAATTCTTTTGTTTATTTTAACTTTTAGCAAAATAATTAAAAAACAAATATGCGAGGCTAATTGTAAAACGGAGATGGGAAACAGTTCTTGTGTATCTGTTCCGGGTGGTTGTCCTCTTTCAACTTGTATTTCCCAGTGTAGTGAAATAATACTTCGATAATTTAAAATGAAAACGGTGGTACTTTTACAAGGATTTCCCGAGGCATTCTTATCTAAAAAGACTTTGATACATTCTTACTTCGAAGACAATAAATATCGAATTGTGCTACCGGATTTGAATTCTGAAAGTTTGTTTGACTCTGAATTTGTTCTGAGTGATGTTGAATCTAAATTGGACGGAAAATCTCCTGATGTAATTGTTGGAGTGTCCATGGGTGGGTTACTGGCTCCTGTATTGGCAAACAGATACCCCAAATCTAAATTGGTCCTAGTTGCTACGGGACCTTATTTTAAAACTAAAATTTCTGCATACAATCTTCTGGTTGCGCTGGAGGCACGTGACAAAAAAACGATTTTGATTAGAATTCTAAGATTAATTCCCAGGGGTTTGTTTAGGTTTGCTTACAAAAATTTCAATCGCAGTAGCACCATATCTGATGTTGAGTATGCGCAAAGGGCAGATGAAAATTTTGACGGAGTAATGAGTATCCCAGTCGAAAATATTAAACTGATATTAAAATTTGTTAGTAAAACAAATAACACAAATGTTCTTGGGAATTTGTTAAATCGAACGCTGATATTTGCCGGTAAATCTGACTTATTGATGCCTCTTGCTTTATCCAGGCAGTTGCAGTCCCTGTTACAAAACAGCCAATTAATTGTAAATGAAAGAAATCATCATGACGTTTTCACTAAATCCGAATTTGTGCATTTAGATAAGTTTTTGAGCTGAAATGAAGACGAAGGTGCTTTTCCAGATCAAGAAATTTGCCAAGTCAGAGTATGAGCAGTCTGGTGACTCTCAACATGATTTTGGACATGCGGAAAGAGTGGCCAACAATTGTGAGTTAATAGTCAGAGCATTGAAACTAGATAATAAAGTCAATGGCAGACTACTGACTGCGGCTTCTTATTTGCATGATGTTGTTTCGGCAAGAAAAATTATGAAAAATTATTTATTGAATCATATATTCGAAAAAAACTTGAATAGAAAATTCTTATCAAAAATTTTGGATAATTTTGACTTAACTTCAGCAGAAAAGCAGGTCCTGAAAAATTCCATTGTAAATCACCCGTATTCGATCCCCTACCGGATTTCAAATAAACACAACGATTTATATTCTAAAATTTTGCAGGATGCGGACAGTTTAGATTATGTGTCGCCGATAAGAGAAAAAAGTTTTTTGTACAAATCTGGAAGGTTGATGCAAAAGTTGACGACTGTTTACATGACTTACATCAGAAAGAATTTGAAAAGCTACCTAAACTTTCCCGAGATATTGTCAAAGCTGGAACTAGATGGGTTGACGGCCGGACACGTAAACAAGACCTGATTTTATGACCAGGGTTTTAATTTCTATTCGGAATAGCTGTGAAAGTGAGTCTCCAAGCAGTCTGGCTACCATTTTGTCGGGTTCAAATTCAGGTCGGTTGAAATTTATTTTGGAAATATTTAATTTTTCGGTTTTGATATTAAGTACGCTATCGGTTACCGACAATTGGCAACGTAGGTCTATTGCAGAAACGGAGGGCAGCATTTTGAATATGGTGTTTAATATCGGAGGAACGTTACCGCTGTCGTTTTCATAAAGAAAACGGACAATCTTTTCAAAACTGATTTTTCCGACCAGCTCTGCAACCCCATCCCGAGGAAATTTGACAGTGGCTTGGTATAGTGGCAGAAACTCATTTGCAGGACGATTGAGGTATTCGTTTATTTGGGATTGGGATAAGGAAGTTTCAAAGGCTTCGTATCTGGTTGGCGGCATGGGCGTGGGAGTGTCGGGGTTAGCCAGAGAGACTATCTGGCGAGTGGCGTTTGACAGAGGTCTTAGATTGATGACTAATACCGTCAGAAGAATCAAGGACGGTATTATGATGGCTGCCCAGGCTAACAAGTGTTTGGCCGGTAATTTGCTCTTGGCCATATCTAGTTTTGAGTATAAGCGGCGTAGGCGGCGATGGCAACTGCAGAGCTGAGATTTAAACTGTCTATACCCTTTGTGTGAGGGATTACTACAGGTGTGCCAAGGCGAGAGAATTCTTCAGGCAGCCCGTCGCTTTCACTGCCAAAAATTAGCGAATAGGGTGAGGTAAAGTTGGTGTTTGGAAGCGATGCCTTGGCATTTGTCATGAATGGATAATAATTGGCTTTGAACTTCTGAGAATAATCAGTAAAACTTTCAAAATATGAAAAATTGATTTTAAAGATTGCGCCCATGGAAGACCGGATTACCTTGGGGTCAAAAATGTCGACTGCCGGCTTGATCAGAGCCAGATTATGAAAATTAAATCCCACCAGAGTTCTAACTATCGATCCTAAATTCCCCATATCCTGGGGGCTGACTAAGACTATATGGTTAGATTTGGGATCGAGAGAACAGGTAAATTTGTTAAATACCCCCATGGCATAAGCGTTGGGAGCGGCTCCCAATTTGGAAAGAGCCGGGTCATTTTGGGAAACAGGAATTTGATTTAGCCGGCAAATTTCCAATAGTCGATGCACTCCGGAATTAGCTGAAGCTTTGGAGCTAATAATGACCTGAGAAAGTATTTGGGGGTTATTTATGGCCAATTCGAGGGTGGGAAAAACGCCAAAGGAGTACGAATGATTAAAGTCGGATTTGTAGGATTTTAAGGTCATATTTTTTGTGCCAGTATGGCCATAAACAACGGAAATTCTGTTCTGGCCCTGTTTTCTGACTTAGAGTTTTTGCCCTGACTTTGTTTGTCAGACGTCCATTCTTCCAAACTTGAAACCAATAATCCGGCCTGTTTGAGACTGGCAAAGTAATCAGACAAAGGACGGTGATAGCTCCATGTTACAGGGCTGTTTTTTTGTCCGGGATGAATATTAATGGGAATTTCCAAAGGTGAAAGGTATCGATTAATCCGGCGATACTGAAGCTTGTTCTGGGGGTCAGTTTCCCAAGATGATTGGCGGGGAATACGAAAACACGGGTGGTTAAGCACAATCAGCAGACGGCCGTTTTTAGTTAAATGAGCAGCAGCAAGCTTAGTAGCGGAATCGGAATTGTTAACATTTTGTAGCGAAAGAATAAACACGGCGTGAGTAAAATCAAAAGCGGCATCATAGGGTTGGGTTACGTCTGATACTCGATAGACGTGGTTTGGAGATGGATCGGCTGATTTGGCGGCGGCAATTAAGGATGGGGATAAATCCAAACCCAGATAGGAATTTGAGGGTGAAATAGCCTGTCCGACTATCCCGGACCCGCAGCCTAAATCAAGTACTTTAGAATTAGAGTTGAGATTTAGTAGCTTAAGCGAATTGGGTATAACGACATGCTGGTGATAATAATGGCCGTGATCTTCGGTGATCTGAGAGTACCAGCGATTGACGTTCTCCCAGGAGGTGTGGGTCATAAGACTATTATGTTTGAGGTAGCTGGCAGCCGGTAGTTTTACTAAGCTGATCTAGTGGTTGTTCTCCCTCAAGCTTTGTGCCGTCAGCAAACTCCCAGGTAGGATAACCGCTGACGTTTTTTTCCTGGCAAAGCTGGGTCTGTTGGGTACACTCTACGTACTTAATAAATTTAAACGAATCTCCAAAAGTCTTTTTTTGACTTTGACAATGAGAACACCAGTAGGCTCCGTACATCACAGCACCTTTCTGATCGAGACATTTGGCAAAGTCATCCAGCCCGGTGATGGCCGGTTTTTGACTTTGCATGACTATAAAAAAGCCGCCCGCAAGCAAAAATAGTGAAATACCAGCTATGACAACGGCAGCTTTTTTATCCATGATTATTCTTTGCAGCAGTCTACCAACTGGGAGACAATATCAGACATGCTCCAAGGATCGCCGGACTTGGGATCGGAGATTTTCTTGACGTTTTTTAAGGAAAGGAGTTTAAGGCGCAAAGCCCAAAAGAGAGAGTAAATTTTATAACTATCAGCAAACATTTCTTGCGCTTCTTTTGTTTTTCCGGTTGATTGGAGCTTGGTGGCGACTTCCATGACCCGCATGCTGGCTGCCAACAAGTGTTTGCTAATACACCAGGTTTCTCCTTCGTGCTTGTCAATCATTCTGGCTAATAGTTTTTTTCTGATTTCCCGGGTTTGTTCTAAGAGTTTAAGATAGTCGGGTTTGCCGGTTTTTTGGGAGGTGAAAAAGAAGTGTTCTTCCAGACTGACCAGATTCATGACAGCAATGCTCAAGTCCTCTTCCAATGACAAATCGAAGTTACCGGATTTTTTTAAATCCTCAACCTTTTTCATTAGTTTTTGGAAGTCGGGATCGGTCATGGTGGTTTATTATATCGGGTTTTACAAATTTTTGGTACAATTAATATGAATTATGCATATATCCCTTTCAGCGGAGACGCTATTTTTTTTGCAAGGAATACCCATCACCAATTCTTTTTTGACTTCGACGATAGTCATTATTTTACTTTCGGTGGCGGCTATTTTGGTAGGTGTTAATTATCAGAAGCTGCCTTCCGGACTGCAGCACTTCTTTGAAATGGCCTACGAGATGTTTGAGGACCTGGCGGTATCGATCATGGGTGATAAGGGGAGAAAATACGTTCCTTTGTGCGTGACTTTCTTTTTGTTCATTATATCGGCTAATTGGCTGGCTCTGGTTCCCGGAGTGGGGTCGATCGGATTTTGGGAACATGTGCACGGAGAAAAAATTCTGGTGCCCTTTTTGAGGGGAGCCAACGCCGACATTAACACCACTCTGGCCCTGGCTTTAGTAAGTGTGGGAGCAGCTCAGGTATACGGAGTTAAAGTTTCGGGACTAATCGGCCATTTGAAACACTTTACTAACCCATTGGAAATAGTAGGTGAAATATCGAAAGTTTTGTCGTTTGCCTTCAGGTTGTTTGGTAATATTTTTGCCGGAGAGGTACTTTTGCTGGCGGCGGCTTCAATGCTGATTTTGGTTACTGGCCAGGAGACGGCTTCGTTTGGGGTTGTGGGCGGGCTGATTCAAGTCCCCTTTTTAATGCTTGAGATATTTGTCGGATTTATCCAAGCCTTTATTTTTACAGTACTAAGCTTGGTATTTATAAGTCTTTACGTAACACACGAAAGCCATTAGAATAGAAACTCTATGTTAGATATTGCAGTACTTGCAAAAGCGTTGGCAATAGCACTGGGAGCAGTAGCACCCGCCTTGGCAATTGGCATGATTGGGAGCAAAGCAGTGGAGGCTATCGGAAGAAATCCCGAATCGGCCGGAGCTGTTCGAACGGCCATGATCCTGGCTTTGGGTTTTGCTGAAGCCGTGGCTATCTACGCCCTCGTAATTGCGCTCATTATTAAATAAGTTGAATTAATCCAATGGAAGAATTGGGAATTAACCCGGTGTTACTAGTGGCTCAAATTATTAGTTTCGGGCTGTTGTTTGTGATCTTTAAGAAGTTTTTGTTTGGAAAAATTCAGGAATCGTTGGCAGAGAGACGACAAGCGGTGGAAAAAATGTTTGAAGGTAAAGCAGAGATGGAAAAAAAGTTACAGGAGTTTGAAGCAGAAAGAGAAAAAAGAAAAGCGGCGGATGAAGTTGAAGCGAAGAAGTTACTGGCTGAATCCAAAAAAGAAGCTGCGATAAAAAGAAGTGAAATTGTTGATCTGGCTAATAAAGAAGCAGAACTGGCCAGAATGAGAGGAATGGAAAGGCTTAAGCATGAAACGGAAGAGGCAGAAGGAAAGTTAAAAGGAAAAATGGCGGGTTTGGCAACCAACCTAGCTAAAGAAATGATTGCTACTTCTGCCAAAGATGCTAAATGGCAAAGAGAGGTGATTAAGGCAAGTTTACTGGCGGCAAAAAAAGCAGAATCTGCAAAATAGTATGGAGGAAGCAAAGAAAATAGCTGAAGGCATAAAAAAATACCTGGTTGGGATTAAAAAGTCGCATTTGCTGTCAGCCGTTATTTCTGAGCTCCAAAAAAGTAATCACGAGCTGATGGTGGTGGAGTCGGCCGTGGAACTGCTGGAAGCAGAAAAGGCCGAGATTGAAAAACTTTTGAAAAATAAATTCGGCACCGTGTACGACGTCAGCTACCAGATTAATCCGGGATTGTTGGGCGGGGTCAGAATAAATGTAGGCAGCATGGAGTTAGATTTGTCAGTACTGGGTAAATTGGAGGGCAGTCATGAAAATTAAAAGCCAATTGGACCCGGCGGAAATTGCGAAGCAAATAGAGAATCAGTTACTGAATTCAGGTCATGAGCCGGTTTGGAAAAATAAAGGGGAAATAGTTTCGGCCGGTGACGGTGTGGCAATTGTATCCGGGCTGTCAGACGCCAAGCAGGGTGAGTTGGTTAAACTCGGCAAAGATAGCCTGGGCATGGTGTTATCCCTGGGCGAGACTCAGGTTAATCTGGTGATATTAGGCAGATATGAGCACCTGAAAACCGGAGATAAGGTCGAAGGAACGGGTGAAGTTTTATCAGTTTCTGCCAGCGAGGATCTGGTGGGGAGAGTGGTAGATCCCCTCTTAAATCCGATTGATGGTAAGGGTCAAATTAAGGGCAAACAAAGAAAGCTGATGCCCGTGGAACGAATGGCGCCGGGAGTGATTGATCGCCAGGACGTGAGAACACCACTACAAACCGGACTTAAAATAATTGACGCACTTTTACCCATCGGGCGAGGCCAAAGAGAACTGATTATAGGTGATCGGGGTATCGGAAAAACCGCCATTGCCGTGGATGCCATAATAAACCAGGCTAAGTTAAACAGAAATTTAGGCAAAGGAGAAAAGAGAGTAGTTTGTATTTACGTAGCGATTGGCCAGAAGCAGGCAAAAGTAGCTCAGGTAATGGGCAGACTAATGGAAGAAGGGGCGATGGATGACACCATTTTGGTTTCTGCCGGTGCATCCGATGGAGCCGCCCTGCAGTACCTGGCTCCGTTTACGGCCACGGCGGTGGCTGAATATTTTATGCATCAAGGAGAAGATGTGTTGATTGTGTATGACGACTTGTCCAAACACGCCTGGGCGTACCGTGAATTGTCTCTTCTTTTAAGAAGACCTTCCGGACGGGAAGCGTATCCGGGGGATATTTTTTACCTACATAGCCGACTTTTAGAAAGATCGGCCAGAATGTCAGACAGGTTGGGCGGGGGTTCGATTACGGCGCTGCCTATTATTGAGACTCAGGCCGGGGACATTTCGGCTTACATTCCCACAAACGTAATCTCAATTACAGATGGGCAAATTTATCTGGAGCCTGACTTATACTATGCCGGAATCAGGCCGGCTGTTTCGGTTGGACTGTCTGTGTCACGGGTTGGCGGTGACGCTCAGATTAAGGCCATGAAACAGGTGGCCGGTAAACTCAAGCTGGATCTGGCGCAATACCGGGAACTGGCGGCTTTTGCCCAATTCGGTTCAGATCTGGATGAGTCGACGCAAAAAAGGCTGACCAGGGGAAAAGCGATCACCGAAGTATTAAAACAAGGCCAGTACAATCCATTATCAGTTGAGGAGCAAGTGGCTACAATTTGGCTGGGTATGAAGGGATATCTGGATGAAGTGAAACTGGGTGATATTCCGGAAGCTGTGGAACAGTTTTTGAAAAAGCTGCGCAAAAATAAAAAACATCCATTGGAAAATATTAGGAAGGAAAAAGTTATCAGCCCAGAAACTGAAGCATGTCTGCTACAAGAGAAATAAAAAGACGTATTAAGTCAGCCAGAAATATCGGCCAGGTGACAAAAGCCCTGCAGATGGTTTCGGCTGTCAAAATGCGGCGGGCACAAATGGCGGCAAGTCAGGGGAGGCCGTATGCCGACTTTTTGGCTGAAGCCATTTTGTCTTTGACCGGAGAAGCGGAGGTTAAACATCCGTTTCTGGTTATGCCCACTAAAGAGGCTAAAGTGCTGATGGTGGTAATCGGGCCTTCCAAGGGATTGGCAGGGCCGCTTATTTCCGGTCTGAATAAAAAGGTGTGGGAGTTTGTAAATCAGAAAAATTGTGAAGTGGTCGGCGTAAGTTTCGGTAAAAAAGGCCGGGAGTCAATATTGAGGTCAAATGTGACTTTGGAGGCTGACTTCGGAAGCGTTAAAAATCAGGTATTGGCCGATCAAATTTCCGCCCTGACGACCTACATAGATGACGGATTTAGAGCGGGCAAATACGATTTGGTGTACGTAATTTACAACCGGTTTGTAAACACAATGGAGCAGGAGCCTACCGTTTGGCAACTACTTCCGGCAGTAACCTGGAAAGGACAGGCGGAGCAAGTAAATGTACAGTTTACATTTGAGCCGTCCAGGTCGATGATTCTAGACAGGCTTTTGGACCATTATTTAAAAACTACCCTGAGACAAATAATTTTTGACAGCATAGCCTCAGAGCATAGTGCCCGGATGGTGGCCATGAAAAATGCCAATGAAAATGCCACTGAGATAATTTCAGAACTGTCTTTGAAATATAATAAAACCAGACAGGCAATGGTGACTTCAGAGATTGCCGACATTATTTCGGGTGTGCTTGGATCCCAACAAGTATGAAAGACGGAAAAATAATTTCAATTAATGGTCCGGTTGTAGATGTGATGTTTTCTAATCACACTCCGGCAATTTTCAATGCCCTGCAAATCGGAGATTTAGTTTTAGAAGTTGAATTGATTCTGGCTCAGGGCAGAGTGAGAACAATTGCCATGGGGCCTACTGAAGGGCTGCGGCGAAACCAAAAAGTTGAGGATACGGGCCGACCCATTACTGTACCGGTAGGAGCTGATACACTGGGCCGGATATTTAATGTATTGGGCAGAGTGGTTGATCAAGGTAAGGAGTTGGCTACTAAAAATGCTCTGTTGTCCCCTATTCATAAAAGCCCGCCCCGGTTTATTGATCTGGAAACAAAGGTGGAAGTATTGGAAACAGGTATCAAAGTAATTGATCTGATGGCACCTTTTGCCAAAGGAGGCAAGACGGCAGTTTTCGGCGGAGCCGGAACCGGGAAAACGGTAGTAATTATGGAACTCATCAGAAACATCGGTGCGGAACACAAAGGCCACTCAGTTTTTGCGGGAGTTGGGGAAAGAACCCGGGAAGGAACTCAACTTTATAGGGAACTTAGGGAAGCCGGAGTGCTGGATAAAACCGCGATGGTGTTTGGCCAAATGAATGAACCGCCAGGGGCTCGTTTGCGCACGGCCTTAACGGCTTTGACAATGGCCGAGTACTTCAGAGACGAGAAGGGGGAAGATGTTTTACTGTTTATTGACAATATGTTCCGGTTTGCCCAGGCCGGAGCCGAAGTATCAGCTCTTTTGGGACGAATTCCCTCGGCAGTTGGATATCAACCGACGATTGCCTCCGAGATGGGAGCGTTACAAGAAAGAATCAGTTCTACCATTAAGGGATCGATTACTTCAATTCAGGCAGTCTACGTGCCGGCAGATGACTATACTGATCCGGCTCCGGTGACTACTTTCTCGCACTTGGACAGTACCTTGTCTTTGGAAAGGTCACTGGCTGAACAGGCGCTGTTTCCAGCGGTTGATCCTTTATCTTCCTCTTCAAGAATACTGGACCCTGAGGTGGTGGGCGAAGACCACTACAATACCGCTTACGGAGTGCAGAAAGTACTGCAAAGATACAAGGATTTACAGGACATCATCGCGATTTTAGGAGTTGACGAGTTGTCAGATGAAGACAAACTAATCGTGGCCAGAGCCAGAAAAGTGCAAAGATTTTTGACTCAGCCGATGTTTGTAGCTGAAACCTTTACCGGCAGAAAAGGCGAATATGTAAAAACTGAGGATACGGTAGACGGATTTAAAAAGATAATAAACGGAGAAGTGGATGAAATTCCCGAAGAACATTTCTACATGAAGGGTACGATCGATCAGGTCAAGCTGGCATTTAGGGAATCTAAAAAGTAAGTATGAATCTGGCTATTGTTTCGATGGAAAAAAAGGTTTTAGAAATGGAATGTGACAGCGTGACTTTGCCGACCAGCGAAGGGCAAATTACCATACTTCCCGGACATATTCCATTGTTTAGCCTTTTAACAGCCGGGGAAGTGATTGTGCGAAATAAAGAGGAAGAGACGAGCCTGGCAGTGGGCGAAGGATTTGTGAATTTTTCAAAAGGCAGGCTGATACTTTTAACCGACTTTGGCGTTCATAGCGGGGAAATTGATGAAGCGGCAATCAGAGAAGCTAAAGCCAGAGCTGAAGAAATCCTATCACAAAAAAGTGACAACTCGATGATGGCTGAGGCTCAGGCTAATCTGGCTCGATCCATATTGCAGTTAAAAATTGCAGGTAAGCGGTCTAGAGCAAGAAAATAATCACACCCAAACCAAAAAGAAGAAGAGAGGTGACAAGTCCGGCCTTTTTTGAGTGACTGTGGCGAAATGAGGTTAAGTGCTGATGCAGGCTTTTGTTGGCAGTCAGTAACAGAATAATTACCAGGGGCGAGACAAATACCAGGTTGTAGTAAATCAGCCAAAAAAATCCGGAAACAACAGTTGACTGGTCGTGAAGAAGAGTTAGGACGGTCAGATAAGGGCCGCCGGTGCAAGGGAATTCAAAAATCCCGACCACGACTCCCATCAAAAAGACTGAGGCAAGGGAAGCTTTGTACATGAGACTGGCTATCTGAGGCTTGATAAAGGAGGGTATAGCAAGTTTAATGGGAAAGTTGGGAATGTAAATTTCAGCCAGGCTTAAAAGACTGTAGGTCATCAAGATGAGGGCGCCAAATTTAGAGATAGCTTTGGGGATGCCAAAAAAACTCAGGGCGCTTAGGACCCCTAAGCCGATCAAAATGTAGGTCAGAAAAATTCCTAGGATGTAAACTGCGCCGATAGTCAGAATTTGTTTTCTTTTTATATCTAAACTAAGAAGAAAACCGACTGTTAACAGCAGAATTGATATGGCACAGGGATTGATGCTGTCTAAAAGTGAAAGTGAGGTAAATAACAAAAAAGAAGGCTGCATGAAGAAGTATTGTGGACTAATTACAGGTAAAAAACAACCCGCTAACAATTTCTGTCCGGTAAATGTTAAGCGGGTTTTAAAAATCTCCTATTTTGAACTTTTGACGGAAATTTTTTTAGGTTGGGCTACCGGTGACTTGGTAAATTTGATAGTCATGACCCCGTTTTTGTAGGTCGCTTCCGGCTCTACCGAAAGATCAAGTTCTCCCGGAACACCAACCCGATACGAAAAAGAGCTGGTGGATTTTCGGAAAAACTTACGTTTTTTGTCAGACTCTTCTTCTTTAGTTTCACCTTTGACCCAGAGAATGCCTTTATCAAAAGTGATATCGACATCCTTTTCGTCAACTCCTGGCAAGGCGGTGGTGACAAATACAAATTTGTCATCTTCGGAAATGGATATGCCGCTGGGAGTTTGATTTGTAATAGACCAATTACTGTCGTCCTCGTCAAAGATCGACGGGACTCTAAAAATATTTCCTGGAATTAGGTCGAATGCCATTTATTTCACCTCCTTTCTGTATTAGCACTCTTATATCACGACTGCCAATTTGGTGTCAAGAGGTCAATTTTTGGAGATGGTATAAGTCTGAGGATAGAAAAGAAAGACGGCCGGAACTTCTTCAACTAAGTACTTTTGGAAATCCTGATATATTTTTTTTCTGGCTGCCTGGTCATAAGTTTTTCGCCCATCTTCCAGAAGCTTGTCGATTCTGGGATTATTTAAATTGGTGAGATTAGTATTGTCCTGGGTGCTGTGCCAGAAATTATATTGATCGGGATCAAGCGGCAGGGCCTGGGCGATGACCAAAGCTTCAAAATCTTCCGGAATCTCCTGAGTCACCTGGATTTCGGTTTGCAATTTAACCGCCTGCAGATCCTTTTGAATCTGTTCAGCAATTTCTAAGTAGGCCGGAACGGTGTGCAGAATGATTTTTTCAGGAATTTTTTCTACTTTTTCCAGAAGCTGAGCTGATCTGGTGGCATCCTGGATGAATTTTTTAATATCTGGATTGTAGGCCCAATTATTGGGACTGATGGGCCCGGCACTGCGATTTTCAAACCGGGTTTTGTCGATGGCGTATGCGATAGCGGTTCTTAAATTCTTCCCGGATTGGCCAGAAAAAACTGGCGAAGTAGTATTCATAAACAAGCCCACATAACGATCATAAAGAACCTGTGAACTGGTGCTAAGATTCGGCCATTGGGAAAGTTCGGTTGTTTCCCAAAGGTTTTCAACCGAATTAACCAGGCCCAATTTGAATGCGGTCAGGGCTAAATTGGTGGAGGGGTAAAAATGATAGAGCAGAACAGGAAGACGGTTTTGGGTGTTTACGGGTTTAAGGGTGAGCGACTCCAAAATTCCCCCATTGAGCTTAAACGAGGTGACTGCGTATTCTCCGGCTCCCAGGATACGGGTGGGCTTAAAAAGACCGGGATTAATCACTTTGACTACGGGTCTTGAAAGAAGCGCCGGTAAGGGAGAAAACGGATCTTTGAGTTCAAAAACTATCCGGGAGTCATCCGGATAACTGATGTTGGCGTCGCGAAACTGGTAGCGGATATCCTGGCTGATGATGGCAGTTTTATCCTGCCAATCAATTTGCGGATTAAGAGTGAAGGTGTACGTTTTGCCACTGTTTCCGATTTCCCAGGACTTGGCAATTCCGGAAACCGGCATCTGCCATTCATCAACGGTAGTAAGTCCGATACTAATTTTGGAAAGAACTGAGGAGGGCAATTCGGAAAGAGTGTATTTGCCGATGACAGCGATTCTTTTGGTGTAGCGGAACTGGGGCAGGTATTGAATTATGCGAATAAAAATGAAAAAACCGGTGATGGCAAGAATCGCGCCCAGGATTAAATACGGAAAGTATTTAGAAACTAAGGCGACTAAGAAACGAAAATAGAAACGGAATTTTTTGTTCACATGAAGACCTGAGTGATTATGGATGTGGTCACAAAAATTACAGCCAGAATAATGGTGGCTCTGAATACTAAAAATTCGACTCCCCTTTTGGAGTGATAGGTAGCACTGCCAAAAGTGCGGCCGAGGCCGGTACCTTTGGCCTGAAGAAGAATTAACACCGAAACGGCTACCGCGGAAATCAGTTGTACGAGAACAAGTGTGGGTTTCATTTTGGTAATTATACCCTAAATTAGGGTTAGGTTAATCCTGAAGCAGCCAGTAAAGAAAATGGAAGACGCAGGTTAGAGTGATTGTAGCTAATATAAAGCTGCCAAAGGCGGAAAAAGTGATCGGAGGAATAATAAGATATCCAATATCCAGCCGGGGTGAAACAAAGGCATGAATTTTAAGATTGGGTACCAGAATGGTAACCAAATATAAAGTGGCCAGGTTGGCTACCCAACGAAACAGGCCCAAAGTTATTAAGTGAATCGGCAAGAGTAACAGGTTGACGATCGGGCGGACAAACAAATTGGCCAAGGCGATGATGACGGCCGCAGTTAACAAAGTTTTAAGTCCACCGACATATGAAATAACCGGGTTTAAGATAATAATGGCGATGTAGATACTGGCAAAGTTGATGGAGATTGAGCGCAGAAACAATCTGAACATTATGAAATAATCTTACCACGGAGGCGGTGATGCAGTCTGCGGCTGAAGCGGTGGGCTTCGTTACGTAAGTTTTGCAGAAGACGCAATCCGGGGTGAGATCGATCAAGATTAAGTTCCTGAAATCCTCCATTTGCAGGCACGACTATTGTTTCTTGTCTTTTGGCTAGGGAGATAAGGGGGTAGTTTAGGTCTAATTTCAGAACTGCCGCCAGTTGAGGAATTCCACCGTCCAAAACAATCAGGTCAGGAGTAGGCCAGGAAGCGTTTTTGACCCGGCGGGAAAGAACTTCAGCCATCATATCGACGTCGCTGTCAGTTTGAGCCTTTTTTATTTTGAAGTGGCGGTAATAATCGGGATTGGGTTGACCGTTAACGGCGACTACCATGGCGGCTGTGGCGAAGGTGCCTGATAGGTGAGCTACATCGAACATTTCTATCCGGTTTAATCGTTTAAGGGTGGGTAAATATGCAGACAATTCAGCCTCCAATTTATCCAAAGACAGGCTTCTTTGATCCTGAACCAGGTTAGGGTTAACCAGATATTCATCGGCTGCGATCGGGGTGTTTAATAAGTTCTCCAGGGCCTGAAGCTGATCTCTTAAATTGGCAGCCTTGTCGTAGTTTTGCAGTTTTGAAGCTTGAAGCATATTGGCGGTTAACTGGGATTTAACACCGGCAAAGTTTCCCGAGAGAAGTTTTTTAAGCCGGAGAATATTTTTTTGATATTCCTTTTTTTGGTCGGAAGTCAGATCAGACCCGGGACAGGGACGGCATAAATTGAGATGGGAATAAAAACAGGGAGTTTTGACCGGCCTTTGAGCCAGACAATACGGAGTGACAGCCCGAAGACTTTTTAAGATACGTCTGGGAATCAATCCGTTTAAAAATGGTCCGGCTAAGGCTTTTTGAGGTTTGTGGTTTATGACGGGCCGGGGATACTCTTCTTTAGTTAAATGAATAAAGTAAGGCGTGCGGTCGTCTTTGGAAATCAGGTTATAAAAAGGTTTGAATTTTCTAATCAGGCTGCTTTCCAAAAGAAGAGCTTCAATTTCAGAATTTACCGGAATGTGATCCAGGGTGTGAATTTGGGAGACGAGTTTATTTGTTTTTGGTCCGAGCTTAACCGGTGAATTAAAGTAGGACGCAACTCGTCTTTTAAGATTTTTGGCCTTGCCGACGTAAATGACTGTGCCTTGGGTGTTTTTGAAAATGTATACCCCAGGCGTGATGGGCAATTGCTGCCGCAAGGATAATAATGAGGGTGAAGCCGACAATGACGATGACATAAAAAAGCAGAATGGACTGTGCCGGAACATTATAAGTTACTTTGGCGTTATCCGCTGAGATGGTTAAAAATTTGGGATCAAGCAGTTCTGAAATGGTGGCGCAAACAGATAAGGGAATGGAGATCGTGCCCTGGGGTGGAATTATCGGCACAGTAGGCTGTTCGAGCTTAAAATTCAGGCCATATGAGGATATTGTCAGAGGCAAGTGTTGGATAGCCGATGATCCCTGATTTTTGATATGGATGAGTGTGTTGCGGCATAAGAAAGGGAAAATCTGAGCCGGCTTATCCCAGGAAAGCCTGATATCGGGTGAGGATTCTGAAAAAGTTTCGAAATACAATTCCGTCTTAACGGGTTTTATGGCTTCTGGGGGAGATTGCTTTTGAGCTGAAAAACTGATTTTGGAGGAGTTGGGCACGGAAGAGGAAAAGTCCTCCGGAAAGATCAGTCTGGCTTGACCTAATATCGTCACCTTTTGTGTGGTTTTGGCTGGAATATTGTATAAGGCAAGCCAATTGCCTGCCGGGTCTGCGTATACATTTTCCGGAGGTGGAGAGAAAGAATTTAAAATAATTTTTTGCGATGACAAATCCGGAGGCAGGAGAAGTATAGCTTGGCGAGAACGTGTGTCGGCATTCGGTATTTCATACTCAAGTCTTAAACCCCAACTTTGAAAATTACCAAAAATTGCCTGAATATTGACGTTTTCAATCAGATTATCCCGATATATATAGGTGTATGTTTTGGCTTTAGCGTCAGCTTTATGAGAAGTGGGAGGAGGAGAAGAGTAGGCTAAAACTCCGAATGATTGCGGCACGATCAGACTAACCGAGTAATCGGAGACCGAAGAATAATCGGTCAAAGTAGGAATAACCATTTCCCTGGTTTCTCCTTTTTGAAACAGAGCAGGCCCGTCGTGAGTTAAGGAAAATTTCAGCGAGCGATTGATCCCGGCGACGACGTCGTTAAAGAGGACCCGAACTAAAGTTGTGGCCTCGTTTAACTTTTCGGTCTGAATGGTTAAGGGACCTTTGGCGTCCCGTCCGGTCAGATTTCCAGGAAGCGGTCCGATAACCTGATATTCGTAATTTGAACTTAAATATTTGGAGGTAAGATTGGTAACCGTAAAATTTTGTTTGACCGTGGAAGAGCCACTGGCGGTATAAATGTAATTTACCTGTAGACTGGTTTTAAATTTCGGGTTTTCGGCTTTTGCCGGCAAGACGCTTAAGAGTAAAAGCAAGAAAGCCAGGAGTATCGGCATTGGCAAATTGTATCGCAAAAGCCGGCTTATGGGTATGCGCGATTGGCGGTAATGATCTGGTGGATTAAGAAGTCGGAGTCGATTTTTTCAGAACAAGGAGCAATGCAGCTTTTTTAAAGGTACTTTCCGGTAGGGCTATTGGAAATTTTAGCCAATTCTTTGGGGGTAGCTGTGGCGATAATCTGTCCGCCCTTGTCTCCGCCTTCCGGACCCAGCTCAATAATCCAATCGGCATTTTTAATGACGTCAAGATTGTGCTCGATAACCACGACAGTATTACCGGCGGCCTGAAGGCGTTTTAAGACATTTAAGAGCCTTTCCAGGTCGGCAAAATGTAAGCCGGTAGTAGGTTCATCCAAAATATAGATTGTTTTGCCGGTGGCCTTTTTGGAAAGTTCCGTGGCCAGCTTAACGCGTTGGGCTTCGCCTCCGGAAAGGCTGGGGGCCGGCTGACCTAAACGAATGTAATCCAATCCGACGTCTTTTAAGGTTTGGAGCTTGTCGGTGGCAACGGGAATATTTTTAAAGAATTCCAGAGCTTCTTCGACGGTTAAATTCAGAACTTCGGCGATGTTTTTGCCCTTGTAATGAACCTCAAGAGTTTCCGAGTTGTATCGGGAGCCTTTACAAACATCACAATTGACGTAAATGTCCGGCAAGAACTGCATTTCAATTTTAATTTGGCCCTCACCCTGACAGTTTTCGCAGCGGCCACCCTTGACGTTGAAGGAAAAGCGGCCCGGTTTGTAGCCTCTTACCCTGGCTTCCGGTGTGAGGGTGAAGATATCCCTAATGTGGGTAAAAAGACCGGTGTAGGTGGCGGGATTACTTCTGGGGGTACGACCAATGGGTGACTGATCGACAAGAATGATGCGATTTACAGCAGAGGTCAGTTCAACTGTTTGGCCAACTTCATTTACGACTGAAATCTGGTCGTATTTACCGGGTTTTTCCCGATGATCTGGATTTAGCTTACCGGCTATTGCCTGATACAACACATCGATTAAAAGAGTGGACTTACCTGAGCCGGAAACTCCGGCTATGACTATAAATTTGCCCAGAGGAAACCGGGCGGTAACATTTTTTAAATTGTGCTGAGAAACTCCGGTAATTATTAAATCACCGACAGGACGAGGGGGTTTGATATTTGGTTCAATCGGTTCATCGATGACTTCAATTTTCTTTTTGTCGGAAAGATAACGGCCGGTTAAGGATTGGGGATCCGACATGACGTGTTGGGGGGTTCCCTGGGATACCACCTGTCCGCCACGTTCTCCGGCGCCTGGTCCAAAATCAACCAGAAAGTCTGAAGCTAACATCATTTCGCGGTCGTGTTCGACTACAATAACTGAGTTGCCCAGATCCCGAAGATGTTTAAGAGTGTCAATCAATCTTTGGTTGTCTCTTTGATGTAAACCAATGGAAGGTTCATCCAGAACATAGAGTACCCCTGAGAGTCCAGACCCGATTTGCGAAGCCAGACGAATTCTTTGAGCTTCACCACCCGCCAGAGTTGTGGCCGTGCGATCTAAGGTCAAATAATCCAGTCCGACTGAAACTAAAAACCCAAGCCTGTTTTTAATTTCCTTTAGAATGGGAGCAGAAATCTGCAGTTCTCGCGCAGAGAGGTTTGATAATCCCGAAAGCTGATCAAGGGATTGGGAAATAGACATGCGGGTCACTTGAACGATGGATTTTCCCTCAATAGTAACTTTCAAAGCTTCAGGTTTGAGGCGTTGGCCTTCACAGGTAGGACAGATTTCTTTACGCATGTATTTTTCAATTTCGGCTCGGATGAAATCCGACTCCGTTTGCTTGTAGCGGCGTTCCAGGTTAGGAATAATGCCTTCGAACTGGCCCGGAAAACCGTATAACAAGGATTTTTTCTGAGCCGCAGTCAGTTCGCCGATGGGAATTTTAATGGGGACCACTCCGGCGATTTTTTGGGCAAACCAGGAATCGTAGGTAAATGTGTTGGCGTAAGGCAGAATTCCGCCTTCCGAGACAGTCAGGTTGGGATTTAAAATGCGGTTTTCATCGATTTTTAGTAATGTCCCCAGTCCGGTACAGGTGGGACAGGCGCCGTGAGGAGAGTTGAATGAAAAAAGCCGGGGTTCGATTTCAGGGAGAGCCAGATTATCGACAGGACAGGCGAAGCGTTCGGAGAATAGATGATCTGAAATGCTGGTCGGTTTTTCGGGAAAATCAAATGATTTGTCCTCAACTTTGCCTAAAATACACAGCCCTTCGGACAGCTTAGTCGCCGACTCCACAGAATCGTAAAGACGGGTTTTGAGATCCTTTTGTGAATTTTTTAGTGATTGTTTGTCGATTACTACCCGATCAACTACCACGTCGATTACGTGTTTATTGTTTTTTAACAGCGAAATGTTTTCATCCAGGCCAATAATTTTGCCGTCGACTCTGACTTTCTGAAATCCTTTCTGGCGCAGGGAGGAAAAGAGCTCCGTATACTCCCCTTTCCGGTCACGGATAACCGGTGAAAGTAGAAGAAAACGGAAGGTTTTATTTGCAGCCAGTTCCTGGGCAGACATCACCAGTATCTGGTCGACGATTTGCTGGACTGAAGTTACGGCTATTTCCCGACCACAGACGGGACAATGGGGATGACCAATTCTGGCATATAGCAGCCTGAGGTAGTCGTAAATCTCGGTGACGGTTCCGACGGTAGATCGGGGGTTGTGGGAGGCTGACTTCTGATCGATGGAAATGGCAGGCGAAAGTCCGTCAATTTGATCCACATCCGGCTTATCCATGACGCCTAAGAATTGGCGAGCGTAGGAACTTAAAGATTCGACGTAACGCCTCTGGCCTTCGGCGTAGATGGTATCAAAAGCCAAGGACGACTTACCTGAACCTGAAAGCCCGGTAAAAACTACCAATTTGTTTTTAGGAAGTTCTAAGTCGACGTTTTTAAGATTGTGTTCACGGGCTCCGTGGATGGAAATGAAGTCTCCCATAGATCAGATATTGTAGCAGAAGTTTCGGGTTTTATTCAAGGGGTCCTGATGTCTATGATCCGGTCGCGGATTTTGGCGGCCAGCTCAAAATCAAGATTTTTGGCTGCCTGTTGCATTTGTCTCGTCATAATCTTGACTAATTTGGTTAAGTCGTCGGGGGTAAGCTGGCTGACTTTGGACATATCGACATCGGCCACATCGTCGGTTTTGCCTTTCAGGATTTGCTGGGGGTCGAACTTAACCGGGGACTCTTCCTGAAGCTCGATAATCCGGTCTCGGAATGGTTTTTGGATGGAGACCGGAACGATGTGATGAGATTTGTTGTGCTGAATTTGAATGTTGCGCCTTCTTTCGACTTCGGCCACAGCATTTTTCATGGAGTCAGTGACTTTGTCGGCATACATAATGACCAGACCGTCCACATGACGGGCTGCCCGACCCATGGTTTGGATAAGTGAAGTGCGAGAGCGCAGGAATCCTTCTTTGTCAGCATCCAAAATGGCGACCAATGAAACTTCAGGCAGATCCAAACCTTCGCGCAAAAGATTGATGCCAACAACTACGTCGGCTTTACCCTGGCGCAAATCACTTAAGACATCAAGCCGCTTTAGAGTATCAATGTCAGAGTGCAGGTACTGCACTTTTAACCCTTTTTCGGTAAGAAAAGCGGTTAAATCTTCGGCCATCCGTTTAGTAAGAGTCGTGACCAGGACCCGCTGACTTTTGGCTGTTCGGGCAACTATTTCATTTATTAAGTCGGGAATCTGACCGGCGGTGGGACGAATTGAAACAGCCGGATCAACCAGTCCGGTGGGCCGGATCAACTGCTCTACGACATGATTTTGGGACAATGAAATTTCCCAATCGTTGGGGGTAGCTGTGGTGTAGATTGTTTGGCCCATACGACGCATGAATTCATCAAATTTTAAAGGCCGGTTGTCGAGTGCACTGGGAAGACGAAAACCAAAATCTATCAAAGTCTGTTTTCTGGCCTGATCGCCGTTATACATGCCACGGATTTGGGGAAGAGTGATGTGTGATTCGTCGATAATTAACAGATAATCGCGGCCGAAATAATCAAGTAAAGAATACGGCGGGTCACCGGGTTTTCGGCCGTCGAAGTAGCGGGAGTAGTTTTCGATGCCGTTTACGTAACCTAATTCTTTGATCATTTCCAAGTCGTAGGTCACCCGCTGCTTTAGCCTATGAGCCTCTAGGGGCTTATTTTGGGCGGTTAAGACTGAAAGTTGGTCTTTCAGGTCAGAGGCGATTTGGGAAAGGGCCTGATCCTGGTTGTCTTTTTGGGAAATGAAATGCTTGGCGGGAAAAACGACCAGGCTTTTGTACGACCCGGGTTGATTTTTAACAAAACTTTCAGGATTAGGTGCCGGTTTTACGATTTCTCCGGTTAAGGCATTTATTTTTTCCAGTTTGGTGATCTGAGTGCCGTTGTGAGTAATTCTGATGGCGGTGTCTTCGTAAGCCGGATAGACGTCAATTGTTTCGCCCCGAATGCGGTAGGTGCTGCGGCGAAAATCGTAGTCGGAACGGGTGTACTGCAAATCGTTTAAGCGCATGACGATCTGCTGACGCTGTACTTTTAGGCCTTCGGCCAGTTCCAGAATACTTTTGCCGTATTCCACCGGAGAGCCCAGGTTGTAAATGCAGGAGACTGAGGCGATGACTATGGTGTCTTTTCTGGTGAGAAGATTGGTAGTAGCCGCCAGTCTGAGTTTGTCTATTTCATCGTTAATGTCGGTTTCTTTTTCAATATAAGTGTCGGTAGCGGGAATGTAGGCTTCGGGTTGGTAGTAGTCGTAATACGAGACAAAATAGGAAACGGCCGAATCCGGAAAATACTCCTTAAATTCCTGGTAGAGCTGAGCGGCCAAAGTTTTATTGTGGGAGATAATCAGTGTTGGTTTTTGAACGGCCTGAATTACATTGGCCATGGTAAAGGTTTTACCGGAACCGGTAACTCCCAGAAGAACCTGGTGCGGCTCACCGTTTTTAAGGTTCTCGACTAACTTTTGTATGGCTGCCGGCTGATCGCCTGTCGGCTTATAAGTTGATTTGAGTTTAAACATGGACTTGACTTTGGGTAATGTTCGGGTTAGATTATAGATATGCCGGTCACACTTTACAACAGACAAAGACAAATTCTAGACTTTGTAACTCAATATATCCAGACTAATGGATTTTCACCGACTTTGCTGGAGATAGCCAAGGCATTGGGAGTCAGGTCACTGGCGACAGTTCATGAACATCTTCAGGCGATGGAAAAAAAGGGAATTATTAAAAAATTCGAAGGGTCTGTCAGGGGAATTGAAATTTTAGACAAAACTGCCTCCCAAAGAACCACTTCAGTGGCTGCCATTGATCTTCCGGTCTTGGGATTTATTGCCGCCGGACAACCTATTGAGCCTTATACCGATCCAAATGCTTCATTCGCGGTTCCGCCCTCAATGGTATCGGCTAAAAAAAGATGCTTTGTGCTTCAGGTGAAAGGTGATTCAATGATTGAAGCGGGTATTTACGATAAAGACTATGTGGTGATTGAGCAAACGGAACAGGCCAGTAACGGAGAAGTGGTGGTGGCGCTTTTGGATAACGGGTTTGCTACCTTAAAAAGGTTTTTTAAGGAATCCACCCGAGTGAGGTTGGAGCCAGCTAATTCCAGTATGTCCCCCATTTTTGTAACCGGAGATAAAGTCAGAATTCAAGGAAAATGTGTGGGAGTAATCAGAAAATTTTTAAGTAACTAATATGCCTGTACAAATCGAGGCTCCAGAGGAGAAACAAACTTCGAAGAGTTCTAGAAAAATTCCAGAACATACCAGAGATGGTTATTACACACCAGATATACCTTATGGGGAGCGTCGTGCGAGAGATATTGCAGCTTATGGGTCGGGTGTGGTATTTGCCTTAGGCAGGCGTGCAGGTAAAGTTCCAAAGAGGCCAGACTCAGATGGAAACTATACTGAAAGATAGCACTTCGTGGGTAGGGAGTTTTTTTGACGACTAATTTAGTGGTGAATGAGGTTTTGGTAGAATATAAGGACTTTTTAAGAGCTACAGCCAGGCTAAATGGATGTTTTAACAAAAGCAAATCCGTAATTATAAGCACTATTGGGTGGCCGATTAAGCTGACGCCTGAAGATTTAACGCCAAACGGTCTGTTAAGAAAGGCTGAGAGATTAAGCTTGGAACTTTCGCACGATTGTCCTGATGTGTGCAATGGTTTTGTCATGGGTATTCGGGCTGTAGCTGAGATAAATTTAGGGAGTAAGCTGTGGCTGGCGGGGGAAATCGATGAGTCAGCTTTAAAAGAGTGTGGAGACGCAGTTTATTTTGAGGAGTGATCTTTTTTCTTGGGGATGATCAGGTGCGAGATTACCGGCAGGACTGATACCGCAACAATAATCATGATCACCAAAGAAAAGTTATGTTTGACGGCGGGAACGTTGCCAAAGAAATACCCAGCTAGTGTGAATAGTCCGACCCAGACGATGCCTCCGAAAACGTTATATGAAATGAATTTTCCGTAATGCATTTTCCCGATTCCGGCTACAAATGGAGCAAAAGTGCGAACAATGGGAACAAATCTGGCCAAAAAAATGGTTTTTCCGCCGTGTTTGTCAAAGAAGGCGTTGGTTTGATCAATGTGCTCCTGGCGGATGGGAATTTTAGGATTATTTATTAATTTTTGGCCAAAAAAATGACCAATCCAGTAATTGGCGGTGTCACCAAGAATGGCTGCGACAGTAAGAAGACCCAGCAGAAGGCCGATATTCAAAGAGCCTAAAGCGGCGAAGGCTCCGGCGGCAAATAGCAGACTGTCTCCCGGAAGGAAAGGGGTGATAACCAAACCGGTTTCAATAAATATGATGATAAAGAGAATGGCGTTGACCCAGAAACCATATTGAGTTATCAGCTCTCCGAGATGAACATCGATGTGAAGGATAAAATCGATCAATTGGCGTAAAATATCCACAATGGAGACATTATATGTGGTAGCCACGCCAATTGGCAACCTGGAAGATATCACCATCAGGGCGATTAAAGTCCTTTTGAGTGTGCCGGTTATTGCCTGCGAAGACACGCGGCACACGGGACTACTACTTAAGCTGATCAGAGAACGGTATGGAAATTTAATTTCGGAGTTGCAGCTGCCGGCTTTGCAGCAGAGATTTATTTCGGTCAGAGATTGGAATGAAAAAGACCAAATCAACACAGTGATGCGAGAATTGGAACTAAATGATGTGGCTTTGGTTTCTGACGCCGGGACTCCCCTACTGTCTGATCCCGGATTTAAGGTGGTTCGGGAGGCCAGAAAGTTGGGAGTAAAAGTCGTGCCTATACCGGGAGCTTTTGCAGGAGCGACTGCTTTGTCTGCCGCAGGCCTTCCGACTAATATATTCAAGTTTTGGGGATTTTTGCCTAAAAAATACGAATTGGAACGTGAGGTCACGCACATTATTTATGAATCCCCGCTCAGAATACAAAAGACGATTGAGAAAATTAGTACTAAATACCCCAACGCTCAGGTGGTTGTGGCCAGAGAATTAACCAAAATTCACGAATACATAGGCCCAGACGATGGGAATACCACCAAAGGTGAGGTGACGTTATTGGTTTACAGAGGAGATGAGGTTTCGACCATTCATGGAGAGGGGCAGGGGGATCTGCATGATGGAAAGAATAGTGGGGGCGACATCAGCTAATATACCCTGGGCAATTTGAGCCCCGGTCTGAAAATCCTTACCGACGATTATTAAAGGAACGGGATTGGCGTTGTGTTCGGTGTCTACTTCACCGGTAGTAAAGTTGATCATTTCTTCTGCATTACCGTGATCGGCAGTAATGAGCATCACTCCTCCGGCTTCAAGAATGGCTTTGTAAACCTGGCCGATGCATTCGTCTGTAGTTTCTACGGCTTTAATGGCGGCCTGAAGGTTACCGGTATGGGCGACCATGTCGGGATTGGCGTAATTGATGACTATCTGGTCATATTTGCCGGAAGCGATGGCTTCAACCAATTTGGCGGTGGTTTCATGGGCGGACATCTCCGGTTTTTTGTCATAAGTGGGAACTTTGGGTGACGGGATAATCATTCGTTCTTCTTTGGGAAACGGCTCTTCTTTTAGTCCGTTGAAGTAGTAAGTTACGAACCGCTCTTTTTCTGATTCGGCAACCCGCAGCTGAGTCAGACCCTGTTCGGCAATTATAAATCCGAGAGGTTTTTCGACTGCCTGGGGTGGGTAGGCAATAGTGACCGGTAAATTGGTTTCGTATTCGGTCAGAGTGACAAAAAACAGATTTTCAATGCGCGGTCCCCGGGCAAACGGTTTTTGCTTGGAAATTTGTGAGTCTTCAATGTCGTGTTTTTTAAGGTAGTCAACGGCATAGGGGTCAAAACCGACTACGTTGGCAGTTTTTTCAAAATCCGGAAGGACAAAGGCTTTGGTCAGCTCCCGGGGCCGATCAATGCGGAAGTTGACGAAAACTGCTGCGTCATTTTTCTGAACTCTGGGCTGTGGTTGGCCATCAGAATTCAAAATGACTGTAGGTTCTATAAACTCGTCCATTTTTCCGGCTGCATAAGAGGTGGAAATGGCGGTTTCGATATTGGGTGCAGTTGGACCTTTACCTTCGGCTAAAGCGAGATAGGTTTTCTGAATTCTGTCCCAGCGAAAATCCCGATCCATGGCGTAATAACGCCCGGCTACCGAGGCTATCTGGCCTACACCCTCCCGGGCCATTACAGTTTGCAGCTGATTGACGTAGGTCATGGATACCGTGGGAGGAGAATCACGGCCGTCGGTAAACAAGTGCAAGTAAACTTCCGTTAACTGTTGTTCGTGACAAAATCTAAGCAGGGCAAAAAAATGCGAGATATCAGAATGAACTCCGCCACCGCCGATTAAACCCATGATATGAAAACGGGAGTTGTTGGTTTTTACATGAGCAGCGGCTTTTAACAAGGCCGGGTTTTGAAAGAAACTGCCGTCGGCGATGGACATATTGATCCGGGGCAGGTCCTGATAAACGATACTTCCGGCTCCCATGTTGAGATGTCCGGTCTCGGTGTTACCTGGTTCTCTTTTGGGTAAGCCGACCGACTCACCATGGGCAATTAGCTGGGTATGAAGAAAGTTCTGCCAAAGGTAGTCGATGTTGGGGGTTTTAGCCTGTGTGATGGCATTGCCGGGACCATCCGGGGCCATGCCCCAACCATCCATAATGGTCAGAAGTACCGGTTTAGGACGAGTAAACATAGAGAATCAAGTTATTAATATACTGTTAACACTATCAGTTTAACAATTAAGTTAGTGAGATGACAGCTCTGTTTCAATCACGAGGAAGCGATTGTATTTGACAGTGCGTTCACCCCGACAGGGAGCTCCGAACTTGGCATAGTCGGCTCCGACTCCTACGGCAAAATCAGCAATGAAAGTATCGGTTGTTTCGCCTGATCTGTGAGACGCGTTAATTTTCCAGCCAGCCTGGCGGGATTGTTTGACTACAGCGATGGATTCGGTTACGGTGCCGTTCTGATTTGGCTTAATGATAATTCCGGTGCAAGCTTTCTCGGCTACGGCTTTGGTAACCTTGTCTTTGTTGGTGACTAAAAGATCATCGCCTACTATGGTGGTGTTGGCGCCTAACTCAGCCGTAATGCTGGACCAGCCTTTCCAATCAGATTCAAACAGAGGATCTTCTAAAAGTCTTAAGTGATATTGATTGTTTAAGTCTCTAAGATAATCAATAAACTCAGGGGCTTCCATGGGTTGGCTACGGTCTTTAATGGAGTATTTGCCGTTGTTGTAGAATGAATTTGCGGCCACATCAAGGCCTAATTCAACGTCGATGGTCGGTTTTTTCCGGCATTCAGTGATTGATTCAACCAAAATTTCTAAGGCATCCAAATTAGTAAATAAATTGGGAGCAAATCCGCCCTCATCACCTACGCTGTGGATGGCTCCCCGACGGGCAAGAAGTTTTTTAATGACCTGATAAATCTCCACACCGGTTTGCAGCATAGTTGAAAATGGTCCGGTGCGGGTAGGGATGACGTGGAACTCCTGAAAATCAAGATTCCCGGCCCCGTGTTTGCCACCGTTGATCATATTGAAGACGGGGGTGGGAATAAAGAGCGGATCTTTGTTGTCCGCAACAGTGGCAATGTATTTGTATAAGGGTACCTTATACGATGCCGCCAAAGCCTTGGTGACCGCCATGGAGACACTCAGAAGGGCGTTGGCTCCCAATCTAGCTTTAGTAGAGGTGCCGTCCAGGTTAATCAATGCCTGGTCAACTGTCTGGGGACTGTCAAAGTCTTTGCCGATTAAGGCGGATTTAATTTCAGAGTTGACGTTATAAACTGCTTTTAAAACCCCTTTGCCAAAATAGCGGTTAGGGTCGTTATCACGAATTTCAGCGGATTCTTCGGCACCGGTGGAACTGCCAGAAGGAACGGAAGCCATGCCAAAACTTCCGTCGTCAAGAATAGCTACCGTTTCTAAAGTAGGATTACTTCGGGAATCCAAAATCTCTCGGGAAAACAGTTGGGCAAGTTTGGGCATAGAATAATTGTACTATTTTTTGGTGATAAGGTTTTCTTCGCAATGATGAACTATTTCTCGGGTACGGGCGATTGCATCGGGGTTGACGCTAATGCTGGTAATGCCCCAGTTGACCAGTTTTTCAACCAGCTCGGGATATTCAGACGGGGCTTGGCCGCAAATGCCGCAGGCGATCCCCCGTTTGGCACAAGTTTTGATGATTTTTTCCAAAGCCCACAATACAGCCGGATTTCTTTCATCAAAGTTCGGAGCGACTTCAGCGTTATCCCTGTCAATTCCCAGAATCAACATGGTCAGGTCGTTACTACCTATGGAAATGCCGTCGATGCCGACATCAATAAAGTCATCCAACAGGATGACGTTGGCGGGAATTTCGCACATCATGTATAGCTTAAACTGGGCTGAGCGATATAGCCCGGAGGCGGCAACCAGCTTTTTGACTTCTAGCATTTCATTGACAGTGGAAACAAAGGGAATCATCAGGTGAAGATTTTTTAGACCGTGTTTGTTTCTGACGATCTTGATGGCTTCTAGCTCGAGGTTAAACACTTCAGGACTTTTGATGTAACGGTAAGCGCCCCTAAAGCCCAGCATGGGGTTACTTTCCTCCGGCTCGTATTTGTCACCGCCTTTTAAAGCCCGGTATTCATTGGTTTTAAAATCGGTGGCCCGATAGATGACCGGCCTGGGCATGAAGGCCTTGGCGAATATCCCTATATCTCGAGCTAATTTTTCGATAAAGACTTTTTCTTTGCCGTCGGCGATCAGTTTTTTAGGATGAGTGCCGATGCCGGCAATCATAAACTCGGCCCGGAGCAGTCCGACCCCGTCAACATAGTGTTTGGAAATGTCGTTGGCCAGTTCAGTTTCGGCCAAATTTACATAAACTTTGGTGGCTGTTTTGTAGTGTTTTTCTTCGGAAGCCGGCTTAAGCGGGGCGGCGACTTTGACCGACGAGCGAGGTGCCCCACCCTTAAATATTTCTCCGGTATTGCCGTTAATGGTAACTACCATGCCGTCTTTTAAGACTTTGGTGGCAGTGGTGGTGCCTACGACACAGGTAACACCCAACTCTCGGGAAACGATGGCGGCGTGAGAAGTCAGACCTCCCCTATTGGTAATGATGCCGGCGGCTCTTTTCATGGCCGGAACAAAATCAGGAGTGGTCATATCGGTGACCATGATGTCTCCGGGTTTAACTTTATCTAACTTTTTAACATCGGGAACTATGCGAACCGGACCGGAAACCGTTCCGGGAGAAGCGGGGGCACCTTTTAAAATGGGGGTTCCCAGGCTGGTGGTGGCACCGTTTACCGCCTGATCATCTTTGGATTTGTCGTCCAGAGTCGTGATGGGACGGGCCTGGGTAATATACAGTTCGTCATCGGCATAAGCCCACTCGATGTCCTGAGGGAAGAAATAGTGGTGGTGGATTTTTTTACCTATTTCAGCCAATTCAAGAATTTTGGCGTCGGACAGCTTTTGCTTGGACTGCAGTTTGGGGGCAACTTTAATTTCCTTGACTCCGTGAAGGCTTCTAATTTCCATGACCTCCTGCTTGTTTATTTGCTTGACCAGGATTTTTTTGTCGGATTTGGAAACCTCGTAATGGTCGGGGGTGACTACTCCCTGAACGATGTAGTCTCCCAGGCCAAAGGCGCCTTCAATTATCACGGTGTCCTTGTTTTTGGAAATTGGGTCGACGGTAAACATAACACCTGAGACTTCGGACTGGACCATTTTTTGAACCGGGACGGCAATGCCCACTTTGAAATGATCAAATTTCTGCTGCTGGCGGTAAAAAATGCTTCTGGCGCCAAAAAGAGACAGCCAGCACTCTTTGACCTTCAGGATGACATTGGCATCGCCGGTAATGTTTAAATAGGACTCCTGCTGGCCGGCAAAGGAGGCCTCCGGCAGATCTTCGGCGGTGGCGCTGCTTCTGACGGCGACGGAAAGATCACTGCCGGATTTGGAATATTTCTGATTTAGTTCCTGATAGGCGGTAAAAATTTCCCTACTGACGTCATCTGGAATTTCTGCCTGCTGCATCAGCTTTTGGATTTTTTGGGAAGCGACATTTAACTGATGCGGGTCGAGAATGTCGGTGCCACTGAGAATTTGATGAATGTGGGGCCTAAGCTTGTTGTAGTCTAAATATTCGAAATAAGCTGAGGCAAGCACCACAAAGCCCTGGGGAACCGGAATGTGGGCGGTGGTCAATTCGCCAAGGTTTGCGCCTTTGCCTCCGGCTATACCCACATCCTCTTTTCCCAGCTCACTAAACCATTTTACGAATTTCATCCTTGAAATAGTCTACCCAAGGAATGGGTCCCGGGTCAACCCCATTTTCTTGAGATAAGTAATATGAGACAAATCCACCCATCTGAATTGTTTCCATAACTTCAAAAATCCGGTTGGGTCCGGAAAGATCAATTGAGGTGTGAGAAATTTTCTGACGGGAGACGACGTCCATGGTAATAGAATACCTTTTTTTTACCTCCGGGTGGTAGTTATCGGAGTTGAAGAAGACGAAATGAAGGTTTTGGGAATTGGATTCCGGGAAAGTTAAGCCTTCCATTAAATGATGATTCAGCTCGGGAATGTCAAAAGCGGCTACGAAATTTTTGGCATTTTCGTTTAATTGGTTTTTAAAACAATGAATTGCACCCTTTAAGTGTTCGCTACTAACCAGAACCGGAATTTTATCTTTTAAAATCCGAGCCAATTGCTGAAACTGAGCCGTTTGAGACTGCTTTTGGGTCAAATATTCGGGTATGTCTCCCAAATGAGAAATGGGATTAATTAATTGGCAGCGGGCCAGAAGAGAAATCAGGGCAAATACAGCGTAGCCCAAACCCATCCTGGGCTGGCCGGAAAGATTGTATTTGGGGTCGATGAGATAACAGGGAAGCTGGTTTTTGGAAGCGATCTCAGCCAATGTGCCTCCGGTGGTGATCACGAATATTTTGGCGTCTCTGGCTCTGGCTTCGGCCAAGGAATGAATAGTCTCTTCGGTGTTTCCGGAGTAGCTACTGATAACTACGAGCGACTTGTCGTTTACGAAGTTGGGCAGATGATATTCGGTAGAGGTGATAATGGGAACTTTGAGAACCTGTCTTTCCAAGTTGGCCACTACCCGACCGCCAAGGGCGGAACCACCCATTCCGGAAACTACGATGTTGGAAACTAGAGGAAAATCTGAAGGAATAGGTTGCTGGGCCATTTCCCAGATAACCTGATCACATTGCTTGGGAAATAACCTCAGAGATTCGAGTAGATGGCAGGAGTCCACCTATTCATGGTATAGACTTACCAGCCAAACTTCAATAGCAGTAGTCAAATCATACGGCAGCAGTGAGTTTTTTATTTTGAAATCGATACTTAGCAAGTTCCGGTAGGACTTCAGCAGTTTGGCATCTGAGAATTGGGCAGCTTGCTTGATTAGTTTAGCCTGCTGCCAGGCAGGAAAAGTACCCTTTTTGTGTTTGACGAGAATTAAATTGTGGAGTTGGCGAACCAGTATAGCCATTACTTGTTCGGGGGCGGCCACTGTGAGGGCCTGATGAAACGATGGCACGGTCAAGGTGTCAGCAAATCTAAACAAGTAAGGCGGCAGTTCGAAGCGCTCAACTACAGTAGAAGGAAATCCTTTTACCTGAAGGGATACGTCTTTATCATCCCAGAAAACTATGGGTGAGTCAGGGTTATTTAAGACGAACTTAATGATACTTTCCTTTTCTTTACTCGGCCTGCGGCTGAAAAATTGATCGATGAAGAGGTGATATTTTTCTTCAAAAAGAGAGGTGGAGTTGAGGTGTTCATTCAGCTTGGCCAGGGTTAAATCGGTCCCAGATAAATCCTGAACCAAAAATCCCTGGGTGACGGCTTTGGTTTTGTATTCTAAAAACCGGCTACGGGAGACTAAAGTGTTTTCTCCATGCAATATCTTCATACCATTTATTTAGTATATGATTTTCGGGATAGTGAGTTAAATAACGTTTCCACGGTATCGTGATAATGCCTGAACAGTCTTCTTTTTTGCGTGCGGTGAGGAACAAGTCCTCCGGTAAAACCTTTGGGGATATGTAAAAGCTCGTGAATTAAAACCTTTTCCTGTTCCGGCATACTTAACCGGTCAAACTTTTCGGAAATTACCTCAAGGCAATAACCGGCTTTAGTATTTAAAGCGACCTGCCAAATGGTGGGCAGGCTCCAAATTCTGGCAGTAGCCCGGCCTGAAGATCCCCAGCTTCTAAAGCAAAAAATTCTTTGAGTATCAAATTTAATAAATCCAAGATTTTCAACCAAAAATTGAATCCTGGTTGTGATATCGGGAGCAGGCTGCCATTTCATATTTTAGTTAGGCGAGTTTAGCACAACGGTGTCGCCTATCTGGAGATGATGAGTGTCGATAAAGCCGGCGTTGACTTCCAAAACCCAATCGGCCAATGAAGGAAAGTAAACTACGGCCGGTTTGCCGCCTGTTTTAGCTGGGGGCGGAACATTTTTATCAAACCCGACTATTTGGTTGTCGTTAATCCAAACAAAATCCAGGGCAAAACGCATGTCTTTCATCCAAAAATTGCGAGGTCTGGAGTCGGGAAAAACAAATAACATCCCCCGATCTTGAGGCAGGCTCATCCGCCCCGATAATCCCTTGGCCATACCTTTGGCATCGGTACGTATCTCCACATCGACGGCAACGGAGCCTATTTGCAGAATAGGCATTCTGGGTGAAATGATGTCCATCAGACGACTGATAATATCGGGTTTTATGTTAGACGAGGAGGAGGCGGATGAATAAGCCGGTGGGGGTGAAAGAGCGGGGTTGGCAGCAGACAGTAGCGGACTGCCGGAAATTTTAGTCAAGGCGAAGATTTCGTTATAGGCAGGCCGGGGATTGTGACTGGTGTCTAAAAGAGAAAAACGGGAGAATTCACCGGCGCCGGCAAACAAGACAAAAGGGGTTATGGTGACGATGTTTTTATCCGTCCAAACGTCGGTCAACGCCACGGCGTAAAAAGGGCCGCTACCCACATATCCGGTTTCGGTAATAAACAGGGGTTTAGGGGAGAAACCCAACTGTTTGAGATAGGCCAATTCGTAGCGGTAACTGGTGATGCCGTAGCGGGTTTTAGATCTAACTGAAGAGGAAAAAGCCGGATTGGGGTATGCATGAACCGCCAAGCCGTCTATTGAGTTAAACCAGGCAGGATTACCTCTGGTCATTTCGCGGTAGAAACGTAAGGCGTCAGTGGAAGTACGATTGGTGGGGGCTGACATATCCAATCCGGCTGAAATCAAAAAAAAGTCCTCGGACCTGGATTTAAATATGTCGTGGGAGGCCGAAAGCAAGTCAGCATATTCCCGAGGGGAGACGGATCCACCCCACTCTTTTGAGTGGTTGGGCTCATTAAATAAAATTACGTAACGATTTTTAGTAGGCCAGGGTAAATCAGCAAGAAAGTTGGCAAAATCTATTAAATCCAATGGAGTGGGGGCGGCCCAGTTGTCTTTGGAAAAATAGGTCGTGAGGCGAATAATGGGGATGACTTTGTTTTCCCGGCATTTATAAAAGAATTGCGACCATTTTTCGTAGTTTCGGTCGTCGCTTCGCATGGGAATAGTTACATAGCCCCAGGATCCCCCATTGGCATTTACCAGTTTGGCGGCAGAAAATATTTCACCGGTATCCAGAATGTGGACTCCGATTTTGTTATTGGGCACTTCCAGTGGGTTTACAATAGCTCTGACAGGGACAAAGCCAAAAGCGAGTAAGACAGAGTAAAACAAAACAGAAAGTCCAAAAAATCTTCTTAGAAGTTTCATGCAAATTATTATACGAGATTTGAGGAGGGAATTACTTTTTGGGTTTAATGGTGGCTTTTCGAGCGTGACAGATGGCCAAAGCTAGAGCATCAGCAGAATCGTCGAAGTGGGTTTTGTGCCCCTTTTTCTCTCTGATCTTAAACATTTTTTTAATAGTGGCTTTCATAACCTTTTTGTCGGCTTTGCCGCTGCCTCCGACATAGAGCTTGACCTGCATGGGAGCATAGTCAAAAACCGGCAGCTTTTGGTAGTGAATGGCCAGTTTGATTACACCGATGGCCTGTCCAACGGCGATGGCAGTTAAGGCATTGGTGGCAAAAAACAGTCTTTCGATGGCCACCTCTTCAGGCTGGTGTTTTTGAATGACCTCGGTAATGCCGTTAAAGATTAATTCCAGACGTTTGCCGTGGGGTAAGTCTTTGGTGGTGGAAACCAGACCATAGTCAAGCATGACAAACTTTCCGTCTTCGGAGGTTTCAATCACGCCGTATCCGGTGGTGGCAGTTCCCGGATCGATGCCTAAAATCTTCATGAGGTAAAATAACAAGTAATGAAATATAAGTTACTTGCACTGGCCATATTAGTCGGTATATGGGTAACAAAGCAACTGGTGGAAGTAAACGAGGTTTCTACCGAACCCAAAGTATTATCGCAGACCGAAGAAATTCTAGTTTTGCCTGACGGAGAAGCTACCAAACAAATTGAAAAGTACGGATATGCAATTTCGGCTGATATTGATGCTAAAAGTCTTAGGCTGATTCCCAATTATGAGCAAAAACTGCCCACTAAGGAAATTGTCGAAGCCAATAACTGCCAACTGGGAATTAACGGCGGCTTTTATGACACTGAAAATAAACCGCTCGGGCTGTTAACCGTCAAAGGGGTGGACATTTCCAGGAGAAAGACCAGCAGTTTGTTTAACGGTTTTGTTAATTTAGATAGTGAGAATTTAACAATTGATGAGAGTCCGGCTTCCGGGGCCGGGTTTGTGATGCAGTCGGGTCCAATACTGGTTAAAGACGGTCAACCGACTATGTTATCGATGGCTCGAGATAAGCCAGCCAGACGGATGGTGCTGGGTAATACCAAAAACGGTAAAGTGTTTTTTTTGAGCGTGTTTGACAATAATATTGAAAATTTGGGACCTTACTTGCAGGAATTGCCGCCTTTAGTCGCACAAATTGCACAAAAGGAGAATCTGGAACTGGGGTCGGCCATCAATATGGATGGGGGTCAGGCTTCGGCTTTTTATGCGGCTGAGATGACTATCGTGGAAACTGAACCGGTGGGATCTTTTTGGTGTGCGACTGGGGAGGGGGCCCGGAAACTATAGTCAGGGGAAAGAAATGATCTGTTTAACCCGGGCTCCGGTTGAGGTTTTACAAACGGGAGTTAAAGTATGGATGTCTGAGAGGCGGTTTTGGTTAAAGAAACTCTGGGAAGAAATGGTTTGCTCGGTATAAAAGCGGGAAACGGCCACCAGTAAGTTTCCGCCGGCTGGAATTTTATTCCAGATTTTCGAAGACTCGGCGTTTTGAAACTTACTCATGGCATTACTTATCCGGCACTCATAGTTGGCCCGGGTATCTCCCAGCTTATTACAATCCCTAAGCGAGTAGTTTTTAGAAAAGCCAAAGAATTTGTCTTCGCCGCCCTTGGGAGTTAGCAACAAATAGCAATTAAAAAGTGATTCCTGGCCGTGGTTTTCAGTGTCAAAGGCCCAATAGCGGATTTCTTTTTGTTGTTCTTTGTCAAAATAGACAATCTCTTTTAAGGTTGACGTTAAGGTGTTTTCCGGCAGCTCTTTAACTGAATCGATATTTCCTGTCGATAAGGCTTGCCTACCCCTGACAAAAAAATAGGTAGAAACGGGAATGGCTGCGACCAGGACCAGTAAAAAGATGATCAGGGAATTTCCCGAAGAATTTTGGTGCATGAGTTGAGTATATACTAGGCGGACGTTGGAAGAGTGAATTCGGTGATCAGTTTCTTTTCGGAATCGCCCTGAACATAGGCTTTGACCTGGATGTATTTTTCCAGACCGCTGCCTTTGATTTTTTCCTTGAGCAGTTCATCGACTTGGAATAAACCGGAAGAGTTGTTCATGAGAATGGTGATTTCAATCGGGGTCTTTTGGCCTTCGACGATGTCGACGTGATCGATGGCATAGGCAGACAGGGAGTGAATGTTTACTTCTCCCTGTTCAAACGGCATACGGGAGCGGCCCTCACTCATGTCCAGAGCATCGGCGATTCTGACGATGCCGGCTTCTATGGTAGTCGGCTGGCCGTCGTCTCGGTGATTAATGATGGCGTGTTCAGTCTCCCCGATTAAGATAGTTTTCTCCCGCATAGGCAGAAAAGAAAGTATACGATCCATGACTTTCAGGGCAATGAAAAGGCTGTATTCTTCATGCCCGGAACGGTTGATCATCATACCGAAATCGTGAAATAGCGAAGCCAGAAGAATTACCACTTCAGCATGATCGGTGGTTAAGCCATAATCTTTGACTATGCCCATGGGAACGTTTTTTTTGACTAAAATGCGGCACATCCGCAGGGCGCCGTTGGCCACAATTTGGAAGTGGACCGGACCATGGTCGGAATAGCCCATCCGTTTCATGGCGTTGGTGTTGGTCATTTCCCAAATTGCGGAAATTTCCTCATCGGCGTTTATCCGCTCCAGGACCTGTGACAGCAATTGATTTTTGGACGTAGGGATCTTGATTTGAGTTGTAGCAGACATATATTGAATCAGGTATTATATACTGAATTGTATGGAGCCGACCACTATCAAAAGAGTGAAAGCCAGGGAAGTGTATGACAGCCGGGGAACGCCGACTGTAGAAGCGGAAGTGCTTTTAAGTGACGGGAGTTTGGGAAGGGCAATCGTGCCCTCAGGAGCTTCAACCGGAGTGCATGAGGCGGTAGAACTGAGAGACGGAGGCGACAGATTGAATGGTAAAGGGGTCCGAAAAGCGGTAGAAAACGTAAACGGAGAAATTGCCGGTGTTTTGCAGGGCAGGAGCCCTGATCAAGTTGAAGCGGACCAAGCTATGAAGACGCTGGATGGGACGCCAAATAAGGGCAGATTGGGGGCGAATGCTATTTTGTCGGTGTCGATGGCCTTGTCTAAAGCCGGTGCAGTATCCAGGAAAGTTGCCCTGTGGGAATATTTTCGAAGTTTGTCTTCCACAACTCCGGAAAATTATGTGATTCCGGTTCCCATGATGAATGTGTTAAACGGCGGCAGACATGCTGAAAAATCGTCAGATTTTCAGGAATACATGATCATGCCGGTGGGAGCTGCCAGTTTTTCTCAGGCCATGGAAATGGGAGCTTCGGTGTTTATGGCTTTAAAAAAGATTCTTTCAGAGGCCGGCTTTGCCACGACCGTGGGTGATGAGGGCGGATTTGCTCCCAGCCTAGGATCAAATGAAAAACCTTTGGAATTTATTAAGCAGGCAGTGGAAAAGGCCGGGTGGAAGTTCGGTAAGGATATATCCATCGGCATGGACGTAGCCGCCAGTGAATTTTTTGAGAACGGAGAGTATGTGCTGAAGTCAGAGAACCGGAGACTCAAATCGGAAGAAATGGTAAACACTTTTTCAGAGTGGATTGAGAAATATCCGATTATTTTGATTGAGGACGGACTGGATCAAGATGACTGGGAAGGTCATAAATTGTTAACTGCCAGGCTTGGTGACAGAGTTGAGCTTGTGGGAGACGATTTGTTTGTGACCAACGTAGAAAGATTGCAGCGGGGAATAAATGAGAAAGCAGCTAATGCAATTTTAATCAAGTTAAATCAAATAGGTACGGTAACGGAAACGGTGGCGGCCATTGATCTGGCCAGACAAAACGGGTTCAGGGCTGTGGTGTCACACAGGTCGGGAGAAACTGAAGACACTACCATTGCCGACTTTGTGGTGGGCTTGTCTACCGGGCAAATCAAAACCGGATCGATGTCCCGGTCGGAAAGAATCGCCAAATACAACCAGCTACTCAGAATTGAAGAGGAATTGGGAGATAAATGCCAATACGGAACTAAGACTTTGACGTAGCGATGAGGATTGCCCCACCAAAAGCTAGTCCGGTGTCTACAGCAAGACACCCGATTCCAACTCCCAAGACGTTACCGACGACGATCATGCTGGCAAGATGTGTAACCCCAACCGCAATAAGGGCGACCCCTAAAACTTTTTGCCAGTTTATTTCTTTTTTGGACGGACCAGTGTGTCTTTCTCTTCTCATTTAGTAAAAAAGGGGGTTAATCTTCACCATCCACACCAGGGAGGCCATTTGCACAGTTCCATGATTGGTCAGCTTCTTGGATTTTTGTTCCATATCGTTGACTTGGATATCCACGAGCGGTGGGCTGGGCCCAATCATCCACGATTTGGTTTGCACGAGCTGTCATATTGGGTCCTACAGAGCCGAGAGTCTTGAGAACTCCTCCCAAAAATTCCCAATCTTCTTCTCCTTTTTTCACTGCGGCGACTCGTTTTTGCTCAGCCTCGGCCGTCTGTTGTCTGGCTCTCATATCGGCGATTTCTTCCTCTTGGTCGGGGGTGAAGTAACGCTTGGTTCCGGTTGCCCGTGAGGCGGATTTCTCAGATGAGGTGGCTGGTTCCTGTTGTGTTCTTTGCGGTTTTTCTTCAGATCCAGAAAGAGAAGTTCGTGCGGAAGCAGGAAACCTAATTTGGTCTGGCCTCGGGGTCAATGCAGAAGAAGGGGCATACTCGGATTCACGCCTCCCGGTACGTAGATTGAGATTTCTTGGTGGAAGTAAAGCCATGGCTCGTATTTTATAGCAGTTGGGTGTATTTTGTCAATATGACTATAGGTTTATTCGCCGGATATTAAAGTTAATCCTGATGGGGGACAATTTCATTTTTGCCAGGGGGGGGAATCAAAAACCCCTGCTCAAACAGTAGGACACGCACTTATCCAAGTAGCCACATCACAAGGTAGTTGTATTTAATCGGTTTATTGACGATCGCCGAAGATTACGAGTAAAGCAATTGTGACAAGAGCTATTTCCGCACTCAGACAGGTAACGCTTTCCGGCATTTGGAAATAGCGGAAAAATTCAGCAAAAGTAGTGGCAATAATTGCTAACGCAGCTAAATTTTTTAATTTTGGTCGATGAAGTTTTTCCACATGAGCATTTTATGAGTATCTGTTTATATTATATAGTCTTGCACCATACCATGACGTGTTTACCTGTATTAAATTAGCCTTTGTTGGTTGAACCGTGCGTGCCATCATCAATTCCATGAATATATGGCGGATTTATTGAGGCCCATGGATGATATTGCTGCCCTGGCTGTAATTCAATTATTGGAGCTTCGTTCCATTTCCTTGCCTCAGCTTGTTGCATTTGCTTTTCAATAATGGCTCTTCTTTCAGAACTAATATCTGGACTTATCGCGCCGTCACCAATACTAGTCCGGCTGGCTTGATTTGCCAATTTATTTCTCGCCTGGATCGCTTCATTCTGGGTGTTATGCAATCCTCCGTAGGTCATTCCTGAATAGTCTGATCTTAGGATTGTGTGGTGAAATGCAACGCGTGATCCTAAAGCTTGCCGGACTTGGTCAGCAGTCAGTTTATTTGGGTCAAATTCAACAATGTTGCCATACTTGTTTTCTATATAACTCATAAACAGGGCTTCATTTCTACTTTCTTGTAACTCTCTTATTTTTGCCATTCATTCTCTCAGATCTTTTTGTGGGAGGCTTACGGTTTGTGCGTCTCTTGTCCGCTTTCTCGAGACGGCTTTCTTGTGAGTGATCTTTTAAGTACAGCGAGTGGATTGGTGCTTCTGGCGACATGGACAAATTGTAGTCTGATTTCTTCATTGATTATCCCAGGTTTATATATGAACCATAAGTTACAGTGTGACTGAATGCAATCAAACAAATCTTACAGCCCTATTTTCAAAGAATTGACAGTTTGGGAAACTGATTATTCAAATGTTTAATGCTTAGTCTGTGGGAATAAGAGTAAGTCTACCCGTGACTACTCCTGCGGCTTCTGGACATGTGAAGTGGGGCGTACCATTTGATTCTCTGTAATAAGTATTTGTGAGTTTATATTTAGCCGCTAATCGATTAAGAGCAGCTTGATTTCTTTTCGACCTGTTAAATTCTTGCTCAAAGCGTTTAAGTGGGCAATTGGGATTATTGCTGCAGTTGCTGCAAGACATCGTCATAACGGCATCCACATGACCTTCTTTGTTCATTGCCTGTATTTTAAATTGTTTTTTTTAAATAGCAAGAATTTAGTAATATTTGGTGAATACAGATTATTCTGTCTCGAATGTATTTATTACAATTATTAATGGAGTTAGATTAGTTTATAAAGAAATGTCAGCTTATTTAAAACCTGAGATAATATAAAGAGAAGTAGCTTTATATTAAGTACGATTTTGATCTGAGGCTCTAGCTTGAAGTTCTTTTTCCTTTTTTTCGATTTGTGAATCAATCATTTCCGCCGTTTTTCTATTAAATTGGGTGTCTAATGATAAACTAGTAGCTAATTTTGCCAGTATCAAATCAAGTGCGGACGGTTCTTTTTGTCTCTTATCAGATTCTCCTGGAAATACAGCCATAGAAACTATATACCACCAATTAATTGTAAAGACAATAATGTTTAACTCTTCCTGCTCGTTCGCAGGTGGGTGCATGCGATTCATTTACGATTAAAAGGAATCGTAATTCGACATTGCTTATTTACCAGTTTACATGATCTTGTCTGGCTCGGATTTTGTTTAAACCTTTTTTGAATTTTTCCGTATAAAGATTCAGCACCAAAGTTGTTAAAGCCTCATTGTAATCATCTCCACGGTCTAGAGCTGCAACTAAGCCACCAGATATGACAGCTTTAGCCCACTTCGTCTGTTTTGACCAATATAAATCTACTGTATTCGGCTGAGGATTTGGATTTTTAATAATTTCTTCCTCTCCAGGGTCGTCAAAACGAATGTCCCTTATCCTACCAGCCCTTGCATATGAATCGAAGTAGTATTCAGCCATAGTCTCTCGCTGAGTCTTAATTACGCTTTTGTATATAGATTCAAGATGGGCATCTCTTAATTTTAAAAGAGAAATGGGAAAAATCATGGACTCTATGGCATTTCCCATCAGAGCTCCTATCCTTTCGGAGTCGGTTATACCATTTTCTTTCTTAGTTGCCATTATTGAAATTAATAATATTTAAAGGAAATTACTTAAATCTACTGAAACATAAATTAGGTGCTTTTTTGTCCATCTGGTTCAACATGTCCAAATGCTTGACCGACAACTCTGCCTGTTCGTTGGTCAATTATCCTTAAAACTGATTCAATAAGTTTGACCTGATCACCCGAAACATTGATGGTTTTTTCAGCACGTACACCAAACCTTAATCTAATTTGTGCGAACTTGTTTGGATCGCCTAACAAATCTTTTAGCTTTTCCGACGTATCAATTTCCATATCGAGATTCTACCAAGGAATACGCTTATTGTCAAACTATAGGTCTTGTGAGCCAGAATCTAATGCTTCAAGATGCCGCTACACTAGCAGCCCCTACCATTTTTTTCTATTTTGATTTGGCGTTTTGTTTTCGGTTTCTGATAATGTCTTTTGTCATCACCTTTTTCTCTGCCTCGGCCGTTATGATCCTTGCTGTGGTCCTTAGCTTCTAATCGTGGTGCTTCGGGGCTCATACATTAATTATACAATAATATAATCGATTTCACCAATTTTAGTCCTGTATCTACTTATGTGAGGCGGCTGGGACTCGAACCCAGGACCCTTAGCTTAAAAGGCTAGTGCTCTACCAACTGAGCTACCGCCCCTCACAAACACGCTAATTATAGTTTTTTTTTGATAAATTCTCCACTTGATAAAATATTGTTTAAACTAGGCCTATAGGGTATAATTCGGTATGGGCAGTGAAGTGATCAAGTTTCCTACCGCTGCTGGAGTTGTGGTATTTGGCGCTGCACCAACGTTTAGACACTTAAATCCAAATGTTTTGCTGGTAAAAACAGATTACTGGGGATTTCCCAAGGGGATGTTTGACCAGGGGGAGACTTTAGCTGATACTGCGACCAGAGAACTGCTTGAGGAAACGGGAGCTAGGGTGAATCCGGATTCTCTTCGAAGTGTTGGTCCGACTGTTCATCGTTATCCATACGAAGGGGTAAACGTATTGAAAACTACGCACTGGTTTACGGCCATTATCGACCCTCGCGAGCTGATTATTACGCCAGGAGATGAGATTGAGGCCACAAAATGGCTTCCCTGGATTGCGGCCATGTTTGAGCTCACGTATCCACAACATCGGTATATATTACTCAGGGCGGCTTTAATCCAAAATGCAGCCGCTTCCCGTGATAAAATTAGGTAACCTGGCCCCGTCATCTAGCCTGGTTCAGGATAGCGGGCTTTCATCCCGCACACATGGGTTCAAATCCCATCGGGGTCACAGTAAAAAAAGGCAGGATTTTCCAATAAAGATGTCAGTTGTGGCTGAACTGCATCTACATAGTCGTGCATTTTCCAGTTTGTTAGGCGGTTGAAAATTCCAAGGAATGCCGCTGCTTGAGTTGGAAAAATTTGAGTGATAGCTACTCTGCGTTTTTTTTTGCGAATGTCAACAGCATCCATAAAACCAAAATCTTCTTTATATATTGCAGGGAAGTTAATTTGTAGCCAGGTAAGATTGTTTACGGCTTCATTGAATAACAAGGGTAAAGCCAACAGACTGGCCTGAGGATTTCTTACGCCATTGAGGTGATAGGGAAATACCCCAAGTTCCGGTATACCAAAAAGTTCGTAAGGATATTGAGCCTCACTGTCTTCTGTACTTCTGTGTCTTGGGTCCAGATCAGCTTCTTCCAATGAAGGGTTAACACAACAATCAACCCCCCCATACATGAGCTGTCTTTGCATGTAGATGAAATGATTATTGCGTCTGGGTGGTGATGTCAATTCCCCCCGGAAAAATTGCATTGGCCAGGCAGCTTCAAACATGGTTCCTCCGCAACTGGGAACCACATCTAAACCGTTGTTATTAGTTCGTGGTGCACACGCAGGGCGACCAACCAATTTGGACAGACATTCTTTGCTGGATAAACCCATTATGTCTGCCAGATATGCAAGAATCCGCGTTTCAGAATTTTGTAAATCATAATGGTGTGGTGATTTTTCGCCTGTTTCCAGGCAAATGTGTCCGAAAAACAATCCGGTACTTTCATCAAAGAGCGGTTTAAAATTCATTTCCGAAATCAAAGGGTTAATTTGTGATTCAAATTGGGGAAAGGCTTGTTTGGTAATTTCCAATCCGAGCAAAAACCAACCCATTTCTACCGAGGAAATAATTTGCGGCACATCACATCCGGAGTATGGATCTACCAAGACAGGTTCGCCGGTAACTACACTTATTTTATTAGGGAGCATACCCATCGGCCGTTTCATACTCTGCACTGAAGCTATTATTTGAGCGATACCTTTACAGGCTATTTCCTCACTTATAATTCCCAGATCAACCGCAGCGACGTAGTCGTCTAACAGAAGACCGATATTAGTAGGTGAGGTACAACCAGAATACTTAAGGGTGAGGGAGTTTCTACCAAAATCAATTCGATCATCTGGCAGCCCAGTTGGAGTTTGGGTCATTGTTGCTATCGAATTCCACGTATCTTCCTTCCACTGCTTAATTCTAGGATTTACTAACGCATCTTCTGATTCTGAACAGTTGTGTTCACTTCCTAGCATTTTTTCAATACTTTATTTGTAATATAGGCTCATAGTTACATTTGACACGTTTGATGTCCTAATATTACTCCTCAGGCAACCATTTACCTATCTTATCTTTCGCGGAGGACTTTTTTCGTTTTCCTCCAGAATTCTTAGCACTCTCTCGGTGGCTCCAAAATTGTTGTTAATTGCATTAGTTATTCTAGCCAAATTCCACCTTCCAATCATTCTTTCAACACTATCTTTTTCTGATGTTCCAGGGAGCCCTAAGGCTTCCTTACCGTCGATTTTCATCACCTGTGCAGCGTAAAACCAGTCCTCTTGGCCTAAGTCCAATATTACATACGTTGACCTATCGCCCCTGAAGCGATGGATGAATACGTCTCCAAAATGTATAACCAACTCCCCTTTTGTCATCTGCGTGATTATATCTTATAGATTCGCGCACATTTATATAGAGGATGTATTAAGGATGGATGATTGTTCAAAGACCCCTTTAATGTTTAAAATATTGAACCGCAGGCTGGGAGGTTTAGATTCTGTTGGGCAATCTAGCCGGAGAGGAATTGGTTTTTTCTGGTTTGGTTGGGTTTTGAACGGTTACAAAGTAAGCGTCAGCTTGTTTGATCTCAAAACTTGGGACAGTCGGAGAACTGCAATCATACGTCTCCCAGTAAGACCAGTTTCCGGCAGCTTCAGCCGGCTTTCTAGAGATTGAAATTATTTCTAAAGGACTGGTAAATTTTTGGGCGCAAATCTTTTTTGCCTCCAGGCGCTGCTTACTGGTATCGAATCCTACATAATTGGGCCCCAGAACCCATTCGTAAACCGAGAATGGATACCTGGTACCTGTCAACGTAAAGCTTTGAGGGGCAGTCAAATAAACGATGTACCCTTTGTATGGCACTAGGGAGTAATCGACATGGGCTGTTTTCTTACAACCATAATAGCCAGTCCAGACGCTGTTGAAAGTGTAGATGTCAGTCATTTCTGGCACGAGCGCGCAAAGATCGGAAGCGGTCAGATTTAGATTGAGCGGAAGACTAAGGTTGTTCCATCCTTGAACTAAACTGATGACAATTGTTTCCTCGGAAGCCGTTTTAGCACTGGAACTTAACCTAGTGGGGATACTGACAACATATAGCATGACCAACAAAAAAACCGTTAACAACCCTAAGCTTAGGAAACCCTGTCTTTTGCTCACTGATTGAAGTATGTAATGTAAATTATTCGGTGTCAAGCTTAATCCCCGGCTGTAGATACTTACCCCAGGTGAAGTTATTTTAAGGTGACCAGAGGCTGATGGTTATATTAATGTCTTTTGTACTCGTAAGACCGGTCTGGTCGGTTGCAGTGATTGAAGATTGGTAAGTTCCCAATTCGGCGGGACCGTAAATCTGACACTTCATCCGGGTTAGAGTGGTAGTGTAGTTGTAGACACAAGTGGAAGGCAGAAACTGCATTTGACCGGGTAAGTTGAAGGATGAAGGAGTAAGAACTGCCTGATAATCCCGGTCTTCAAAATATACGGTGCCTTTGGCTATTCCGTTTCGAGAAAGAGCTGAGAGATTGTCCGTTGAAACCAGGGGAACAAATCCCGGCATGGGTGTAGGGGTAATAGTGGGATCTGGCGTGGGAGTTGGTGTCGGAGTCTGGGAAGGAACCGAAGTGGGTGTCGGTGCGGTGGTAGGAATTGAGGTTGGAGTCGGGGAAGGCGTTTGAGTAGGAGTAGGAGTGGGAATCTCAGTGGGAGTCGGAATGGCGGTAGGGGTTGGGGTGGGTGTGGGAGCAGGCGTGGTCGAAGAAGCCAGGTAAGACATCATGACCCAGACTGCTTTAGCCAATATTTTCCTGGGTTCTCCCGGGGCCGGATGGCCACCGTCACTGGTATAACCGCCCTGGCTTAACAGTAAGTAATTGGGCAAAGTTCCATATTCGGTTGAAGTGTAAGTAGTGGGAAGCATATTTGTGTAGTCATAAGCTTCAATGTCTGCAATGTCATAGAGGATTTTGTTATTTTGCAGGGCATAGTCTCTGACTTGCTGGTTAAAGGCATCCCTTTGGATTTGTTCTACTATTGAGGAATATGGAATAGACTTAATAGGCATGGTCCAATAAATAAAGGTTTTGTCGGGGTTGGCCTGTTCCAAATTGGAAATTGTGTCCAGATATGACGAAGCACTAGCCATATAGTCGATATAGCAAAACTTCATGGAGAAAATGTCAAAACTGTTATAGCGGCCTGCAACTTGATTGTTAATATCGGTGAGCTTGAGTTGCCAACCCGGATTCCCCCGGGGCTCAAAAAACCAGTTATCTCTATTTAAATTCATCAGCGGGAAGTCAATCTTTAGCTGTTCAAGCCCGGTGTATGTACCGTCCGGAACCAAAAGGGAGTGACCAATTCGACCTCCGACTGAGGCTACTCTGACTAACAGCCGAAGGGCTGAGGCCGAGCTTATCTGATCCGGGGTCAGAGAGTCGAACTCAGAAACCTGATTATGGTTAATAATAAGCGGGGTCTGTCGGGTAGCGGCTATGGCAGGGGAAATACTAAAAACAGAAAATATTACGGTCAGGGCAAAACAGTTGAAAACGAATCTTAATTTTGAAAAACTCATCTGTATGGCAATAAATTGATTTCTTGATTATTACAAGACACCGGGAGATTAATCAAGGGGGAAAACTGAATCCTAACCTACAATTGCGGCTTTAGTCTTTCGGGGTTTATTTTTCGGTTATGTTTTCTGTGCTGGCTATTTTTCTCAATTAGCATCAAACGTTTGACCTCCAGCCGTTTGGCTGTTTTGTGATTGCGAATTTTTCCGTGTTTTCCGACTCCGGTTGCTCTTTTGGCCATGAAACGATTATACACTGGAACTTTGGTAAAGACACCGGCAATTGTTCGGATTCGTTAAGCTTGTTTTTAATTTAGGGAGAATTCTTCGGAATGAATGCGGAAGGAACTGATTTTCATTTCGCAAAATTGCTTTTTGTAAGCTGACATCATGGCTGGCGGCCCACAAATGAATATTTCCTTCTGGACCAAATCAGGAAGGTCTTTAGAAAGAGAATCAACTGTCAGTCTCCCCTTTTTAGAGCTATCATGAAGAACGAAATGAAAATTAGGTACATCCTGGGAAATTTGTTTTAGCTCTCTAACGTACACAGCTTCTGATTCCTCTTTAACCAGGTAATACAAATCTATTTTTGACCCTGGATCAGGTTTAAGACTTCTGGCCATACTAATAAACGGCGTTACCCCGATGCCTCCGGCTATCCACAATTGATGGGAGTTGGGGAAATAGTCGTAGCTGAAGCGTCCGAAGGGACCTTCAACTAAAAACCTGGTTCTGGGGGTTATCAGCTTAAGAGTTTCGGTAAAGCCCCCAACAGACTTACTGGCAAAAACCAACCGGTCAGAATTTCTGGCAGAAACAATGGAGAAGGGGTGTGATTCTTTGGGCACTCCCCTGGCTTGGGGCTCGACAAATACAAACTGACCGGGGTGAAAAATAATGGGCTTTCCTGACTCCGGCTTAAGAACTATCTCCTGAATGTCTTGGGTGAGTGCGGCCGCTTTTTCGACTATGTAGGCCCGCTTTTTCACCAAGATCCGGCCCAGAAGAGTTCGGTAAGTAAAGCAGGACAAAGATACCGCCGCAAGAGCGTATAAGTAGAGTTTTAACGGCAGGCTCTGATCCAGAGTGCTACCGATCAAAACAACGTGCAGACTGGCTAAAAAAAGAGCTCCACCTAAAAACTGATGAGTCCTCTTCCAAAAATTGTATTCGAGGCGGACATAAAGAGTCAAAACAATCAGGACTTCGGTAGTTAACTGAGCCAGGATACCAAAAAGAACAGGAACATTGGACAATGACGGGATCAAAATACCGGCTGCGGCTGAAAGTGAAATATAAAGGTAGGAAAACGCAATGCCCAGCGGATGGTACAGCATTAATACAAAGGCTACGATGCCAACTAAATGATGAAAAATGTAAACCCGGTTTAATCCGACAAACAGATTTTCGGTAAACCTGAACCTGGCCGAAAGAATGATGTTTAGGGCATACAAGGAATACCCTGCCAGTCCGGCAAATTGGCCAGTACTAAGCCATATTTTGGAGGGAGAGGAAAAGTCGGAAAACGGCAGCCAAAACAACACGGGCAGCAGGGCTAAAAACGTGATTATCAGGGGGCCGGATTTACCTAAAAGCTTTCCAGTTGCATTCATGAATTTATTATAGTCAATCTAAACATAAATTGGGTGAATTTTATATAATAGTCTGCTAATGACTGGCAAATTAAAAATATTTACAGCGGTGTGGTTGGTACTGTCTTTGACTGTCTCTTCGGCGTTATTGATGGCGGAATTTTTTGTGAAAACCTTCGGAACGACTTCGAGTGTAAAAGAAGATTTTGTTGCTGCTACCGAAACTGCTAATTCAGATTTAATTTCAGATGCTCCAGGAGAAGTGCAAATGATAGTTCTTACGGCTGAGCTGGTTGGCAAACACGCCACCGAAAGCGATTGCTGGATGATAATCGACGGCTCGGTGTATTCTTTTACAAAATTTCTAGTGGACCATCCGGGGGGAACCGAGGCCATGAAACCGTTTTGCGGCAAAGACGGAAGTGTAGGGTTTGCCACTCAGGGAAAAAACCCAGGGGAAAAACACTCATCTGTGGCATTTGGGATGCTTAATCAATACCTGATTGGAAAATTAGGTCAGTCCATACCCGGTCCGCGAAAAACAATTGCCCCAAATACCGATAGTGGTACCGTTTTAATCCCAACCCGTCCGCCAGTTGCAGCTTCCAGTCCAAGCTCAATATCAGCTCCGGCCAATCTGACTCTGACTGCTTCTGAAGTTGCCAAGCATAATAACCCAGGAAATTGCTGGCTGATTATTTCCGGAAGAGTTTATAACGTGACCGGTTATATAACCGCACATCCGGGTGGATCAGCTGAAATAACCCGAGTGTGCGGCCAAGACGCGACAACCGCGTTTCAAACCCAGGACGGCAAAGGCTCACATTCCAATACCGCTTTCAATTTACTGGCTGGTTATTTATTGGGTAATTTGGACTCGACTGTTTCGAATGTTTCTGTTATCACCGACCCGCCCACCGCCAATACTGCACCCGCTACCAATGACGGTGAAAACAGCAGTTCAAATACTTCGCTACCTAGTGCCGTAACCGGCAAGTATCCGACAGCAACTTATTTAAAAGGTGAATACGAGGACGATGGCTCATGGGAAGGAAAAGTGAGTGTGAATGGAAGCTGCAGATCAATCAAAGTGTCGGCTGATGGAGCTATTAAGCAAGACGAGAGATGTTAGTTACCGGCGACCGGATCCTCACGGGCAGAGAGAATCTTTTTAATTTTTTCGACGCTTTCGAAGTTGTAAATTGAGACCGGATATATCACGTGCCCAAAAACTGACAATTTGGAAATTTGCTCATTTAGAATAGTCTGGTCTACCAGATCAGATTTGGTAAGCAGGATTATCCGGTCTTTGGTGACCAACTCAGAGCTAAAGGTCTGAAGTTCGCTAGTTATGGTGTGATAGTCAGAAATAACGTCCGAAGATTCCGATGAAATGCAATGCAGAAGAATTTTAACTTTTTCGATGTGTTTTAAAAATTTCGTCCCCAAGCCTTTTCCGGATGAGGCGCCTTCGATTAGTCCGGGAATATCTGCAATTATTTTTTGACCGAAAGCGCCCAAATTGGCCTCAAGTGTAGTAAATGGGTATGCCCCGACTGTAGCTTTGGCGTTGGTTAATTCGTTAAGAAGGCTGCTTTTGCCGGCATTCGGCAAACCCACCAACCCGTAATCGGCGATAAACCTAAGGATTATTTTTAGATTTTTAATTTGACCCGGCAGTCCCGGCTGAGCATAATCCGGAGAACGGTTTTTGGATGATTTGAATTCCAGATTGCCCCGGCCACCTAATCCGCCTTTACAAATCAATAGTGTTTGGCCGACAGTTTCCAGTTCAACCACTTCTCCGGTCTCCAGATCGTTAAGAGATGAACCGACCGGAAGAATCAGAGTTAAATCTTTGCCTTTTTGTCCATGTGAATGTTTTTTGGCTCCGGGCTGGCCGTCTTCGGCTGCAGCCTCTTTTTTTCCGGAAAATTGGTTTAGGGCCTTGAGATCAGAAGTCACATTGACAAAAACATCGCCTCCCCGACCGCCATTTCCCCCATCCGGCCCCACCATGTCAAAGGAAACTATGCCCCGACCACCATGGCCGGCTTTTAGAGTGATATCAACCTCATCTATTAGCACATCAAGATTATACCGTTTAAATGGTATTTAAATGCGACTATAATTGGCTGTATACATGGAAGAAATCGGCTTACTAGTCGAAATGGAAGAAGAATCTGCATCATATTCAGTATCCGAGGTCATTAAGCATTCAAGATGGGTTTGTCATTACTGTAGCTTGCTGGATAAGCACCTGGGCGTATTTTTGTACTTTTTGACCCTGCTTTCGAATATCAAGGGGATTGTTTCGATTGCCGTGTATGGGTTTATTATCAACGCGATTGCCGGATTTGCCAGACAGGGATTCAGTTCAACTGCCGCCTGGCAAGCCTTCGGTCTGTACGCCGCTTACCAGATTTGGAACAATCTGATGACCTTGTTTGAGCAGAGTTACGTGGCCAAACGTAAATCGGCACTGATATTGCAATTGAAAAGAGCTTTTTTGCACAAGCTGCTGCGAACCGACATCAAAGCACTCGACAGAAAGATAACCAACGAACAATTGTCGGAAAAATATAACAATTCGGAGCATCTATATAACCATTACCTGGTGGTGGTTAATTTTTTAAGCGATGTGACGGCGTCGCTAATTCTTTTGATAATTATGGCCTACCTGGCCTGGCCGCTGGCGGTTATTTTGCTTGTACTTTCAGTGCCCCGACTTTGGCTGGATAAATTTATGCGCAAGAGGCACAGCCTGTCTCAAAAAAGGTCCAAAAAGATAATGGCCAGACTGCGGCTGATTATGAAAATGTGGCTTGACAGAGCTAATCTGTTTCAGTTCAGAGATAGGAATTTGTCGGCGCTTATCGATAAAAAATATATTGATTTGAAAAAATATTACGAAAAGTCTACCGGTACTACCCTGAGACAATGGCAATCTGCAAATAAAATGCTTGACCTGGTAAATAGTTTAGCCTCACTGGTGGGTTATGCCTGGGTATTGTTTAAAAACTCTACTTTGTCGGCAGTCGGGTCAATATACGTACAACTGCGCTTGATTAATCTACTAGAAACCAAACTGAAAAAGATAGCTACCAGCTACAACCTGCTGGAAGAAAGCATCACCAAAGTCATTGATGTGGAAAATGTATTTTTTTGGAAAGAAACTGAGATTGATACCATCAACAAGGATTCAGAAATTTTGGAGCTGGAACTTAACCATGTAACATTTTCCACGATCAGCGTCCCTTTTCCGGTGGTGGAAAACCTGCACATTAATTTCAGATCCGGAGTAAAAACAGACCTGATTATCCCTGATATGATAACTCGGGATGTGATTTCAAAATTGTTGACCTTGCAATTGACCCCGACAGCGGGCGATGTACTGGTTAACGGAGGTTTGGTTAAATCCCTTCCTGAAGATATTATGCTGGTAAATGTAGGGGGGTCCTATTTTCCATTTTTGTCGGTGGCTGAAAATATAGTCCTCAACACAGACTCCAAAGATGAAGAACAACTGACACCCGTGCTACATAGGGTAGGAATTTATGACCAGGTCATGGGGATGCCCAACAAACTGGCGCAAGTGGTTTCCGATCTCCCGTCTGCCGTGGGCCCGGGATTTTTGACTAAGGTGTTGCTGGCTAGAGTGTTATTCAGAAATCCCAAGTGGCTTTTGTGGATTAGTGCCAAAAACATCGCCGCAAAAACAGAAAGAGAAATATTTGAACAACTTTACCTTTCTGTTCCGACCGTAATTACAGTATCTGACAAGATTTCTTCATCCCAGAAAGCCGAACGGGTAATTTTGATAAAGCAGGGAAAAATATTGGAGCAGGGTTCGCCGGATGAGCTTATACAAATGCAGGGAGAATATGCAAAATGGCTGGAAAAAGTTCTGGCTCCAAAGGATCCCCTACCGCCTCAGACATAGGATTGTGTTTGAGATTTAGATTTATTAAGCTAATAAGGGTATGCAATCTAAATTTTCAGGCTTTCTGACTACACTGGCTTTAATTTTAACGATTGGATTATTAACCATTCAGATATTGGCCTCAAAATTTAAACCCATTAATGAGTGGGTGGCAACCAGAACTTATGCCGAGATTACGCCTACCAGGACCCCCAGGCCGGTAGTTACCCCCAGGCCTACGGCCACACCGGAACAGATGGTGGTGGACATACCTAACCCGACTGCCGTCCCAAACGTGGGACCAGTTCAGGGGACATTAGTTTCCCAGCAGATTAAATATCAGTTTGATGATGTAAACCAGGACGGAATTAAATTGCGGTCAGAGAAGCAGATGTGGACAGGAACCGGAAGTGTTCCGGCTTCAAGTTGGCTGGGTTTACGATTTACCGGTGTTCCGGTTAGCCGGTTTGCCAAAATCATATCAGCCAAGTTGACTGTTTATGCTCCGACAGCGCAAAAAGGCTACCTGGATGCAGTGGTTTACGGCGAGGCCTCGGGTAATTGTTTGAGTTTCTCCTCAAATTATTTACCCTCAGCCAGAAATTTAACCAAAGCAGTTGGCAAAGTTAGCGGAGATGTTAATTGGCGAGCCGGGAATTGGTATCAACTATCCGATGTGACTTCTGTGATTTCCGAGATTGTCGGCAATGATGGCTGGAGAAGTGGAAATTCAATTGGACTGATGATCAAAGGTCTGGCGGCAAACCCAAATAATAAGTTTTTTATCGGAAACTTTGACAGTGACCCTAATTTATCCGCCAAATTGACTATTAATTACAGCAGGTGAAATCTTTTTGCGGCTCCTGAAATAATCTGGTCCAAAACTTTGGTAAAGCGTATTCCGGCGGTCCGGCTGGCTAAGGGAAAATAGCTGATAACTTTAGGGTCAGGGTTTAATCCCGGTAGCGGGTTTACTTCCAGGAAATATAATTTTCCGGTGGCGTCCATCCGGTAATCAATCCGGGCACAATCGTAAATATTTAAACCATTAAAAATTGTTTGAGAAGTAGATTCGATTTCCTGTTGCTGGGAAGCAGTTAAGTTAGCCGGACAGACATAAGCCTGAGTAATGTCAGCCAATGAATCCTCTACCAGCCATTTGAGTTCATATCCGGCGATTTTTTTCATGCCTTCGGGGAGAATGTTAAAGTTTTGTTCGATAACCGGAAGAGTGGTAGTGGGATTATTACCCAACAGGCCGACCGTAAACTCCCGGCCATCAATATATTCTTCAACCATCAGATTGCCGGTAAGACCATCGGAACGTAGTTTTTCCAGTCTGGCTGAAAGGGCCGGTAAATCATTAACGACATTGGCATCAAAAATTCCGACACTTGATCCTTCGGCGTTAGGTTTGATAATCACCGGAAACTTAATTTGAGACGGCAGAGGTTGACCGGGAGAAACAAGAAATGACTTTGGAACTCTAACTCCCAGTCCGGAAACAGCAAGTTTAGTCAACGTTTTATCAAGGCAAAGAGCCAAAACAGAGGGAGTTGAGTGGGTATAAGGAATCTTGTGAACTTCACAAGCCAAAGGGACCCAACTTTCTCTGGCATCTCCCCATAACCCCTCAGCGATATTAAAAACAATATCGATTTCAGATTTTTCGTAGGCTAGCCTACTGAAGATATCCTCAACGACTTCGATGTGTTTGACAGTATGACCGATTTCTTCAAGACTTTTGGCAATATCATTGATTGTTTCAGGGGCGTCAAAGTCCAGTTCAGAAGCATACCCTTGGCCATCGTTATGTTTGATGTTGTAACAAAATCCGATACGCATGATTAAAATGATACTACAGTTGTCGCTGAATATGTGGAGGGACAACTGATAATTGTTTGATACGAAAGGTCGCTGGCTCCCACCCATTTGACGTTTTCGGGATTGACGTCAGGAATTTTTTTAAGCAGGGTACTGGTGACAAAATCATAAACTACCAAGTTAGACTGGCCGCACTGAGTGGGTTTTCCTCCGGGATTTCTTTCCAGAGCTGCCAGGTGGGCTAACCCGGGACTTAGGGACAGATGCATCAGATTTGAGGGAATATCGGATTTAGTGACCTGATTATTGTATAAGTCCAGAATGGCGGCTTTTTCTCCGGTTGAGGAAGCAATAAACAACAATTGATACCGATTCAGCCAGGTGGGATGACCCAGATCATCTTTACCTATGTAAAGAACTTTTCCGTCTGAAGACAGAACGTACAGCTGGGTGGAATCGTAAATCGTCTGGTTGAAAAACCAGTACTCACCCCCGGGAGAAAACTTAACCTGGTGGTTGTCCAGGTTGCTTTCTTGACTGCGCAGCCGGCTGGAGCTGTTAGTTATGATTGATCTGGCGGAGTTTGTTTTAATCGAGTAAATAAAGAGTGACAACGTGGACGGGTTTTTAAAGGCTGAAAAGGCAACTGTGTCGCCTTTAGGTGAAATGTCGTATTGGCCAATTTCCCATTCGGAACCGATGGCATTTTCCAGTTTGACTAGGAACTGATCAGTTTCTTTGGGGTAACCTCCGATGGGAGAAGGCTCAGGAATTAGAGTGGGAGTTGGTGCGGGAAAACCGAAAAATGAAGTTTTGGGAGCAAAGGGATTAAAAACCACAAAAACCAGGACAATGGCCGTAACAAACATGACCAAAGCCTTAAACCATTCGGTTTTAATAAACTGATACTGGGGGTATTTCACAAACTCATTGTACAGCATTTATTTTCCGATCTCCCGCAAATTTATCTCCCGACTCATTTCATAGAGGGCTACAATAAACAGTGACTCACTCCAGCCTAAAGGAGTATTTTCGTTGTATTCAGGGGAATTACTAAAATACAGTTCCGGCAAGCCTTCCGGAGTGTCTTCGGCGATCAGGCTATTGAGAAGCTCCTTGGCTTTGTCCGGACGCTTAAGGTGTTCGTAAATAATGACCAACCATGACAGGCCAAAAGTCCATTCAGCCTCTTCTGAAACACCATCGGGATTTTTGTTGTAATACCGGTCTCCCTTGTAACGAATTACGCCTTTTTCTCTGAGAAGGTGGTATTCGACGTTGGTGAGAATTTGATCACGTTCTGAGTCAGTAACTACATCGTATGGCCAAATCAGAGAAAGCAGGGCCAGGTCAACAAATCTGGCCTGGGACTCGCGGGGAAGAAGGGACCTTAAAGCCTTTTCTCCATGGCGAATCAGAACTCTGGGAACTTCGATATCGGGAAGGCGGGCAACCGACTTCAAACCCGCCACACAGGCCCCTACGGATGATGAGTGGAGTTCTTCTCCCTCTTCCCACATGCCGGAGTCGCGGTCATGCCAATACTGAATGGAGGAGAGGTATTTGACCAGTTTATTGACGATGCGAATTTCGTCCGGCGTTTTTAAAATGGAGCGCTTTTGGTTAATTTCCAATTCCCCGATGCGAAAGAGAATACAACCAATGGCATCATTTTGCTTGTTACCCCATTCTTCCCAAAATTCATCCAGAGTTTCGGGATGGAAGCGGGCGTGGATGTATTGAAACGATGCCTGGGGCTTATTGGAAATGGCCCAGTCTATTTTGGGTTCGTAACGCAGAAATATATTTAAAATAGCCGAATAGGTTTTTTCTACAGTTTTCCAATCCCCTATTACTTCAAAGGCCAATGTTTCGTAAAAATTATCCCTGAGCCACGACTTGTCATACCAATTCCCGGCTCCTTTTTTACTGGCAGAAAATAATCCGGTAGGATAGCGCAGGCTTTTAAGAATTTCCAGATGACGATCGATCAGCTGCTGATATGTCAATCTGGCCATACTACAAATCCGAAAATTCGATTGAGCCCTCCATGCCGGGAAGAATGTCCAGAAAATCGTCAGGAATAATATCCACCAGATAGGTGAAGTACGGGGCTTTGGAAAGAAGAGTAATGGCGGCCGGTTTGGGATATTGCGTGGACTTTTTTGTCCTGAGCCCCGATAGTTATTACAGCCTTGCGTTCTGAAGCAAAAAAGGGCGCGTCGTGAGAACCGACTTCGATTTGGAATCTGAGACTGTCGGAGTCAAGAAGGGTTACCGGATTGGCAGACGGGGTGATGTAGATTCCCTGCAGGATGCCGCCCGTACTGAGAACTGCCGCATTGCAAGGGCAAACCAAGTCGACCAGATCGAGTTTGGCCTTGGCGATTTCTACGTCCTTAACGGAAGCATTAAGCTGGGCTTGTCTGGCAGTTTTTTGATATTTGGAAATGTCGTCGCTCGGATCGGGATTTTGCAAGGCAAAAATTTCAAAATCGGCTCTGACCTTTTCGTATTCGGCTAGCTGCCTATCCAGTTCTGATTGAAGAGTTGTTCGGGTAAGACTGGCTATAATTTCACCTTTTTTCACCGAGTCTCCCAGTTTTTTGTTCAGATTTGCCACCAAACCAGAAAACGGAAACCTGAGTTCGATAATATCGGCCATAGCCAGGCCTATGTATGGGGTCATAAATTACTTGTTGTTCTGGACACGAACTGCGGGAACTGAAGCTTTGGAACGGGCTTCTAAAACCTGAGCATTTTGAATTAATTCTACGGTGAGAGCTAAAGCGCAGGTCAGGATGGCCAGTAGGGCCATGGTTACGTACGGTCTCTGAGATAAAGGAGCTTTACTTAACAAAGGAGAGTGTTTCAAACTGGTTGAGGTTTTCTTTTTGGCAGCCATACATTCAGATTAATGCTTTGGCTTTGTGTTTGTCAATAGGAGAGGAAGCGCTTCTAAATCACAATTCCCGGTCTGGTGTGCCTATTGGGCCACTAGATCTGGCTTCTAAAGTTACAAAAAGCGGCGTGGAATCCGGACCGAGGACGGCATCTTGGGAGGTGATGTTTTCAAGTCCGGGTGAGAGAGTGGAAACGACGACAAAGTTTGATCCGGAGGCAGTTATTTTCGACCAGTTGCGGATGCCGGGATAAAGAACGACGATGTTGCCAAACTGGTAACCTTCTACCCCTTCAATAATTTTTCCCGAAGGTAAAGGAAATGATTTTTGAAACTGGGCCGGATTTGGACGGGCCACAAACAGATACGCCATCAGCAGGGACTCGTTTGCCCCATCCAGAATCACCCGATCGTATTTCGAGCTGTTGGCAACGGCAGTTTGAACTGCCGGCAAAAAGCCGGTGTCAAATTCGGGGGCTGAGATTACCTTGTAGGTTGAGAAGAAGTAGTAATAAAAAAAGGACAGACTGCAAAAAAGAACGGCTAAATATCCGAATTTAAGCAAACGTCGGGACAGTAGTGATTTGAGGCCGTAGGAAATTACAAGAACTACCGGTATAAACTCAAAGATCAGTCTAGGGGCGTGGTTTCCACCATCTCTGGTGATAATTGACGGCAGTGGGGAGAGAAGTAACCAGAGTAATAGTAAATTTCTGTGCTGAAAGTTTTTGGCTGTTAAGAGAAAGCTGATGCCAATCACGAAGGCAATCAGATCGATTAAATAAAATTGACCGGTAAGCGGAGCGGGAATGTGGTGGCGAAGGTTGGGATCACCGGAAAGAAAGAGAAATTCGGGAGACAGGGCAGAAACGTAGTTTCCCAGCATGATCTGACCCCAGGCGGTCAGTTTATTGATGGTAATTTTTTCCGGCAGACCCGGTTGCATGCCCAGCTTTCGGGCAGCTCCCCAGCCGAGGGCTGCCTGCAGTCTTTGAAAATCAACCTGGGTTTTAATGGTGGGATCAGTCAAAACTGAGACCTCAGTCATCCGACGCCCAACAGGCTTTGAAAAAGTTTCAAATACAGGAAGAAAGGCGACTACGGCAAATATCAGACCCGGGATGAGTAGCTGGCGAAAGTTAAGTCGACGGAGGTTGGTAACAACTAACAGTATCAATAAGATTGGTAAAAACAATTTGGTGGTACCGTAGGTCCAGAGTGTCAAAGCAAAAAACAAAGCAGAAAGAGAGTATCTTTTTGAAAAAAAATAAATTAGCCCCAGAAGTATCAGGGGTATCAGCAGTGCCGACTCTGCAGCTATCCGTCCCTGGATAGCCATCCAGGGAGCCAAACCGATGACAAGCGATGGAATCCAGGAGAATTTGCCAAATCCTAAATGCTTTTTAGCCAAATAGTAAATCAGAAATACCGAAACAATTGAAAATGCGGCTGCCGTGAGTCTGACTGATACCGGGGTCAGACCAAGTAACTTAACCAAAGGCACAGTGAGATACATGTACAGTCCGGATCTGTAATCGGCAAAGGACTGCAAGTGGGCCGGAAATAAGTTGCCAAAATAGTCACGCCCTGTTTGAAGAAGTGAGTAGGCCTGGTAGCCGGTGTCCAATTCATCCCAGTACATTCCGACCGGATTAACAGATAATTGGAATAGACGAAAAAAGGAGGTGAGCAGAATTACCGCGAGCAGTTGACGCATGCAATTAGACTGATTGTGATTGATCTTTGGAAATCTGGGAAACCTGCTTGGCGGATTTAGTCCTGACGTAACCTAGTTTAGCTCTGTGAACATGTCCGGGTTTTTTGACCTCAAGCTTAGAAATCCAGGGAGAGCTGACCGGAAAAATCCGCTCGACTCCGATATTGCCGGAGGCAATTTTCCTGACGGTAAAGGTTTTATCGTCGCCTCTGCCCCGCAGGGAAATTACCATACCTTCAAAAATTTGAATGCGCTCTTTGTCGCCTTCAACTACTTTTAGATGTACTCTGACCAAGTCGCCGGAACCGACTGAAGTACCCTTTATATCTATTCTATTTGCCATACGTGTGGGTATTTTATCTCAAAGCTTAAGTTTACTCAAGGAGTAGGGAAATTTCTTTTTTTAACGATTCGGACCAATCCAGGCCAAAAGGAAGCGGAATTGAGCGGCTGGAGCTGGTGCCGGCAAAGATCAGTTCGGCCAGGGATTTACCTTTGTGAGCCTGCAGGAGGTTATTGAGCAAAATGAGTTTAGATTGGGGCGTATTTTGAGGAACATAGATGGAAATCCGGGCGGAATGATTTACTGAGTTACCGGGATTAAAATCGTTGGACCTGGGGCCGGGAGCATGATTGCCGTTTATTTCAGGCAATACCGTGTCGGGACCGACAAAGGCGGTAGCTGTGTTAACAATGACGCTGACGGTTCTGGTCTGGACTTCCAATCCGTCTTCCTCGGCTGTAGTTTCGGTTGATTCAACCTTGCCCTGAAGAAGCACCAGACTGTCCTGCTTCCAGATGGCTGACGTCACGGCATAAACTTTGGGAAAGACTATCACTTCCACTGATTTTCCCAAATCGGAAATTTTGGCAAAACACATGGGTTGATTAGTCGACTTGGTGGTTACCAGCCGGACTTGTTCTACAATGCCCCCGATGGTAACCGTCTGGCCATGAAAGTTTTCGGTATAAAGATCTCCGATTCTTTGGGATACGGCCTGGCTGAGCTGTGAAAGCTTAGCTGCGTGAGGATGATCGGTGAGATAAAAGCCTAAGAGTTCCTTTTCCATTTCCAGCTTCTGGGTTTTTTCAAATTCGTCGATATCGGGAAGATGATCCTCCCGGTCTACCTGCTGAGAGTCACCGAACAGACTCTCCTGACCTAAGTTTTTCATCTTGTTGATGCTGGTACCCATTTCCCGGACTTTGTCCAAAACCGCCAACATGGAAGCCCGCTTACCAAAGCGGTCCAGACCGCCGGCTTTAATCAAGCTTTCCAAGACTTTGCGATTAACTTTCTGACCGTCTACCCGGAAACAAAAGTCGGTAAATGAAGTAAACGGAACGGATTTTCTAGCCTGCAAAATAGCATCGATGGCGGCCTCGCCGACATTTTTAATGGCTGACAAACCAAAACGAATCGCCCGCCCGTCCAGCGATTGAGTGTTGGGCTCGATGGTAAATTGAGTTTGAGAGAGATTGATATCAGGAGCCAGAACCGTAATTTTCATGCGTTTACATTCTTCAACCGCATCTACAACTTTGTCGGTATTTCCGGATTCTGCAGTTAGAAGAGCCGTCATGTATTCAACCGGATAATGAGCTTTCATATAAGCGGTTTGATATGAAACAATGCCGTAAGAGGCTGCGTGGGCTTTGTTAAAGCCGTAGCCCTGAAACGGTACGAACAACTCCCAGATTTTTTCGGCTTCATCCTTGGTCATGGCGGAGGCCGTTTGACAGCCTTTCACAAAAATATCGTGCTGCTTGGCCATTTCTTCCGGTATTTTTTTACCGACGGCTTTTCTGAATTTATCCACCGATTCCCAATTGTAGCCGGCCAACTCCAAGGCCGTAAAAAGCAGGTCGTCTTGATAAACCAAAATCCCGTAAGACTTTTCTAAAAACTTGGCCATTTTAGGATGCATGTATTCAATCGGAGAACGACCATTTTTTCTGGCCAAATATTCAGGGATATTGGCCATGGGACCGGGTCTAAACAAAGCGATCATGGCCATGATATCTTCAATCCGGTTGGGTTTAAGTTCTTTCAGCCATTTAGTCATGCCGGAGCCGCCCAACTGAAAGACACCCATGGTTTCGCCTTTGGCTAACATGGTAAAAGTTTTTTTGTCTTCCAAAGGAATTTTTCGCAGGTTTATTTTTATCTGTCTTTCGTTTTCCACGATGTCTCTGGCTGCACCCAGAATGGATAAGTTGCGAATACCCAAAATATCGAATTTAACCAAACCCACATCTTCACAAGCGTGCATTTCATATTGAGTGATGATTTTGGTACCCTTGGGCTCCAGTTGCAGAGGGGTGAAGTCGGTCATAATTGAAGGGGAAACGACGGTTCCGGCTGCATGAACAGACGCGTGTCTGGCCCCGCCTTCAATCTGTTTGGCCAGATCAACCGTTTCTTTGACCTGAGGGTCTGAATCGTAGAGAGCCTTTAACTCCGGGGATTCATCAAGAGCCCGGTCTATGGACATGGGAAACCCCTGAGATCCCAGAGGGATAACTTTGGCAATCCGATCACCGAAGGAATAGGGATGACCCAATACCCGAGCTACATCCCTAACTGCTGCTCTGGCCAGCATCCGACCGAAGGTACAGATTTGGGCCACTTTGTCGTGGCCGTATTTTTCGGTGACGTAAACAATTAATTCTTCTCTCCTGTCGTCTGCGATGTCCAAATCGATATCCGGAGGACTGGGCCGAAAAGGATTTAAAAACCTTTCAAAAGGCAAATAGTACCGGAGAGGATCAACGGTAGTAATGCCCATGATGTAGGAAACCACGGATCCGGCGGCAGATCCCCTGGTGTTGGTGATAATTCCGTGGTCGGTGCAGAAATTGACCATATCCGCCAGAATAAGAAAATAAGGGGCGTATCCTTTGTCGATAATGGTGTTGAGTTCAAAATCCAGACGAGTTTGAAGCTCTTCGGTCATGTGGTCGTAGTGCTCTGAAAGTCTTGCCTGACAGAGTTCCCGAAGCAAGGTTGGAGCATCTTTGTTTTTAGGCAGTTCAAAAAGCGGAAAGTGCCATTTGCCCATTTCGATGGTTAAATCGATTTGAGCGGCTACTTTTAAAGTGTTGGTCAAAGCGTCCGGTAAATCAGGAAAGATGCTGCGCATCTCTGCCTCCGAGCGCAGGAAAAAGGTCGGAGTGTCTACATAACGCAGCCGATCGGTGTCGGTAACATTTTTGGCGGTGGAAACACAAACCAGTACGTCCTGGGCCTGGGCGTCTGCCTGCTCGATGTAGTGAGAGTCATTGGTAGCTACAATCGGTATTCCTAAGTCACGGCTTAAGCTGACAATGCCTTCAACCCAGGTGTTTTCGGTTTTTTGCAACTGACGAAGTGACTCTTTGATTTTGTTGTCTTGAGCAGACGCCACATAATCTTCGTATTGATGCCGCTGAACTTCCAGATAATAGTTCTCACTACCAAAAACCTCCTGATACCAGGCAGCAACCTGTTTGGCTTTGGCTAAATCATTTTCCAGAATGGCACTGGCCAGTTCACCCTTGGGACAGGCAGATAAACAAATCAGTCCCGAGGAGTGTTTTTGTAAAGATTCTTTATCAAATCGGGGTCGATAATAGAATCCATCTACATTGGCAATACTGCTTAGTTTCATCAGATTTTTGTAGCCTTCCATGTTTTTGGCCAGTAACACAATGTGATTGTTTACCCGATCCGCTTTTGATTCCTTCCGTCTTAAGTTCTCCGGCACGATGTATCCTTCCATTCCCAAAATGGGTTTTATGCCTTCCTTTTGACAATTTTTGTAAAACTCAATCACACCATACATGACTCCATGATCGGTAATAGCGGCGGCCGTCATGTCCATGGCCTTTAACTTGGCAATCATTTTTTTGGTTTTGGAGAGACCATCAAGAAGGGAGTATTCGGTGTGGTTGTGGAGATGAACAAAATTAGCTGGCATATGTTTTCAGTCGACTAGCGACTGTTTCCGTGTGTCATCATGACACTTTTTCCCAACATTTTCAAACGGATTTTTTGTATCCTTTTGCAACTAAGGCGGGGGTAGAAACAAAAGTGACTAACCGGAAATTTTAGAGGTGATTAAATCCCTGACCTGATTTGCGTCGGCTTGAGGAAGCTGGCGCTTGACCATGCCGACCAAGAAAAAGAGAGACTGAGTCTTGCCGGCTTTAAAATCGGAAACGGCTTTGGGATTTTCAGAAACTATTTTCTCTACCAAGGGTAGTATTTGGGAAACGTCGGTGGTGGGATTTGTTTGGACTTGATCAATGGTGGACACTTTGTCTTCAGGGGCATTTATGACCAATGATGCAGCTTTTTTAGGGACTAAGCCTTTCTTTATTAATTCATAATATCGTTTTAGCCGGACAGGCGAGGCGATTAAGGTTGAAGCAGAATCCGAAGAGAGCTGCGATGCAACCAGTTGGGATCTGATTTGGGCAGGTAGAATGGGCAGTTCCTGCTTCCACTGGTTGATTTGATCTTTAAAAAATTTAAAGGGCGGGATGTCGGGCTCGGGAAAATAGCGATAATCGTGAGCCTGCTCTTTGGATCTTTGAGAAAAGGTTACTCCTTTACTTTCATCATAGCCCCGGGTTTCCTGGGACGGAATTTGGCCTTGTTCCAATAGTTCCACCTGGCGATTGAATTCAAATTCAATGGCTTTTTTAATAAACCTAAACGAGTTGACATTTTTAACTTCTACTTTGAACTCTGGTAAATCTTTTTTTCCAACAGGCCGCACCGAAATATTGGCCTCCAGACGCATTGACCCTTTTTCCATATCGGCGGTGGAGATGTCCAAAGCTCTAATTATGAGTTGAACTTCTTTTAGAAATTCATCTGACTCGGAAGTGGTTTTAAAATCGGGTTCGGTGACGATTTCTACCAACGGAACTCCGGAACGGTTGAAGTCTATCAACGATACTTTTTGTCCGTCAATTTGAGAGTGTTGCAGTTTAGCCGTGTCTTCTTCCATGTGAACCCGGGTAATGCGGATTCTCCTTCCTGAGGCCAAATCCAAGTAACCGTCATGACAAAACGGTTTATCGTACTGACTGATTTGATACCCTTTGGGGAGGTCGGGATAAAAATAATTCTTCCGGTCGAACTTCGATTCTAAGTTAATACTGCAATTTAATGCCTGACCCAATTTAATGCACCATTCGATGGCTTTGGCATTGGGTACGGGTAAGGCTCCAGGCAAACCCAAACAAACCGGACAGGTTTGAGTGTTGGGTTCCTGGCCGAAATGGTCTGCGGGACATGCGCAAAACATTTTTGATTTGGTAGCCAACTCGGCATGGATTTCAAAACCCAAAACCAATTCCCACTTCGGTTGCGCGGTGATGGTTTTAGAAGTAGTCATGGCGTTTAGTGTATATAAATCCTGAAAATAATACAAAAGAAATCAGAATCATTATTTGTCTGGCACCAAAAATATCTGCCAGAGACGCCGCCGCCATCAGCGGCAACATAGTTGCGGCCGTGGCCAAAAATCCCAATAAGCCATAAATTCTTCCCCCGAAATCCCGAGGGGTTTTTTCTTGAATGAGAGTGTTGGCGGGAATCATGGCAGCGGCAAGGGATCCGCCGATACCGACGGAGGCAATAATGGTAATCAGTATTCTAAACCAGACTGGGACAACACCGGCCAGAGACAGAGCCAGGAGGGAGATGGCTGAAATCAGAAGAGAGGTTTTGATAACCGATTTCTTGCGCCATCTTTCCAGAATTTTGGGCAAAAGGAAGCTGAGAACAAAGGCGCCTACGGCACCAGGAGCAATAATCAGGGTGGTTGCGTGTTGAAGCGGCAGACCCAAAGACTCATTGGCAAAGGAAGGCAGAAGGACAAAGACTACGGTTAAATATGCCTGCAAAAATATAATCAGGCCAAACGGCAGTTTTAAATACGGGTGCTCACGAACCAGGCGATAACTTTCAAATAAATCCTCGACAAACTCTTTAAACCCTCCACTCTCAGTCAAGCCACCCTTCAAAGGTTTGTAGGGAAGTGCTTGGGCAGCGGCTGCGGCCAAAAATAAGAACACAGCTGAGAGAGTAATTGTCCAGTTTTGGCCCAATAGTGAAACAAATAGCCCCCCCAGACCAAAGCCAATTAAAATTGAGGTTTGTTGGGTGAGAAAAAACAAACCATTGGCGATTGGCAGCAGCTCCTTTTCAACTAATCTGGGAACGGCTGCCTGTTGAGCAGGGATATAAAACCGGTCCAAAGCGGAATAAAGCAGAACCAGGAAGTAAATAATAAAGAGGTATTTATCTAAAAACAAAAACCCCAGAACTGAAAGTCCTTGCAGGAAATTGGTAACTGCCATGGTTCTTCTTAAATGGAACCGGTCGACCAACCCCCCAGATAACGGTCCCAGCAGGAAAATCGGAAGTGAGAAGGCCAGCCAAAGCAGGGACACGGCTGTAGAAGACTTGGTGGTGTTATAGATTTGGTTGAGACATGAAAAAGTAACCAGGTTGATGGTCAATTGGGACAACAACTGAGAAATCCACAGATGAAGAAATGGTCGGTGGTGAATTAACTTAAGTAAGGGATGGTTTTGCATGGTGAAAAGACGTAAGAGATTGGAATTGCGTAGCCAGCGATAAAACTTTAGTTTCATCGAATTGACGCCCGATAAAACCGAATCCTACCGGAAGCCCGTCAATAAATCCGCAAGGAACACTGATTCCGGTTAATCCGGCAATACTACTTGGTTCGACCAATATGTCCTGCATTTCACCAAACATGGCTTCATTTTCGGTGGCACCGACTTTTAAGGCCGGCCCAGGAGAAGGAGGGTTGATAATCAAATCTACATCTTTAAATGCTTTTTCAAAGTCGGTAACTATCAATGTGCGGACCTTTTGGGCCTTGGCATAGTATTGATCGTAGTAGCCGGCCGACAACGCATAAGTGCCCAGCATGATTCGCCTTTTGGCCTCGTCCCCAAAGAAACTACGGTCATGACCGTAGCGAACTCCGGTAAATCGAGCTAAATTTGAGGAAACCTCACTGCGTTGCAAAATGGTGTACACACCGATTGAGTATTTGGGAGGAATCAGAGAGATCGTTTTGATCTTATGACCTGCCTTTTTAAGCACTTCAACGGCCGACTCAATCAATGCCCGGGCCGGAGAACTCAAAACTTCCAAATATTCGCCGGGCACACCGATGGTATAGGTTTTTTGGCTTGGGAACTTTAAATAGTTTTCAATCGGTCTGGGAGAGGTGGTGGCATCCTGGGGATCGTTACCGGCAATGATATTTAAAATCTCAGCAGAATCAGTGACGGTCTTGGTTATCGGACCTGGGGAATCGGTGGATGAAGCCATGGCGATTACCCCATACCGGCTGACTCTGCCGTAAGTTGGCTTAAATCCGGTTACCCCACACCAGGCTGCTGGTTGACGAATGCTTCCGGCGGTTTCGCTACCGATGGCAGCCATACACATGTCTGCCGCGACGCTTGCGGCTGAACCTCCTGAGGAACCACCCGGGAGGTAATCGGTGTTCCAGGGATTTTTAGTGGAACCAAAATCCGATGTTTCCGTGGAAGATCCGTGAGCCCAGGCATCCATATTGGTTTTGCCAATGATGATGGCCCCTGCAGCTAGCAATTTTTTGGAAACAGTAGATTCGTAATGAGGTTGATAGCCTTCAAGTACTTTGGAAGAAGCGGTGGTGGGAAGACCGATGGTAAGGAAATTATCTTTAACCGCGATGGGAATTCCCCCCAATGGTAGGTTGAGGTCGGCTTTTTCGGCTTGTTTTACCGCTTGGTCATTTAGGGCCAAAAAGGCGTGAATTTTAGGGTCGTGTTTTTGGATTTGATCAAGACAAGCCTGGACTAACTCCCGACTGCTAAACTTTTTAGTCCGCAAACCGTCCCTGGCTTCTATAATTGAAAGTTCGTTTAGCTTTTTAGTCATGATCAATAACAGCCGGAACCACCACAAACCCTTTATGGGTTTGGCTGGCCTGAGATAAAACCTGGTGTTGAGTTAAAACCCGACTCTGGTCTATTTCGTCGGGTCTTAGCACATTTGATAGACCAGTGACCTGAAAGGATGGAACGACGGCCGAAGTGTCTAATTCGTTAATGACAGCTATGGTGTCAATCGTTTGAGCAAACTGCGATTGGAATTTTTTAATTTCTGAGTCTGTGAGAGTCAGATTGGCCAGTTTGGCGACATGTGAAACGTCCATGTTAAGTAGAGTTTAGCACGCACTCAGGAGATTTGAATCTGATCTTTGATGACGTCTACTTTGACCGTGTCTCCGGATTTGACTTTGCCTTCAATCAGCTGCAAGGACAGTTCGTCTAAGATGTGGTCCTGTATTGCCCGTTTGAGCGGTCTGGCACCAAAATCCGGGTCGAAACCTTCTTTAGCCAGAAACTTTTTCGCCTTATCAGAAATATCCAGCCGGATATTTTGTTTTTCAAGACGTTTGGCGACTAAGGCTATCTGGAAATCAACAATTTGTTCCAACTGCTTTTCGGAAAGAGGATCAAAGACAATTATCTGGTCAACCCGATTGAGGAATTCGGGTTTAAAGGTTTTTCGTAAAAGTTGCCATAATTTATCTTTCACATCTTTTTCACGAGCCTGAATAAGTTCTGTACCCAGGTTACTGGTCATAACAATGATTGCGTTTTTGAAGTTTACTACCCGACCTTTGCCGTCGGTTAGCCGACCATCGTCTAATATTTGTAAAAACAGATTAAAAATGTCGGGGTGGGCTTTCTCCAACTCGTCAAACAAGATGATTGAGTATGGCTTTCTTCTGACTGCCTCAGTCAGTTGGCCGCCCTCATCATATCCGACGTATCCCGGAGGAGCACCGATGAGACGGGCTACCGTGTGCTTTTCCTGATACTCCGAGAGATCAATTCTAATTAAAGCGTCGGAGTTATTGAATAGAACTTCAGCCAAAGTCTTGGCCAGTTCAGTCTTTCCCACTCCGGTAGGGCCTAAGAAGATAAAGGACGCAATGGGCCGATTCTCTTCCGAAATCCCCGCTCTGGATCTTCTGATGGCGTTTGAAACTTCTTTAACTGCCTCAGTTTGCCCTACCAACCGTTTTGAAATTTCGGTCTCCAGATGGGATAGTTTTTGCTTTTCAGAACTTACCAGCCGGCTGACAGGAATACTGGTCCACCTGGAGACAACCCGGGCAACATCTTCCTCAGTTACTTCCTCGCGTAGTATTTTTTCGTCACCAGGAATCTGCTGCCAGTGATCTTCGGCAGCCAGCAGTTTCTTTTCAGTTTCCGGAAGTTTTCCAAACTTAATTTCGGCGGCTTTTTCTAACTGGACCTCCCGCTCGGCTCGTTCCAAATCCTGAAGCAGGGCGTCTCTGTTTTCACGCAGAGACTGAATGTTTTTAATCAAATCTTTCTGGGTTCGCCAACGCAACTGCTGTGAGGACAGAGTGTCCTTAAGTTCGGTCAGTTGTTTCTCCAGATCTTTGCGCCTTTTCACAACGGATTCACCGGTTTCACGCTTCAGAGCGGCCAGTTCAATCTCAATCTGGGTGGATCTGCGCTTGAGACTATCCAGGTTGGACGGCAAAGAGTCGATGTCCATTTTCAGGCTACTGGTAGCTTCATCGATCAAGTCGATGGCTTTGTCTGGCAAAAAACGATCCGGTATATAGCGATTGGACAGACTGACTGCCGCTAAAATGGCATCATCAGTGATCCGAACACCGTGATGTAACTCATAGCGGCTTTTTAAACCACGGAGGATGGCGATACTGGCTTCCACGTCCGGTTGGTCTACAACCACTGGTTGAAAACGTCGCTCCAGAGCCGCATCTTTCTCAATATGCTGGCGATATTCTTTGATCGTAGTAGCACCTATAGCATGCAACAGTCCGCGGGCTAAGGCGGGCTTCAGGATGTTGGCTGCATCAATGGCCCCTTCGGCTGATCCGGCTCCCACCAGGGTGTGCAACTCGTCCATAAAAAGTACATATTTCCCCTCGGAACTTTCTATTTCCTTTAGGATAGCCTTTAGCCTATCCTCAAACTCTCCCCGGAACTTGGCACCTGCCAAGATGCTGGCCAGGTCTAAAGAGAGCAACTGCTTGTTTTTAAGGGTTTCCGGCACATCACCGGTAACTATGCGCTGAGCCAAGCCTTCTACTATCGCTGTTTTACCAACGCCGGGGTCGCCAATGAGGACTGGATTATTCTTGGTTCTTCGGGAAAGGATTTGCATGACCCGTCTGATCTCATCGTCGCGACCAATGACTGGATCTAACTTACCCAAACCAGCCATTTGGGTAAGGTTTTGGGTGTACTTTTCCAATATGTTGTATTTGCTTTCGGCCTGAGGGTCGTCTGCTTTTGCATTACCTCTTTGAGACATGATAATTTGCTTAACCTCTTGATAATTTAGGTTAAACTTTTTCAGAATACCTGAAGATTGGCACTCTGTCAACAAGATTGCTAAAAAGAGATGCTCGCGACTTAGGAAGGTGTCACCTATTTTTTTTGCCTCTGCCAGTGCGGTTCTTAATATTTTATCGAGTTCGTCGCTAATTTGAGGTTCTGGCTCCTCTTTTAGCTGAGGAAGCCGAAATATTGCGTCTTCCAATGACTGACTAAGCTTGGAAATATCCACCTGTTTGGCACGAAGGGCTTGAAAAACGATACCTTCGAAATCCGTCAGGAAGGATAATACAAGATGTAGGGAATTAACCTCCGGATTGTGGTGACGTCTGCTTATCTCAATTGCCGCCTCCAGAGCTTCCCGCGCTTTGGCAGTTAAACTATTAGGATCCATGGACAGTTTGGAAACTTAGTTGGTTTAAGTATAGCAAATGTTGTCTAGTGGGTCAGGTGTAATAACCCTGAGCCGGTCGGTGGATGAAGTGCTCACCCAATTGATCGGCCAACCGCCCAAATTTGAAAATTACACAGGTGAGAAAAAGAATTAGTTGCAAATACTACAGGTCTTAATAATTATGGGGTCTATAAACACTTCCTAAATTAAGATTGTTTGGCAAACTGCAAAACAATGGCCCAACTATCACTGCATTTGTTGCAAGGTCTTGATACGATCGCTTAACGGAGGGTGAGTATTAAAGAGTCCGGAAAATAGGCCTATAAGATCGTGGTGATTTTTAAGCGGATTGACGATGTACAAGTGGGCGGTGGCTTTGTTGGCGGCTTCGAGTGGTTCGCGGTCCTGACCTAGCTTGGTAAGGGCTGAAATCAGTCCGCCCGGCTGACGGGTCAGTTTGACTGATGAGGCATCAGCCAAATACTCACGCCTTCTGGAAATAGCCAACTGAATGAGTTGAGCAATTATCGGAGAAAGGATGGCCAGTATGAGTCCAACAAGCATAAAGACGGCTCCCCCACTCTTGCTTCGATTTTCACGATTTCCACTAGAGTACCAATTGGCTCTAAGAAGCCAATCTCCCAGCAAAGTTATCACTCCCACCATAACGGTGACCAGAGACATAAGCCGAGTGTCGTAGTTGGCAATGTGAGACAGTTCGTGACCCACAACCCCTTCAAGTTCGGTTCGGTTTAACGTAGCCAGCAGGCCGGATGTGGCACAAACTGCGGCATGTTTGGGATCGCGGCCGGTGGCAAAGGCGTTCAGAGCAGTGTCTTCGATGACGTAAAGCTTAGGCATGGGGAGTCCGGCTGCAAGGCTTAAGTTTTCTGATACGGTGTAGAAGGTAAAATGATCCTTGCGATTTGCAGGTTTGGCTGAAGATAACGTAAGCACAATACTGTCACTGAAATAGTAGGAGGCAAAACTGGTCAGCCCGGAAAGCACTAGGGCCAGCCCGGTTATTTCCAGACCAGTGGATTCATAACCGTAATAGTAAGCCAGCCCTTTGGCAATAAGCAGGGCGGAAACGGTAACAAAGGTTATAAAAAACCCAATTACCAACCAACTTTTTTGTTTGTTGGCATCGACTGATTCATAAACGTTTTGCATATCAAAGTGAAAGTTTAGGAGTTTTGATATCAGTGTCGCTGACTTCCAGGTGTGCACCTGAGTCTGGGGTCGCCAAACCTTTTTCCGGCGCGAAACCGAACAGATTGGCTATCAGATTACTGGGGAAGGCAACGATTTTAACGTTGAAATCGGCAGTCAGGTCGATAAGAGTGCGGCGGGCATACATGACTTTGTCAGAAGTATCTCTGAGTTCGTCCATCAATTTCCCGACCACTTCTGCGCCTTTGATTTCCGGGTTGCTTTCGACGGCAACTCTAATCTGAGGAAGCAATCCGGCGATTTTTTCTCCGGCTTGAGCCATTTGATCCAAATTTCCTGAAGCTACAGCTTCAGTAACTGATTTTCTGGCGTCGGCTATCAACTTGATGATGTCTTTTTCGTGCTTTAAATATGATTTAGCTGACGTTTCAAGATTGGGGATCAATTCAGCTTGGCGTTTGAGTTGGTTTCCGATCTCCTGGATGGAAGCCTTGATCCTGGTTCTCATGGTAACCAGGTCGTTGTAAACCGCTACGACATAAACTGCGATGACGATTAATACTGCAAAAATTATTAGTGGCAAATTAACTCACCTCCTTACTTTATTATTTTAATCAATTGGTCAAAAGGTAACGTGTTTATAATATCACTTTTTTTAGCCCAGCCCCGCTTGGCAACCCAAACCCCGTACTTCATGTAGTGCAAGTGGGTATGGTTGTGGCTGTCGGTATCAACGGTTAACTTAACTCCTCTTTTGACCGCCTCTCTGACCTGAACATCAGGAAGATCTAAACGATTAGGCCAAGCGTCTATTTCCAGCCATTTGTCATTTTTTAGACAAAAATCAAAAATTTGGTCCCAATCAAGTTCAATACCTTCCCTTTGCCCGAGCAGCCTGCCGGTCGGATGAGCAAAAAATTTAACTTTGGGATGATTAAGTCCGGACAGGACACGGTCCGTCATTTCTTTGCGTGTTTGGTCAAAGCTGGAATGAATCGAAACACAGGCATAGTCGAGTAAATCTAAGTTAGCGTCCGACAGAGCCCGTTTTCCATTGGCCTGAATGTCAATTTCTAAGCCATTAAAAAGATACGGAATTTTTTCACTGTTATTTTCATGAGTGTGATTAAATTGAGTAATGAGATCAGTTTTCCTTTTGATCAGATCTGTGACCTGTTTGTCGGTGTGTTCCGAAACGCTGGGATTGTGCTCGGTTAATCCCAGGTATTCATACTTTAATGACTTGGCCGTTTGAGCTAATTCATCTAAGGAGCTCTGACCCAGGTCGTGGCTTGGTTCAAGGTTGATATCACTGTGAACTTGTAAATCCCCCCTAATCTCGTCCAATTCGATCAGGGTGGGAAGCGAGTGGTTTTGAGCGGCAGCGATTTCACCAGCGTCTTCCCGAAGTTCAGGAGGAATCCAGTCTAATCCCAGATATTTATAGAAATCTTCCTCAGTTGCAAACGTTTTCAGTCCGAGTTTAGTTTTAATGCCATACTCAGAAAGCGAAAGTCCTTTTTTAAGAGCAAGTTCACGAAGAGCTATGTTGTGATGTTTGGAGCCAGTGAAGTGCTGAAGCAGACTGCCGTAAGATTTTGGATCCTGAACCATCAGATCCACCTGATAATCGTTGGGGAGGATAATGGAGGCTGTTTTGTCGCCCGCCTCCAGAATTCTGAGTTTTTTGGGATAGTTGGTGAAATGTTCTATCACTTGCTTGGGATCGGAGCTGGAAACAGAAATGTCTACGTCACCCACTGTAGCCACCTTACGTCTAAGTGATCCCAAAGGATCGGCTTTTTGGGTATGAGGGCTTTTTTCAAGCCAGGCGATGAGATCGGTGCTGATTTTTTCAGCCTGCGGCAGCAGAAGCCGGGAACCCCGGTTATTAAAATCCTCTATGCCTTTGAGAATTGCAGCCTGGGAATCGTCTCCAAATCCTTCAATTTGGGCGATGTGGCCCTTTTTGGCAGCCTTTTGCAGGCTAGCGATAGCTGTGTGAGCCTTGGAGATGCCAAGCGCCTTACAGAGCTTGAAGGCTGTTTTTGGTCCAAGTCCGGGAATGTCTAATAATTCGAACATAGCAGGAGGAAAAGGTTTTAGTATTTGGTTGAAGTGATCAACTTTGCCGGTTTTGAACAATTCGTCCAAATGAGATGCAATCTGGTCCCCTATCCCGGGAACAGTTTTGAGCTGTCCGTCATCCCACAAGTCTTTGATTTCCGAGGAGCTGTGTTCAATTGCATCTGCCGCCCTATCGTAAGCTATGACCCGGAAACGATTATAGTCTTGACTGGACAATTCCAAGGCAGCAGCGACAGCTTTAAGCAGCTTGGAAATCTGGAGATTAGTCATTTGGCGGTTGGTTTTCATTTTTGAATGGATATAAATAATAGATAACTGCTTTGTGATCACTGATTGACTATGACTGACAAGGCCTTCTTGATTAAATCACATTCCCCTTTTCGGTTTTTCAGAAGCCGGCAGGCTTCTGAAGCGTCTACCCAGACAATTTCGGAGGTTTCGTACCCAAAACCTTCAGGCAGGTCTCTTAAATACTCCATGAGAAAGAAAATAATAGTTTTAAAAACCTTTTGATTATCGGCCAGAGAAAAAACGTATTGCACTGAACCTAATCTTTGAACGATTCTGGCTTCTACACCCGCCTCTTCGCGGACTTCACGTAGTGCGGTTTCCTCAACCTCAGCGGTTGAGGCTCTGGACGTCCCGAGAGTCTTTGGGCCCGGAATCCCATCTGAAGCATCGTCAAGCCAGCCTTTTGGTAAGCACCAAGGGTCTTTCATAAATTGATTTGAGCTTTTGCAAACCAAAAACTGAAATTGAGAATTCAGCTTTCGGTAGACAATTCCTCCGGCGCTGAAATGTCGGACCATTGAATAAATAATACATTATGTGAGAAGATGATAGTGATGGAGAGTTTCAAGCTGGCAATGGCGTGTATGGTATCGTGGGGAGTGGGATCATTCGTGGCTAAAGTCGCAACAAACCGAATCGGAGAAAAGGCTGTAGTGTGGGATGTTTTTGGGTATGCAGTGGCAATGCTTATTTATTTTGCCATCGTGTACAAACCGGGTGATATTGTTAACGGTGATAAGGCGGGAAACTTACTGGCTTTGTTGGCGGGTGCCATAGGTTCTGGCGGAGCCATTTTTTTCTACTTACTGCTTACAAAACGAGATGCTTCTTCGGCGGTACCGCTAACGGCCCTGTATCCGGTATTAACCGCCATACTGGCGTTTCTGTTTTTAGGAGAGAAGTTAACTATCGCTAAGGGAGCAGGCATTATTTTATCAGGGCTAGCCTTGTATTTACTTAGTATTTAAACTATGACGTTTCGGAAAAAATCTTTTCTGATCCCTCTGGGAACGATGCTGCTTCTGATTATGGTGACTTATCTGGTGGTTTATCAGGTGATGATGGATAGGTTTCGGGAAGTGGAAAATCAAAGAGTAGAAAGAAATTTAAGAAGAGTGAGCTTGGTCTACCAAGACCAGTTAAAACAATTAAATGTGAAGGTGGCAGACTGGGCGATGTGGGACGATACGTATAAGTTTATTGCGGACGGCAACAACGATTACCGGGAATCTAATTTGGTGGTGGAATCATTTGGCAGTATTGAGGTTGATGAGGCGTTGTTTGTAAATCAGAAGGGTGGGATGGTAGCCCACCTGTCGACGGTTGATAATGAAATTTATGAGTTTTTTGCTACCGGGAGCGCTCTACTTAAGACTGATGCTGAGTTAGGGTACGGAGGCGGATTATTAAGAACTGATTCAGGTTTACTACAGTATGTGATTAGGGACATTTTAAAAACTGACGGAAGTGGACCAGCAAGAGGGTGGGTAGTGTTCGGAAGGTATTTTGATCAAACAACTTTGGATCTAATACAGGAATTAACGCAATTTGATGTGTATATGCAAGACTGGGCAAGCCAAAACCTGCCTGAAGACTATGGTGTTGCCAAGAGAGACTATTTGCGCGAAGGTCAACCGACAATTTCGGTACTAAACAAAGAACTTATTTCCGGATACCTGGTAATTTCCGATGTGTTTGGTAAGGAACAGGCGATTATCAGAACAGACGTGACCCGCGACATTACAATTCAAGGCAGGTCGAGTCTGGCACTGCTATTGGGGATACTTGTAGTCGTAATGATGAGCGGAGCGCTTTTGAATTATGGTCTTCTGAATAGCAACTTTTTGAGTCAAATTTACAAGTTATGTAGTGAAGTCGAAGCCTTGGGCAAAAAAGAAAGTTGGGACAAACGTCTGAAAATTACCGATCCGACAAATGAAATCGGGAACCTAAAGCAGTCCATAAACACAATGCTGGATGCCCTGAACCAAACCGGCGAGGCTCTGTCGCTGGAAAAACAGAGTGGCGAAACGCTGATCGATTTTATGACCACCATCGTGGTGATGCTGGACAGTGGGGGCAAAATTAAAATGATTAACACCCGAGGCTGTCAGGTGTTGGGCTATTCCCGTGAAGAACTACTTGGGAAAGACTGGATTGAGAATTTTGTGCCTAAAGATGACAAAAGCCAGGTTGATAAGGTGTTCGCCGGTTTAGTGAACGAATCCAAGCCGGATGAATACTTTGAAAACGAAATTCTGACTAAAAACGGCGAAAAGTTAATCATAGCCTGGCACAACACAGTAATCCGCAATCCTTCGGGGAAAGTCATTGCTACCTTGAGCATCGGTGAAGATATCACCGAAAGGAAGGAAGAGGATATAAAGCGAGAATCCCACGCCAAAGAACTGGAAAGGCTAAACGGGATCATGGTGGGCCGTGAAATGAAGATTTTGGAACTTAAAAAGAGGATTGAAGAACTGGAAACCGGAATGCCTAAAGCCTGAAGACGAATTTAGGGAACCAAAGTGAGAGCTGATCCGCGTTTGTTGGCCCGACCGGTCCGGCCAATACGGTGCACATAATCTTCAAATGATTCAGGTAGGTCAAAATTGATGACATGAGTAACATTGTCTATGTCTAAGCCCCGGGAAGCTACATCCGTAGCCAAAAGGACTTTGATCCGATTGGTCTTAAACAACTCCAGCGAGTGCTGACGCTGAGACTGGCTTTTGTTGCCATGAATGGCGACTACCGGAAAGCCCCGTTTTCCCAGATCACTAGCTAATTTTTCCAGTCCATGTTTGGTCCGGCCAAAGACCAATACCTTATCAAACCCCGGCCTTCTCAATAAGTCATGTAAAACGTCTGTTTTGGGCTTGCCATTGGCTTTGACTATCTCCTGGGAGATATTGGGAAGAGTCGAATTCGCTCTGACTGAGATGGTAACCGGCGAGATCAAAAATCCATTCATAACCCGGGTAACTTCAGGAGTGACCGTAGCCGAAAAGAAAGCAGATTGGCGATTTTTAGGAAGAGCAGTCAAAATCTGCGTGATTTCACGGACAAACCCCATATCCAAAATCCGATCCACCTCGTCTAAGACAACGTTGTTAAACACGGAGAAATTAATCACTCCCTGGTTAGCCAAGTCTCTAATGCGTCCAGGGGTGCCAATCACAAAACCAGGCTGATAGCGCAGGTTATAGATTTGTCCCCTAATGTTTACCCCGCCTATGCATAAAGCTGAGAACAAACCGCTGTTTTTAGCAAAGCTTTTAAACTCCTGCTCAATTTGAACCGCCAATTCCCGGGTAGGGGCCAGAATTAAGACCTTTTGGGTGCGATCGATAATCGCTTTTTGAATCAGGGGGGTGAGAAAAGCGGCAGTTTTTCCAGTACCAGTGCTGGCTATACCCACTACATCTTTTCCGGCTAGAAGCAAAGGTATGGTTTGATCTTGAATCGGGGTAAGAGTTGTAAAATTGCGGGCTTTAATGTTGTTTTGTAAAGTTGGATGAAAGTTAAAATCAGAAAATGAGTTTTTAGGAACATACGCCACAGGTGCGGCGGGAGGTGTTTGAGGCTGGTTTTTCACCAAAACAGTCGGATCAAAAGTTCTGACCCGATGCTGGGATGAGCGATTTGGTTGACGGTTAAAATATTTCATATAAGTTCAGGGCTTAAACCAACAAACCTGTCTAAATGAGTGTTTTGAAAAAAGTGAAGAAAGATACAAAATGCGAAGGATTTTCGGGGTACCTTTATCTTACGTCTTGATACAAATCAAATTTAAACAGATTTGTTAGTTCAAATCTGCTTTGTTAGTATAGCACACATTCCATCCTTGTCAAACTATAGGTTATTTTGAGCCTTGATTTGAGCTTAATGCAATTCAGTAAGAAATCTAACATCATTTGTCAAAAGTCGTAGATATTATTGAGTGGTGTTTAGATGTCAATTACAGAAAGGGGGTGAGTGAGAATGCCAGAAAATTTCGGTGGAAGCGGAAGTGCATGGGTCAACGATTATGAGGGTCATTACGTTAACGCCAACAATCCTGACAACAGAAAGGATTGGACCAACCATAGATTTGCAGTCCCGGGCGTTGGCGGTGCTCATGCCGATGAAAACTCAGCAGTGCTGGAGTGGGGAGACGGAACCTTAGTTGACCCACACGACACTCTTTAAATCTGATTCAAAACAACCCATCGACTTGTTTAACGGTGGGTTGTTTTTATTTCTGACAGGTTGAAATAGTTGACTTCCCCTTGAAAGCTTGCAGACTTGTAGTATTATCGCTGTAACAAAAACAGACAGACATGGTCAAAAGGTTTTTAACACTATTAGTTCTTTTCGCATCAGCTCTCTTTTCCTCCGGCCACGCACTAGCGAATAATCCTTCCGAAAATAATTTTTCCTTTCCGTCTTGTGAGTCGTTCTTGTCGCAGCCTGGAGACCGAGCCCACTTTACTTCCGGTACTCATCAAATCGTGGGCGGACCACTGTTACAAGGAAGCGATGATGTTTACAGCCTGGCTGATCACAATTTTCTACAATGTTTTTGCCCTCCCGAGGGTAATCAGGGGATTCAGACTAACTGGTTAAGGTCTAGTGAACCTATTTCCGGATGGTTTTTTGAAGACGGAGCGCAATGGAACCTGGATAATTATAAATATGCCGCTCAAAACGTTAATTTTAACTGCCGGCCGTCGCCTACTTCCGTAGTGACCCCTACTCCTGGACCCGGAGCCCCACAGCCGTGCAACGGATGCGGAGGTGCCCCAATTCCAATTTGCGATTCAAAAAAACCGTTACCACCAACCAATTTTTCAGTAGTTCGCACTGGAGTGACCGCCAAACTGTCCTGGACTGAAAGTGCCGACACTACCCATTACTCGATAGTTTACGGAACAAAACCGGGTGAGTATGAGTATGGAGTTGTAAATACCGGTAAAACCAACACCTTTACCGTGGGCAGCCTTGATCCGGGTAAGCAATACTACTTTGCCATCAGAAGTGTTAATAACTGTATGCCCTCTGATCTGACTACCGGCGGAGAAGTCTTGGGAGCGTCTACCGTTAAAGGCCTGGCGACAACCGGCAGCATCTCCCAGATTGTGACACTCTTTGCAGTCGGCTTGATATCGCTTATACTCTTTACTGGAGTAAGCAAATTAATTAGCCTCTGTGAAAACAGTGAAAATATCCAAATCATCATTAAAGCTACTCAAAAGTTTACGCGTATTGCTACTCGCCATATCAGTAACCAGCTTCGCAATGGGTTCATGGTTTCTGTGGGCGAGATACTACAATCCTTCCAGGCTCAGCTTTTCGGCTCCGCCCCCGACTCCGGCGGTCGAAACCAAAATCCTGACCGGTATTGCGCCCACCCGTTTGCATATAGCTTCGCTTTCAATTGACCTTCCGGTAATAGAATCTGAAATTGTTGACGACGTTTGGGGCGTAAGTTCGTCTGGAGTGTCTCATCTGGCTCAGTCAGTATCTCCGGGTTTACCAGGAAACAGCATTTTTTACGGCCATAACTGGCCCAGACTGTTGGGAAACCTGAGAAAGATTAAGCTCGACGATGAAATAGTCATCTTTGATGCTTCAGGAAGAAGCTTAAGTTATCGAGTAACCGAAATATCCACAGTCGATCCCAGTGATGTCTCCATTTTGGAAAGTTCTACTGAGGCTACAATAACTCTGTATACATGTGCCGGATTTATGGATTCGAAGCGGTTGGTGGTTACGAGTTTGTTACAACAGAGTTTATAAAGTGTTCTGGAATTAGTCTAGTTGACTGATCTAGTTATAGATCAGCTTCAGTTTTATTACTCACAACCGACCGAAACTCAATTACGGGGGTCAGGCCGGCTAGCGGGATTGACTACTTTTGTATTGAACATTTTTTAACATCGAAGGGCTTTATTAAAGAAATAAGCTATATAATCAGACCAGATATTTCATTTTTATAATAATGTCTGAAATCTCAAACAATCCGACGAGGGTTGAGATAGAAACCCCTCCAAGAAAACTCGAAATTGCCAGGCTGATTTTACCTAAAGACTTTCCACATCAATTTTCCAGAATAGTAGGAATCCCCTTTCAAAGAGAACAACTGCAAAATATCAGTATTACAGTGGAAGGTGATAAAAAGCCATTAATTGAGATCATGAATGATCTGGAATTAATAGGAGAAACTGCAGGAGTTCCACATTTGAGTGTTGGGGGATGGACGACTCAAATGGGTGGATTTCTTAAATGGACTTACAACACTTCGTACTTGTTACCCGAAACATCAAGGTCATATTTAGTCGAGGAAGGGTTGGGTGTCCAGGGTATGGGGTTGGTAGCTTATGAGCAGCATCAACAAAACGGTTTCGGTCTGGATGTTCCATATAAACGAAACAGCGGAGATGAGGATATTGGAGGAGGTTGCGACTATTTATCGACAGAAATGGCCGAGTATTATGCAAGTCGAGCAATAACGCTTACATTGCTGGATATGGGTCAAGCTAGATTTGCAAGAATATATAGAACTTTTCCCTATCAAGATTGGATGACTTATCAGGATTGGAATAATAAGATGACATTGTCCTCGGTCGTGGTTCGGGAAGATGGTAAACGTGGATTACCAAGGAAACAACTGTGTAGGGGTATTTGGGAAGTTTTACCAACGATGACGGACTTTTTCGATTGCCCTGAAGCTTCATTTGAGCCAGATGGCCATAATGCATTTATAAAAGACGGAAAAGTTATATTTACAGATTATGAAATGATGAAACCTGTATCAATAAGCTACGACTCTTTTATGATTGATTTTGGGGATACCTGGTATTTGGAAGAACTCCGAAAAAATTATCCTGGATTTTTGAGAATGTATAATTTTCAGCCTATCGGAGATGAAAAATATCCAACAGCACTGGATTCTATCCGAAAAATCGTCGATGAATGCATCAGCGAAACTTATTATCGCAGTGAATTAGTCGATCCACTGAAAGAAAAAATGGCAAGAGGAGACGATAAGGCCTATGTTCGATACGCGATGGCTGGAATAGTCGGATCAAGAGCGGCCGGCAGGTTGATTGCCCGACGAGTTCTCGGCAGTGAGATTGAGAAGATATTGAAAAGCGAGCCGGATCGATCTTTTACACTAGAGGAAATGCTGGGAATACTTACTACACATTTTATCGACAATCCTGTAGAAAATGGTAATCATTTACATGAAACCTGCAGGGTGTTCAGCCCAGATGAAAAACGGTTGTGTTTTGACATACATCTAGAAACAATGGGCTTGCCGATAGCTGATTCGCTGAGATTGACAGCTAATCTTGCGGACGTATATGCATCTTGGCCATTCAATCCAAAGACCGAGGACTTGGACAGACTAATAAACTTGCCTGGATCAGAGGACAATCCATTTGTGAATGTTCCCAAAGACATACTTCAGAATACTTTATATTCTCAAATAGCGGGAGCGTTTTCTAACATGAAGGGATTGACTATTCCAGGTGAAATTTCGAAAGGGTCAGGTAGAGTGACTGGCTATGACTCTCGTGAGCTAAGTCACGGACACATAGATTTTCACAAGTTTCTGGTCACTGACCATAGCTATACCGAGTTAGTTATTAATTGTGAAAAATGGGGTATAACGATTGATATTGACGCAAAGAAGGAAACATTAACAATTTTGGCTCCGGGAGGTGTGAAAAACATACCAATATCACAGTTAAACGTATTAGCTTACGCTGCACATGTGGCAGCGGAAAATGCAAAGAAGCTCGGCAAATCTGATCCGGTGCACGTTCAAATTGATTAAACACCGTCATCTTATTTTAGCCGGAGTGTTAGCCGTAAATAGTCAAAGCCCGACCTTAAGTGCGTCAAATTTTTATGACCCATAAGTCATACAACCACCAATTAGTTTCCTGCGGATTTATAATGGCAAAAATGGAAACCCCCGGTGAGTAGATTGTCGAAATTTATCACACATTAAGTAAATTGAGCTTGCTTCCGGTATATAATAAATCCATGGTTTTGACCGGAAATGCCATTAAGAAGCTAATATCAGATGGAAAATTAAAGCTGGAACCTGAACCTGAAGTGAAAGAGGCCTCAATAAAAATTCATTTTGCCGAAAGTCTGACTGTAAAACCGAAAGAATTTGTAATTGCCACTTCAAAAGAAACATTTGAAATCCCAGCCAATATTGCCGGTCTATATGATGGTTATACTCATTTAGCCAGGAGAGGAATCATTACTCACTTGGGAAGTATGTTTGTTGACCCTGGCACAAAAGGGAATATAACCTTTGAAGTCTTTAATGCTTCTGACAAAGAAGTGGTAATTGAAGCAGGAGATAGAGCGGGGCACTTAATTCTTCTTCAAGTTAAAGATTAGCTCACTTCATCGGATGATATTTGAACTCTTTCAGCCTCAAAATTCCAAATTACTGGCAGATCTGTGTTTGTTTTTAGCTTCGATGCGGGGCCGACGAGGCTCGAACTCGCGACCTCCACTGTGACAGAGTGGCGCTCTAACCAGACTGAGCTACGACCCCACGCTGGTTGATTTTACATTAATCTGAAAGTTTTTTCCTGCTTTGTGAGCTAGGGATTTTCAATTAATGTAATTCCATATTTTTGAATAGCCTTGTAAAACTGCTCTGCTGTGGCTGCTGTTACGGGATAACTTGACTCACCCCAATACCAAATATCGCCTTTTCGGACCTTGCAATAACCACCCAAGATTGTTTCACCCCGAATGAAATACCCCAGCGATAATTATCGGAATAAGTTGCTCGTGAGCCTTGGGACGTAGTTCGCTTTCACGAGCGCGTCTTAATACCACAACAGGAACCGCTCTGCTTTGAGACATCAGGAATTTATGTTCTCCCCCATCATTAATTTGTTTGGCAGCATCTTCTTTGTTCATCCTCGAATTATACGATACATGCTCTTGCAAAATTTGTAGGTGGGGATTATTATCCTGTTAACTTCTGCCCGGAAGGATACTAGTGAAAGAGTTTTTAAAGAATTTAAAAATTAACGAAGACAGTCTAACAAATCTTCTTTCTGCGGTGGTATTTGTGTTGGTGGCAATTTTACTGATCGGATACTTTAAGTCGGTCAACAGACAACAGATATCTTCCATCAACACCGAAGTTACTGCTGAACAAAAAGCAGCCATGACAGTGGAAGAAGTGGTTGGTCAAGGCTTACCAACTGAATACACCGTTAAGAAGGGTGACAATCTGTGGAAGATTGCTGAAAAAGCATATGGGACCGGGTTTGACTGGACCGAAGTCTATGAAGCCAATAAGGGAGTGGTAAAGGATCCTGACTTACTCGTAGTGGGAACCAAGATTACCCTACCGGCAATTGAGTATCAGGAGGTAAGCCACACTGTAATTAAGGGTGATAATCTATGGAAAATCGCCCAAAATGTGTGCGGAAATGGTTACTTGTGGCCCAAAATAGCCACTGACAACAACCTGCAAAACCCCAGAGTGATTGAGCCGGGATGGAAACTAACCGTCAGGTGTAAGTAAATTTCTTCTTTTTAGGGATTGGGGCTATATAGCTTTTTTAAGGACTCTTTGGCGGCTTGAATCTGATCTGAAACCCGGAGATAATTGAGAATTGGGTTAACCACAGTATTAGCTGACCAATTTGACGAGCCACGAATAACCCCAATCACCTCTCCAAAGTCGTTTACAACGACCCCCCCGCTGGAGCCATGAGTAGTTTGTCGCTCGTCGATGAAAATAATTGATTCCCCAAAATCAGCAAGCTCGTCAGAAGATGGGGTTACCACCTGGCCTTCAATCGGAAAACCACCGCTGACATCCCCTCGCTGCCAAACAAAGCCGTGTACACGATCTCCCGGGTGTGCCACTGCCGTGGCCGGTTGATATCGCAGATCTTTTACCTCAGATGGAACCTTCATGACAATGACTCCGACATCGTCACCCGCGTTTATCAATTCGTAGTACTTACCAAATGATCTGACTAGGTCCTCATTAATCTGACCTTCTTCGGGTTTTAAGTGAGGTTGAGTTAGAGACAGGGGCGGATATAACGCAGCGTTAACAGCTTGGGGGGGATGGAAATGTGATTTGCTGTCACTAAAACCATAAACCCTTCGTCGTCGATTTCTGCTATGTATGCCTGGCCATCGCAATCCACAAAGGCAGTCGGGGCACTCGGAGATGAAAACCTGAACTTGATCTGGACGAAGCGGCGCCAGTAGTCATTGCCGAGGTTTTTAAGGACTTCTAATTTTTGATTGTATTCTTCTGGATTGTTGGCAAGGGCAACTGCAGTGCTTTCAACCGCAAAAGCCCTCGAGTCTTCGTTTTTTTCTGGATCTGGAAAAGGGATAGGGCTACAGGCTGCAAGAATGGCTGCCAAAGTAAGTAAACCAAGTGCTTTAAAGGCTTGGTTTTTCGAAACTGGATTTTCGGGTTGCCCTTGGTCGGACATAGTAAGTATTATGGTGTGGTGGCTATAATTTCTGACTCAATGATAACCAATATACTACATTTTTTGGTAGAATAGCTTCAAGTTCGCGGGATTAGTTAAACGGCTTAACATCACCTTCCCAAGGTGAGGAAACGGGTTCGACTCCCGTATCCCGCTCACAAAGCAATGGGGTTTGTTATCGCTATGGTATACTGGTTATATGGTTGAAAATAAGGGTTTGTCGGAGTCTGAGATTGTCACAAGAATGCAAGAAAGGTTAAAAAATGTACCATTTAAACCAGGAGCTCCAATAGCGGGGGGATTAACACCTAATAAAGCGGACTTGTGGATTGGAGATCCTAACTACGCTCCTCCCGCAAGCGATTTAGTTTTTGCTCCCGCTTCGTCAGGTCAGGTTGAATCTGAGAAAAAAACTACCAAAAGAAAACGCAAAAAAAGAGATGCTACTAAAAAGGATCAGTAGTTGGTCAGGTGGCTAACTTAGATGCACTTGAAAGTAATCATTGGCAACTTAGCTGAAAATCAGGCCAAAGTTTTTTATAAACCAGCTCTAGATTTGAGATTTAAGTTTATAATTGGCGCGGTGAGAGAGAAACAGTGTATCAGCTATATTATCCCCCACGATAGCGGCAAAGCTCCTAACCCATGGTGGAACAACCTGACTTTGGGTGTATGCAAGCCGGTTATCCGTCGAACTGCTGAGGAGAATGACTTGATTGTAGGATTATCGTTTAGGGGACAGAGATTGGTCTACGTTATGTATGTAGCCGAGATATTAACCTTTGGTGAATATTTCCATGATCCACGATTTTATCTGAAAAAACCCAACTTTGTGTCAAATGATAGTCGCCGATGGATGGGTGATAATTTTTACGAACCTACTGGGAAAGCTTACATCCAGCATGTTTCACCGCACCATGTTCAAAATCGAACCCAGATTGAATTACAACGATTAATGGACATAGACTTGAGCGGATTGAATGTGTTGGTGGCTAGTTTATTCTGGTATTTTGGGGATTTTGGACCGGAACTGCCTGAAGAACTGAGTTTTCTTCGGATAAGACGAGGGCATAGATTGTCGGGTGAAAGGGGGATGTTAGCGGTGGAGCGATATGTCAAGGTGTTACTGGGAAATCCCGGAATACACGGAATGCCGAAATTGTTTAATGAGACGGCTCAGAAGTTGAAACATTTACATGGTCAAAAACAGGCCAAAGCTTAATTAATTGGTGATAGTCTGGAATCGTTTTGACGGGCAATCTGAATCGGCACTGTGCGTTTCTTTCTATAAAAGAAGAGCAACACCAATCACTGCAATTACAGAGCCGATTAATTTGTTTGGAACGTTGTTTCGCTCCCTGAGTATTAATATTGCCAGAACAGTTGTAACTACAACGCTTGTTGCTCTAAGTGGACCAATTATCGATGCATTGCCACCGGCTTGATATGCAAGATAAAGAGCGAGCATGCCAAAAGCGTCACAAAGGCTAAGGAGGGTGACCTTGATGGCTTTATCTTTGTGAAAATAATATTTTAGCTTTTGAATAACTTTCGGTTGTAAAAATAATAGGACTACAACCGGGATTAGCTCTGAATAAATAAGAAAATTAGTTGAATCATAAGTTTTTAAAATATAGAAACCATTAATATCACCAATTCCGAACAGAAAAGCAGATATCAATACTAATACAATGCCTTTATTAATGATGAATTGCCTTTTTTCAAAGCGAGTTAACATAGCCCCAAAAAGAATCAAAAATGCTCCAATAATAATTTTGACAGTAATCGCTTCGTGAAGAAAAACATATGCTCCAAATACATTCCATAGGCGGCCAGTTACCGAAAACATGACGACTTCAGACGCCCCTATGAGTTGAAATGCCCGATACCTGAGTAAATATGCGGGTGTTAAAAGTAAAGCCAGGAGCAAAAAATTTAAAGTAAGCTCCGGTGCAAAGAATAGATTCAACTTACCCTGGAGCAGAGCAACAACCACCGCAATGATCCCTCCAAGACCCAGAAAAGCAATCGTTTGGGCCTGAGGACTTGAATTATCATCTTTCAATAAACTACGATGAAACAAACCGTTAAATGAAATTAGGACGATACTTACGAGAAGATAAATTTGCCATGGCATATGTTGATTATAGGTGTGGATTGGTCGGATACCAAAATTCTCCGAGGCAAACTGAAATTTGTGGACTTGAGATTGTTTTCAAATTCGAAGAGTTGCACGGTTAACTCAGGACTGCCGTAATGGCAAATGATTTTTTTAACCGCTGTTGTAAATTGCCGACAGATTGCTCAGGTAGATATGATTTGATATAGTCATCAAGATCAAATATGTTTGAGCCGATTGTGGTATCCAGATCACAAATATGGCAAGGCTGAATGTTTGATAATCCTAAAATGATTTTTACATTGGACTTGTTCAAGAGAAAGTCATACCGACAATTGAATACAGTGTTTGTTTCTAGGAATGCTATCCTTCAAAATCATAATGCATTGTGTAAAATCCACCCTGAAGCCAAGATTTGTCCTGTTTTAAAAAGTAATGCCTATGGGCACGGGTTGATCGAGATCGCATCAGTTTTTGATTCTATGGGTTGTCCTTTTTTGGTGGTAGATAGCTTGTTCGAAGCCTATGAACTGTTAAAGATGAAGGTTAAAACAAGAATCCTGGTTATGGGTTATACTGATTCGATTAATTTTACGGTTAAGCGAATTCCGTTTGATGTTGTGGTGTTCGACCTTGATGTAGCAAAAACACTTAATCGATACCAACCTGGATGTAATGTCCATATTTTTATAGATACGGGAATGAACCGAGAAGGTGTACAGATAGAAAATCTTCAGAATTTTTTAACTGAGATGAATAAATTTAAAAATCTGAAGATCGTGGGTTTGTGCTCGCATTTGGCAGATGCTGACAATTCCAAGGATGAGAGGTTTAACCAGCACCAGATTGAGCAGTTCGGAAAAGCCTGGGAAATAATGAAAAAAAGTGGCATTAATCCAACGTGGAGACATATTTCTGCATCTGGAGGGGCATATAAAATTCAGAATCCTGAATTTAACATGATCCGGGCTGGGATAGCACACTTTGGGATAAGCCCACTCGACAAGGTCGACAAGTATAGAAAAAATCTTGAGTTACAGCCGGCACTTGAATTTGTTTCGAGGCTAGTTCAGGTCAAACACGTGCAGAAAGGAGCGGTTGTAGGATATAGTTGCACTCATAAGCTAAAAAGAGACTCTGTTTTAGGTCTTCTTCCGGCCGGATATTACGAAGGAGTTGATAGACGGTTATCAAATAATGGTTTTGTAAAAATTAGAGACAAGTTCTTTCCAATTGTCGGTCGAGTATCCATGAATATGACGGTTGTCGACATAACGGAATTAGACAAACCCAAAACTGGTGAAAAAGTGATTATTTATTCGGCTCACCCAGAAGACAAGAACTCGCTGGGGAATTCAGCCAATAAGGCTAATGCTATCCCCTATGAACTGATCGTTCATATCGCCGAGTCTGTGAAAAGAGTTGTAATCTGAAATGAAGATTCGCGAGGAGGTTTACAACACTTACTGGAGAACGGCCGCCGAACGGCAGGAAATATTTTTTAAAAAAATCCTAAATTCTCCTGCGCCATTCACGGCTGATCCAATTTATCAGAATTACAAATTTTGTAATGTTTACCGAGCCAGCGACAGGGTGTCTCAATTTTTAATCAAAGATGTTATTTACAAGCAAGTTTATTCCTCCGAAAATATCCTGTTTAGGATACTGCTTTTCAGGTTGTTAAATAAAATTGAAACCTGGATTGAGCTGGAAATGCTCCTCGGTGCAATTCAACTTAAAACTTTTGACGTTGATAAATACGCCAAAGCGTTAGATTCGATCAAGGCCAGAAACGGGGTTATCTATGGAAATGCATTTATTCTTTGCGCAAATAAGTCTTTTGGATTTGAGAAAAAACACCAAAATCATCTGGCGCTTTTGAGAAAAGTGTTTAAAAATGGTACTTTTTCGGCTGAATTGATAAGGTCCAGAAGTTTGAAAGAGCTTTTTGAAAAGTTGAGGACTCTTCCTCTAATCGGTAACTTTATGGCTTACCAAATCGCCATTGATTTTAACTACTCGGAAGTCTTTGACTTCGACGAAAATGATTTTACGGTTGCCGGACCGGGGGCTATCAGGGGTATTAATAAGTGTTTTGTAGATCTTGAAGGTAAAAGTTATGAATACATGATTCAATTTATTGTAGAAAACCAGGACAAAGAATTTAAAAGACTGGGACTAACCTTCAAAAGTCTTTTTGGAAGACCAATGCATGCGATTGATTGCCAGGGATGGTTTTGTGAAACCGATAAGTATGCCCGAGTAAAATTTCCAGAACTGAAAAGCAATAGAGTCCGAATAAAGACGTTATACAATCCGGTTAGTAAGAAAATGGAGCTTTTTTATCCGCCAAAGTGGAAGATTAACGAGTCTATCCAGTCGACATTACCCGGGATCAGGGCTTAAAATCAGATCATTGTTTTAAGTACTATGCAAAAAATTGGCAAAATCATTGTAGTTACCGGCAGATCTGGGTCTGGAAAGGATTCTGTACTTGAGAAGGTTATGGCTCATGAAAAAATAGTTTCTTCGGGGATAGCTAAAGTAGTCACCCATGCCAGCAGGAAGCCCCGGGAGGGAGAGGTTCACGGCAGAGATCATTACTTTGTGACCCACGAAGAGATGATGGCCATGCACAAGTCTCAGGAATTTGTAGAAGAGCCGGTTGCCACCGGAACTACTCACAAGGCCACTTCCAAAAAGGAGTTACTAAGAGTGCTAAAAGGAGAGACGTTAATCTGGAGAATTGAGGTCAGTAGGGCAGCTGATGTAGCTGGTGGCCAGTTTTTTGAAAGAACATTTTCGACCGAAATAGCTGAGGTATTAAAACAATCCACAACCGTAATATTGATTGATACAGACCAGGCAACCATCGAAGGCCGAAGAATGAAGCGCGATGGTGATAGTTACGATATAAACGAATACACCAAACGCGACGAACAGGAAATGAAACTGTATGAAGTATGTAAATCGAAGTCACATAAGATCATTCCAAATCCCGATGGTCAACAGGAAGTGACAACGAAATCATTGGTAGACACCATCTTGGCTATTTAATAAACGCTTATAGTTGTGACGGATATAATAATGATTTGGCTCTAAGGCAAATCGAAGTTACGCAATTGTTGTTAATTTGATCGTGAATGCTACAATCCTGCTAACAAATGTCAAAGGAGAACAACCAGGTTGATTCTGGTCGAAGCGTGAAAGTGGATGCAGTGTTACGTTCGACTGATGGATCTTCAGCTAAGTTAATCCAAATAACCCAGAAGGAAGGATTTGCTACCATTGAGACGGGAAGATACGAAGTGAAGGGTGAATCCATTGTCTGTCTGTCTATACAAATAGGCTGTGGGATGGGATGTGACTTTTGTAGGTCCGGTGAGCCTTATGAGTATTACCCCGGAAGATCTCAAAGAGTGCTTAGAAATTTAAGCCCGCAAGAAATAGTTGATCAGGCAGTTAATGGTTTTGATATGGTCCCGGCTCCCTTGGCGTCGATCGGAAAAGTTCTTTCTTACATGGGTATGGGTGAACCGTTTGCGAATTTACCAGCAGTGAAAGAGTCTGTTTTGATGTTGGGCATGAAATATCCACAATCGCGGGCTACCATATCGACAATAGGGATTGATCTTTTGAGTATCAAAAAACTAGCAGACGAGATTGCTTCAGGTAACTATCCTATTCCAATTAAGCTGCATGTTTCTTTGCACAGTCCTTTCGATGAACGAAGGCATCAACTGATTCCCCATGCCTTACCTATCGCAGCAACAGTTGATGCTGCTGCTTATTTTTCTGATACAACTCTCACCGATGTGAAATTAAATTATGTGCTGATGGCCGGTTTTAATAACAGCGATGCTGATGTGAAGAAATTGAGTGAATTGTTAAGAAACAGGCCAGGTCTAGTTTTAAAAATATCGGATCTAAATTCCAGCAAAGCTGAACTTATTGTGCCAGCCACAGATGCTGATCTGTTTGAAGCAAAATTAAATGAGTTGGGAATTAAAACTGAAAGATTTAGTAGCAAGGGTCTGGATATTCAAGCCGGGTGTGGTCAACTCGTCAAAGGAAAAATTGCTCGGTAAGTTCAATCCCCATTTTTCTTAATAAGGTCAAGTATAATTAATAATATGAGACTGTTTTTGGCATCTGAGGTCAAACATCCGGATACAATTGCTAAGCTGAAAGAGTTTTTGGGTGGATTTGAATATAAGACCATTGCGTATATTCCCACGGCGGCCAACGGAGAAACGTCCTTTGGGGACTGGAAGGAGAACAGTGCTACCTGGAAACTGATTCAGACTGTCGGAGCCAAAGTGACACCGGTGCAACTTGAGGATTACAAGAATTCAAGTGTGATTGAAGAGCTAAAAGGTAAAGATGTACTTTGGTTTGCCGGAGGCTATCCCGGATACTTGATGTACTGGATCAGGCGATGTGAACTGGATAAGGCATTACCTACTTTACTTAAAACTAGTGTTTATGTGGGATCCAGCGCCGGAAGCATGATCACCTCCAGGGGACTGAGCACGACTGAATGGTATGTGGGGGAAACAGAACCTGGAGCCAGCGTTATCCCTGGGTTGGGACTAGTTGATTTTGACATCTATCCTCATTACGACGAAAGTTTTTACAGTCAGATAAAAGAGCACTACAAAGGGAAAAAGCTATACCTGCTCAAAAATGGAGAAGAAGTGATTGTGGATGGGGAAAAATTGATTGTCTGCGGTGAGGAAAGAGTGATAATATACGTCAAACAATGAAAAATAATCATCCCAAAACTCTACTTAAAACGGCATTTATTACCGGAGCAAACAGAGGTCTGGGGATGGGTTTTGTGAAGTATTTGTCAGGACAGGGCTATCTGGTATTTGCAGGAGCCAGAAACTTAACCTCTGAGCATGCAGATACCGATTCGATTAAATGGGTGAAAATTGATGTATGTGACGATATGTCTATTGATGCAGCCGTGGCAAAAATTTCCGAGATTGTACCTAACATCGATCTGTTGATAAATAACGCTGGAGTAAGTAAGGATTCAGCTACAGATAATCACAAAGAGCTAGTTTGCAATCTTAAAGACTTGGATCGAAGCATGCTGCTGAAAATGTTTAATGTTAATAGCATTTCGCCGTTAATCGTGACTCAGAAGTTTTTGCATTTACTTATTTCTAAGCCCTGCTTTGTGATTAATATCTCCAGCGGAAGAGGGTCATATCAGGATGAATATCCGAACCCAATCGGAAATTATGGCTACAGGGCGAGTAAAACAGCTCTAAATATGCTTACACATTGCAGTACCTGGGATTTGCCAGAAAATGTTAAAACCTTTTCTGTTCATCCAGGTGGGATCAAAACCGATATGAACCCCGGCGGAAATGATGATCCATCTGTTCAGGCTGAGAGGATAGTGGAAATTACTCAGGCATGGAAAGAAGAATACAACGGTAAGTTTTTGAGGTACAATGGAGTTCTCTACCCGCTGTAACAGATATGGGATACATGACCGAACTAAACACATTGTTGGGATTGCCAAAGAGCTTTCCCATATCAACGCTGAAAGTCGGGGGAGTTTATTCGGTTGTTAAAGACAGAGAAAGGTCGTTTCCCTTGCATATTGCCATGTTAATGGTGGATTCAGAATGGAACTTCTACGGCTACGGCGTAGCCAATTCAACCATATGCAAAGAACAAAAAACAACAATTGAATTTACAGTGTTGTCTTTGTTCACTTTGCCAGAGAAAAAAATGTATAAGGAAAAGTTTTTAGAGGCTGCGAAAATAACGGGTGAAGTGAAATAGCTGCAGTTTTACTGGGCGTTGAGTTTTTGAGCTAGTGACTCTAGCTGCTTACCCAGACTGACGTCTTCTTTGACCCAGACCTCTTCGGCATCGGTCAGCCACCGATTGGACTGCATTTTGGCGACTATGGTTTCAAGACGACTGATACGTAAATCTATGATTCTGAGGATTTCGTCTAAATCAGATTTGTGAGCATTATAAAAGTCAGGGTATTTTTTGGCTACGTCCCATCCGGGTCTGATGGTTCTGAGATTATCTAAAGCGCTTTGCCAACTGGCGATCAATTTTTGATCATAATTCGGCGGGACGTATCCGGCCAGATGCTGGACTACGACCTGAACCGGACAATTGTTGATTTTGCCCATGACCACTGCGATGCCCGTTTCCTGAAAATCTTTTTGCAACAGGAATTTTTTGGAATCAGGGAATTGGAAATAGTTTTCGATCAGTTCCTGGGCGTCGTAATAGCCGGTGGTGGGGGCTTCACCCCAGACTATATTTGAGTAACCAACATCATTCATGGCCTTGGCCATGGTATAGCCGCTTTTGGTGGCCTCAAAGGAAAAATCGTTGTATTTCAGGATGATGTCTGCTCTTTTTTTGGCCGATAATTCAAGCTTTTTTTGATACTTGAGCGCCGGTAAACCATTGTCTTTGCGCTTTTGATTCAATAGTTCCAGATACTTCTGCGAATCCAATAAAGGAAGATTGGCCAGTTGATCATCGTGCGAGGCGTCGCGCCAAAGGTGGAAATACGATTTTTGTTCCGGGTACGGCAATACGGCATCGATATCTGACTCCAGAACCAGACCCACTTCATGACGGGAGTCATTACTACCCTTGCGGTTGTCTCCCATGACAAAAAATGAATTTTCAGGAAGAGTTAAAGCATGGCAGTCGGCAAGAAATTCACCGCCAAAAGTGGATCTGGGGGAAGCAATGTAGTTTTCTAACTGTCGCTGACCATTTATCCATAAAAAACCGTCCTTTATTTCTAATTGATCGCCGGGAATGCCGACTACGCGCTTAACAAAACCCACCGGCTCCTGCGACTCCCTTTTTGAGATAGTATCAGTCTGGGGGTTGGAGAAACTAACGATGTCTCCCCTTTTGATTTGGTATGAATAAAGTTCCTTACCAAACAGGGTAATTTTACCCGGGTACGGGTGCATGGAAGGCGAGGCTACCGTTTGAGTTACCAGCTGAGCTGAATCGGTACCGGTACCTTTGGGAAAAGTGGGAAACATGGACCCGGTTCCGGAAATCTGAATTGTCTGCCTGACCAGTCCGGACCGGGGAACTGAATAAAAAACATAGAAGACTGAAATCAAAAGCAAAAAACCCAATATTTTTTTAAGGAAGTACATAAACTTCGGCTCCGTAGTCATTTAATCCTACCAATTTGGCCTGGCCTTTGACTACGGTCTCTAAAGGCAAACAGGCTCTGCAGCCGTCAATTTGATGGCAATTGAAATGGTTAAGTTTTCTAGCTAGGGCGATTTTTTTACCCAAAGTAAGGATTTGTTTTTCGGCAGACACCGTGTCAGGCAGAGGTATTTGCTGAGGAGCGTCGTCGCGGTCAAGGTACCAGTAGTAGGCTTTGGAAACCGGACGACTTTGGCTATGACCGGCTAAAAGCAGGTAGATGGGTAGTTGCAATGAATTGGGATCTTCGTCATACTTACCGGTTTTGAAATCCAGAATACTGACAGAGTCAGTCTCCGAATCGTAACCCAGCCAATCTATTTTGCCGCATAAAATAAGATTGTCTTCCTCGGACAGCCAATAGTAGGGAAGTTTTTCCCTAAGTTTGATGGATTTTTGGGCGATGGGTCCGGGATTATCTCTGATACGCTGCAACATGGAATAAGCTCTGTCTTTGGCTGTTTTTTCCTGATCGGCATCAAAAAAGCCACCTTTGTCGCCTGATATTTTGGCCCAGGCGTTTTCAAAAGCTTCAGGGGTAAGTTTGTCCAGCCTCTCTTCTACCGGAACTTGGGACAACGACTCAACTACTTCGTGAATGGCCTGGCCAAGCGCCAGAGGCGGAGACATGATGGTTACCTTGCGATTGGTGAGAGGATTTTTGTATACGTTTTTCAGGTAATACGATCTGGGGCACTTTAAGTAGTCACCGATTGATGAATGAGAAATCCAGACCGCTGAATATTTATCTTTCATGGAGCCGGGGGGGAGAATCGGACTCCCAACCTAGGGTTTACGATACCCTTGCTCTACCATTGAGCTACCCCGGCCTGGCTTAACAGATTGGCATTATTTTATATTAATGCGTAAAATATGACCATGGTAAGAAGCTGGAGTCGGATGCAAAGAGTCCAGGAAAAGCAAAATCTGAAAAAGATATTGCTTTTGGGACTAACGATTGTGGTAATACTGGCGGCGATGGTGAGTTTGGGATTTACGGCTCTGGCTAAAATGTTTGTGGTTTGGGGAGATGTGACATCTTCATTTAGGAGTGTGGAAAAAACTGATAATATTCCCCCCAGCCCTCCCCGACTGAATTCTGACTTCGACGCGACTAACAGTGCCACAATCAGTCTTGCCGGATTTGCTGAACCCGGATCCAGTGTTTACCTACAACGAAATCAGGAAACCGCACTGCAAATAATGGTACCTGAGAACGGAAACTTTTTGTTTGACGAAGTAAATCTAACCTTGGGGAAGAACCGGTTTAAAGCCTGGGCTGTGGATTTATCTGATAACAAAAGTCAGGATTCGGAGGAATTAGAAATATTGTTTGCCAATGCCCCGCCTGATCTGGATATCACAAGCCCCAAAGAAGGGCAGATTGTGACCGGCTCGGAAGCCAAAATTGAAATTAAGGGAAAAACCGACCCGGAGGCTAAGGTGACTGTTAATGAGCGGGTGGCGATAGTTTCCATGAACGGAACGTTTGCGCTCAAACTTGGCTTAACCAGCGGTGATAATACTTTTGTGGTGACGGCTTCAGACAGGGCAGGAAATACTATCAAAAAGGAATTACTGGTGGTGTACAAGCCTTAGGCTTTGAGAAATTTGCAGCGACAGCCAAAAAAGGACAAAAGGATAGAATTGGGAGTTGAGAAATAAGGAATGGGCAAATAAAGCCACCAGACAAGTTTGCAGGTAATAATCTTGGCTTGTAAGGCGCCAAACCTGATTAAGATATTTTAAGTAAAAAATAAACCCTACCAAGCCGGTAGTGGCCAAAACAAAGAGCAGGGACGAGTCGGCTCCGGCTCCGGCGTGGGACTTGAGCCATTTGGATTCAGATAAAAAGCCATATTCCTTTTGGGCGTAGCGATAGGTATTAAAACCCGTGCCGATAACGGGATGGTCGGCAAAGATGGTTAGGGAATTATGCCAATTTATAATTCTGGCTGTTATCGAACTGGTGCGTTCAAGCTTGACCCCTTCCCCACCGGGAGCCCGGGGAAGCAAAATCAGAGTGGCGGCAATAAGCAGGAATCTGGTAAAGAAATAGGACCAGGACTTTTTTTGTGAGGCGACGAAAGCCGATGCCAGGATGAAAGCCAGGTAGCCACTTCTGGAATAGGTCAGGGCAAACATGAGGTAAGTAAGTAGCCAGAGAACCCGACCGGACAATGTCGGCCTAAAAAGTAAAAAGACCAAAATTATGGAAGTAAACCCCGGATCCAAAAAAGTTCCCACTACCCGGTAATAGTGAGGATCCCATTCAGCCACTTCCAAAAATCTGACATCGGGGAGAAATAAATATTGGATCAGGCATAAAACCGGCACTCCTACGGAAAGCCATTTTTCAGTCGCTTTCGCCTGCTGGCTGCTGATGACTATAAAGCTAAGGGAGTACAAAACAAACCTGACTAGGTAGGCTGATCCCACCAATAATCCGTTAAAGCCGTATGAAAAGTAGGACAGCAGAAGGCTGACCAGAGCGATTAAACCGAAGACAAGAAATGGTTTTACAAGCGGAAGTTTAAAAATATCAAACTTTTTTGACTTAAGTAAAGTTGTGGCAAGAGCGGTTATGACCGCGATATCCAGGGCAGAAACTTTAATTTCCGGGGTGATAATGGGGACTTTAATTAGGTTGCCCAAAAGAAATCCAAAAACCAATAACCAAACCATTAACCTACTTGCCAATTTCATGGATGCGAATGGGATGGTGTAAGAAATATAATTTTGCCTGGACTAAATAACTGTAAAAGGCCATAGACATGGCATGAACAAATCCCGCAGTTCCATCAAGAAAACCTCTTTTGAGAAGCCAAAGGTTAATAAATTTACCAACAGGATATAAAACTATCTTGATAATATTGGCGCTGGTTTGCTTCTCAAACAACTCCGAAGCGCGGATATCTGAATATTGGTTTAAAGAAGTCAGGAATTCATATAACGAGGGGTGGGGATAATGCTGCAGGGGGTGACTCAGCTGGCCGGTTGGACCCGTAATTTGCCAGGTTTCGTGAACCTTACCGCGCCAAAATCCGGCATCCTTTTTTGCCAGACGCAGCAGTTTAATGTTGCCGGTATCGCCATGAAGAAGAGGTTGGCCCCAAAGAAAATCTAGGCGCGGCAGGAAATAGCCCGAAAAAGCAGGCTTGGATAACTCAGATTTGATTTCTTCAGAAAGCTCACTGGAAACGACCTCGTCAGCATCAACAAAAAGCACCCAGGGATAACTGGCCTGTTGTAAAGCAAAGTTTCTGATCCTTGAATAGTCCCCTTGTAAAGAAAATTTAATAACTTTTGCTTTCAGATCTTTAGCAATTTTAGCGGTGCGATCGGTGGAGTTATTGTCTATGACAATTATTTCGTCGGCAAATTTAAGTGAAGACAGGCACCGGGTTAGTTGGTCCTGCTCGTTTTTGGCGATGACAATGGCGGAAAGCATATTTTCTAATTATGTTCACATTTCCACCAATAAAGATAGGTGGAAGCTGGATTTGAGCAATTGATTTGGGCTAATTCTTCTTTCAAGCTGGGAGAGAGAGGGGTAACGACAAAATAACTATAAACAATGCCCAAAGCTATCAGGGGCAGTGCGAGGGAGAGTTTTAGTTTTGAAAGAAGAAAAGAAACTACAATAATCAGCGGGATAAATAACACGACCTGATATGAAACGGACATTCCGGATGAGGGACTTAAACCAATTACAAATTTAATCAGCCAGAAAAAAATTCCCAGTGTCTGGACCGGTCCGTAATAAATAAAGGGCAGGATTCCCAATAGAAACCCCAGGATAATCTTTCCAGCCGGGATATTTCTTTTTAATAAATAAATTAAGGTAAGGGGCCAGAAAATAAAGGTAAGTAAATGAAGCTGATACAAAAAACCCAAGAATAACCCTGCCAATAAATGTTTTTGTTTAACTAAACTTAAACAAAAAACTAAAATGAATAACGGAATCGGTGAAGTGTGGTATGACAATCCGGAATGAATAACGGAAAAACCGGTTAGGCTTATTAAAGTAGCCAGTATTAGACCCAACTTGCGGCTGACAACCGAAGCACCCAAAAAATAAGCCAGCGGAATAGAGGCCAGTCCGAAAACAATCGTCAGGAATGATCCGGAAAGCGGATGGTAGTTCGACATAACCAGGCCCGGGATTAACAAAAGACTCCAGAGCGACCCCTGATGCAGCCAATGAATGCTGGTAGTAATTCCTACCAGAGGAAATTTTCCTTCAAGTACCGATGTGACGGCTTGCGTGTAGTACCAATCCTGATCAGAAAAAAAGGGCGATGAAGAGAGTTGAATAAAACGTATTAAACCTCCAACCAGGACGAGACTGAGTAAAAAATACAACCGGAAACGAGCACTATTTACGAACGATGAGACCATAAAAGTCTGTAGACAAAATAAAACGAGAAGGGCAGGGCAAGCATCGCTCCGAAGGTGGCAGCAAGACCTGCTCCTACGATTCCCAGAGAGTTCACCAGAGGAATGATGGTTATGCCCAAACCCAGAACGCTGGCTAAAGATATCCAGGTGATGTAATCCTGACGTTTGGTGGCTAAAAATACCGGAAAGAAAGTATTGGTAATTGATTTGGCTACTCCGTACAGAGCCAAAACTCTAAGAGCCGGGACGGCCTCTAACCAACTTGAACCCAGAACTATGAGTACAACCGGGTGCGCAAAAACATACAAAACCAATCCCATGAAGACTGAAACCAGGGAAACTATTAAGCTGGATTTAACAAAAGCCCTGGTCAATCTTTTAGCGTCCGATGAGATTTTTACATAGACGGGAAAAGTGACCCGGGCAATCACGTCACTGACTTCAGAAATTGGCAGACTGCTGATTTTATAAGCATTGCTGTACAAGCCAAGACTGTACTCGCCCAATAGTTTACCTACCACCAGGTTGTCACCATTCTGATACAAATAATTAAAAATCCCGGCTGCAGTGACCCACTTGCCACGATGAAGGATTTTACTTGAAAGCGAGCGATCGATGACGAACTTCGGTTTGGGGTGGAAATAAATAAAAGACAGCACAACTTCGACGATGGCACAAACTAACATACCCCAAACCAAGCTGATGGCTTGGTGAGTAATAAGGGCCAAACCGATTGAAAATACTGCTTCGACGACAAACAACACGGACTTGAATTTGAATTCATTTTTGAACTGCAGTTCTTTTTGCAGTTTGGCTACGGAAGGATTGATAAATCCCCGAATGACGGGAACCAGTGAAATTAACAAAATCACGGATAGCGATCTGGGAGAGTTGAAAAAATTGGATATAAAAGGTGCCCCCACAAGAATCAAGAGCCCGATAAAGAGGCCTCTTAATATTGAGATAACCCAGGCGGTATTTATGTAATGATCGATGTCCCCTTCTTCCTGGACCAGGAATACATTAATCCAGGTTTCGGTGAAAACCTCTAAAAAACCCAAGACTAAGGTGGCGATACCAAAGACTCCGATTTGTACCGGTAAAAGAATTCTGGCCAGGACTGCAATTCTGACAAACGATAATCCCCTGACTACCCAGCGCTGGGCGATGGACCAATAAACTGCGTTGATAATAGTTTTTAAATAACCCATGTTACGTACGAGTCATTAGACCCATTAAAGTACCAAATATAACCGCCAGATCCGAACTTATTTGTAAAACAGGCAACCACAGGATAGCGGCCGGTTTATTGACGTACTTATAATTTTTAGAAACCGACCAAAAAAGATACGATGCCATTATGCCGACGACAAAATAGGAAACAACCTTGATCTGTAAACCGATGAAGAAAAGATAACAAAATACCAGATATCGGGTGATCAGAATTTTTACTTTCGGTCTAATTATCCCGGCCTGGGCGTCACCAATGGCAAAACGCAAGAACATCCAAAAGGCCTGGGCCAAATTCTTTCTGGGCTGCCAACCAACAATGGCTTTGGGGGCAAAGGTAAAAGTTACTCCCATTTTTTTTAACCAATGGGCGTATACGTAGTCCTCGTTATGGCTTAATTTGGAATCAAAACCGCCCGACTGAATCCAAACGGCTCTTCTGAGCGCCATTGAGCGGGTTGAAGGAAAAAATTCTCCTTTCTCGGCTTTGTCAGGCATTACTAAAACGTACGGAATCAAGCAACTTTGAAAATCATCTTTGGCCAGACCGGAATAGTAGCCGCTGACAACGGTAGTTGTGGGACTGGAAAACGGCTTGATTAACTCCTTTAGCCAATTCTTTTCAGGGATACATCCGGCATCGGTGAAGGCAATAATTGAAGACGTTGACTTAGAAACACCATAGTTTCTGCCGATTGATCTGTTTCCCCTACTTTGGAAAACTTTCAGACGAGGTAGCTTGCGAGCCAGGTTTTGTAAAATCTGAAATGTGTTGTCGGTTGATCCACCGTCAACAACGATTATTTCCTTGGGTGATAATGTTTGGGCTGACAGAGCCGAAATTAATTCTGAAATTGATTCTTGTTCGTTAAAAACGGTGATTACAACCGAAACCGAGGTGGAAGTCACTTTTGCCATAAATTTTCGTAGTCCTGGGCTAATTTGGCCCAAGTCTGCTCCTTGGCCCAATTATAGCCTTTGTCGAGCGAAAGTTGGTATCTTTTGGGGTATTTTTGATACTGTAAAACACTGCTGGCGATCTCCTGGCTGTTTTTGCCGATAAATATCCAGTCAGAAAAGGGCGAATTGCTTAAGTAATCGTATTTAATCTCAGAGTCGTAGTGTGCAAACACCATTGTTTTACTGGACAAACTTTCCAGTATGCCTAAATATCTGGAAATAAATGCATATTTGTATTTAGAAATATATTCTGCTGCGTTAGGATCAAACCCGTGAAAGACAACCTCAGTTTTAGTGACTTTAACGAACTCCCGGGCCTGGGTTAATAAAGGCCCTTCTCCGTACACATCAAGTTTTAGTTTTAACTCTTTGGCAGCTTTTAAATATTCCATTATGCCGGTATCGTGATCCAGGCGGCCGACAAAAATAGCCTTATTGGTTTTAGCGACGGATTTAAACGGTATATCACAAGCTCCAAAACTGACGACGTCGGCTTTTGTAAAATACCATTTGGAATAGAACTGCCCAATACAGATGTTTCCCGAAGTCAGAAGCTCTCCTAATTTGTGCCAGATGACTTGCTTTAAATGGGGGGGGTTTGCTCCTTCGTACCCATGAAAGGTGATGAAATACCTTTTTGGGTGCAGGATCTTGAAAGGCAATACTGGCAGCACCCAGAAAAAAACGTCGTGGATATGCACTACGTCTGCCTCGCTAAACAGGTTGCGATTACGCCAAATCCAACTCCAGATAGCCCATTTTTTAGCTTTTTCAGAACAGTTTGATACCGGAATCCGATATACTTTAGCCTCGGGATAATTCTCAACTAAAGGCAGAGAGGCGTCGTGTTGCTCCGTAATAATGGTTATTTGGTGTTTCTTGGAAAGGATCACAGATAATTTTTTTAAATGTTTTTCAACACCACCGACATGGGGATAGTAGAGTCGGGATAAAAAAATGACCTTAGCCATTTTTTTGTGCAAGAATTAATACATTATTTGCTTTGTTTTTGAAAAAAAATTGAGATATTAAACTTTTAAGCTTGTAGTTATTGTGAAATGCAAAAAAGGTTTTACTTTTAATAATCGAAAATCCTGCTATTTTCAGTTCGCTTGTGATTAGTGGATATGTGTATTCTCTAAGGTGCGCATTGGGATTCGAATTGTGTTTGGTGATCAAAGCGTGTAAACCCTCATTGAGCGGTACAGAGCAGAGAAAATACCCATTACTTTTAAGAGACTTGTAGATTTTACTGAGTACTGAAAATATTTTTGACGGTTGAATGTGTTCCAATACTTCTAAGGCGACAACCAGATCAAACTTATTAGTGCCGACTGGTGAGATGACAATATCTCTTTTGATAAACGAGAACTGTTTAAATCTTTTTTTGGCTTCATTTAAAGATTTCTGTGAAACGTCTATGCCTGTCAAACGATAATCTTTAACGTAAAGAGCCTGTTCTAGCTCGGCGGATCCTATACCTATATCTAGGACATCAATAATGTTAGGAGTTTTATTAATCCAACTTCCTGCCGTCATAAGCCTGTCCCAGGCCATTGGATTAGAAATCTCAGAAATTAGATGGTCAAAGTTTTTATTGTCCCAGAATTTACCAGAATTCTCATTGTTTATTTCAGGTAATGTTTTTGAATACTGACACTTGAGTTGAGTAAGGTTTCCATCCTCTGACAATTGTTGGCGATAATGTTCTATTGAAAAAAAATTTTCAACGTTGTTGTTTACTTCGATATTGAATTTATTTTTGGAATGGTTCATGATGGTTGTCAGAGCTATGAATGTAGGTAAGTCCCTCACTTGCCTTTTTTTGTTTTTTGTTTTTACTGCATATCTTCCTGGTCAAATTTTAGCAGTAAACTTCAATTTTGTATGGTCTTCGGCGCCCGTCTTGCCATTTCAAACCTCAAATCATGTTTCTCATTTGTTTAATGGATTACTTTCTGTAATTTCAGGTAGCACTAGTTACGTAACGAATAGGGTAATGTTTTCTTCACTCGATTTAAATGGCATAAGCACCAACTGGATCGTGACCACTCCTTATTCAAAAAGTGTTTTTTGGCCTACAAGTTCGTCCGCTCTGAGCTCGATTTATATTTTTGGAGGAAATGAATACCCTGGTGGTGTAGTTGTATCAAGCAAATATTCATATCGCGGCGAAATTGATCATGTTGGGAATTATACATGGACAAGTGAGCCGGATCTTCCAGACAGTTTGGCCTATGGGGCGTCGTGTTTAGCAAGAAACAAAGTATACGTATCCGGCGGAGGAACATGGAATAATTCAAATATTGGCGTCGTTACTGTTAAAGATGTTGTGTATATGTCAGAAATACTTTCTGACGGGAATCTTGGTCCATGGCAAAACGCTGGCACACTGCCTGCTAAGCTTCTTGGACATTCGATGGTCTGGACCGGCAATAAACTGTATGTACTGGGTGGGTATGATGGTGATCTGAGGCAAGCCACTAATAGAATTTGGGAGGCGGTTATGGATGCTGATGGAAAAATTACCAGTTGGAACGGACCAATGAGTAGTTCATTTTTGGTGAATGCATATAGTTTTATGACGACTATTTTCCAGAATCATGTGGTTGTAGCAGGAGGGCGCGGACCCAATCTTCATGATTCAAATACTTATGATCGAGTCTTTTATTCCGAGATTCAACCAGACGGCACCTTGGGGTTGTGGTCAGAAAGCGTGAACAGACTACCAAGAACGACTTGCTGTGCAGGAATAGCTGCATCCGATGACCGTATTTACATAACCGGAGGTCACGACGGAAGGGTATATTTTGATTCTGTCTGGGCTACGGCTGCCGTTGCGCCAACCCCAACATTAGTCCCCACACTGACTCCTACCCCAATTCCTACTGCAACTCCCATCCCGACTCCGACACCTATCCCCATCACACCAGTGGTATTAATTCCAGGAATGGGCGGAAGCTGGAACTACGAAGCCCTAGTGCATAACGAAATAGTTCCCCAGTCCGCCTGGTTTCTAACTCCATTCATTAATACATACGACGGCCTAATATTTTCTTTGGAACATGCAGGGTATGAAAAAGGGGAAGAACTTTATTTGTTTGCATATGACTGGAGGCAACCTGTTATAAAAAATGGTCAAGATTTAGTAAATTTTGTAAACGAGACCGTATTAGATGAAAAGCCTGCTGGAACTAAAGTCAACTTGGTAGGTCACAGTATGGGCGGGTTGGTTGCCAGAGCTGCATATCACAATGGCTTGTCAGAGAAAACGGAAAAGATTGTCACTTACGGAACTCCGCACAAGGGTCTGGCCAAGGCATATTTAGCTTGGGAAGGTGCGGATTTTAATGGGTTTTCCAATTGGTGGCAAATGCTGGGGATAAAACTAGTTTTAAGGCTCAACACGCCCCGTCACACTTCAGAAATCGAAACCGTAAGACGGGTTGTGCCCTCCATTCAGAATTTACTTCCGATTGAGCCGTATCTAAAAAATAATAAGGGAGACTTTATAAGTCTGGGAAGCATGAAGTGGAAAAATAACTTTTTGAATTTAAATCCAGCGATAGACCTGAGTTTTGCTTCGAAGTTGCATGCAATTTATGGCTCGGATATTGATACTTTAAAAACTATCAGAGTCGTAAGCCCCAGCAAAAAAGACGTAAGGGCAGGGTTGTGGGACGATGGAAAACCGACAAAATATGAAAACGTCTCAGGCGACGGAGCCGTAGTAACAAGCAGTGCGGTAATGGACGCGTCTGCGGGGGTCTACAAATTAGACGGTACCGATCATGGGGAAATCGTATACGGAGATAAAGGCCAAATTAAACTATTGGAAATACTTGGATTTGAGGCTCCATTTACAGTCTTTCCGCAAAATCCCAAACAACATAAGGCAATAGTTGTAACAATATCTTCTCCGGCAACTTTTAAATTGACTGCACCAGGGGGTAGCGATTATTTCCCACAAGAAAACTTGCTGATAGTTTCGGATCCGGTTAATGGACTGTATAAGATAACTTTGAACAGTACAGGTCGGGGGGCATACAGACTGCACTTTGGAAGATTTAAAGATGAGATAGAAGCTTGGAGTGGAGAGACAGGAATTTTCTTACTGCCAGGCCAAACCAAAACTTATTATTTCAGAGTAAATTTTGACTCCAGGAATCTGGGAGCAAATCTATGGAATGAATGCGGGAAAAGATTGGGGTATTTAAAAAATTGGGTTACAGATCACCCATGGGATGAATCGGCGATTGTACTTTCCAAATATTTGCCCCGCTTAGAACAATTAATTAACAACAATCAAATTGATTTAGTTCGCGAAATTGTGGAAGAACTGGCGGCAAAGGTAACTTCTAAAGAAATACTAGCTGAGTTGAGATATATGCAACTTGATCTTGAATAAGACAAGTTATTTCCAGACCACAATAGCTGTTTTGGCAATCGAGGTTATGGGAGAGTGTTCGCCTGTAGGATAATCCCTGATGGAGTCGAATAATGTTTTCTCCGGATACCGATAATTTTCTCCTTTTCTGGTGCCGGGATCGTTGGTAATAAATTCTTTCGTCGAGCGATCATATCCCCGAATAACCAGGTTATGACGTTCGGGTCCGGGGGCGGTAAAGTTGGGATTATTCAGCAGTTGACCATTGGTGGGTACTATTACCAATTTTCCCTGACTTAGTGGGGCTATTAAATCAGTAATGGACTTGATAGTTACTACCTGACTGTTTTCGAACTTGAAATATCCCCTGATTATTCTTTTTTCGGTATCAACCGCCGATGTGTCGGTAAACTGGCCAAAATTATCTTTCTGATACTCGGCGATTGCTAAGATGTGAGTCAGGGCCTGGTCTTTAGTTAGGCTTTTGTCTCTGGCCCACATGACTGCCAGCAGTGAAGCTGCTTCTTCACAGCCATCCTGTTGCCGGGGGTCTTTCCAATCACCGAATGGAGCCTGGGACGCGAAGGGTACGTCTTTGATATAAATCAGTTGCGGAAGCGGAGTGGGAATCAAAGTGGGAATTTGGGTAGGAAAGACGGTCGGCGTATTAATAACAGGGCTGGGAGCATCTGTCTGCGGCGGACCACGAAAAATAACCAATGCAAAAATGGTGAGTGGCAAAACTATGATCAGAAGCAGTTTCAAGTGGGCACTGAGGGATTTGAACCCCCGACATCTGCAATGTGAATGCAGCGCTCTACCGCTGAGCTAAGTGCCCGGAAAATTCTCTCGACAAATTTTAACACAAGCATCATAATGAAATTATGAAACCAGCAGGCAGGCGGGGTTCGGTGGTAATCATCGAGGCATTGCAACCAATAGTCATGGCTTTTGCCATATTTATGATGGTGTATTTACTTTTGGTTCAACCGCACAAGGTCGACGGGAGTTCAATGTACCCGAATTTTGAAGATAAAGAATATATTCTGACCGATAAAGTCACCTATCGGCGGATTGACCCCCAAAGAGGAGACGTGGTGGTATTTCACGCTCCCCCACCTTATGACAGTGATTTTATTAAACGAGTGGTCGGACTTCCGGGAGAAACTATCTTGGTCGAAGACGGCAAGGTATTTATTAACGGAAGTCAACTTTCAGAAAAATATCTGCCCGGAAGCTATCAAACTACTGAAAAATCGTTTCTACGTAACGGTGTGCCATATGTGATACCGGACGAATACTATGCGGTTTTCGGTGATAACCGCGGTTACAGCTCTGACTCAAGAGAGTGGGGACCGATTTCGAAAAAGGCGATTGTGGGAAAAGCGTGGGTCAGATACTGGCCGATTGATAAGTTTGGTCTAATTCAGCACGAAAGTTATCAATAGAGAGGGTTAGCCACAAATACTCTTGTAGATTTTCTGAAGTCGCTCTTCGGTTTCCTCCTGATTGCCCTTAAGAACAATGACGATTCTGGTTTCTGCCCGAGACCTGGACAGTTTGACCGAGGATCCCGGCTTTCCGCCCAATGAGTCTTCGAGGCCTTTTCTAATCGTATCAATTTCTTCGCTTAATTCGTGGGCTGGTCTGAAACCAATAGTTTTGGGTTTGTTTCCCGATTGGGCCCGCATCTTTCTTGACAGCTCCTCAGCTCTTCTGACAGACCCGGACTCTTTTAGAATTATCTTGTAAGCTTCAACAATTAATCTGGTGTCATCGATGGCGGCCAGGGCCCTGGCGTGACCTTCGGTAATAAGTCCGGACAGTAAGCCATCTTTAAGTGCGTCCGGTAAGGTCAAAAGGCGAAGGGAATTACTAACATAGGCCGGGCTTTTACCTATTCTTTGGGAAATTTCGCTGTTTCCCAACCCGAATTCGGTAATCAGTCTTTCAAAAGCTTTGGCCCGGTCGATGGAATTTAAATCTGATCTCTGAACATTTTCCACAATGGCCATTTCGAGCATGCCCTGGGGGGTAGTCTCTTTAATAATTGCGGGAACAACCTTAAGTCCGGCTAATTTTGCGGCCCGCCACCGACGTTCTCCGGCAATAATTTGATAGCCGGCCGGGGTCTTGGCAATAACCAGGGGTTCAAGAATTCCATGTTCACGAAGGGAATCGACCAGGTCTACTAAGGATTCGGGGGTGATTATGCCACGGGGCTGGAGAGGGTTGGCTTGTAATGAATCGATTTCGATTTCAACAACTTGTTGAATCATGTTGAGACAACAGTAATTAGTTTCTTTCCCTGACGTCTGATGAATTTTACCAAGCCTTCAGTGATTGAATACAAAGTGAAATCCCGGCCCATTTTGACACCTTCGCCCGGATGAACCTTGGAACCGTTTTGCCGAACCAGGATTGAACCTACTTGAGCTTTTTGACCGCCAAACAACTTAACGCCTAAACGCTTTCCATGACGATTACCTTTTTGCCTTGTTGATCCACCAGCTTTTGTATGGGCCATAATTTATGTTGTAAAGATAAACTTTTTTTTCACGGGTGTCAAGATTCAACTTCACGGAGCTATTTTTTGGACTTGGATCTTGATTTGACGGGTTTTTCGATAACTTTTGGCTTTTCTGACTTCTGGGAACTTGAGATGGTCAGAATTTTAATTTTGGTCAAAGAAGCCCGAAATCCCCGGTTTTTTCGGTAGCGGCTTTTAGCTTTATACTTAAAGACTTTTATTTTGGGGCCTTTTAGCTGGTCGACTACCTCTGCTGTTACTGAATATTCAGGTACAAACGGCTGACCGACCAGAATGAGATTCTCATCATTTACCAGGAGAACCTGGTCGAAAACCAATTGCTTTTGATCGGTATTGATGCGATCAACCAATAATTCCTGTCCGGGAGCGACTAAATATTGAGATGATCCAATTTTAACGGCGACGTGCATGTGGTGATTATACAGCAATTGGCGGGGATATCAATGTGGTTTGAGGCTAGTGGATTACTATTATGGGCTCACTTTTGGAGTTGCGGGAGATGGAGTTAATAAGACCCAAAATGATGGCGACCGAGAGCAGGGACGAGCCTCCTGACGATAGCAAGGGCAGGGTAATGCCGGTAATGGGGGCAACTCCTAGATTCATGGCGATATTTACAAATGTCTGAAAACTTAACAGAGCCAAAGAGGACAGGCAAAAAAGCGAAGCTTTGGGACTGGTCGTGCGTTGGGAAATAATATAAATGCGCCAATACAGAATGGCATACAAAACCAGACAAAAAAATGAACCCACAAATCCCAATTCCTCGGAAAGGGAAGCAAAAATAAAGTCCGTGTGATGTTCGGGCAGGAATCTAAGCTGGGTTTGGGTGCCATGACCCAGGCCGCGACCTAAAAACTGGCCCGAGCCGACAGCTATTACCGACTGAATGACATGGTAACCGGATCCGAGGGGATCGTGATATGGGTTTATAAAAGTAGCAATTCTTTCTTTTTGATAGTCGTGGAGAAAAAACTGGTAAAAAGGAACGGCTGCCAATAAGGCTATCAGAGTAATTGAGATGAAAAACTTGAAGGAAAAACGGGCCGCGGCGATTGAAGCCCAGCCGACCAGCATGACTAAAGTGGTTCCTAAATCAGGCTGAAGAAAAACAGTAGTAATCGGCACCAGTCCGATTAACACTAGCCACAACATTTTACGCGAAGATTGAGTAACCGAGACGGCAGCCAGCGAAATAAGCATAAACGGCTTTAGAATCTCGGACGGTTGAATGGTAATTGGCCCTAAACTAATCCATCTCTGGGCGCCTCTACTTATAAAGCCAAAGACAGAGGTGGAAATAGTCAAAAGCAGCAACAAAAAATAAAACGGGGCGTGAAGCGAAAAAATAAGTTCCTGATCAAGCGAGCTAACGATTAGGAAGGCTGTAATTGATACAAGGACAAAGTAGAGTTGGGTAATAAATATTTGTGGGGCAATGCTGCGTAAAACGGTCAGGCTGAGCGCAATCAGAAACAGAGCCGGTAAAACGAGGAACCAATCAAATTTTATTTTATTCATCTTCGGCAACCGAAACTGAAATCTGCTGGGAATAGCCGAATTTTACAGCCAAAGTTTTTCGTTTGAGTTCGGGAATCAGTTGGGAGTCCGCCGGGAAAGGAGCCTCTAGGTTAATTTTCTGATCCAAAGAAATATTTTGCTGCTTTCGCAGCTCCTGAACTTGGCGAATCAGCTCCCGTAATTCGCCTTCCTGAATGAGCTGGGCATCCAGCTGAGTATCAAGTTCTATTGATAAATCTGAAGCTTTTTTATAAATAAATTCTTTGACATTTATTTCGTCTAAAATTAACTTTCTGAGTTGGTCATTAAGATCGTCTGCAGGCATACTTACGATGATCGATCTTAATGGCTGACGGACTTTAATCTGAGAATCTTTTCTTTTGGACAGACCGAGTTCCACAATTTTTCGCACCTGTTTCATTTGATCCGGCAAGGCCGTAAAACCTGCGGGGGGTTTGACTGGTTTGGGCCAACCGGAGAGATGAACTGACTCTTTTGAAGTAAGATTGGTATAAATTTCTTCACTGAGAAACGGCGTAAGCGGGGCCATAATCTGAGACAAGGTGACCAAAACAGTGTACAAAGTTTCCAGACAGGCTTTTTTGTCGGAACTATCCAAAGCGCTGGGATTTACACGATCGCGGGAACGACGAACGTACCAGAGTGACAGGTCACCAACAAAAGACTCTATAAGGTGACCGGTCGTGTAAGCATCAAATTTATCAAGAGAGATGGTAACGTCTTTTACCAACTGATTTAAAAGTAACAAAATCCAAGTATCAAGAATGTTTTTTGAACTGGTTATTTTGGCTATTTTAGGTACAAAATTACTTAGATTAGCGTAGGTTACAAAAAAATTATAGATATTCCAGATCATGAGATGGAACTGGCGTCTGGTTTCGTCGGATTTTTTGTAGCCAAATAACAAATTGTCTTCCGGATTTTGAGTAACATACATCCATCTCATGACGTCGACACCGATTTTGTCAGCTCCTTCATTAAATTCAATGGCGTTACCCCATGATTTATGCATTGGGCGGCCATCTTCGGCCAAAAGAGAGGCAAATCCTAATACTGTTTTAAAGGGAGGGCTCTTTTTCAAAACCGTTCCCATGGCTATCACTGAGTAAAACCAATTTTTGAACTGACCGGGGAAAGACTCGGTTATGAAATCGGCCGGGAACCAACCCTCCGGCAAGGTGGAAATGCTGACGATGCCGGCGTCCAGCCAGGGATTGCCCACATCAGGGATGCGGGAAACGACGGTCTGACACTGGGGACAGCTAATTTTAACCTGGTCAATCCAGGGCTTGTGGGGTGAATGATCTTTAAATTCATCAAAACCTGAAACCGATTTTTTCTGCAGTTCACCCTTATCGCCGACAACTTCAAAATGGCCGCAATTTGAGCACTCATATATCGGGAGAGCCAGGCCCCAGTAGCGGTTTTTTTTGGAAATTAACCAGTCGTGCATGTTGTTTAACCAATCGAGTTCACGGTCCAGTCCAAAACCCGGAAGCCAGTGGATTTTTTTGGTGATGGCGATCATTTGCTTTCTAAATGAGCGGTGACTTTTATCGGTAGGGTCCGGCCTATCCATGGCTATGTACCATTCGTCGGTAACTTTCCAAACCAATTCAGTTTTGCAGCGCCAGCAGGCAGGATATCGGTGCCGGTACGGCAAAACAGAAAATAAAAAATCTTCCCCGTTTAAATCTTTGGTTTTGAGAAAATCGATTATTATTTCCGGATGTTTTTTGGCATTTTGACCGCTAAACCTGCCAAAACCCGGTAAATAATTGGCCTGATCGTCAATGGCCGGAATTACCGGTAGTCCCAATTTTTTACCCAATTTATGGTCTTCTTCGCCGGTACTGGTTGAGGTGTGAACTAGTCCGGTGCCTTCCAACTGAGAGATGGGCATAATTTGAGGATCAGTGAGTACGGTGACATGAAAGGACTCAGGAAAAGAGTCCAGGGCTGATTTGATGTTGTCAATTGAATCAAAGGGGGTAAGGTACTTAAGACCAGCTAGTTGTTTGCCCTTGACCGTTTTAATGATTTTTTTGTAACCGGACTTAAATACCGACTCCACTAAGGCCGATGCTACCCAGAACAAGCAGCCGGTGTTGCCTTCAACCAGACTGTATTCAAGATCCGCATCAAGGGCGACTGCCGTATTGGCAATCAGAGTCCAAGGGGTAGTTGTCCAGATGAGCAAGTACTCATTTTGGCGACCGACTATGGGAAATTCGACAAAAACAGAGTCGTGGGTGATATCTTTGTAATCCTCAGTTAATATTTCGTGTTGCGAAATTGCCGTTTCACAACGGGGGCACCAGGGAACAACATCGTGGCCTTTGTAAATCCATTTTCTCTGCCAACATTCTTTTAAAAACCCCCAAATAGCGTAATTATTTTCATCAGACATGGTGAAATATGAATTGTCCCAGTCCATGAAATAGCCCAATCTTTTACTTTGTTCGGTCTGAATAGTTGAGTATTTAATCACCCGCTCTTTACACTTGTTTACAAAATTGGCGACGCCGTAAGTTTCTATGTCTTTTTTGGATCTAAATCCCAACTCTTTTTCGACTTCAACTTCCACCCATAAACCCTGGCAATCAAAACCGTTTTGATACCGGCAGGCCTCCCCTTTCATGGTGTGAAATCTTAACCATAAATCTTTGTAGGTTCTGCCCCAGGCGTGATGTACCCCCATGGGGTTATTGGCAGTAATCGGTCCGTCCAGAAAAGAGAATTTTTTGGGGGAGTTTAAATTTTTAGTTAAATACTTGTTGACGATTCCGGACTTATACCAATGATTAAGAATATCTTTTTCCAGTTGCGGAAAATCCACCTGGGACGAAACTTGCTTGAAAGCCATACGAGAATTCTATCAAAATTTATCGACCTTGTCTTAGAAATGCCGGAATATCCCAATCATCTTCCTGACCGGAGGAGTTTTCGGCCGGTTCTGCTGGCGTTTCCGGAAGATCAGAAACGGGAGGAGGCGTCTGAGTTTCTTCCTGGTCGATGGCCTGATTAGCGGGCGGGGCTTTAGTGGCTGCAATGGGTCTGCCCTGCCTGGGTTTTTCACTGACAATACCTAGGTTGATTTGGCTGCCGGTGTGGACCGGTCGATTTTTAGCTACCATTCCTGCCAATCTGGATCTGGCCTCATCAAACCCGGTGGCGATGACGGTAATTTTCATCTGATCGACTAATTTATCACTGATGGCTGCACCAAAAATAATGTTGGCGTCAGCATCGGCTGCCTCGGAAACGATTCGAGCGGCTTCGTCGACCTCCAACATGGTCATGTCCGGACCACCGACTATATTAAAGAGCACACCTTTGGCACCCTCTATCGAAACCTCCAGTAGCGGAGAGGAAACTGCGGCTCTGGCTGCCATCTGAGCCCGGTTTTCGCCGACTCCGGCTCCGATGCCCATTAAAGCGGATCCGGCATTGACCATAATGGTTTTGACATCGGCAAAATCAACGTTTATAAGCCCGGGCACGGTGATAATATCGGATATTCCCTGAACACCCTGAGTCAAAACACCGTCGGCTACCCGGAAGGCTTCCAAAAGAGTCATTTTGCGATCGACCACATCCATGAGCCGCTGATTGGGGATGACGATTAGGGTGTCGACTTTGTTTTTTAATTTTTCAATTCCGTCTTCGGCATTAACCATGCGCCTGGCACCCTCGAAAGCAAAAGGTTTGGTGACAATGGCTACTGTGAGAGCTCCAATTTCCTTTGCGACTTCAGCAATAACCGGGGCGGCTCCTGTTCCGGTACCACCACCCATACCGGCAGTGATAAATACCATGTCCGAGTCCAAAAGATACTCTTTAATTTTTTCCCGCGACTCTTCGGCAGCTTGGGCTCCGATGTCCGGATTTCCGCCTGAACCTAGTCCCCTAGTTAAGTTTTCCCCAATCTGAAGTTTGGTTTCTGCAAGATTAGTCAGCAGGACCTGGGCATCGGTGTTGACGACAACAAAATCAACTCCGTTTATCACCCCCTGAGAAATCATCGAATTCAGGGCATTTCCTCCCCCACCTCCGACACCAATGACCTTTATTCTGGCCAACTTCCCCACATCTGGTTTTACTAGTGCCATATATTTTTATTCAAACTTCGGGGCAGAAGTCTTTGACGAAAGTCTAGGAAATCGATAGTTTGGTGCTGATTGTAGCAATGAGAATCAAGGTAGTAAAGACTTGAACCAATTAACTACCTTTGCCGCTACTCCTTTAACCGGTAATTGATCAAACTTGGGAAGCGAGGAAAGAACTGAGGTCTGGCCTCCCGATTCGTTTTCTTCCAACAGTTGTTTGGCGTGTTTTAGCAGACCGACCGAGGTGGCAAAAGACGGATGCTCGATTTCGTCGATCAGTCCGGAAATATCCGTGGGAGCACCGATTCTGACCGGCATACCTAAAATTCTTTTAGCCGAATCAATGAGTCCCACTGTCAAAGCTCCCCCACCGGTAATTACCACACCGGACGGAGTTAAGCCGGCCAGATTGCTTCTTTTAATTTCAGCGGAGATTAGTTGGAACATTTCATTTAGTCTGGGCCGGACGATGCCTTCGACTAAAGTTTTTTTGGAAATGGTTTTAAGCTCCTCAGGCAGATTTAGTTTGGACACATCGACTTCATCCTCTTTGGTCTTATCTTTACTCATAAAAAGTTTCAAAGTTTCGGCACTTTCCAAAGAAATTCTTAAGCCCGCAGCCAAATCTTTGGTGACGTTGATAGCTCCGACGGGAAGAACCGAAGAAAAAGATAATCCGCCTTCGACATAGATGGCCATGCTCATGGTTCCGCCGCCGATATCGATCAAAATAACCCCCAGTTCTTTTTCAGTATCTGATAAAACAGCTTCGCCAGAGGCCAGTCCGGTAAAAACCAGACCGTCAACTCCGCAGCCGATTTCGCCTATACACTTGGTTAAATTTCTGATGACGGGGGATGAACCGGTAATGATGTGGGTATCGACCTCCAGTCGAACACCAGTCATGCCGGACGGGTCTTTGACACCTTCTTGGTTATCGACGGTGAATTGACGGGGCAAGACATGAATAATTTCAGACGACCCCGGCAAAGAAACTGCCCGAGCGGCTTCCAGAACTCTTCTGGCATCTTCAACCGTAATTTCTCCCTGGGGGTGGGACACGGCCACGACACCGTGACTATTTTGAGAACTAATGTGGGATCCTCCAACCGAAACCCAGGAATGAGAAAGATTGTAACCAGCCATGCGCTCAGCTGCTTCCACGGCTTGGGTGATGCACTCAACAGCCTCTTCTATATTTACAATTTGGCCCTTTCTGACGCCCTTTGTTTTGGAGGAAGCGGCTCCGATAACGTGAATTTTAGCTGACATTTCATCGTCACGACACTGGGCGATCAAAACGGCCGTCTTTGAACTTCCGATATCTATGGCAGAAATTATTTTGTTTTTGGGCATCAAAAAGAAATGGTGGGATTGCTAAATCTCATGTCAATTGTTTTGGGCGGGTTTGATAGTATTTTACTTCTGGCTAAAAGAACTTGTAAAGTAGGGTACCACTGAGCAGGAATTTTATCCAGATCCAATAATATTACCGGACCGGGTGACTTAATGGTAAGTTGATGATCCGTCATAACTCCTTCAGTTATTTTAGCATCTATTTGATTAACTAAACTGATTATCTTAAGTGCCTGAAGCTGAAGGTCCGACAGACGGTCGCCCGGCTTATACGTTTGGTCTGAAAACAACAAGGGTAAGTTGGACCTAGGACTGAGGCGAATTACCAAACCCTCCTCGTCTGAAACGGTATAGACTTCCGATGACTGACTACCCAATTGACCCATGGGTTTTCTAAGAACGATTTCAAAAGCCACCGTCTGGGGAAACTTGTAATTGGCGACTGCCGATTTAATTTCCAGATTCTGACGGAGTCCATTTAGGATGCCGGCCGAAGAACCACGGTTAAATATTGGCCTATTAAGCAAAGGGGAAACCGCATGATATAGGTCCTCCTGACACAAACCATATTGGGTGTAACATTCTACGTTTCTGACCCTGAAATAGTTAGACAGTAAACGGAGAGAACTTAAGACCAGAACTAATCCGATAACAAAAAGAATCAGGCGACGAAATTTAAGTCGTTTGGAGTGGCGGTTGCGGGAGGCAATCATGAAGGAGCGAAGGTGGTGTTTATTAATTGAACCATCAGCTCCAATCCGTTGTCGATTATCGACAACTTAACCGGAACCAGAGTTTCCGCCGTTTTTATTGCTTCAAAAAGCGATTGCGGATTTAACTTATCCTGGGGCAGAATTACCCCCTGGTGAGCCGCTTCCAATACCGAAGCGTTGCGATATTGTTCGTCGTGAGAGGACCAAGGAATGGGAATTAAAACGCACCTGGTTTTAAGATATGCCAGCTCGTAAGTTACGTGCGCGCCTGATCTGGTCACCACCAACATAGACGAAGAGAGGGCGGCTGCCGTCTGATCGGCGGATAAGTACTTATAGATATGATAACGCTCCCTAAGCGGGGTGGGCAGTTGGTTTTTGATTTGCAGGGCTCGGTTGTAATCACCAAAAACAGTTGATGATCCGGTTTGATGGATGATCTGATAGTTTTCAAGCAAAGTGGGAAGCAAGGAGAAAACCGTCTCGTTTATGACGTGGGACCCTTGCTTGCCTCCGGTTATATATATCTGGTTGGAAATGCTTTGCTTGGAAATTGAATTCTGAATTTCCGGCCGAAGCGGCAGACCGGTCAGAACAACTTTATGTGAAGGGAATCTGGAGACACTTGAAGGCCAGGAAATGGCGATTTTTTTGGCAAAATATGAAATCAGACGATTGGCCCAGCCAACGGAAGTGGTTTGTTCGTGAGAAATTGACGGCAGACCCAACATCCACCCCGAAATCACGACCGGCACTCCCAGGTATCCGCCAAAAGTTACGATGCCTTTTAAGTTGTTTCTATATTTCAGTTTTAACTTAAGCATTATCAACAGGGCCTGGAGAAAGCCGTAGGGAATTCTGATCAGCTTTAGAGGATTAACGGTGTTATAAAGTTTTCCGGCCGTCAGTTCAATAAACGAAATCCCGGATTGGGTGACTTCCTCAAATTCAGCGCTGGGTGAGCGGTCTTTCCACATGGAGTATTTGTGGCCGATCCAGATGATATTCCAACCCTGTTTTTTTAACTGCTGAGCCACTGCCAGGGCGCTATTGTGATGACCGCCGGTAAATATCAGGGTGGAATTATTAATTTTTGGAATA